>Ga0116170_10002381_pt1 | contig 18175 bp, 15 predicted proteins | sample AD_JPNHW1_MetaG_FD_89797 | JGI IMG/M metagenome (GOLD analysis project Ga0116170, IMG submission 89797) | Active sludge microbial communities of municipal wastewater-treating anaerobic digesters from Japan - AD_JPNHW1_MetaG | ecosystem: Engineered > Bioreactor > Anaerobic > Digestate | place...
CATAAAATATGCTTCTGACTAACAAATTCCTAACTGGAGATGCTGTCAAGGGAATTTGTCCATAAATGAGAATTGATGAAATGCCGCTGCCAGGGCATGATCTGCGCGGTATCATCTTGCCATCCCCTTGCTATCATCTTATGTCATGACATAAGATGATAGCAAGGGGATAGGGAGAAGATGGACGGATAAAAAGGGTAAAATCCCCGCGAGAATGCCGGAGTCCTATTTTACTTGACAGCATCTTGCCTATGAAAAATAATGTGATGAGATGGATTGTAGTCTGTTAATTCGTAATAAATGCTTACTTTGATAGTAAATAGAGAGGTTTTTGATGTCCATATTTGATTTCTTCGGAATGATGGCAAATGATATCGCGATAGACTTGGGAACTGCCAATACGCTTGTCTATAAAAAGAATGGCGGAGTCGTGATCGACGAACCGTCGGTCGTGGCTGTGTCCGCAGATGGCAAAAAGATCATTGCCATAGGGCATCAGGCGAAGGTCATGCTGGGGAAAAATCCCGACGAAGTGCGGGTGATCAAGCCCCTAAAAGACGGTGTGATAGCCGATTTTCAGGTGACGGAGCTGATGCTTCGCAACCTTATTCTCCGGGCGCAGAAGAAGCGCCTGTTGGTGCGCCCCAGGGTCATCGTCTGCGTGCCTTCGGGCATCACGGAAGTGGAAAAGCGCGCCGTGCGGGACAGCGCTCTGCATGCGGGTGCCAGGGAAGTCTTCCTTATTTCCGAACCTGTGGCTGCTGCCATCGGAGCGGAACTCCCGATCGAAAAAGCTTTTGGTAACATGATCATGGACATCGGCGGCGGCACCAGCGAGATCGCCGTCATTTCCCTGTCCCACATCGTTGCCCACAATTCCATCCGTGTCGGCGGCGACAAGCTGGATACGGATATTATCAGCTATCTGCGCAAGAGAAATAATCTCCATGTGGGTATTCAGACCGCGGAAAGGATCAAGATCGAGATCGGCAGCGCTTATCCCCTCAAACAGGAACTCAGCATGGATGTCCGGGGTCGTGACATCGTTTCCGGCTACCCCGTGACCATCAAGATAAATTCCGAAGAGATCCGCGAAGCTCTTTCCGAGACCGTCGCGACCATGATCGACGCGATCAAGCGTCTGTTTGAACGCACCGCGCCTGAACTTTCAGCCGATATCGCTGAGCGGGGCATCTTCCTCACCGGTGGAGGAGCTTTGCTCAAGGGTTTGGACGAAAAGATCCGCAAGACGGTCGATCTGCCCGTGCACGTCGTTCCCGATCCCCTCGTGGCAGTGGTCAAAGGCGCCGGAACGGTTCTGGATAACGTCGATAATTATCGCGAAGTTCTGATCAAGCGGATAGAAGACTAAGCAAATCCTGATCCCGAGCGGATCAGATCAGATGAGTCCCATCACCCGGAGCGCCCGCCTCAGGCGAACGCGGGAAAAGGCTTAGAAAGCGAAAATATGGCAATAAAGCAGTATCTGGTACCGATAGTACTCTTCGTGATCGCCCTGATCCTGGTGATCGGCAGCGCGGAATCACGCAGCGCTAAAGCCCAGTGGTTTGGCAGAACTGTCTTTTTCCCATACATGCATTCCCTCAGGATCATCGAATCCAACAAACTGCTCAAGAACGAGCTGAGCAAAAATCAGAAAGACCTCGCCTCCAAGACCCTGGAGAATCTTGCGTTGCGCAATGAACTGAAGCTCCTGCGCAATACCGAGACCATCGGATTTGAGACCGGCACGGAAGACTTCGTGGTGGCGGAAGTGATCGGCTATTCAGGGCAGTTTCAGCAGCGTAATCTGATCGTAAACAAGGGCTTGGGCGACAAGATCAGGGTCAATGATCCGGTCATATCTTCGGGAGGGATCGTCGGAAAGGTCGTCAGCGTCAGCGATACCTATTCTGTGGTCTTGCCCTTCTCGAATCCGCTCTTCCAGCTTCCTGTCATGAACAAGACTTCCGGAGTGCAGGGCATTCTGAATGCCGATATCGCCGGAACCATCTCCATGAACATGATCAAGCTCGGTTCCGAGGTCACGGTCGGCGACACGATCGTCAGTTCGAACCTCTCAAGACTTTTCCCCAAAGGCTATCCGGTCGGGAAGATCTCCCGCATCAAGGAATCCCAGGACAATCTCTTTATCAGCGCGGAGATCACCCCCTTCGCCCTGGTCGAGAATCTGGAACACGTTTTTATATTGAAGGCAAAATATTATGATGAACAAAAGTAAAAATCTCGATCCCGTGGTGACCATCAACGGTGCCCGCTTTGAGCGCATCCCCGTGGAAACCAGAATACTTACCTCCGCGGATACGATGAGCGAGATCATCCGTGAATACGCTTTACAGCATATCCAGCCTGGGGACATTCTCTCCCTCAGCGAAAGCCCCGTGGCGATCACACAAGGCAGGGCGATCCCGGTCGATACTCTGAAGATCAGTCCGCTCGCCAACATCCTCTGGCGGTTCGTGACCAAGGTTCCCTATGGCATAGGGCTCCGGGCTCCGGCAAGCATGCAATGCGCCATCGACGAATGCGGCGCGCCCAGGATCGTCCTCGCGGCACTGGCAGGATTCGTTGGCAAGCTGATCGGCATCAAGGGTCTGTTCTACAAGGTTGCAGGGATGCAGGCTGCTCTGATCGACGCGGCAGAAACCTCCGTCGTGCCACCGTACAATCATACCGTGATCAAGGGTCCGCTCCATCCGGAAAAGGTGGCGCAGGAACTCTCCGATGAATTCGGCTTTCCCGTCGCCGTGATGGATATCAACGATATTGGCGGGTGCTGGATGATCGGCGCCAGTGAGGGAGTTTCGAAGCATTTCATGGAAACCGTGATGAAGGACAATCCTCAGGGGCAGGATGACGAAATGACTCCCCTGTGCATTATCCGCAGGGTGTGACATGGTCTTCAAGTACATCTGGGCGTTTCTCCAAGGCTTGATATTTCTCTACCTGCAGATTCTCCTGATGCCTGCTTTCACAATCGCGGGGGCGATCCCCAACATTCTGCTGCCCTGGATGATCTACAGCATCTGGGCAAAGCCGCTGAACGTGGCGGCAGTCACGGGATTCCTTATCGCGCTGATGTATGACGCGACGCTTCCGGCAAGCTTTGGCATGCACGCGGTGATCTTCCTGATCCTCTGCGTGGTGGTCGATCTCTTCCGCAAACCCTTCGAGGCGGAGAGCCTTGTCGCGAAGCTGCTCACTCTCTTTACGGGTAATGTCGTCTTCAGTCTGATCAATCATCTGGTCTTTGGCTTGAGTTATGGCTTTGACGGGAAGCTCTTCAACCTGATCCTGATCAGCTTTTGCTACAATCTCGTCGTGAGCTTCATCGTCTTCTGGGTGATGAAGTTCCTTTCCCAGCTCCGGCTGGTGATCGAGCATGACTAGATCGCAACCCGTTCTTATCTTCAGGCTTGTTCTCGGGGTTCTGTTTATTGCTCTGCTGGTCTCTCTATTCCGTCTGCAGGTGATCAAAGGCAGTTACTATAAGGAAGTGGCGGAGCTGAACTTCGTCCGTATCCGCAGGATAGTTGCCACGCGGGGTGAGATCTATGACAGCAAGTATCGTCCCATCGTCCAGAACATCCCGTCTCAGAATCTTTATCTGACATCCGGCAAGATCAAGAACTTCCCTCTGCTGGCGAAGTTTCTCCGTAACAATATGGGCATCACGGTCGAGGAACTCAGCCAGATGGTCTTCAAGCAGAGATTCAAGACCTACGAGGAGATCCTCCTTGCGGATAACATCCCCTATGAGACGGTGCTGAGCCTCTCCGAGCAGATGAACTTCTTCCCGGAGCTCTCCTTCAGGGTCGGCACGACGCGCCAGTACCTTTACCCCAATCACTTCACCGGCTACGTGGGCAGGATCAACGAAGATGAATTCGCGCAGTATAAAGACGAGGACTATTCGCTCAATGCCTACATCGGCAAGACGGGGCTGGAGAGCTATTACGAGGTGCTGCTCAGGGGACGTGACGGGAAAGAGATCGTGCAGGTGGATTCCCGTGGGAGAAGCCTCGACCTTTTCCGTAGTGAGGGTTCGATCGAGCCCCTGAATGGACTCAGCCTGATCCTCACGATCGACAACGATCTTCAAGCCATGGCGCAAGAGGTCTATCCCAAAGGCTACCGTGGCGCGCTGGTCGTCATGGACGCGCGTAGCGGAGGGATCCTTGCCTACGTCAGCAATCCGGGCTACGACCCCAATGTTTTTATGAGCAAGATCAGCCCGGACCTCTGGGCACAGCTCAGCAATGAAAGCCGTCCCATGCTGGATCGTGTGATCCAGGCAGCCTATCCGCCCGGCTCAGTCTTCAAGGTACTCACCTCCGAGGTGGGCTTGGAGAAGGGGATCATTGATCGGTACACGATGCTTGCTCCCTGCGTCGGTGGTCTCAAGGTCGGCAACAGGTTCTTCAAATGTTGGTCCAGCAGCGGGCATGGAAGCCTCGATGTGGTCAATGCCCTGAAGGTTTCCTGCGACGTCTTTTTCTATGACCTCTCGCTGAAGATCAAGCTGGAGGACTTCTATCAATACGCGATCAAGAACTATCTCTGCGTCAAGACCGGAGTGGACTTGCCGAACGAACGTTCCGGCTTCTTCCCGAATACTAAGTGGTATCAGGAAAGGCTCGGCAAGAACGCCAATACCCAGGGCTACAAGGTCAATCTCTCCATAGGGCAGGGCGAAGTTCTGAACACGCCTCTGCAGATCACAGCTCTCTATGCAGCCATCGCCAACAACGGGATCTGGACTCAGCCGCATCTGCTAAAACAGAGCGTGGGGCGTGGTAAACTCACCCGTGAGCAGGTGGATAAAGTCAAGAAGACGAAGCTTCCCATCAGCGCCGAACACCTCAGGATCATCCAGGACGGTCTCTTTGCCGTGGTGAACGCCCCCGGTGGCACAGGCAGAAACGTCAGCGTCGCCGGCGCAAAAGTCTTTGGCAAGACAGGTTCCGCCGAGAACTCCATGGGGGGAGCCACGCATGCCTGGTTCACCGGCTACATCGTCACGGACAAGCCTGAGATCGTGGTCACGGTCTTCATGGAGAGTGCCGGTGGCGGAGGAGCGATAGCGGGCCCTGTCGCCGCTAAGATCTTCAATTACTACATCGGAAACCTCGACAGGATCAAGAAGGAAGTCCCCATTCCGACACGGCTGCGGAATCCCGGTGAGCAGATCGAACCGCTCGTGCCCGATCAAACTGAGACGACCGTAACTGCCCCGACCGATCAGGGAACAACGACGCCCCAGGAGACCACCGGTGATTAACCGCAAGAAGTTCGATTTTACTCTCCTGGCTCTCCTGATCCTGCTGATCCTGATGGGCTGCGTGGCGATCTTTACCGCCTCGAGCACTACGATCGGCGAGCGCATGACCACCCAAAGCACCTGGTGGAAGCAGATCATCTTTGCCGTCCTAGCTGTAGGGGTCATTGTCCTCATGATCAAGCTGCCCATGCCTGTCTTTGATCTGGTGATCGTTCCGCTCTTCCTGCTGAATCTTCTGGCGCTGGGGCTTGTCTTGCTGACCCCTGCTGTGAACGGATCGCACCGCTGGTTTGCCCTGGGCGGGATAAATCTCCAGCCTTCGGAGAGCGCGAAACTGCTCACGATCCTCATGGTGGCGAGGTTCATCTCCCGCGAGCATCTTACCGAGATGAAGCAGATCCTGGTTGGCATGGGGATAACGATCATTCCCGTCCTGTTGATCATCATCGAACCGGACTTTGGCACGACTCTTGTCTTCTGGTGTGCCTTACTGGCGATGCTGATCGCTGCGGACGTACCCCTTTTCTATATCCTTCTCATCATCAGCCCGGTGATCAGCATCGTCACCTCGATCTACCCCCTGGCGATCGTGGTCTGGCTGCTGGTCTTGATCTTCCTTCTCTTCAGGTCGCATCTTTCCTGGGTGGCTGTGACCGTTGCCACCATCATCAACGCCTTCATTGCCATCATCATGCCCGTCTTCTGGAATGGGCTGAAGGACTATCAGCAAGGGCGCATCCTGACCTTCGTCGATCCCATGCGCGATCCTCTGGGCGCCGGCTACCAGATCATCCAGGCGAAGATCGCCATCGGCAGCGGTGCCATTGCCGGAAAGGGTTGGCTGGCAGGCACGCAGAAGAACATGAACTTCCTGCCGGAGCATCACACGGATTTCATCTTCAGCGTCATCGGGGAGGAGTTTGGTTTTGTCGGCAGCGTTTTGCTGCTGGGCGTCTTCATCATGTTCTTCTGGAGGATCATCACGGATGTAGGCGAACTCAAGGTACGTGAGAGAAAGATTGCCTCCGCGGGCATTTTGGCTTATCTTATGTTCCAGACCTTTATCAATGTCGGGATGAACATCGGCTTGGTTCCTGCCACCGGTATTCCCCTGCCTTTTATCAGCTATGGAGGCTCAAACCTCCTTATCAACAGCATTTCCGTCGGGGTAATCCTGAAATATATGAATGAACGGGGATTTATTAAATGAGTTTGCGATTTGTGACTGTCTGTATGGCTGCCATGCTGCTGCTTGGCTCTTGCTTTGTTCCCTCCAGCCTGGTCTTCTTTGAGAAGGACACCCAGGGCAAGCCGAACCTTGTCAGGAATCCCGGTTTCGCTCCTGTCGCCGGGACAAAGAACACTCTGAGCAACTGGACCATCGTTAATGACGAAACTGAATCCGCCGAATCCGTCAATCTCGACGACAGCGTCTTCCTCGAAGGCACGAATTCCATTCGCATCGATTCCAATCCCTATGCCATCATGATCGTCTCCGATCCCTTCAAGGTGAGGCGTTACGGTGGCTATTACATCAAGGTGAACGCTCTTTCCAGCGAAGCAAAAGGCGAGAAGATCGAGCTGAGATTCTTTACCTACAACGCCGCCGGAAAGCATATAAACCGCTTCAAGACAACCCTCAAGACTTCGACCGAGTGGCAGAAAGCCAATATCAGCGCCGGATTCCTCGATACCCGTTCAGCTTTTGGCAGAGTCGCGATCTTTATCCCACCCTTCCTCAAGGGCACGATCTGGATCGATGACGCCGGAGCCTGGGAAGTTCATTCCTTCAAGATAGACTAAGTCCATGCGCCTTGTCCTGCAGAGAGTTGATTCCGCAAAGGTCACGGTCGATGGAGAGGTCACCGGAGCCATCGGTCTGGGACTCCTGATCTTCGCCGGTTTCGGCAGGGGAGACAGCCCTGAGCTTTTACCCTTCTACGCAAAAAAGGTCTCAGAACTGCGTATCTTCAGCGATGCCGGAGGCAAGATCAATCTTTCGCTGAGGGATATCAGCGGTTCGATCCTCCTCGTTTCCCAATTCACCCTCTATGCCAATTGCGGCAGAGGACGCCGCCCTGATTTTACCCATGCCGCGGATCCGGAGCTGGCGCGCTCGCTCTACGAAGGGTTGATCCGGCAGTTTAAAGAGCTCGATCTCAACGTGCAAACGGGCATCTTTGCCGCTGACATGAGCGTCGAGCTGGTCAACGACGGTCCCGTGACCATCATTTTGGATAGCGAGAATAACTAAAGGAGAAACAATGCATAAGTATTACATCGCCGCTGTGGAATTCCCCATCATTGCCCTGGCTCTGCTCTTGATCTGGGACGGATTCAAGCTCTCCGGCTGGGTCGGCATCGAAGCCCTTGCCGGATTGTTCCTTGCCTTCGTAGGCTTCGAACTGCACCTGATCTATCACCGCAAGGAACGCGAAGAGAACCTGGCAAAGAAAGCGGAGCAGAAGAAGCAGAAAGAACAGAACTGATCACGATCACTAGTCTTAGCATGGAGTTCAAGGCGCCGTAGCAATTCTTCATGCTTACAGAAATCTTTGAGAGGCGCGTTGGACTTCATGCGCTCAACTCGCCGCCTGCTCACAGCACGCATTTTCCTCACAACACTGCCCGTCCAGAAGTCCAAGCCGGCGCTGAGAAGAGTTCTCAATGATAGCTAATTTTAGCCGTCTTGAACTCCTGACTCAGATTGCGGTAAACCGGTTTCTTTTGACAGAATAAACCGTTCCGGTTTCTTGGCATCCGCACCGTATAGTGCTGGCGATGGAGTTCGCCACAACCGCTTTTTTGAAGCTGATGACTCCTGGATTATTGTTTATGAGGTTTATATGAATCCCGGTATCAGTTTCAATACCCGCTTAGTGTTTCAGGACGTGCTTCTGGTGATCGCCGGCGGTGCCCTGGGCAGCCTGATGCGCTATCTGATCAGCTATTTCACCCATTATCAGACCAGCAGTCCCTTTCCATATAAGACCCTGATCATCAACGTGATCGGATGTTTCCTCGTGGGCTGGATCACTATGCGGTTTCAGCATCACCAGATGTTGAATGGGATCAAGCTCTTCTTCATCATCGGTTTTCTCGGCGCGTTCACGACCTTCTCCACCTTCAGCCTGGAAACCGTTTCTCTTCTCCACGCGGGGCATATCCGCACCGCCATTCTCAATATCTTCGCCTCGACTTTCCTGGGCTTGATCGCCGTTCTGGGTGGCATCTGGGCAGGTAAATAACAAAAGCAGGATCATCGATTCCTGACCCTTCAGCATAGAGTCAATAGCGCCGTAACATTTCCAAGCATGGAGTTCAAAGCGCCGTAACATTTCCAAGCATGGAGTTCAAAGCGCCGTAGATAGTCTTGAAATGACCTCTGATCTTGAATGGCGATTTGGACTTCATGCAGCAATTACCTTTAGTATCTATAGCTTAGCTACTATCAGCTGCTGCACGTTTTGAAGTCCAAGCCGGCTTGAAGACGAGTTTTCAGCGTGAAGATCACCTAGCCGTCTTGAACTCCAAACTCAGATTTCATCCAGCCGTCTTGAACTCCAATCTCAGATTTCATCCAGACGTCTTGAACTCCAAACTTAGATTTCAAATTGCCATCATCTCTCTATCCTCTCTCTATCATCTTACGTCATGACGTAAGATGATAGAGAGAGGATAGGGGATTGATACCGGGAAAAGCAAAGGCGGGGATGAGGCAAAAAGCAGGATTAAAGTGTGTCCGCGGGAGCAGGTTGAGTGGGCTGTGCCGAGGGCTGTGTTTCCGTCTTGGTCTTGAGGCTGTCCGTGGCTTCCGGTTCGGCATTATCTTCCTGAGAATGGCGAGGATAGTTCGCCTCCGGACTTTCTACCTGAAGCGAATCAGCCGCTTCCGAATCGCGTCCGGTGAAGAGGAATCCTTTGACGACCTGATATCCGACGATCAGGATGATGATCACCACTGCCCAGATGAAGAGCCTTTTCAGGCTGCTCTTTTCCTGCGGGGGCGGATCGAGCTTGGGTGCGGGCTTTGGCGCCGCTTCATGCTTGAGATTGATGACGGGCTCAGGCCTCACAGGCGGTGACATTCTGCGGATATCCGCCCTGATCTCGTTGATCGACTGATAGCGTTCCTCGCGGTTCTTGGCGCACATTTGATATAGGATGCTGACAAGCCATTGGGGGATATGGGGATAGATCGTTGTTGGATCGGGAATCTCGTCATAGACGATCTGGCTCTGGATCTTGAAGGCATTCTCGGTGCTGATGTCGTATGGCTTCTGCCCGGTCAGCATCTCGAAGAGGAGAACGCCCAGGCTATAGATGTCCGAGCGATGGTCGATGCTCTTGGAATCCGTGATCTGCTCCGGACTCATGTAGTAAAGCGTGCCGATCTGGGCGCCGGTATTCGTGTTGCTGAGGTCGCCGAGGGCTTTGGCAATGCCGAAGTCCATTATCTTGACGCTGTCGCCATGCTCGATGTCCACCATGATGTTCGAGGGTTTGATGTCGCGGTGGATGATCCCCTTGTTGTGAGTGTATTCGAGGCCGTCCAGGATCTGTCCCAGGATCTTGAGCGCGCGGGCAAAGGGGATCGGGCCGATCGTGGCGATGAGTTGCTTGAGGCTGATCCCGGGAGCGTATTCAAGGACAATGGAATATGTCCCTTCGAAGGGGAAAAAGCCGTGGAGACTGACGATGTTTGGATGCGTGAGATGTGACTGGAGCTTGGCTTCCTGACGGAAGCGCTCGACCAGTTCCGCGTCCGCGCTCAGGCGGGCAGAGAGGATCTTCAGGGCGATCTTGCGCTCGATATTGATATCCTCAGCCAGCCAGACCTGTCCCATCCCGCCTTCGCCAATTTGTCTCAGCAGACGGTAGTCACGGACGATCAGGCCTTCATGCAGTTGCATTCACGTTCTCCAGTTTGAGCTATTTTCGCCATTATCGGCGGCTTGTGGATTATGTCAAGTAAGTTCAGAGGTTTCAGGTGGATGGACGAGATGGACATTATGGACTAAATGGACGGAATGACCGGTTTCTTTGCGTGATGTCCATACAGTCCATACAGTCCATTATGTCCATCGTGTCCATTCTCAAGCCCTGATCTTATTCCTTCTTCCACCAATTCGAGAAGTAGAGCATGAGGGATTGGCGCACTCCACTCATGGCTTGCCTGAGGGGCACAGAGCGGTTTTCCACGACCAGCATCAGGGGGATGATGGTCAGCCAGCGCATGATCCCGCCAACGCCAAAGACGACCTGTTCCGGCTCCAGCGCGAGGCTTCCCAACTTGAGCGCGGGAGGAAAGAAGATGCCGGTGAGGAGGGTCGACGCCATCATGCCGACGCCAACGATGGCATTATAGGTGCCGGAATAGACCTGTTCTCTGCCTTTGGCGGCGAGAGAGAGGGCAAAATTGGTCGTGACAATGCCCGCTCCAGCCCACATGAAGCCGGAGGTGACAGCCTCAAACCACAGTATGGTATGGTTTTGCGCGGTCATGAACAGCCAGAGCATGGGATTCATGCCTCCCAGAAAGACGCAGATCTTCATTGCGGTCTTGTTGCCGAAACGGTCGATAAATCTGCCCCAGAAGTTGTATCCGATCAGGGAAAAGATCATGTGCACGGAGCTGTAAAGCTGCACTTCGAAGAGCCCCATCTGCAGTTTCTTCAGCATGAATGGACCCCAGAAGGCGGAGCCGACCCCGATCGAGAACATCCACCAGACACCAAAGATCAGTAAGAGCCGGAAGTTCTTGTCCTTGAAGGGTTCACGATAGAGGCGGGAAAGCTTTTCGGTGGGTTTGCGGTTCAGTTTACGTTCCGGCTGACGCGCCAGTATGGTCAGCCCGAAGAGGGATATAAGGGTCGCGGCAATGAAGACGCCGGAGAGGAATATCGCCTGATTCGCGGGGGTGAAATAGTCTTGCAAACCCAGGAGTTTAACGTACGCTGAGCGTAGTCCAGAACCGCTCTTCTCGAAAAGATCGACATGAAAGCTGACCAGATAGCTTACGATCAGGCCGTAGAAGAGCATGTACTGATTGCGTTTGGAGAAGAATCTGCCGCGCAGTGAGAGGGGGATCAGCTCGCTCACCCAGGCGATCCAGATGTTGCCGCCGATGGCTTGCAGTCCCGCGCTTGCGAAGAGCAGTGCCAGAACGAACCAGATCCCGCTGCTCTTGATCGAGAAGAGCAGGGACAATCCCAGGAAGAAGGTCAGGATCCTGCCCAGAGCAGTGATCCAGATACAGGCTGGTTTACGGCGTTTGAGCCTGTGGGTGATGGCGACTCCGAGGGGTTGAAACACCGCAGAAGCCTGTCCTAAAGCGCTCAGGAGACTGTAATGCAGAGGTGACGCGCCCAGAATGACCAGGAGCTTGGTGATGAAACTGCTGCCTATGGTTGCGAGAGTGCCGTATATCTGGGAAAAGATGCTCTCGGTGATCGATATGCGATAGGTGCGGGTGACGATGCTTTCCGTCCTCGGGGCGCGGTTGAGTTTCAGCCTAGCGGGAGGCTGAGAGCCGGTCAGATCGGGTTCAATATCAGTTTTTCGCATATCTGCTGAGCAAGTTCTCGCACATCGCTCTGCTTGTAAAGAGAATTATCTTCGCGACCTCAACTCATCTAACGAGAGTTCTCCGGGGAGCTTATCCGGCAAAGAAAAACGCGGACACAGTGGCATCCGCGTTTAATTATAGCCGTAAGAAAGGGTTATTTCACCATCACCATCTTGAGAGTAGTGGTCTTTTCGGGGGTGCTGAGCCTGTAGAAATAGACTCCGCTGGGCAGGTTCCGTCCTGAGTCATCAGTGCCGTTCCAGACGACGCTGTGATCTCCGGCGGGAGTAGTGCCGTTGACCAGAGAACGAATACGCTGGCCACGCATGTTGAATATATCCAGAGAGACGTTCTGCGCTGTCGCGAGGCTGTAGCTGATGGTGGTCGTGGGGTTGAACGGATTGGGGTAATTAGGATACAAAGCCGAGACGATCGGGGTCTCCAGAGGGTCGGTAGTCGCAACGTAGCCGGAAAGACCACGCACCAAACGGATGTTGTCTATGGTCCAGCCTGGGTCAGTGAGATCAGCGTGCGTCGAGACGTCTGTGAGGTGGAAGCGGATCTTGACGTTCATGCCAGGGTAATCTGAGAGCGGGACGTACTCGGTTCTCCAGCTATTCCAGAGCCCGGATTTGGTCCAGACAACCGTCCAGTTGTTTCCGCCGTCGGTGCTGATCTCGACTGTGCAGGGATCCCAGCTCCACTCTGTGTAGAGATGAGAATCAAAGACCAGCATGGCATCTTCCGAAGAAGGAATAAAGAAGGAATCGTTAGTAGTGATATAGACACTGGCATTGGTCTCGTAGAAGCCGTTGCCTCCCCAGCTGTCAGTGATGGCATAGCCGGAGGCGGAAAGCTCGTTCTCACGCACCCAGGGACCGACAATGGTCCAGGCAGAGGTGCCTCTTCCCAGTCTTCGCTAAAGATGGTCATGGTCGGAGAGAGGTTGAAGAGGAAGTTATTGTAGCCTTCCTGAAGCGTGACGGTTCCCAGATAGGGATAGTATCCTTCCGCGCTTACCTCGACCTGGTAGCTTCCCACATAGCTGCTATGCACGAAACTGCCGTTCGTCACGATCGTATCAGGATCCATATCCTTGAAGATGATCCTGGCGTTGATCGGTTGTCCGTTGCCGCTGACCGTTCCGGCGAAATAAGCCACAGCCTTTGGCTGCATCTGCACGTTCTTCAGTGTCCAGGTATTGGCGTTGACCATCACGGTTGCAGTGAAGTCCTGATAGCCCTCTTTCAGCACTTTGAGGTGATATGTTCCCGTCGCCAGGGGTTTGAAGTACTGACCTGTAGCGGGATCAGAGGTGCGGGGACGGAACCAGGGAGCGTCGTGCTCCGTGATCACGATCTGGGCTTGAAGTGGCTGCCCGGTCACGATATCCGTGACCTTACCCTGCATCATGGCAACCGGGACGCTTCCCTGAGAGAACATCAAGGCGCGTTTCAGGAGCCAGCGAACGCCATTGGAGCAGCGATTCACCGTGTCCACCATGATCAGGGAATCAGGCTGGATATCCCTCGTGGCGCATTCGATCAGCATCTGGATCGTGCCATACTGCTGATACATCCAGTCATGCGTCGCGCCTCTGCGGCTTAGGTTTGGCAGGTATTCATAGGTCGCGTCGCCCGCCTGAGTGTAGATCTGGCTTGCGACACCCTGGGCGATGGACTGCGCGAAGAGCATATCCGGCGAGGGTCTGACCTCTTTCCAGTTGAAGGGATAATAGACCTTCTCGGAGAGATTACCTGTGCGTGAGGAGTGCCAGACGATAGAATAGACAAAGCGTTGAGCGTCGCAGAGTTCCTTCAGGGCATGAACTTCCGATTCAGAATCAGGATAGGGACCACGGTAATAATCATACACCTCGAGGCTTCCCGGCTGCATCAGAGTGTCTCCATGCACCCAGTTGAAGTCAAGATTCCGGTTGATATCCACGCCATCAATGTCATAACCCACGAGGTTGCTGAAGTCAAAGATGCCGTTTCCGTTATTATCCCGCTTGTTCTTGCGGTAAGAATTGTCGATATTGGAGGTCACGACGTTGTGTCCTTCCGGGTTGAGCGTGGGGATGAACCACATCTCCAGCTGATTCTTCCAGAGAGATTGGAGCGCTTGTTCATTCAGGGTCAGGATCTCGTTGATGTTGGACATCACGATCTGCACGCCCATGACTTCTTCAGCATGCACCTGCCCGATGAACAGCACCGCCGGTTCATCTTCTTCCAGTTCCACGTTGTCGGAGATCTTCATGGCATAGATCGGCAGATGTTCCTGCTGAGTGTAGCCGATAGTATAGACCTTAGCGATGGCTGGATACTGCGCCTGATAGGCATTCAGCATGTCAGTCACCTGAGCATAGGTATAATAGCAGGTCGGCAGAGTCTGAGCGGAAAGCACTCCTGCCAAAAGGATCAAAGCGAGAAACAGCACTCTTTTCATGGATCTTATTCTCCTTTGTTTGCGGGTTTGATAAGCTCATCGACCCAATAGCTGAGGGTTCCGGCAAGGTCATCTCCGGATCCTGATTTGTCCCAGGCGATCTTGCCATCTTTATCGATGACGCAGATGTATGGTATGCCTGTGATGCCATAGTTCTTGGAAACATCGGCATCTCCGGCGAGATATGTCATACGGTATTTCTTCTCCGCGATATACTTTTTGGCGTTCTGAGGATCTTGTTCCCAGATGTTGATGGAAAAGACCCTGACGCCCTTCGGCATCGAGGTTCGCATCCATTCATCCAGCACGGGCATGGTCGCGCGGCAGGGTGAGCACCAAGTCGCCCAGAAATCGAGGATCACGATTTGACCCTTGAGATCGGCGAGTTTGACGATATTGCCGTCTTTATCAGGAAATTCCCACAAGGGTGCGGGAGTGTCCTTGCGGTTTGCCAGAGCCGCTTCACGACGGGCAGGCTCTGTCGCTTCCCAATCAGCCTTGGCTTTTGCCAGCATGCGTTTCCAGCGAGGCAGTTCGTGCAGAGCTTCCCAGCCTTCGGTATCGTTCAGATCGCCATAATCGATCTCTCCTTTCTCCAGAGCGTTGGAGATGAAGTTCAATGCCTCGTCATAACGCTGCGTGGCGATATACATGTCCAGGAGGGTTCCGTTGTATTTCGGGTTGCCCATATACTGAGGATGCGACGCGAAGAATTGCTTGACCGCGTCCCAGTTTTTGGTCTTACCCAGCATATAGTTATAATAGCTGTCATAAACGTCTGTGCTGTCCGCGGCATTGATCTCACCGGAGGAAATGCCGGCGGAGATCATCAGTGGAACTAGCCGTTCGAAAGCTGTCATTCTTCCGGAGGTTTCGACGAAGCTCATGATGGAATCCATATTGGCGTTCAGGGCTGATGGATCGGATACTCCGAGGATATATTGCTCCGCCAGGGGATAGTTCTTTTCGTAGCTGTAGAGATTAAAGAGAGCGATCAGGGCATATTCGTCTCCGGGGAAACGCTTCAATCCGTCATGCATGAGGATCCTGTCCGTGGGCAGGTAAGCCGCGACGCGTTCTTTGACCTCGGTCGAAGCCTTTGCGTCAAAAAGGGTTCCCAGATATGCAGCATAGAGAACTCTGTAGCCCCAGTAGAACTCAGGATGGGCAGTGATCATTTTGCGCGCTTCCGCGATCTGCATTTCATCGTCTTCAGAGGTGCGAACCCAGAGATAATGATAGACCGGGGAATCCGGCTGCTGGCTGTGCATAGCCAGGAAATGGGCGGTGCAAGCCTGTTTATCGATCCGCATCCAGACGTTTTGCAGCGTCCGCAGATCATTTACATCGGTCATTTTGGGCAGGTATTCCTGCACGATGGTCATGGCATCGTCAGCGCTCTTGGCGGTCTCCAGCTTGCTGTTGAATTCATCAGCCATAGCGGTGGCACAAAGCGTTGATACCAATAACAATACAACGCTCAGAGCGATCATGTATTTAGGAAACATCAATTCCTCCCTTTATTCTCATACAACGTATATGCAAAAAACATGCCGAAAACTTGCAGATAATGCTGATTTTCACCTGATGCTTGCTGATCGGTCATATCGGTATCCCCTGGCTATCCTCTCTCTATCATCTTACGTCATGACGTAAGATGATAGAGAGAGGATAGGGAGAAAATGCCTGTGGGTACAGGCGCTCGCCGTAGCGCCTTTCTAAGTGGAGGCGGGTTTGAGGCTAGGAGTTCAAGGCGAGTCTTAGGCTAGGAGTTCAAGGCGAGTTTGGGGCTAGGAGTTCAAGGCGAGTTTGGGGCTAGGAGTTCAAGGCGGTTAACTAGTGTTTAGCTTAAGTACTCATCTCAGCGCCGACTTGGACTTCTAGACGATCAGCAGCGACGTGATTAGACTGCAGGCAACACCATCGCTTGTGTCGCTCTGAAGTCCAAACCGCCCTTCAAGATCAGTAGTCAGCTTGAGTTTAGCTACGGCGTTTGAACTCCAGGCTTAGACTCGCTACGGCGTTTGAACTCCAGGCTTAGCACCGCCCTCTTCATCTGTTAATCTGTTAATCTGCTAATCTGCTGATCTGTTCATCCCGAGTCAGCTCCTCCAGGATCGCGATCGCCTGTTCCTTGGCACCGACGCCATTCTCGGCAACGGGTCCCGTGCAGGAAGGACAGCCGTTCTCGCAGGGACAGGCTTTAGCCAGTCGCAGGGCTTCGCCGAGGAGTTTGTCGTGAAGTTCATAGAGCTTTCTGGAGAGTCCGATGCCGCCCGGAACCCTGTCGTAGATCAGCACAATGGGGTTGCCTTCGCCCAGCTCGCTCTCGTCCTCAAAGAAAACGTCGAGGTCTTTGCGGTCGCACATCACGAAGAAGGGGGCGAGATTCACCAGGAGGTAGGATAGTCCCGCCAGACCGCTCTGGATGAGGACGGAAGCTTCCGCGAGACGGTGACAGCGGGGGCAGAGGGTGACGAGGTTTTCAGGCTTATTCGCCTCGCCGGGGTCGTCGAACCGTTTGAAAGGGGTGATATGATGCACGGCGAAGGCGCTGTCGGTCTCTGCCAGTCCGCAATGGCGGCACTGATGCTTATCCCTGTCCCGCACTTCCGCGCAGATACGTTTCCAGTCCTTGCCATAGTCGTTGACTTCGTTGTTCCACAATCCTTTATCCTTGATGCGCTTGACCGCGTCCGGCGCGAGGGAGAACCACCAGGCGACGGTTTCCAGGATCGAGGGTGGCAGATCAAGTTCCGCGTAGCCGAGCACTTCCTGCGTCAGGAAACGGAGCTTCTTAAAGCCGGTGATGGTGGTGGTGACACGTACGAAGCCAAGGTACTTTTTGGCATGGGTGACGGCTTTGCCGATGTAGAGATCGAGCAGTTCGATCTCCGTCTTGCGGCTTGGCTGGGTGTAATAATTGGTCATGATCGGTTCGAGGATGACCTTATCGTTCTCAAGATCGAGGGATTTGACCAGCCAGGTGTCGCCCCGCTCGAGATAGATCGCGCCGGGATGGGTCATCCAGAACGCGCTTTCCTTGTCCACATAGCCGATGAGCTCGCCTTCGCAGACGAGTTGCATCTGATTCGAGGCGTTGCGCAGGGAGACCTCCGCGGCGGGGAACTTGTTCAGTTCGATCTGGAATCTCCCCGCAGCTTTACGTATCTTGCCGTCTTCGAGGAGGATCTGGAGATGGGGAAAGAGGTTTTCGGGCTCGAGACGTCCGAAGCTGTCGGTTTCCTTCAGGGCCATATCAGCGATGGCGCAGAGGAGGTGGCGGCTGAGGATCTCAGGATTGTCAGGATCGATCAGGGCTTGCTCGGGGTTGTTCTCGAAGATATATTCCGGGTGCGTGCAGATGTATTGATCCAAAGGATTGGCGGCAGCGATCATGATCGTCAGGGCGGTGTTGCCCTTTCTGCCTGCTCTGCCGGATTGCTGTCGGGTTGCCGAGATGGTTTGGGGATAGCCATTGAGGAAGACGGCATCCAGCCCGCCAATGTCGATGCCCAGTTCCAGAGCGTTGGTCGAGATCACCAGTTTGATCTTGCCCTCGCGGAGCTCAGTCTCGATCTCACGACGTTTTTCGGCAAGATAGCCGCTGCGGTAACTGCGGATCAGATCGGCAAAGATATCACGGGAAAGCATGTGCATGTAAAGGATCTCGACGCTGCGGCGGGGTCCGGTGAACATGATCGCCTGGCCGGGGCTGAAGAGGAATTCCTTGGCAAGGGCGGTGCTTTCCGTCAGGGCGCTGCGGCGAATGCCCAGTTCACGATCCACCATGGGCGGATTGAGGATGATGAAACAGCGTTTGCCGTGCGGCGAACCATCCTTATCGATGAGGG
>Ga0116170_10002383_pt1 | contig 18162 bp, 16 predicted proteins | sample AD_JPNHW1_MetaG_FD_89797 | JGI IMG/M metagenome (GOLD analysis project Ga0116170, IMG submission 89797) | Active sludge microbial communities of municipal wastewater-treating anaerobic digesters from Japan - AD_JPNHW1_MetaG | ecosystem: Engineered > Bioreactor > Anaerobic > Digestate | place...
CTGTGGCTGATCAGCAAAAGCACCTACGACATGCAGAAATTCGGGAATGGTAACAGCAATTCTGCCGCCTACGTCGCGCCGGGTGCTCTTAAGTCTGCCGGGCAATTTATGGGCTATAACACGACCGCGCAAGCGGTTAAGACTTTTTACATTGAGAATTACTGGGGTAATTACTGGAAACGCATGTCTGGCCTGATGCTGGCGCTCGACGGCGAAGTTAGAACGAAGTTAACGCCCCCCTATACTCAGCCGGCAACGCCGGGCGAAAACATAATGCCTGCCGGTTACGCCAATACGGGCATCGTGCCAAGCGGCACCAGCGGAACGCATCTGAAGAACGTGGCAACGACTGCGGCCGGCGGGCTTATTCCGGCAATAACCGGGGCTGCAGATAACACGTATTTTACTTGCGGCTGTTGGTGGTCGATCGGCACGACGATCAAGTGGGCTCTTGTCGGTGGCTACCGTAGCCTTGCCGGGCTTTGCGGGGCCGGGGCGGTGGATCTGCTCTATCCTCTCTCGGCTCCGCTCTCGGCCTTTGGGGCTGCGCTCTCTTTTCTTAAATCCTCCAGTTAATGGGGGCCTGGGGGCGATCAGCCCCCGGTATTTTTAAAAACAAAGGGGCAGAAAATGCAGCGTGGGCTCTTGTCGGTGGCAACCGTAGCAATGCCGGGCTTTGCGGGGCCGGGACGGTGAATCTGAACAATCCTCTCTCGAATCCGAACTCGAACATTGGGGCTGCGCTCTCTTTTCTGTGGCATAAAATAATGATCATTTTCTGTTCCTCACCCCTTGGTGAAAATTAAGCCGTAACTGGAAAGGCTTGGTAGGGCAACTGAAGAGCCTTTAGGCCATAAGAAACCATGAAAACCATTAAAAAAATATACGAAAAAATATGTAGTATCGAAAACGTAACCGCCGCCATCAAAAAGGCCTCGGTCGGCAAGCGAGGCCGCTCCGAAGTTCAGAGGGTTCTGGCTGACGTTCCCGGGCATGCCCGCATCATTTCTGAGTTGCTGGCGAAGCAGGAGTATCGGCCCTGTGAATACGTTGAAAAAACGATCAAGGAAGGCGCGCACGGCAAGGAACGCAAGATCGCCAAAATTGCCTTTTTCCCCGACCAGGTTATTCACTGGGCGACCATTTTGCAGCTTCAGCCGTTTCTGATTAAGTCTTCCTATAAATATTCCTGTGGCTGTATGCCCGGCCGTGGCGTTCATTACGGGAAAGCCGCAATAGATAAATGGATTCGACGCGACCGGAAAAACACCAAATATATCGCCAAGCTCGACATCAGAAAGTTTTATCCGTCCATCAGTCACGAAAAAATGAAAGCGGTATTCCGGCACATGACTAGTGACAATAGCCTGCTTGCAACTCTCGACGCCATTGTCGAAAGCTATTCGCCTGGCCTGCCGATCGGCTACCTGACAAGTCAGTGGTTTAGCAATGTTCTGCTACAGCGTCTTGATTATCTGATTAAGCAGACCATGCAGATCAAATATTACGTCAGGTATATGGACGACATGGTCTTGTTCGGAGCCAATAAAAAGAAGCTGCACTCAGCCGTCAGGAAGGTTTCCGCTTATTTATCCGGCATCGATCTCAGCCTCAAAAAAAACTGGCAGGTCTTTCCGCTTGAGGCCAGGCCGCTCGACTTCATGGGCTTCAGGTTTTATCGCGACAAGACCACTTTGCGTAAAAGTCTATTACTGAGGATTACCAGGGCAGCAAGAAAGACGGGGAAGTCGAAGAATCCGGGGCCTGATCGGGCCGCGTCCATGCTCAGCTATATGGGCTGGGTCAGGCGGTCACAGTCTTATGGCGTCTATAAATCAAGAATCGCGCCGGTGGTTAGTATTGCCGGCATGAAGAAAATCGTCAGCGAAGCATCAAAAATCAGGAGCAGAGCATATGAAAACAGCAAGGGTCAGCAGCGGATTTCGCCCGTCTGAAATCGACGAGGCGAGTAGTCCGCACACGGTCTATGTCAGGAGCGACATAACGGAGACCGTCATGCAGTTGGAAAACGGCGAAAACCAGTCCTGGTGGGAATATACCGAACGCCAGTATGACCGCAGGGAGTGGGAAGATCTGCAGATTGCGAAATATGTCATCGATCTAGAATTCAGGCTGGTTTTATTAGAAACGCAAGGAGGCATTATATGACTTACGACTTTTGTAAAATGATCATCGAAAAAAAGACCTATGTCCGGGCCGATATGCTCGAAAAACTCGACCTGTTCTACCTTCGCGACCGCATTACCCGCGAGCAATACGAAGAGTTGGCGGGGATGATGAGTGTGAATAGTGATTAGTATGCTCACTCCCCTGTTGTCTCTTCTCTCTAGAGATGACGATTACATTAGGCCGATGAGCGCTCTAACATAAAGAAAGCCGCCAATTCTACCAAATCGGCGGCTTTCTTTTAGTCAAATCATCTGTCTAGCGTATAGTCAAATCATGTGTCCGCGTTACAGTCAAACCATCTGTCCAGCATAGTCAAACCATTTGTCTTTTTACACGCAGTTCGAAAACATTGCTGCGCTAAATTTATTGACTTTAAAAATGGAGAATGCTATTATCTGGTTACGTAAAGGCTCGTAGCTCAGTTTGGTTAGAGCACCACGTTGACATCGTGGGGGTCAGCGGTTCAAGTCCGCTCGGGCCTATTTTTTATTCCCATTTTTTGGAGATTTTTCTTGTCTGAACCTACCAGCCCGCTGCTTGAAAAGATCAGAATAGTTCTTGTCGAGCCGCAAGGTGCCCTTAATGTCGGTGCCACCTGCCGGGCCATGAAGAATTTCGGCCTGCGCGACCTGACGGTAGTTCGCCCCGGCTGTGAGATGAATATTGATGCAATCAAAATGGCGATGCACTCGACCGACATCCTTGAAAGCGCAAGAACAGTGCAGACTATTCCTGAAGCTATAAGCGGCAGCGTTCTGGTGCTCGGCACTGCCAACAGGCGGGGCGAATACCATGAGCCGAATTACACTGTGCGCGAAGGTCTCGAAAGAATTGGTGAGGCGCTCAAAAGCGGCCCGGTGTCGATTCTTTTCGGCCGCGAAGAATGGGGCCTTACCAAAGACGATCTGCAACACACCATGGGAACCATGCGCGTCGTCACTGATGTCGGCTGCACTTCGCTGAATCTTTCTCAGGCCGTTCTGTTGATTGCCTACGAACTGTTTCAAAAATTCGGTATTCCCGTGCCCCTCGAAAAGGCGGCGGCCGATGATCCATTCGAAAAGCCAGCCAACACCGACGAGCTGGCCCGCCTATACCGCCACATGGACAAAGTATTGAACATGTGTGAATTTCTGCCAAAAATCAATCCTGACGGGCTATTTCAGGTTATCCGGTCATTTTTTCACCGGGCAACCCCGACCCTGCGTGAAGTGAACATTCTCATGGGTATTTTTTCGAACCTTAACGGCTTCATGAAAAAATACGTGCGCAAAAAAACACCCTGACCTCTGCCCCGTGAACCCGGAGTGTGATAAATTTGTTGCGTCTGACCATCAGAGGAACAAGGACAGGGGAAATCACAGGGCATGCTTGAGATAAGCACAGGAAAAACAACACGTATTATCGGCATGGCAATTGCCGGTCTGCTGCTGCTGCTTCCCTTGCCGTTTCTGCAGCACAGCCTGACAGTATTAGCAGAGCGTGACGAAACCCATCTTGAAGTTCTGGCACGCGAGAAACTGATGTATGAGATGGAAAAATTTCAGGATGCGCTGCGACCGGATGTGTACATTGAAAAGGCCCTGAGCCATCTCAACAGCCACTTTGGCCTCAAGGGCGGTGAAGAATCACAACGGCAGCTGACCTTTACCCAAGGAATTGACCCGAAACTTATTGATGCCACATTCATAGACAAAGCAAGACAATTTCTGAGCCGACATTACCAAATTAAGCCTTTTCTGATGCTGGCCTCCGATTGCGACCTGCGAAATCACTGGCTATGGACAGCCATTCAGCTTTTCCCGGATGCTGCAACCCGGGCAACCTTTGCGGAGGCTGCCGTCTATGGCCTGGCCTGCGTCGATGACGACCCGGTAAATTTTCTGACTGACGGCAAAAATCTGACAGAGAGAATTGAAGCTTTTATTGACCGCAACCGTGAAATCAACGAGAGCCCACACCAGATTTTTGCCAAATATTTCGTCGAGAATATTTCGCCATTTTCGAACCCGATGCTTTATCAGGCGCAGGCTCGCATTTTTTTTTCAAACCGTTTTGGCAACCAGCGCTCTTACCAGATTTTTCATTTACTTAACGCCGGCTTTCCGCCACAGGAAAAGTTGCTCGGGCTATATTACTGCTGCTTTAACAACTGCGATATGCCGCCGGCTGCGCTGCTCAAAAAGGCGATGGCCGGCAGAGTTAGCGATGCAAGTCGTCACCTGCTGCGCAAAACCGTTACTCAGCCGTTCTTTCAACAGCAGGGCGACCGTTTTTTCTACTTTGCTGATTTTCCAACCGTATTTCACACACTTGCTGAAGACTACGGCCTCAAGAACCCTGATTCAAGCAACAAAATCAGGCAGTTTCTCGGCTCGCATTGCATGGTAACCTCTATCGAAGCCGCGCAATTGCGTTCGGCATATCGGAAACCGGCCAATCTGCTGGGTGTAATTATAAGACTTCTGCTTCTGTTATTGTTTGCAGCTCTCGTAAGATTTTTACCAGGCCCGGTTGTGCTGCCGTGCAAGCTTGGCGGCAAGTTGCGCCTGGCGGTGGCTCTCGCCGTCATGCTTCCGGTGGCCGGGTTTTTGATCATAGGCCTGTTAATAAGAAACCATGATGAACGTCTGGCCATCCACAACTGCCAGACCCGGATGCGTCAGCATCTACAGCTTTTCGAAAATATGATCAGCGAGAACGACCCGCGTCTGGGAATCATGTTTCAGGGTTTCAAGAAGCATTTTGCCGATTCGTTGTATGCATCGACCGACGACGATAACGGCCCGGTCAAAATGACAGAACCCTATGAACTGCTAAAGTTCGCGAATATCAGCATGTTTTTCAGCCGCAAAGCACGCATGATAAAATTCTTCAATCAGAAAGCCTATGACGGCAATCTCCGTGAAATGGGCGGCCTGTGCCGCATTCTCTCAGAACTTGATGCCATAGACCCTGGCAATCAGGTTATCAATGAACTGATGCGAAAACAGCTGCTGTTAAACAGTTTTACCGATTCATACTGGGATGTCTTCGCAACCGGGCCGTTGTTGGCGAAGGAAAGCCTGCCGATCAGAAACTTTCTCTCGATTTCTGCCCTGAAGCGAGCCTGCAATCAATTAATCGCAAGACCGCAAACCCCTGATAAACCTGAGGCAATTCTGTTTCATGAAATTGGCGACCTGCCTGTCATGCGCAGTCTTCTCAAGCAGATATGGCGGCAGGCGCCCGCGCTTCTCACTGACTATTCAGAGAGGCACCAGATTGATTACAGCCTTTTTCTGCGCGGCCCAAGTGAGCTGCGTGAACTGCAGATACCGAGAACCGGGCCAGGGGTTGCACCATTACGGGCCATAGCTGACAAAGCACTGCAACGACGCACCTCCGGGTCGCTGATCAACCGGCCTGGCGACGAGATCGAACTGCAAAGCTGGGTCTATTACGAAGATATCCCGGTCATTATCACCGCCCGGGCTATTCTACCGGCAATCCCCCTCGCTTCACCTCTCTCAAGCGCACTGCCAATGGCATTGCTTGTTTACGCGGTTCTCGCAATGGCTCTTCTTTCCGACGCGCTGGCTGAGGCACTTCTGGTGCCGGTACAAACCCTGCTTGCCTTTGTCGGAAGTATCAAAAGCAATCAGCTGGATGTCAGGGCCGAAATTCAAAGCGGCGATGAATTTGCCGAACTTGCCGACAGCTTCAACCGCATGTCAAACGGTCTTTGCCAACGTGCCAAAATGCGACGCTTCGTCTCGGAAAAACTTTTTGAAAGTCTGGCAGGCGGCAAGAGTGCCCTGCCCTCCGGCCGCACTATGGTAACCGTTCTCAGCTCAGATGTTCGTGGCTTCACCACAATATCAGAGCAATACCCGCCCGAAGAAATCGTCAGCCTCCTCAACGAGTATTTTACGGCGATGGAAACCGCGATTACCGCGAATGGCGGTTCAATAGAAAAAATAGTTGGCGATGCGATCATTGCGGCTTTCTACCCAGACAAAGGCGACGAAAACCATGCCTGCCGGGCCGGCAAAGCTGCCATGGCGATGCGAGAGGCACTTGCTACCTTTAATTCTCGCCGCAGGCAGCAAAAGCTCTGTGAAATTGCGACCGGAATAGGCATTGCCAGCGGCGAGGCGGTGCTGGGCTTTGCGGGCAGCACTTCAAGGCGTCGCGAATTCTTTCTGCTTGGCGACGCTATTCAGAGGGCCGAAAGTCTTGAAGCGATGACCAAAAACGGTATTTCCAGCCGAATTTTTGTTGATCAGGCCACCTGCAAGCTGATGGAAAGGCATTTTTCTTTTTGCCCCCCGGCGCCAGGTAACGATTCTAATTTTTATTACCGGGAGCTGAAGCATGACTGACCCAGGCCCGGTGCTTTTTAAAACCTCATTGCGTGCCAACCCATGGCGCCTGCTGGCCATCTGGGTTTTTCTGATTGTATTGCCGGTAATCCTGCTGTTTGCCGCCACTGACAGCATTCTGACCGAGGGTGAACAGCAGCTTGAAGAAAAAATAAAATTGCAGCTGCATCAGGAACTCGTGGATTTTCGCGACAGTTTGAGTTTTTCGAGCTTTCTTGAGACACGCCTTTCGGAATGTACCGGGCCATTGCTTGCCAATCCAGAAGTGAACGCCGGGCAACTGGCAAATTTATTACATAGCTCGCTCACTTTTCAACCGGCCGCCATCTTCAGTTACCATGTTGCAAGCGACCAATTCTCAATGTCAGTCCATGAAGCGGTAAAAGGTGATCTGGGCCTTATTTCACGCACAATGATGAAAAACCTTCTGACCAGGCAGGTCGGCAGCGCGGCCCGGGTGACCAATAACGCAGCTTCAGCAAGCTCGCACCGTTCGAGGGGCTACCTTCGCAGCCTGTTGAGCAGCCCGGGCATATTACAGCTCAAGGCCGGCCGCGCTCTAGGCGCCTTTTCTGGCAAGCCTTCGCTGGGGCGCCTCCTGATCTATTATCTGCAAACCCCCGGCCAACCCGAAGCAGGCAGTGGCCATATCCTGATTTTTCGCGAACGCGACATACCAGTGAGAAAGCTTGTTGAGAAGGCTTGTGGCGAGGTCAGCAACCATGGGTTTACCAGGCAATTCACCAGCAGTGACGAGGGTTGGCGTGCCATTTATCGTTTGAGCAATGACCGAATGCAGTTTCACGGTTCAAGGCAGCATGGTTATAGCCTGACCGCTCTGCCCACAGCAGATCTTCTGCTAAGACTGGCGACGGGCGGAACCCTCTACCCTGCCAGGCTGCCTGAACTGATTGCCAGATTGCCAATACTAAGCGTTACGGCTCCGGCAGCAATAATGCAACACCCGCTTCGGGGGGTGATTACATCAACGCGGCTTCCGGCGCTGCTGATGGTTCTGGTAGCAAGCATGGTAATTTTGCGGTTGTATTTCTTCGGTTTTGGCAGCAGTCTGCGCATCGGGCCGAGGCTTTTCATCAGTGTGCTGGCCGCTTCGCTGCTGCCATTCTCGACTTTGATTGTCGCTGCTGCCTGGCACGAACAATTCATCAAAGATTTTGCCATCTCCGAAATGACCCAGCACATTCAACTGCAGGCAGACCAGATTAACCGCACCATCACCGCCTCACTCAACGCACGCGAACGGGAACTTGCGGATCTGACCAAGTTTCTGGGTTCACTCGACTTTAACGCTGCCGCCAGTTTTTTAAAAAGATGGCTGCCGGCGCATTCAGCGACCATGGCAATCTACAATGAGAACGAACGCGAGATTATTGTTGTGATCGACAAAAACGAAAAACTTAACGAGTTCGAAACCGATATGAAAGACCTTGGATTTGTGGCGCTGCGCAATTCGCTGAAACCTGTAGGGCCTGATGGTATGGTCGATCCAAACCTGCTGGGCATGGTCAGTTTTAAATCAAAGGGTATCGGCGTCTTTCTTGAATCGGTGGGCACTCTGCACCGCTGGGGCGCTATCAACCCGGGCCTGCTTTATGCAACCATGCCGGTTTTTGCCAGAGACAACCGCTTTGCCGAGGCAAAAGCTCTGACGCTTTTCAAATTCAAAGCACGTGACCTGCTGGCCAGAATTCTTCACGAGCAGCCGGAACTGCTCGCCAATCAGCGGCATGGCGACTTTCTCGTGCAGAAATGCTTTATTCCGGTCGAACTGCCCGCCGAATTGCCCGAGAGCCAGGCAGCATTTTACGTAGAAAACTTTGATTTCGCTGCCATAAAAGGCAGTGCTGAAAAAACCCTCAAAACTTGCAGTTCATCTTCATGGGAAGACAGAAACACCCTCAACACGGCAACTTTTCTGCATAATCTCAACTGCATTCTGATTATCAGGGCAATACCGCTCAACGAAAGCCAAAATTCGCAGGTTGTGACGCTCCTGATTGTCGCCGGGTATTTTCTGCTCATCGTTATGGTGCTGGTAATGTTTCTGCGCCGAACCCTTGTCAAGCCTATTCAGTTGCTGCGAAACTCTGCCGAACGGGTTGCGGCCGGCAACTACACGCAACACATCAATTTTCGGTCTGGCGATGAGTTTGAACCTCTCACCGAGGCCTTTAACGAAATGACTGCCGGTCTGCTGCAAAAAGAGCGCCTCAGCAGTTATGTTTCTGATTCTGTCATTCAGGAAGTTGAAGCCGCCAGCGGCCTGCACCTGCAACCAGGCGGCGAAAGAATCGATGCAGCCGTTCTTTTCATCTCAATAGCCGGGTTCAAAGATTTCCGCAGTCAGGCAAGCCCTGAAGAAGTTACCGCTGAAATAGGGTTTCTGATCGATATAGCCGCCGAAATCGCCGACCGCCACCATGGAACCATCGACAAACTCGTCGAAGAAACCCTGATGCTGGTATTTAGAAGCCAGAACCTGCTGCCGAACCATGCTGAGAATGACTACACTCTTTCAGCCTGCCGGGCTGCTCTCGGAATTCGCGAGGCAATCTGCGGCGACGGTAAACGCAAAATTATGGCCGGAATAGCTTCCGGGCCTGCAGTTTCAGGCAAAATCGGCTCAAAACACGGCAAACTTGATTTTACCGTGATCGGCAACCCGGTCAATCTTGCATCAAGATTAAAAGCACAGGCGACCAGAGCAACGCAGACCGGCATCATTATCTGCCCGAACAGTATAAGACTGCTGAAAGGCTCGGCCCGGCTGCGCTTTATCGAACGTACAGAAATAAAGGGAAGGTCTAGAACCTTCCCTTTGTATGAACTTCTTGAAATTCGTTAAGTTAGCTTACCAGCCGAGAATCCATGCGAAAATCAGCGGCGCAACGATCGTGGCGTCTGATTCGACGATGAACTTCGGGGTGTTGATATCGAGCTTGCCCCAGGTGATCTTTTCGTTCGGAACCGCACCAGAATATGAACCATAGCTGGTTGTGGAATCAGAAATCTGGCAGAAATAGCTCCAGAACGGGGTATCGGTTCTTTCGAGATCCTGGTAAAGCATCGGCACGACGCAGATCGGAAAATCACCGGCAATACCGCCGCCAATCTGGAAAAACCCGATGCCTTTTCCGCCCGAGTTTTTGGTGTACCAGTCAGCCAGCCACATCATATATTCAATACCCGACTTCATGGTTGAGGGCTTGATTTCGCCCTTTATACAATATGAAGCGAAGATATTGCCCATGGTGGAGTCTTCCCAGCCGGGTACAACGATCGGCAGATTCTTTTCAGCGGCGGCCAGCATCCAGCTGTCTTTCGGGTCGATTTCGTAGTGCTCTTTCAGGACTCCGGAAAGCAGCATCTTGTACATATATTCATGCGGAAAAAAGCGTTCACCTTTGGTGTCAGCGTCTTTCCAGATTTTGTGAATATGTTTTTGCAGGCGTCTGAATGCTTCTTCTTCTGGAATACAGGTATCGGTAACACGGTTCAAGCCACCTTCGAGGAGTTCCCATTCATCTTTGGGGGTCAGATCGCGATAATGCGGCACCCGTTTATAATGGTTATGAGCCACAAGATTCATGATGTCTTCTTCGAGATTTGCGCCAGTGCAGGTGATAATCGCAATCTTGTTCTGGCGGATCATTTCGGCAAGGGATTTGCCGAGTTCGGCTGTGCTCATGGCACCGGCGAGGGTAACCATCATTTTGCCACCCTCATTGAGGTGAGTCACATAGCCTTTGGCTGCGTCAACCAGCGCGGCTGAATTGAAGTGAAGGTAGTGCTTTTCAATGAAAGACGAAATGGGGCCCTTGGACATGCTTTTTCTCCTGTTGGTGTGTGTGATACAAGATCATTATTTAATACTCCATAAGTCTGGCAAAATCAACTTTCGTAATTGCCAGAAGCTCTTCTGCCAATAAACAATGCGGCAATGGCTTGTATTATTGGCCGGGTATGAGTAACATGGCCGCATGCCAAGCAATGAAACAGCAATCATCACCCGCCAGTTGAGCCGGGTATTCAGTGTCCGGCTTAAAAGCGAAGGACTGGCTGCCAGCGTACGAAACTTTTTCTCGCCGGTATACAAAAACGTTGAGGCGGTTGTTAGCCTTGACATGAGCATCAATCGTGGCGAAATCATCGGTTTTCTTGGCCCGAACGGTGCCGGCAAAACTACAACGCTAAAAATGCTTTCAGGCCTTCTGGTGCCCAGTGCTGGCAGCATTGAGGTGCTTGGTTTCGACCCCTTTAACCGTGATCACGATTTTTTGCGGAGCATCTCGCTGGTAATGGGCCAGAAACAGAATCTCTGGTGGGATCTCCCCCCGGTCGAAACTTTTGAAATCCATCGTCGAATCTACGGCCTGACTGATGAACAGTATAAGACCCGAATCGACGAACTGATTGACATGCTCGAGATCACCGACTGTCTGCAGACTCAGACGCGCAAGCTTTCTCTGGGCCAGCGCATGCGCTGCGAACTCGCAGTATCTTTGTTGCACCAGCCCGCGATTCTCTTTCTTGACGAGCCAACAATCGGCCTTGATATTCTGATGCAGAAGAAGATCCGCAATTTTCTGCTTGATTACCACCGGCGCTTCAAGCCAACCATTCTGCTCACTTCACATTACATGGATGACGTTGCCGCCCTGGCTCAGCGGGTCATCGTCATCAACCATGGCAGCAAGGTCTTCGATGGCGGCCTGCGCGAACTGACCGACCGGATGCGGCCCGAAAAAATAATGACCGTGGTGATCAATAACGGTGAATTCCCATGCAAAATGCGTGAAGGCTGCCGCCTGATTCACCACGAGGGGCAGCTTTACCGTTTTCTCGTCAGCCGCGAACTGGTGGGCGAACTTGCCGCCTGTCTGTACACAACCGGTCAGATTGCCGACCTCAGCATCGAAGACGCACCGCTCGAAGAGGTTATCGGTCAGCTGTTTGCGGCCGGCGACGCCCCCCCGAAACCATCGGCATGAAAAACCTGACAGCCAACCTTGCCACCCTGGCGGCTCATTTCAAGATCATTCTCACCTACCGTGGCCTGATGCTAATTCAGGCGGTGCGCCTGCTGCTGCTGCCGATGGTACTCGCATCAGCCTGGCTTTCGATCGAGAAGACCGCTGAGAACCCATATTCAGATGCCGATTATCTGCTCTATTACCTGATGGTCCCGGTAATTCTCAATCTTACCGACAGCCGGCTCGTTTTCAGGTTTCCACTCTCGGTGCGCGATGGCTCTTTGAGTCGCGAATTGCTCAAACCATACCCGCCGCTGGCAGGCTATGTTCTCGAGAGTGTGGCGAATAATCTCATTCAGTTGCTTTACCTGCTGCCATTTACATTGATTATGGGTTTTCTTATCAGAGACAGGCTGGTTTTAGGGCATCTGACTCTGCCACTGCTTGGGTGCGCAGCAGCGGCGGTTCTACTCGGTGGCCTGTTGCGGATGCTGGTTTCCGGGTCGATTTCTTTGACCGGGTTCTGGCTCGAAGATGTAACCACTCTGAATCTGATTCTCAATGGTGGCATCTGGGCTTTGTTCGGCGGAATGATCATACCGGTTGCCACTTTTCCCGAGCATATTCGCCAGATCGCCGAGTTGCTTCCTTACCGATACATGCTCAGTTTTCCGATCGAAATACTGACCGGGCGCCTGAATTCGGGGCAGATCGCCCAGGGGTTAGTGACCACAATTATCTGGGCCGGTTGTTTTGCATTAATCGCCCGACAGGTCTGGAAACGAGGGCTGAAGGTCTATTCGGCCTATGGTGGTTAGCATGCGTCAGGCTGGCATAATTCTCAAACTCTGGAAAGCATCGATCATGCAGGCACTTGAATACCGTGCCAGTTTTGCTTTCTCTATTCTTGCCAACTTTCTTGATTTTGTTTTTGGCTTTCTGCAGTATCTGGTTTTCTTCACAGCCGCCCAGAGCATTGCCGGGTGGTCATCACAGCACATGCTGGTTCTCTACGGCGTTTTTATGACCGTTTTTGCCCTGCAATTCATCTTTCTCTATCCAAACCTGGTGGCAATGGGCGAGATGGTCAATTCTGGTAGTCTTGATCTGCTGCTGACCAAGCCGGTCAACGCTCAGTTGATCCTGTCATTGCGGCGTGTTTCCTTTGAAGAACTTGGCAGTCTGGGCACCGCGATTGCGTTACTGGCCTGGCTGGCCTGGAACGGCACTATCCAGATGACTGCCGGCAACCTGCTGCTGTTTGGTCTGGGCATGACATCATCGCTGATGCTGGTTTACAGTCTATTTCTTTTTTTGATGAGCCTGGCAGTCTTACTCGAAAGACTCGATGACGCCGCCCAGATCATGTGGTCGATGTTCGCTCTCTGCCGCTACCCCGCTGATGTCTACCCGTCAAGACTGCGTTTTTTATTCTTCACTTTTCTGCCGGTAGCCTACCTGTCTTCGGTGCCGGCTATGGCCTTGCTCGGCACTGCTTCACCTGGCCTTGTTTTTCAGGGCACAATAATAGCCCTGATGGCAGTCATCGCTACGACCATGTTCTGGCGACGAACCATCAGGGCTTATACTTCGGCAGGCGGTTGAATAAGCCGAAGCCAGGCGCAAACTTCAGTTAGTGTTTTTTGCAGCCGCTTCAGGTTTTGCCATTTCACCGGCAAAGAGCGACTCGGCTTTCTTTTTCATTTTTGCGTTCAGTAGCGGTTTCCAGTTCAGAGTGAGCTTGCCGCCGGCAAATGTGCCAACCACCGAATAATTTTTGCGAATTTCCATGGTCAGGCCATTTTCTGTCAGGTTGAACAGGTAGCCGTAACGATCAGACATGCCCTTGTAAAAATCGCTGGTCTGATCGAGACTGGTGCCAATCGAGAGCACGCATTCGCCGAGCAGTTCACGATCAGAAGAGGTCAGGCGCTCGGCAAATGGCGGCATATCGATACGGCGTGTCATTTCGCCATCGTAAAGATTGATGTAATTCCGCTGGTCATACCATTGATAACCAAAATAGATGCCTACCAGGCCAAATACAATCAGAAAGAAAATGACGAAACCCAGAAACCCTCGATTACTTCTCTGCATCTGCATAGTGGTACTCCTCGAAAACGCTGAAGAGCACTATCGGCACGAACAAAACAATTGTTTACCGTGAATTAATTTTTTCTTCGACAATCCGCCCGTCTTCGAGGGTAATAACCCGGTCGGCAAGACCACCAAGCGCCAGATTGTGCGTCGTTACCACTATGGCAAGATTTTTTTCGGCCACCAGCTTGCGAAACAGCGCAAAGACAGCTTCACCATTCGCCTTATCCAGATTTCCCGTCGGCTCGTCGGCAATCATCACCCGGTTTTCAGCAATCAGGGCTCTGGCAATCGCAACCCGCTGCATCTGCCCGCCTGACAACTCTCTGGGAAGGTGGCCGGCACGGTTCTCTAGATCAACCAGCCTGAGCACTGCGAGAGTTTTTTCGCGATCAACCGGCCGATTCAGAAACATCAACGGCAGTTCAACATTCTCGGCGACCGTCAAAGTTGGCAACAGATGAAACTTCTGAAAAATGAACCCGAGCACCCCCTGCCTCACACCCACCAGTTCTTCTTCAGACAGGCCTGCGACCTGCCGCCCGGCGATCTCGAGTGTTCCACCATCTGGCGCGTCAAGGCATGAAAGCAAATTGATCAACGTCGTCTTGCCTGAGCCAGATGGCCCGAGAATCGAAACCATTTCACCGGCCCGCACGTCTATATCTACACCATCAAGAGCCTTGATCGTCTCAATGCCACGCTGGTAATGCTTCTTAAGGCCCCTGGCCCCGATAATTATCTGCTTTGCTGCTGGTTCAATGTAGTTCATGATTTTTTCTCCAGTTTATTCACCCTCGCGGATCGCTTCGACCGGTCGCAGCGAAGAAGCACGCCAGGCCGGGTACAACCCTGCAAAACACCCGATTACCGCTGAACCCAGTAAGGCGGTCAGCATTACTTCAGGGGTAATCGCAACCAGCGAACCTTTCGTGCCAAAATCAATTAATGACTGCAGTGCCTTCTCAACAAGACTCGTGCCGGAAACCGCCAGCAATACCCCGGCCAGACCACCTCCGATACAAATTGCCATGGTTTCGAGCCAGATGATCTGAAAAATATCACTGCGGGTCGCACCAATTGCCTTCATGATGCCTATTTCACCGGTTCTTTCAAAAACGCTCATCAGAATCGAGTTGATTACGCCGATGACCGCAACGATGATAGCAACCACCGCAACCGAGGCAATCATCGTCTGGGCAGTCTCAACAAGACTTACCAGGGTCGTCTTCACCTGCTGAAGCCCGACAACCTGAACTTCAGGCAGCTTTGCCCAGCGCTGCTCAAATTGACGCAAGGCCAGACCAGAGAAATTTTTCAGCTTGAAGCCGACGATCGTCAGTTCGTTGGGCCGGTTAAAAAGGCGGCGGGCTTCAAGGATCGGCATAAAAACCGTGCCGTCATCCTGGGTGCCGGTGCGCTCAAGAATGCCAACGACCTTAAGCTCGGTCATTACCGGCTCAACCTGACCATAGGGTGTGATTGAAACAAAATACGAGTCACCCACCTTGCGCTGCTCATATTCAGCAACTTCGTAACCAAGAACCACTTCGCCGGTCGCCGAGTCGGCAAACCACCTGCCACCGGCCTGGCCGGCCCCCTGAGCAATAGCCATCCAGGGTTTCATATCGCGAAAACTCGCGACTTCGATACCCGAGATAATCGCAAACGATGACCCGCCTTCGTCGCTGATTCCAGAGGCTTCTTTCTCGGCAACCCCTACAAAAATGGGAGTGATAGCTGAAATATCAGGGTCAGAGCGAACTTCTTCATAGGTTGATGCCGGCAGGTACACCAGACCAGTACCGCCCTTCAGCATCATTGTGGCGGCTTCATAGGGGCAGCCCTTGGCCATAATCATCACCTGAAAACCAAGCTTATCAATGCTGGTGTCGATCGAGCGCCGGTAACCGATGTTAAAGCCAATAAGACTCACGGCTACCGCCACCGCCAGCGCAATGGCCAGCACGGTCAGGCCGGTTCGCACAGGTCTGCGAAATAGATTTTTGCAGGCAAAGGCAAAAAAGCGCATAATCAGGCCCCCTTAGTGTTTGTGCAATACATCACAGAGCATGCAGGCCAGCCCTGGTTTATTCGCTGCATGCCGCAAACGAATCGCCTGATAATCTGGCATACGAGGTTTGTCACAGCGAATAATTGTGCAAATTTTCAGCAAAACAACATGACAAAGTAATCTCAAAAAGGCTGGTGGCGATGGGTCAGAAGAATTCGGCACCATTACCGACCAGTTCAAGCTCTTCTTTGTTCTGCAGCAATCGACCTTCGATTTTGGCGCTCCTGCCTACCCATTGCGGAAACTTCAAACCGAGGTGGCCGAGTTCTACTTTGATCTGACGGCCAGAAGCGTCGTCGAGATAAAACCAGCAGCCGCTGCTCGGGCATTGCCGGGTAATCTTGCCCTGCATGACCACAGGTGTGCTCAGATAGCGCTCCTGGTTGCCATAGGCATCAGCCATTTTTACCAGCGGCGCGTCAGCAGCGATGACCGCGCCGTAATGCGTCGGGGCTTTGACGTTTAATAACAGCCACCCGGCCAGAAACAGAGCGACAAAGACGCAAAAAACCAGTATTTTTTTCATTTTTCCCGTCCTTTACTGTTCAGCAATTCGGCAGTTCTTTTGAAGAAAGGCTCAAACAAACGGTTATAAATAAACATGTCAAGCAGAATCAGATTTTTGCGGACACCGCGCAGAGAGGCCGCAAAGTCAGGTCCCTGCTTCCCCGACCCAAAACTTTCAAGAATCGCCTGCAACTTGTCATCCTTACTTTCAGGCTCGGCACGCCTGAAATAGTCGTGTTTGTAAAAGTCAGCCAGTGTCAGGCCATTGAAGCGCTTTCTGAATTCCTTATTTTTCAAAGACCTGGCTTCAGGGCTTTCAAGGCGCTGAAAAAAGAAATTGCCTATTTGGCCGGTTTTCGGGTCAGTGGCCAGAAAAACCTGAATAACACCTCCGCGGCCCGGCACATTCACCCCATGCACGATGCCGATCAGCTCGTTTCCCTTATAAACGGTATATACTGTGTAAGGGGTCGCGAAAGCTTCATAAACCGGGTCCAGGTCTGTTCCAAGGCGGTCTTTAAGTTCTGAATACAAATTTTGCCCGTCAGGGAAATGCCTGAACTCACGAATCTCTTCCTTAAAGCTCGTCACTTCGGGGAAAAGAAACTTTAAATCCTGGGCAGGATTATTCAAGGTGCATCCGATCGCGCCATAACCCACCGCAGCAGGCCAGCAGAGCACCAAAACCAGCAGAATGGTTCGCAAATTTTTCATAAAAACTCCTTGACCGCGCCCCTGATAACAGATAGTAGATAGTAGAACCCAAACAAAATCTTCACCAGTAACGGTAGTATTGCAGAGTGGTAAGCGTGTCTTCAGAACCAGACTGCACCGCCAACCTTTTCTCAACGTTAAGCTTTATCCATGCAAGGTTGGCATTACCGATGTCATTATGCATATACCAGGTCAACTCCCCAAGCATTGACGCGTCAACTTCACGCTGACCAAGCTCCTGCCAGAAACGCCGATACTGGGTTGACCAGCCAAACCGCCGGTCGCGACGCAAAAAATCAAGCTGATAAAGCTGCGAAAACAGGTCATCCTGTTCATCACGCCCGCAGCTAAACTCACCGGTCAGAGTCATTCTCCCCCCCGGAACCGCCATTCCATAACGCCCATCGATGCCAATTCGCGTCGTGTCAACCACCTTGCCGCGCTCAGCGTGCAACATCACATTGTGACTGCGCATCACGGCATGTTTCGAGATTCTCTCGCCGATCAACAGAGAAATACCGCCTTCAAGACCGTGATCATACAGGTAACGATTGGCCAGACTGACTCTGGCGCCCAGCAGACCCTTCTGCCCTTTGTCGGTCATTTCATACCCCGAACCGAGCAGGTAATAAAGATCGTAATTGAGGTTCGGGTTTAAAGCGCCCCAGAATCCGGCATACCAGTCACGCTCAAAGCCAAAATTGCGATCATTAGAAAGCTGCAGCACCGTCGCATGGGTGTCGGTCTGCAGATTCAGCCCGAATGGCAGATAGAAGCGCCCAAAACGAAAGTTGAACCGCCCGAGATTTTCAGCTCGCCTGTCTGACGGCATCCAGGTGTCGAGAGCATTGTATAGATCAACATAGAAGTTGTGATACTCAAGAAAAACCTGGTTACGAAGTTCACCTTCCATGTCGTTCATAACCGAGACAAAATTGCGCCTGAACACCAGACGGGTTTGCAGATTGAAGCTCGAAGTAGTTGAAACCGCATTCGCAAACTTTTTCAAAATCTCAAATCCGTAGGAATGCCGGTGATAAGGCCGATCACTACTATCAACAGCCGAAGAAAATGAAAACTGGCTGAGAATTTCATTTTTCCAGAAACTGCTGCCCCTGCTTGAGCCTGCATCGACGCTAAGACTCGCGACCCCCGCCTTTGGCACCTGCAGATCGGCAAACGGGTCACCACCACGCGCAGGTTGAACAACCAGCACCATTAA
>Ga0116170_10002384_pt1 | contig 18159 bp, 11 predicted proteins | sample AD_JPNHW1_MetaG_FD_89797 | JGI IMG/M metagenome (GOLD analysis project Ga0116170, IMG submission 89797) | Active sludge microbial communities of municipal wastewater-treating anaerobic digesters from Japan - AD_JPNHW1_MetaG | ecosystem: Engineered > Bioreactor > Anaerobic > Digestate | place...
CTACAGCTCGGGCAAGCCGGCCCTCGGCGTCGGCGCGGGCAACACCCCCGCCGTGATCGACGAGACCGCCGAGATCCGCATGGCGGTCAGCTCCATCCTCATGTCCAAGACCTTCGACAACGGCGTGATCTGCGCCTCCGAGCAGTCCGCCGTGGCGGTCGATCCGGTCTACGACGCGGTCAAGGCCGAATTCGTCGCCCGCGGCGCGCACATCCTGACGCCCGCCCAGAAAAAGAAAGTCGACGCGATCATCCTCAAGGACGGCCGCATCAACGCCGACATCGTGGGCCAGCCCGCCGCCAAGATCGCCGCCATGGCCGGCGTCGACCTGCCGAAGGAGGTCAAGGTCCTCATCGGCGAGGCCGAGCGGATCGACGACAGCGAGCCGTTCGCACGCGAGAAGCTCTCCCCCGTCCTGGCGCTCTACCGCGCCAAGGACTTCGCCGACGCGGTCGCCCAAGCCAAGGCGCTGGTCGAGTACGGCGGCATCGGCCACACCTCCTCCCTCTACACCGACATGCACAACACCGACCGCATCAAGGCTTTCGGCGCGGCCATGAAGACGGGGCGCGTCCTCGTCAACATGCCCAGCTCCCAGGGCGCCATCGGCGACATCTACAACTTCAAACTGGAGCCTTCCCTCACCCTCGGCTGCGGCAGCTGGGGCGGCAACTCCATCAGCGAAAACGTCGGAGTGAAACACCTGATGAACATCAAAAACATCGCGGAGCGCCGCGAGAACATGCTCTGGTTCAAAATCCCTCCGAAAGTCTACATCAAGTACGGCTGCCTCGCGCCGGCCCTCAAGGAGCTGGACGACCGCAAGCGCGCCGTGGTCGTCACCGACAAGCCGCTGTACGACCTCGGCTACGCCGACAAGGTCACGCGGGTGCTGGACGAGATGAAGATGGAGTACGAGGTCTTCTACGAGGTCAAGCCCGACCCCGACCTGACCACGATCCGCAAGGGCCTCAACCTCTGCAACGTCTTCAAGCCGGACCTGATCATCGCGCTCGGCGGCGGCTCGCCCATGGACGCCGCGAAAATGATGTGGCTCATGTACGAGAACCCCGACGCCAAGTTCGAGGAGATGGCCATGCGCTTCATGGACATCCAGAAGCGCATCTACGCCTTCCCCGTCCTCGGCAAGAAGGCCCAGTTCGTCGCCATCCCGACCACCTCCGGCACCGGCTCCGAGGTCACGCCGTTCGCGGTCGTCACGGACGACGCCACCGGCAAGAAGTACCCCATCGCCGACTACGCCCTGACGCCCGACATGGCGATCGTGGATCCGGAGCTGGTCATGAACATGCCCAAGCGCCTGACGGCGTACGGCGGCATCGACGCCGTCGTCCACGCCCTGGAGGCGATGGTGTCCGTGCTCTCCACGGAGTTCACCAACAGCATGGCCCTCGAAGCCGTCCGCATCCTGTTCAAGTACCTGCCCGACAGCTACAGCCACGGGGCGAAAGACATGAAGGCGCGGGAAAAGGTCCACTACGCCGCCACCCTGGCGGGCATGGCCTTCGCCAACGCCTTCCTGGGCATCTGCCACTCCATGGCCCACAAGCTCGGCGCGCGGTTCAACCTGCCGCACGGGCTCGCGAACGCGCTGCTGATCACGGACGTCATCCGCTACAACGCGACCGACATCCCGCTCAAGCAGACCGCCTTCCCCCAGTACACCTACCCGACCGCCAAGAGCCGCTACGCCCGCGTGGCGGACTACCTGCAGCTCGGCGGCAAAACCGAGGACGAGAAGGTGGAGCGGCTGGTCAAGGCGATCGAGGACCTCAAGGCCAAACTCGACATCCCCGCGTCGATCCGCGACGCGGGCGTGCCCGAGCAGGCCTTCCTGACGGACCTCGACACGCTCTGCGAGGACGCGTTCGACGACCAGTGCACCGGCGCGAACCCGCGCTACCCGCTGATCAGCGAAATCAAAGAGCTCTACGTGAACGCCTACAACGGCAAATAAAAGGAATTGGAATGTTGGAATATTGGAATGTTGGAAATCTTCAAAAGCCTCCCCTGGCAGTTTCTTCCTTCTTCCAGTATTCCACCACTCCATCCTTCCACGATTCCAGTGTCCCATCATGACGTCCCCCACCACCATCACGCTTTGCATGGGAAGCTCCTGTTTCTCGCGCGGCAACGGCAAAAACCTCCCGCGCATCCAGCAGTTTCTCAAAGACAACGGCCTCGCCGCACACGTGGTCCTCAGAGGCTGCCGCTGCGGCAACGCCTGTTCTGGCGGACCGAACATCTGGGTCGACGGCGTCCTTCAGCCCAACCTGGCGGGCCCCGCCCTCGACGCTTTCCTGACCGCCCTTCTCCCACCCCAATCCTAACGCCGCCTTTCCCGCCATGACCTCACCCATCTATTCCGTCGACGCCCAGTGCCGCGACTGCTACAAATGCGTCCGCCACTGCCCGGTGAAAGCGATCCGCGTGGAAAACGACCACGCGGCGGTCACGCCGGAGACCTGCATTCTTTGCGGCCGCTGCGTCAGCGTCTGCAGCCACTCGGCCAAACAGGTGCGCGACGACCTTCCCCGCGCGCGCGCCCTGTTGCGGCGCTGCCGGACTGTCCACGCCTCGCTGGCGCCCTCCTTCGTCGCCGAATTCCCAGGGATCAGGCCCGCCCAACTCGCGGCCGCGCTCCGACGCCTCGGGTTCGCCGGCGTCCACGAGACCGCCGAAGGCGCCGAGCGCGTTTCGCAGGAGGTCGCCGGCCTCCTCGACCGCGCCGCATCCGGCCTCTTCCTCTCCACGGCTTGCCCCGTCGCGGTGGAACTCGTGCGCCATTACCATCCCGCCTTCGCCGCCAACCTCACCCCCGTTCAGCCGCCCATGCTGGCGCACGCGGCCCAGCTCAAGATGCGCTACGGCGACTCGGCCCAGGTGATTTTCATCGGCCCCTGCATCGGCAAAAAGCGCGACGCCGACCAGTGCCCCGACCTGCTCCACACCGCGCTCACCTTCGAGGAGCTGCGCCAGTGGCTGACGGCCACCGGTATCGACCCCGCCGCGCTGCCGGACGCGCCCAGCTGCGATCCGACCGGCAGCGGCGCGCTCTATCCGCTGGAGGGCGGCATGAACCAGACCATCCGCCGCTTTCTGAAGCGCCGCGACCTCGACGACGCGCTCCTCACCGTCACCGGTCTGGACCACATCGCCGCGACGCTCAAGACGTTCGACCCCAAGGCCGCCGCACGCCCCCTCTTCCTGGAGCTGCTGGCCTGCGAAGACGGCTGCATCGCCGGCCCGAAGATCTCCGCGCGCAACGCCGTCGGCGCGCACCTCAGCGTTCTCGCGCACGCGCGGACCGCCGTCGACCGCGCCCCCGCCGCCGCCGCCATCGCCCGCGCGTGGCAGCCGGATCCGGCCGCGAACCCCGAGTTCACGGAAGATCAGACCGCCGCCACGCTCCGCGCCCTCGGCAAGTACCAGCCGGAGGACGAGCTCAACTGCGGCGGCTGCGGCTACGACAGTTGCCGCGCCCTCGCCCGCGCCATCCTTCAGGGCGTCGCCGAGCCCGCCATGTGCGTGTCGCACATGCGCCAGCTTGCCCAGAAGAAGACCAACGCGCTCGCGCTCGCCCTGCCCTACGGCCTCGTCCTCGCGGACGCCCGCCTGCGCGTCATGGAGTGCAACGAGCGCTTCTCGAAGCTTTTCGGCGAGGCCCTCGCCACCGCCTACGAATCGCGCCCCGGCCTGCGCGACGCGGACCTCACCCGCATCCTGCCGTTCCCCCGCCTGTTCAAGGCCGTGCTCGCCTCGGGCCACGAGATCATGCGCAAGAACGTGAAGATCGGCGCCAAGATCTTCAGCATCACGGTTTTCAACGTCGACCCCCAAGCCGTGATCGGCGTGCTGATCCTCGACGTGACCGACACCGAGCAGCGCCGTCAGCAGCTCATCGAGAAGTCCCGCACCGTGATCCAGAACACCACCAAGACGGTGCAGGAGATCGCCTACATGCTCGGCAAGAACTCGGCCCAGTCCGAGCTGATCCTCAACTCCGTCATCGACATGTTCGCGGCCGAAGCCGCCGGCGAGCCCGAAGAGGATGCATGAACTTCATCGACGTCAACACCTGCAGCCGGCGCAAATTCGGCAAGAACTGCAGCGGCGACGTGTTTGTCTCGCGCCGCTCCGCCGACGGCGCCACCGTCTGCGCCGTGCTCGCCGACGGCCTCGGCAGCGGCCTCCAGGCCAGCGTCGCCGCCTCGCTCACCGCCACGATGGCCCTCGAATACATCACGGCCGACGTGGACATCCGCCGCGCCGCCGAGATGATCATGGACGCCCTGCCGCTCTGCCCCGAACGCCACATCTCCTACTCCACCTTCACCATGCTCCGCGCCGAGCTGGACGGCACCGTCAAGCTGATCGAGTACGGGAATCCGGCCGCCCTGCACCTGCGCGGGGCCGCCGCGCTTCCCATTCCCCGCGAGGCCTTCACGCTGCCGCGCTGGGACGGCCGCAGCATGACCTTCGCCACCTTCCGCGCCGCGCTCCACGACCGCATCGTCTTCTGCTCCGACGGCGTGACCCAGGCCGGGCTCGGCACGGACCCGTTCCCGTTCGGCTGGGGCGTCGACAACCTCGCCGCGTTTCTCGGCGAACGTCTCGCCGCAGCCCCCGACATCGGCTCGGCCGACCTCGCCCCCGCGGTCGTCGCGCGCGCCCTCCAGCATGACAGTGGCATCCCCGGCGACGACATCACCTGCGCCGTGCTCCATTACCGGGAGACGCGCACGCTCCAGGTGCTCACCGGCCCGCCGTTCTCAAAAGCGCGCGACCACGAGTACGCCTCCCAGCTCCTCACCCCCGGGGCGCGGTCGGTCATCTGCGGCGGCACCACGGCCGAGATCGTGGGACGCGAGCTCGGCCGCCCGCTCACCATGTCGCTGGACCACCTCGACCCCGACCTGCCCGCCACCTCGGAAATGCAGGGCGCGGCCCTCGTCACCGAAGGCTGCATCACGCTCTCCGCCACGGCCGACATGCTCCAAAGCGGCCAGGTGCCGCCGCGCGCGAACGGCGCGACCCTCCTGCGCGACCTCTTCCTGCACCACGACCGGATCGTCTTCCTGGTCGGGACCGGCATCAACCCCGCCCACCAGGACCCCAAGCTGCCGGTGGAGCTCGAGATCCGCCGCACCTTGGTCCGCCGCCTCAAACGCCTGCTCGAGGAACAGTACTTCAAGCAGGTCTTCATCCGCTTCTATTAAGGAGTTGCCCATGATCCAGCTACAGATTTGCCAAGGCACCACCTGTTACGTGATGGGCGCCGCACAGCTCGCCTCGCTCGCCGCGCAGCTCCCCGAGGACCTGCGCGCCCACGTGCAGGTCGCCGGCAGCCGCTGCCTCGGCCTCTGCCGCGACGGCGCGTTCGGCGGCGCGCCCTACGTCAGAATCGACGGCGAAGTCCTCGCCGCGGCCACCCCCGATGCCGTCATCGCCGCCCTGCGCGCCCGGATCCAGGGGCACGGTATGCCGTCCCCCTCCAGAGGTTACCATGAAACTCAGCAATGAATCCGACCGCGTCAAACGCGAGGTCCTTGTCCGCGTGGCCCGCGCGCTCTTCGCCGGTACGCCCGAGACCCTCGACCGCATCCCGCTTCAGATGCGGCCCAAGGGCCAACCGTTCTCGCGCTGCTGCGTCTACAGGGACCGGGCGGCGCTGCGCTACCGCATCATGGCGGCGCTCGGCTTCCGCGAGGAGGACGAGACCGACGAGCTGAAACCGCTGGCCGCCTATGCCGCCGAGGTCCCCGCGCGGAGCCGCAATCCGGAGCCCTTCATCTCGATCCTCGCCGAGGGCTGCTCCGCCTGTCTCGAGAGCCAGACCACCGTCACCAATCTCTGCCGCAGCTGCCTCGCCCGCCCCTGCGCCGTCAACTGCCCGAAGCAAGCCGTGCACGTCAAGAACGGGCGGGCCGAGATCGACCGTTCGAAATGCGTGAACTGCGGCGTCTGCGCCAAGGCCTGCTCTTTCCACGCCATCGTGCAGGTGCCGCTCGCCTGCGCCGACGCCTGCCCCGCGGACGCCGTCGGCAAGACGGCGGACGGCCGCGTCGCCATCGACCACGCCGCGTGCGTCCGCTGCGGGCGCTGCCAGGCGGCCTGCCCTTTCGGCGCCATCATGACGTGCAGTCAGATGGCCGACGTGATCCTCAAGCTCAAGAGCGGCAGGAACGTCATCGCCCTGCCCGCGCCCGCCCTCGCCGGCATTTTTCCGAACGATCCCCGCAAAATCAACGGCGCGCTCCGCAAGCTCGGGTTCGCGGCGGTCTACGAGGTCGCGGCGGGCGCCGACGAGACCGCGCGCCGCGAAGCGCGGGAGCTGCGCGAGCGGCTCGCGTCCGGCGAAGGCTTCATGACCACCTCCTGCTGCTCCGCGTGGGTCGAGACCGTCAGGCGCCGCCTCCCGGAGCTCGCGCGGCATCTCTCGCGGACCCCCTCGCCCATGCGGCTCGCCGCGGAGATGGCGCGCGCCGACCACCCCGACGCCGTCCTGGTCTTCATCGGCCCCTGCGCGGCCAAGCGCACCGAGGCGGCCTTGGGCGGCGGCCCCGACCACGTGCTCACCGCGGAAGAGCTCGGCGCGATGCTCGTCGCGGCCGATATCGACGTCGACGCGTGCGACCCCGCGCCGGCGGTCCGCGCCGGCTCGCGCGAGGGCCTCCGTTTCGCGGTCAGCGGCGGCGTGGCGTCCGCCGTCGCCAAAGAGCTGCCCGCGGAAACGCCGCTGAAGCCTTACGTGATCAACGGGCTCTCGCCCAAGATGATCAAGCTGCTGGCGACCTTCGCCAAAACCGGCAAGGCCCCCGGGCCGCTCGTGGAAGTCATGTGCTGCGAGGGCGGCTGCGCCGGCGGCCCGTGCAGCTTCGAAGACCCCGCCCGGGCCGCCGCCCGCATCTCCGCCCTGTAAAGACGGCTTCGCGCCGCGCCTGACGGCCCTGCCGAAGCCTTGGCGCGGCGAAGAAAATGCGGTATACTGCGCGGAGAGGTCACAGATATGCGTTTGACAACAATCGGCCTTCATCCTCTGGCGACGGACGAGAGAGGAAATCTCAAGAGCCATATCGGCACGTTCTTTGTGTCGACAGGGGCGCTGGTCACCCTGCCGGGCATGCCCCACGCGCTTCAGCACATCGGGTATTACGAACAGCTGAACCGGGAGCGGGCGGAGCAGGGCTTGCCGCCCCTTTCCGAAGAGGCGTGCGCGGCCGTCTCCGAGAGCGCCGTCGATCTCATCATGCGAGGGCGCGACATCCTCATCCGTCCGGCCCCCGACAAGATGCGGCTCGCCTTTCAGGCCGACGAGCGGTTGCAGGAGATCGTGCCGAAACAGCACATCCGCTTCTTGAACGCGCACAACCCCAAGGTGCAGCAGGCGATCCGCGAGCGCGGCGAATACTGGCGGATCACGACCCAGCCGCGCAACAAGGACGCGATCATCAAGGCCATCCGCGAGGCCAAGGTCGCCATCGGCGGCCAGCCGATCTATTACTACAATCCGGGGACCGGCTCACGTTACCTGACCGTTCAGACGTTCGCGTCCCTCGCCGCGCTCGACGACGACGGCTTGCGCCAGCACCTCGTGGAGATCCGCGACTACTCGGCCAAGTACAACCGCCTCCACCACGGCGAGATCGCCTTCTTCGCCGCCGACGGCGCGTTCGGCAAAGAGGACTTCGCGGGCCGGGCCTTCGAAACGCTGCCTTCCGCCGAGCTCCGCGCCGCCCACTCCGAGCTCCTCGCGCGCTTCGCGGAAACCGTGCCGCCACACCTCCAGAAAGACACGCCGAACGATCCCGAATGGCGCAAATGCATGTTCGCCAGCCTCACGGAAGACCCGGGCGACGTGCAGTCTGACGTCATGGTGAGCGACCTCTCTCCCGAATTCTTCCGGCAGATCTACTGGCACCCCGGCGGACGCATCGAGAACGACGAGCTGGTCTTCGACCCGATCTTCGGCGAGGCCCGCGCCCATCCCGACGACCCCGAGCTGAGCCGCCTCTGCGACTTGCGCGTGAAGGGGTTCATCCGCAACTACATCCGCGAATTCGGCAGCATCCGGTACGTGAACATCGGCGGCATCCTGCCGGAGCTGCGCCAGCGGCCTCCGGTCGGCGGACACCGCGCCTACCTCGCGGAAATCATGTGCCGCGGGGCCGCCAAACCGGTGCTGCGCATCCTCCGCATCCAGCGCTGGGGCATCCGCGAGCGGCTCGACGAGGGCAAGGACCTGCTCTGGGCGATCATGGAAGGGGCGGAATACACCGAATACACGCTCGACCGCCGCCTGGGCTGCTGGGAGCTCGGCATGCCGCTGCCGGGCCGCATCGACACCCGTTACATCGCCGAGGTCTACAACGGCAAGCAGCCGAAATACCGCGGCACGCGGATCTGGACCACCTACTACGAGCGCGACTTCATCGAGGGCCTGGCGACCGACAAGATCCCGGACAGCCGCCTCAAAGACGGGGCGTTCGCCCTGCGGGTGGCCCGGCTGCTGGGCCAAGCTGCGGCGCCCAACCTGGTCGTGGGCCGCACGGACGACAAAGGCAACGTGACCTTCGACAGCGGAGACGAGATGATCCTGATGGACGCGGACGGGGTCCCCCAGCGGATCGTCGTGGCCGATCACGCCGGCACCTTCAGCGATGTGAAGCGCCCGCTGGACCAGTTCGCGGCCGGATACGCGAGCCCCGCCGTCTCGCGCGTCAAGCGGGTTCCCGACCCCGCCGCCTTCATCGAGGCCTATCTGGACGCCTTCTCCAAGCGGCTGTGCGAGATGAAGGCGGAATGCCGCCTCAGACGCCACGCGTTCGACGCGCTCTTCCAAGACAGCAAGCACGGGCCCGAGACCTTCCCTGACCGGTGGAACAAAGCCCTCGACCGCCTCGAAAACACCGACGTCCCCGCGCTGATCCGGATGATCCGCATGCGCATCGACGAAGCCCTGAAAAAACTGGCGGCGGGGTAACCGTGCCTTGACTTGGACGCCCGAAAAGCGTATATACCTTACCACATGCATACAGAAGATTCTCACGAGCGGCGAGGATATCGTTCCCGCCCTCCCTTCCGTCGTCGGAACCGTCATCCCGGTCTGGCCGAACACGAAGCGCCTAAGCCGGCTCCCCACCCCAAAGGTGAAATCCCCGCGTCTTTCGCCGGCAACGTCTTCGGGCTCGTCCATCCGCTGCTGCAGCACGCCGTGGCTGAGGCCGAGTACCTGACTCCGACGCCCATCCAAGAAAAGTCCATCCCGCACCTCGTCGAGGGGCGCGACCTGCTGGGGTGCGCCCAGACCGGCACCGGCAAGACCGCCGCTTTCCTGCTGCCCATCCTGCACCGTCTGGCCGCCACCCCCAAGGCCGCCGAGCGCAACAAGCCCAGGGCCCTCGTCCTCGCGCCGACGCGCGAACTCGCGGCCCAGATCGCGACCAGCACCACCACTTACGGGAAATACCTCGGCATGCCGTTCGCCGTCGTTTTCGGCGGCGTCAGCCAGTACCCTCAAGTCAACGCCCTCGACCGCGGCGCCGTACTCGTCGTTGCCACCCCGGGACGTCTCCTCGACCTGATGGAACAGGGCCACGTCTCGCTGGACCACATCGAGGAGTTCGTGCTGGACGAGGCTGACCGCATGCTGGACATGGGCTTTCTGCCCGACATCAAGCGCATCCTCTCCAAGCTGCCAGAGCAGCGGCACACGATGTTCTTTTCGGCGACCCTCTCGCCGGAAGTCCTGCGCCTGGCGATGACGATGGTCAAGGATCCGGTCCACATCACCATCTCGCCGGACCAGCCGACGGTGGACAAGATCAACCAGAAGGTCATGTTCGTGGACAAGCCCAACAAGGACGGCTTGCTGATCAACCTGCTGACCACCCACCCCGAATACGCCAAAGTCTTGGTGTTCGCGCGCACGCGGCACGGCTCCGACCGCATCGAGCGGAAGCTGGAGCACGAGGGCATCCGCGCCGAGGCGATCCACAGCGACAAGACGCAGCGGGCGCGCATGAACGCCCTGAACGACTTCCGTAACGGGCGGGTGCGCGTGCTCGTCGCCACCGACATCGCCTCTCGCGGCATCGACGTGGACGGCATCACGCACGTCATCAACTTTGACCTCCCGGAAGAGACCGAGTCGTACGTCCACCGCATCGGGCGGACCGCGCGGGCGGGCGCCGACGGCGCGGCCATCTCGTTCGTCAGCGCCGAGGAGCGCGGCCTGCTGCGCGCGATCGAGCGGATGATCAGGAAAGAGATCCCGGTCGACAAAGAGCACGAGTTCCACTCCGAGCGGGCCGAGAAGGCCGCAGGCAAAGGCGGCACGGGCTCCTTGCCCCGCCCCGCCTGGATGCACGCAAAGGGGCCGCGGCAGGAAAAGCAGAAGCACCCCGCCAACGAGCGGCGCCGCAGCCAGCGCCCGCCGAGTCACAAGGGCCGCAGCCAGCCCGATTTCCAGCGCGCCGCCAGCGACGAGCTGGGGACGCCGCCCAGAGCGCTTCCCCAGGAGAGCCCGGCGGAGCGCCCCCCGCGCCTCGAAGAAGCTCCGCGCGAAGGCGAGCCCGCCCCGCGCGCCGAGAAGGCGCGGTGGTTCGAGAAGCCTTTCAAGAAGCACGTGCACCATCACCCGGAGGGGCCCCGCGAAGAAGCGCCGCGTTTCGGCGGCGCCGGCGAGCGCGAAGAGCGTCACGACCGCGAGCAGCCGCCGCGCTTCGACGAGGTGCGCCGCGATGAGGGAAAGCGCCCGTTCCGTCATACCGGCGACAACAAGTTCAGGCCCCGCAGCGGCGAGCGCCCCGCAGCGGGACACGGGCACGGCCCGCACCCCGGCGGCGGATTCAAAAAGGGCGCTTTCAAAGGCGGCCCCCGAAAGGGCGGCGCTTCCAAAGGCCACTCCTCACGGCCGCCGTGGATGAGCTGAGAACAGCCCGGCGCTGAACGTCCCGCGCTCCATGAACCGGTCATGGGCGCGGGATTTTTGTTGACGCGACTCCCCCGCCATCAGAATTCGATCACCCGCGCCTCTTCCCCGGGCACGAGCGCGGTGATGCGCACCTTCGCCCGCGGATCGCCGACGGGATAGAAGCTCGCTTCGTACGGGAAGCGGTCGCAGGCCCGCGTGACGCCCTCGCAGGCGAAGAGCACCTTTGCGCCGGCGATCTCGTCCGCCGTGAGCACCGCATACACCGCATCTCGGCCCCACGGGGACCGGATCGTGAAGGCGTGGGCCTCGCCGAGGGCGCCCGCGCCCGCCATGCGGTGCGCGCGCGGCAGCGGTTCGCACGCGGGGAACTCCTCGCGCGGGTTCGCGGGATAGTCCAGCGTCACCAGGCCGAGCGGAGGGACCGTCACCTCGCACCCGTTATCCTTGAGCGAGGGCGCGGGCGTCGCGTCGGCGCCGCCCACCCGCATGCGCCCCTCGCCCCCATCCAATCCGATCTTCGCGCCGTCCAGTCTGACGTTCACCCGCCGCGCGGCCCGCGTCTGGTTCATCAGCATCACCCAGAAGCGCTCGGGGCTCCTCGCGGCCAGCCAGTCGGTCTTGCAGTCGCCGAGCCGGACGAGCCCGCGCTCGAGCCACAGCACGGCTTTGCCGTCATCGAACACGCGGCCGGGTTCGGCGGTGTACACGCGGTTGTTGAACCAGGCGTAGTTCTTCTGCTTCACCCACGGGAAGTCGATCTTCCCGTCCGAGCGCGCCTCGGCGTCGGCCACGAGATAATCCATCGCGAAGGCGTAGTGCACCGGAATGTGGTGATAGTAGATGCAGGTGATGTCCGGCCCCTTGTAGGGATAGCGCGGATCCTGAACCAGATCGGTGAAGCAGGTCAGATAATACCCCGGATAGTTCGCGAAGCGGCCGATGACGCTGTTGCGGGCGAAGGTGCGAAAGATCTCGCGGTGCGTGTAGCGGTAGACGCGCAACAGGTGCGGCGCCCACGTCGACTGCATGATGTTGTTCATCGCGCCGGGATACGAGGTGTACGTCGAGGGCTGTTCGAGCCCGAGGCCGACCGGGGACACCTGCCAGGCGGGCACCTCGCGCGCCGGCGTGTCGTTGGGCTGGCGCGGCCAGCCGAGCCGGAAGAGCTGGTCGTCCTTGTGCCACACGCGGTGATACGTGACCTGAGAGCCGTCCGGATGGACCGTGACCTTCCCCGAAGGGGGGCGCGGATGCGACCATTGCCCCGCGATCGTGTGGAACGCGCCCTCGATCGCGGCGGAAAGGTATTCCTTGTCGCCTGTCGCCTCGTAGAGGTCGATCGCATCCCACCAGTACGGATAAAAGTGGATGTTGTAAAAGAACCGGAAATCGACCGGCTCGGTCTTGCGCCCGTAAACCTCCTTGGCAAGCCACGCGTCGGCGTCCGCCTTCACCGCGTCGAGGCTCACGCAGGACGGCTCGAGCCGATAGGCGGCCAACATCTCGGACCACGGCCAGGAGGCGTTGTAACTGCTCGCATGGCGGAACTGGCCCTGCGGCAGGGCCAGCTCCTTCAGCCACGGATTGAGCCCGCCGCTGAGGCGGTGAAGCCCCTCCCAGCAGGACGTGCCGTAAAACGCGTTCGGGACAGCAAGCTGCCCTTTGACCGGCTTCCCGTCCCGGTTCACGCCGCTCCGGATGATGTCCGGGCCTTTCCGGCTCAGGACGAACTCGAAGGTCGGGAGCGCGCGCGCTTTCCAGAGCGCCTCGTTGCGCGAAACCACGGCGGCCGAAAGCAGCGCGAGCGGCGCCGCCTGTTTGCCCATCGTGGCGCTCTCGATGTCGAGGAACCCCTTCAGCCCGTCATTCCAGCCGCCGAACTCGTCATTCATCATCAGATCGACCATGTTGAGCGCCGCGTCGGTGAGCGAGACGTTGACCGGCTCGCGGTAGTCCCTGACCTTCATCACGTTCAGGCAGCAGGCCTCGAGCGTGTCTTTCCAGTCGGCGGGCCGAGTCATGACGCGCCAGCTCACGACCCGCGTCTCGCCGGCCGCGAGTCGCGAATGCGGGCTGCCGAGCACGGGGCTGAAAAACGTCGGCTGCACCTGGGCGCGGCTGTTGAGCATGGCGAACCCGCAAACCGCGTTGGTGGCGTTCGGCCAGACGAACGGGAGGTCCGCCGGCTCCGCCGCGACGACGACCGAGAGCGGCACGCCGTTCGTCAGCCACGGCACCTGCGCCAGGGCCAGCGGATGCGGCGTCAGCGTGTTGCACAGCAGCTCCGGCGCGAGCGGCAGACGCTGGAACTGGTAGAGCGGCGGGAGTTGCACGAAGCCGACGCGGTCGCGCGCCGTCTCCGCGAACGCCGAGAAGCCGAGCGAATAGGAGGCCGCGGACTTCGCGGTCAGCCGCGCCTGCACGCGGAGCGTATAGGGATCGTCCGGATCGGCGCTCCAGCGCACCGGCAGCGGCTCGCCGTCCGCCGCGACGTAGCGGAGCTCGACAGCCGCCCCGTCGGCCGACACGACCTCGCGCGGCGCGAAACGCCGGGCCGGCGCGGCGGCGTAGGGATCGGAAGCCTGAGCCCCGGTCGCGAAGGTCCTGCCGGCGAACGTCACCTCCACGGACGGGCTCGCGCCGCTCCACGAGGCGACGCGGCGCAGGTCGCCGGTCACCGTCGCCGCCCGCTGCACGAAGAGCGCTTCCCCGCCCGCGGCGTCCGGCAGGGAGAGCCACGCCCCGCCGCAGAGCACCCGCGTGCGGCGCACGATCCACGGCTTCCCCTCCGCGTCCTTTCCGGCCACGAAAGCCACGCGCAGAGCCGGCGTGTTCAGAGTCGCCACGGCGGCGTCGCCGATCTCCCTCACGGCCGGCGCCCCGAACGCCGCCTGGGCCGCGGCCGCCAGCGGTTTGGGCTTGGCGCGGAACGCGGCCGCCTGCCGCGCCGACAGCGTCTCGGGGTTCTTGCCGCCGCGGCTGATAAAGATCGCGTCACAGCGCCCGTACGGGTGCGCCGTGTCGTGCAACGTCAGCAGGTGATCCCCGGCCTTCAGCCGCTGCGTGCCGAGCGACTGCCACGCGAAGCCCTCCCGGCCGTGCGCGCCGCCCGGCTCGTTGAGCGGCACGCCGTCGACGAGCAGGGCAAACGTCCGCGTTCGGGGGCGGTCCTTGGCGAAGTCGCGCGAACGGACCCAGAACGTGTAGTCGCCCGCTTTCTCCAGCGCCACGAGCGTCAAGGCGTCGGACGGCGCGCCCGCCCCTTTGGCCGCAGGGGGCAACAGCAGGCAGAAGCCGCCCGACGCGTCCGGATCCGCGCTCCGCAGCCACCCGCCGGGATACTGGAACGCCTCGGCCTCCAAAAAAACAGAGTCGGCGGCCGACAGGTACAGGCCCCCGCCGATGGTGGCCAACGCCAGACAAACCCAACGCTTCATTGCTCTCATCGAGCCCTCCGTTTCCAGCAGATACCGGCATCATACCCGGCCGCGCGCCAGATGCCAACTCCGGAAACGGTTTTCGCGCGCCGCTGCGCGTCGTAATTTTCTTGCTTTCGGGCTGCGCAAACGATTACATCTTCACCGTGGAGGTTGATCACGGTTACAAACAAATACGGGAGGTGCAGCCATGAGCGATTCCTCGGCCATCGATGTTCCGCTGATCCACGTTCGGGAGGGATTTGTTGGCCAAGCCATGTGGAGCCAACCGGACACGGGGGAATGGTTTGACGTGACGCCCCTTTGCGACACCAAGGACAGCGCCGCCGCCGAACTTTCCGGCGCGCGCAACAACTTCGAGGCGCAGAAGCGCCAAGTCAGCCCCACCCATTCCGAGATCAAGAAAACCCGCATCATCCTGCGAACGATCACGGAACGGCAGGTGCTGTGAAGGCCGCCGCAGACGAGGTCGGCGAGATGACGGGGCGGGGAACCCGTCCCCCCGCCCGCGACGCGCACAAACGGGGAACGGGCGTTCCGGTCCGCCCCACGGCCTCCTCCGATGCCGTCAGCGGCTCACGCGATATTTCGTCATCGTCATGTGGAAGGCGCGGCGGAAGACCTTGCCGAGATAGCTCTTGCTGGTGAAGCCGCAGGCTTTCGCGACGGCCGTCACCGACAGGTTCGTCTCGGCCAGCAGCGTTTTCGCGCGCTTCAAGCGCGTGCGCTGCAGTTCCTCCTGAATGGTGCCGTTCAGCGCCTTGCGGAAGCGCAATTCGAGCAGGCGGCGCGAAACGCCCGCGTGCGCGACGATGTCGGGCACGCCGATCGGATTCTGCGCGTTCAGCCAAATGAACGCCAGCGACTGGGCCACCACCGGGTCGGCGATGTGGACGGTCTCGGTGGAGCGGCGCGTCACGACGGCCAGCGGCGGGAACGTGCGGGTCACGCGCCCGGCCATCCGCCGCCGGCGCATGGCCTGGTCGAGCAGCCGCGCGGCCTCATACCCCATGCGCTCCGTGTCCAGCGAGATGCTCGAGAGCGGCGGCGTGGTGGAATCGCAGATCAGCTCGTCGTTGTCGACCGCCAGCACCGCCACCTCATGCGGCACGTCGAGGCCGGCCGCCAGGCAGGCGTCCAGCACCTGGCGCCCGCGCACGTCCATGGCGGCGAAGACGCCGACCGGCTTGGGCAGCGTCTTCAGCCAGGCGCAGAGCTTGCGGCGCTCGACGCCCCAGTCCCGCTTCTCGCGGGCGGTCAGCGGGCCGTAGGCGTGGCAGGCGAAGCCGGCGCGCCTGACCCGCGCGGCAAAGGCCAGACCCCGCTCGCGCGACCAGTTGACGTTGTGGATCTCCCCCACGAACGCGAAGCGCGCGAAGCCCCGCTCCAGAAAAAAGTCGGCGGCCAGTTCGCCGATGGCGCGCAAATCCGAAGCCAGAACGCTGTGGCGCGCGAGCAGCCCCGGCGGCAGCTGGGCCTCGTCCACGGGGTCGATGAGGACGGCGGGCACCGACGCCGCCAGGACGGCTTCCGCGTAGGCCCGGTTCTGGATCACCCCGATGATCCCCGCCCCGTCCCTCTTCTTGATGGCGAGCAGCCGCTGCTCGCCGGTCCGCCCCTCGGTCACGTGCAGGCTCCACGGCCCGTGGATGCGCTCGTAGCGCAACACGCCGCGCAGAATGTCGCGGTGCGCCTGTTCGTTGGTCTCGAACAGCAGCGCGACCTGCGGGATCGACGTCAAGTTGGATGCCATGGATTGCGCAAAATTACCACAAAAGTTGCGCAAGTGTCATCTTGAAAAAACGGGAAGGCGGGCGTAATCTGATCCCCGTCACTGGCGGTCGGTTCATGCGGCAAGCGACCGCATGCGCCGGGGTCCGCGGACGGTTCGGGGAACCGTCCTCACCAAAAACACGCAGGGGAGGAGAAGATGAGCAAGCAGACGGTTTTTTCGCGCCGCGACTTTTTGCAGGGCACGGCCCTGGCGGCAGGCGCGCTCGCGCTGAACGGGTGCGCGGCCACGCGGGCGGCGCGGTTCCGCAAGCCGGGGGACATGCTGAAGCTCGGCGTCGTCGGCGCGGGCGGCCAGGGCATGACGGACTGGTCCCAGATGGTCGACTGCGGCAACGTCAAAGTCGTGGCCATGTGCGACGTGGACTCGACCATGCTGGACAACGCCAAGCGGTGGCACGTCGAGAAAGGGCTGAGGGCGGACTTCGGCACCTACGCCGATTACCGCAAGATGCTGGAGTCGGAGAAGGAACTGGACGCCGTCGTCGTCGCCACGCCGGACCACACCCATGCGCCGGCCGCGATCCAGGCGATGAAGCGGGGCTGCCACGTCTACGTCGAGAAGCCGCTGGTGCGGACGATCTGGGAGGCGCGCTACTTCAGGGACGTCGCCAAAGAATACGGCGTGGTCACGCAGATGGGCAACCACGGCAGCGCCAAGGACGGTACGCGCCGCGGCATCGAGATTCTCCGGTCGGGCCTGCTGGGCAACGTCACGGAGGTGCACGTCTGGACCAACCGCCCGGAGATCTCCCCCGGAAACAAGTGGGGCTGGAAACAGCCGCTGAAGCGCCCCGAGGGCGCGGATCCGATCCCGCCGGAGATGAGCTGGGACCTCTGGCTGGGCACGTCGCCGGCGCGGCCCTTCAGGAAAGGCGTCTACCACCGCATCATGTGGCGCGCCTTTTACGACTTCGGCACGGGCGCCTTCGGCGACATGGCCTGCCACACCATGAACCTCGCGTTCCGCGGGCTGGAACTGGGCGAGGTCGTCGCGGGCGAAGCCGTGGAAATCTCGGAGCGGTACGACGACACCTACCCGCAGTTCAGCAAGGTTCGCCTGACCTACGCCGCGCGCGGCAAGAAGCCGCCGGTGGACCTCTACTGGTACGACGGTTACCGCAAGCCGCCGGCCGAGATCATGCCCCAGGTGATCGCCACGCTCGGCCAAGTTCCGACGACCGGCTGCTTCATCGTGGGCGACAAGGGCGTGATGGTGAACACCGACGACTACGGCGAGTTCAGCTACATCGCCCTCAAGGGCGAGGCGCGCATGAAGTCCATCTCCAAGCACGAGGCCTGCGCCGCCATCCCCGTGACGCTGCCGCGCGCCAAGGACCAGAACCAGCGCCGCGAGTTCGTCGACGCGTGTTTCGGCCTGACCAAGACCACGTCCGGCACCTGCCACTCGGTCCCGCTGGTCGAGAGCATGCTGGTCGGCTGCCTGGCGCAGCGCATCCCCGGCAAGATCCGCTGGGACGCCTCGAAGTGCCTCGCCGACAACGCGCAGGCCAACGCCCTGATCAAGCCTTTCATCCGCCCAGGATGGGCGTACTAAAAAACCCGGAAAGTGCGAACCATGAACAAAGCGATCACCTGTCTAGGGCTGTCTTTATTGGCCGCCGCCGGCTTCGCCGCGGACGCGCAGTTCACGCTGGCGCTTCAGGCGTATACGTTCAAGGACCGCTCGCTGGTCGAGACCCTCGAGACGGCCAAACGCCTGGGGTTCAAGGCCATCGAACTGACCTCCGTGCAGAAGATCGGCGGCACGTTCAAGGGATCGGTCAAGTACTCCGACATGTCGCCCGAGACGGTGTCGGCGGTGCGGGCGTATCTGGACAACTGCGGCGTGAAGGCGCTGAGCTACGGCGTCGTCAACGAGAAGGACGAGGCGGGCTGGCGCAAGCAGTTCGAATTCGCGAAGGCGCTGGGCATCGGCATGCTGCTCACCGAGCCGCCGCCGGAACAGCTGCC
>Ga0116170_10002387_pt1 | contig 18154 bp, 14 predicted proteins | sample AD_JPNHW1_MetaG_FD_89797 | JGI IMG/M metagenome (GOLD analysis project Ga0116170, IMG submission 89797) | Active sludge microbial communities of municipal wastewater-treating anaerobic digesters from Japan - AD_JPNHW1_MetaG | ecosystem: Engineered > Bioreactor > Anaerobic > Digestate | place...
CGACCACCGATACCGAGACTGCTTTTTCATCTGAAGGCTTTGTGTTTATTACCCAGAATTCATGGTTCATGCCTTCGTTCTCGGCTCTCGATGACGCTGCACGCGGCAAACGTTTTAAACAGACGCTGATGCGCGAAATGACCCTGCGTTTTCTCTATTTCCACCCCGAAGTAACCACCAAATGGAAAACAACCTTCGACAAGACCATGACCAGTTACGATGCCTACGTTGACATGACGCAGGCAGCGGTAATGTACTATTCGACGCCGGCTTACCTTAAATCAATCAATCCAGCGCGCTATAATTTTATCAAGACCCTGGTAATGATCGGCAAAGAATTCACCGAGTAACCGACTGACCGCCAGAACCGAGATAAACCGGCAACCGGTCAATATGCCGGTGTAATTCTGGCAATGTCTTCTGCGGTTGAGCAGCTGAGTTTCCAGTCTTCAGCCATGCGTCGGTGCGGGAACCGCCTGTGGCCGCGGCAATACAGGCGATATCCGATATTTGCAAGAATCGTGTATTCAAGAAAGGTTCGTGAACCGGCCAGTCGCTTGAAGATGTTGGCCAGGCGGTAAGCGCTGTTCCAGCAATTGATGTGCCCTTCCTGCAATTCTTCGACCGTCATACATTTTGGCTGAAAAACTACGTGCTGCGCGTCGTAGAGGGTCCAGTTTTCGGTCAGAATCCTGCCTTCCTGTTTGAGGCGTTCGAAAAATGGTGTACCTGGGAAGGGCGTGCAGACAGTGAATCGCGGCAGATCAACATTCGCTTCGTAAATAAAATCGAGGGTGCGTTTGAAGCATTCTGAGTTGTCGCTCTCGAGGCCATGCACGAAGCAGCCCATTACTGAAATGTTGCGTGAATGCAGTTCATGCATGAGTCGCTTGTATTTGCTGATGTCGTTGAAACCTTTGCCAATGGTAGAATTGCCACTGGCAGTGAGCGATTCAAAACCGATCAACAGGCCGAAACAACCGCTCGCCTGCATGGCGTCGAGCAGTTCGGGTTGATCGACGATTCTGGTGGTGGCGAGACCTCCCCATCGTTTTTTGAGGGGTATAAGGGCGCGGTAGAGGGCGGTTGCATATTCGGTATTTTCGACCGGGCTGGGGTCAAGAAAAGTTACATACCGGCCTGGCATGCGGGAAACTTCGTTAAAGACATCTTCAATTGGCCGGCGTTCGTAGTTTCCCTTGCAGATAATCGGCGTAACACAGAATTCACAATGGTGCGGGCAACCAAACACAGCCTGAATGCTGTTGGTCGTGATAAAACTTTTGTGTGAAAAAAGTTCGCGGTGCGGGTCTGGAAGCAACGCCCAGTCTATTTTTTCGGGTGGGTAATAAAACTTCTTGAGCTTTCCTTCGCAATAATCGTTGAGAAGTTTCGGCCAGGTTTCATAAGCGTGCCCGATGACAACGGCATCTACGTGTCTGGCGGCTTCTTCGGGCATTAAAGTGGCATGCGGCCCCCCCATTACCGTCGTCACTCCCTGTCTTCTGAAATATTCAGCATAAGCGTAAGAACGCATGGAAACCCCGGTGATTCCGGTCAGGCCAACGATATCAGCCTTTATTCTGGTCGGGTCGATGTATTCGACGCTTTCATCGTAAACCTTGATTTCGCCGCGCAGTTCAGGTGGAATCAATGCAGCGAGAGTCACCATATTGAGGGGCGCATAGCGCAGGGAAAGAGGAAACACACCTGTGCCATGGCGATATAAACCTGTTCTTGGGGATATCGCGCCAGAGTTGAGCGCAGCTCAACTCTGGCGCGATAGCGCAGATCCGCGCTCGCGGTTCTGCGCTATCAGGGCGATATTCAGCTTTTTTTGTGTTTTCATTACTCTTTACCTTTCAGGGAAATTATAGCAGACCCCTGCTGATTTTTGGTAAATGACGATTAAATGCAACCAGCCCGTCAGGCTACTGCTTCAGGTGGCGTTCGAGCTGTTTTTTTGTGCCCCTGAAAGGGATTGCCTTATCGGGTTCGTCTGGCCATGGGTGTCTTGGGTAGCGCCCCTTGAGTTCGCCGACCATCTGGCGGTAGCCGGTTTTCCAGAATGAGGCGAGATCAGCGGTGATCTGCACTGGCCGGCCGGCCGGAGAAAGCAGATGCACCAGTAACGGCTGTTCGCCGTTGCAGACGGCTGGAGTAGCGGCCATGCCGAAGAGTTCCTGAATTTTTACCGCCAGAACCGGCTGACCTTCAGGCTGATACTGAATTCTGATGCTGCTGCCTGACGGTACTTCGAACCGTTCTGGAACAAGCTTTTCGAACTGTTCGCGACGGTTCCAGGTCAGTTGCTGCAGATAAAGCTGGGCGAGCGTTTGCTTCTGCATGTCTGCGAAGCTGCGGCAATGGGCAGCCAGTGCTTCTGCCTGCGTCATCAGCCACTCGTTATCTATGGCAGGGAAGTCTCGGCCTGCGGCGCTGCGTTTCAGCAGGGCAACCCGCCCTGAAAACTCAATGTTGTCAGGGTTTTGCAGATTGAAGGCGAGGCCGGGGCTGGCGGCCACAGCTTCGCAAAGTACTTTTGCGGCAGCAGGGGCTTCGCTTTCTCGAATCTGGGTTTCGCGGTCAGTGAGCAGGAGTTTGCCATACCACAGGCGTTCGCGGGCGGCGACCTTCTGAGATGCAGAGTTAAAAAAGATTTCGCGGGTGGGCTGGCAGGGGGCGCCGTCACCGGCTTTTAGCCATTCGGCGCGAACTGCGCAGCCGAGAAAGACACGGCCATCGTTGGTGCTGGCTCTCAGACGGGCATCGACTCTCAGGGCCAGAATGAATTCATGGTCTTTAAGCAGACCGTTCTGCCCAAGATTGAGACCCTGGCCGCTGCAGATCGTGTAGGCAGTTGACCCTGGTGAACCGCGCCGCATACAGACCCGGTCAGGAAACGCAGCCAGCAGGGCGCGGTGTAACAGATCGCGGGTGTTGCGACCGGCGGCTTGACCGGCCGATATGTTGCGAACTGCGGGTTTAAGAATGTCTAGAAGCTGCTTTTGTGTTTTTTCAATGCGCCAGATGGCGTTGCGGTCGAGGCGCAGAGTACTATTACGAGTGCCACCGGCCAGCAGTTCAAGGCGCAGGTCGAGGTCAGGGTCGGGCGCGTTGCCCCCGAAGCTTTTTTCAGAGTAGTCGTTGAGTACGAAATCTTTTTCGCCGATGATGGCAGCCGCCAGTGCTGCATCGGTTGCGACACCGCTTTCGGCGGCTGCGAGAAGCATGCGGGCCAGTCGAGGTTCAACCGGCAGTTCACAGATGCGCCGGCCGGTATCGGTTACCCGCCCGCTGTTGTCGATGGCGTGCAACATCTGTAGCAGTTCGACGGCGCGGTCGATTTTTTCGTTTCCAGGGCTTTGCAGCCAGGCAAATTCATGCGGGCTTTTGCAACCCCAGGTGAACAGTTCAAGCACGGTTGGCGCCGGATCACTTCTGACGATTTCGGGTTCTTCATTGTCGGCAAACTGGTCGTGTTCGACCCGACTCCAGAGACGAATTGCCCGACCCGGGCGCAGACGCCCGGCACGCCCGGCGCGTTGGGTTGCTGATGCTTTGCTGATTCGCTGCAATTCAAGTTTTTCAAGGCCAGTTTGTGCATCGAACGATTGACGGCGGCACCAGCCGCTGTCGATGACCGTGGTTATTCCGTCGATTGTCAGTGAGGTTTCGGCGATATTGGTGCTGAGAATTATTCTCGGCGTTGATGAGGCTTGCAGCACTTTTTCCTGTTCGTCGATGCTCAACGAACCATGCAGGGCGAGAATCCGATGGCTGGCAGTGGCGGGCAAGCTTTCGAGATTTTGCTGTACTGTTTTGATTTCTCCAGCGCCGGGCAAAAAAATCAGGTATTCCTCGCTGGCCGGGGAATCAGCGACGATTCTCGCAATTGCGGCTGCCACATCAGCGAACTGGTCACGGCCACCGCTGACTGCTTGCCACTGCACATCGACTGGGAACAGAAAGCCTTTTCCGGCTATGGTTGTGCTGTTTTCGAGGTAGTTTTCAATCATCCCGGTATCAATGGTTGCTGACATGACCATAATGCGCAGATCCGGGCGTACTTCGCGCCTGATCTCGCGGCAGAGAGCGAGGCAGAGATCGGCATGCACGCTACGCTCATGAAATTCATCGAATATTATCAGGCCGACATTTTCGAGCAGCGGGTCTTTTTGTAATCGTCGGGTCAGAATGCCTTCGGTCAGCACTTCTATGCGGGTATCGCGGCCGATGTTGCTGCTGAACCTGACGCTGTGCCCGATTACCCGGCCCGGGGGCGAACCGTCAAGATCAGCCATGCGTCGGGCAATCGCGACGGCCGCAACGCGACGTGGCTGCAGCATCAGTATTCGTGAGTTGTTCAACCAGGGTTCGTTTTTAAGCGCCAGTGGAACGATGGTTGACTTGCCAGCGCCCGGTTCAGCCGTGAGAATGACGTTGCCGCCGGCGGCCAGTGCCGATCTGATTGCCGGCAGGCTGGCTTCGACGGGGTATTTGTTAGTTTCAGCGCCAGTTATAGACCTGAAGGATGTTTGCATAGTCGTCGGTCCAGAGGTTGTAATTGTCGTAAGCTGGCATCTGAACCCAGATGCCGGTATTTTTGAGCATATCGAGTTTTTCGCGGGCCGGCGAGGCGGCAACCCAGTGTGATCCGGCCATCTGATCATAATCATACCAGTCATAGCGTATTGAGTCACGCTCGGGTTCGTAAAAAGCTTCGAGGCATTCGAGTCCGAGGCGGTCGCAGATGCGTTTGATCACCGGTGCCAGTTTGAGGTAGCGATTTGAAATATGAAAAACGATCAGGCCATTGTTTCTGATGCGGCTGCGATACAGCTCAAATGCCTGCAAAGTCAAGAGATGCATCGGTACTGACCCTGATGAATAGGCATCGAGAATCAGCAGGTCAAAGCTTTTTTCTTGAACATTGCGTAACTGCACCCGGGCATCGCCGGCAATCAAACGCACTTTTGCCTGGCTGTCAGTTAAAAAGCTGAAAAGTTCGGGGTTTTTGGCAATTCTGATCACGGCGGGGTCGATTTCAAAAAAGGTAAAACTCTGCCATGGGCGGCCATACCAGGCAAGAGTGCCGCAGCCAAGGCCGACAACCCCGATATCTTTGCAGTTACGGTTGATCAACGCGGTTTTAAAAAGAGCGCCGATTGGCCCTTCGCGTGAGTAATATGAGAGGGGCATACGGTATCTGACGTTGACGCGCCGTTCGACGCCATGCAGTGTGTAACCGTGGTGCAGGCGGTGAAAAATATCGGCAACCCCGGCAATTTTGAGGTCAGGGTCGCGAGTTTGCCCGTCAGTCGCGAGGCGCGAAACTTTGAGAATACCGAAAAAGCTGCGTTCCTGGTGGAGAATACGTGCATCAGACGGCTGGCCCGTCAGCAGCAGCATGGCAAAAACCGTCAGCAGCGCTATTCCAGTCGTCAGTGGCCTGCGATAAAACAGGTGAATGAGGCACAGCGAGAACAGCAGAATTTTGCCGGTATCAAAAGAAAAGAGTGCGTCGGCGCCCTTGCGGCTGTAATAGATCAGCATGCAGAGCAGCAGGGCAAAAATGGCAGAAACCGCGATTTGACGAAGTATTGAAAAGCCAGCCCGCGCTTCCCGGCTGGCAATCAGTGCGGTCACGAGAGCGGTCAGCAGCATGATGAGCAGGTATTCGGCTTGGGTAACAAAGATGAGCGGCGCGATAATGCTGCAAAAAATACCGGCCAGCACCCCGCCAAGTGATATCCAGACATAAAATGCATTCAGTTGCCCGACCGGCGGTCGTGCAAGTGCCAGGCGCCCGTGAAAATACAGGCAGGCCAGCAGTAAAAAAAGCAGGTGCATGCCGACTGCCAGCCAGGCTCGCTCAGAGAGAACATAATAATACATGAGCAGTGCCAGAAGAGTAGCCGGAAAGAGATACTGTTCCCAGCAAATACGCCGCCAATAGCCGGTTCTGGCAAACACCAGAATGAATGAGACAAGATAGGCGCCCAGCGGCACTATCCAGAGCAATGGCGCCGATGAGATGTCGGTGGTGATGTGGGTTGTCATTGCCAGCATCGCGCTGCATGGAACAAAGGCATAAAAAGCCCAGGTAAACGCCTGACGCCAGCTGGTTTTGCCTGAAATGCCGCTCGCTGCACTGCTGATTGCATGTGTATTGCCCATGGGGTTTTCTGTATTGTTGGCTTCCGGCGGCTGATCTTTTGGTGTTGCTGGTGAGTTCCAGGTGTAACAGGCGCACAGGCTCATCAGCAGCGTTAACAGCAGATACCCGGCTGACCACAGATGGCGCAACTGCACGGCAGTCATCAATGGCTCAAAAAACAGAGGAAACATCAGCAGAGCCATTAGACTGCCGCTATTGCTGGCTGAATACAAAAAATACGGGTCGGCCGCGTCGGGCTGGCCACTCTGGGCATAATATCGCTGTACCAGTGGCGCGTTAGCCGCCAGCAGAAAAAATAAAATGCCGATCGAAGCGGTAAGGCGGCTGATCAGCCAGCCAACCGGCGTGGCATAAGCGCTTTCTGCACCGGTCAAGGCTATGTTCACCGGCAGCAACAGCCAGGCGCAGATCATCAGCAGCAGATGCAGCATTGACTGTCTGGCGCAACCCAGCAGGGTGATTCCCTTTTCGGCGTAGAGATAGCCGGCCAGCAGGGCTGCCTGAAAGAAGAGCATGCAGGTTGTCCAGACGGCCGGCACCCCGCCAAGCGCCGGCAGCAGAATCTTGCCAACCATCGGCTGTATCATGAACAGCAGAAATGACCCGGTAAAAATCGTCAACGAAAAGAGAGCTTTTGTCATTTTTCCCTTTCCATTATTTTTTTCATGGCGCTGGCCGGGTAATTCGGGCATTCTGGCTGCCGTGCCGGTTCATAAACAGCAAAGCCGCCTGTGTGGCGGCTTTGCTGGCAAGTTACCGGTTGAGATCAGTCGACAATTTTCAGGTGCAGTTCTTTGAGTTGCTTTTCGGTGGCTTCGTTTGGAGCCTGCATCAGCAGATCCTGGGCATTTTGCGCCATCGGGAAGGCGATTACTTCGCGGATATTCGGTTCATTGGCGAGCAACATGACGATGCGATCGACGCCGGGAGCGATGCCGCCGTGCGGTGGGGCGCCGAATTTAAAGGCTCTGATCATGCCGCCGAATTTGCCATCGACTACACTGCTGTCGTAGCCGGCGATTTCGAAGGCTTTATACATGATTTCGGGCAGATGGTTTCTGATGGCGCCCGAACTGATTTCGATGCCGTTGCAGACGATGTCATACTGGTAGGCCTTGATGGTCAGCGGGTCTTTGGTCAGCAGGGCTTCCATGCCGCCCTGGGGCATCGAGAATGGGTTGTGGCTGAAGACTGTCTGGCCGGTTTCTTCGTCTTTTTCGAACATCGGGAAATCGACGATCCAGCAGAAGCGGTAGCTGCTTTTTTCGCGCAGATCGAGTTCGTCGGCGAGTTTAATTCTGATCTTGCCAAGCAGCACAGAAGCTTTGCTCTTGTCGTCGGCGATAATCAGCAATCCTGAGCCATTTTTAGCGCCCATGCGTTCGCGCAGGGCATTCTTGCTGGCTTCTGAGAGGGGCTTAGCCAGGCTGCCCTTGATTTCGGTGTCGGTATAGATCAGTGATGCCAGGCCTTTGGCTCCGAGTTCTTTGGCGTAATCTTCGAGATCTTTGAAAAATTTGCGTGATTTGTCGGCGATATTATCGACGCAGATGGCTCTGACAACGCCACCGGCTTCAACGACCGATTTGAAAGCGTTAAAATCAGAAGCGGCAAAGATGTCAGAAACGTCTGAAATCTCGAGGCCGTAGCGCAGGTCTGGTTTATCGACGCCGTAGCGCAGCATTGCGTCTTCATAGGTGATGCGCGGAAAAGCCGGCTGAGTGACTTTCCAGTCAGATATTTCGGTAAACAGGCCATAAAAGAGTTTTTCGAGATAGGCGAACACGTCATCCTGGGTTACGAACGACATTTCGACATCGAGTTGGTAAAATTCGCCGGGTGATCGGTCAGCGCGGGCGTCTTCATCTCTGAAGCACGGCGCAATCTGAAAATAGCGGTCGAAACCTGAAACCATCAGCAACTGCTTGAACTGCTGCGGTGCCTGGGGTAACGCGTAAAATTTGCCCGGGTAAAGGCGGCTGGGCACGAGATAATCGCGGGCGCCTTCCGGAGAACTGCTGGTGAGAATGGGTGTCTGAAACTCGGTGAAGCCCATTTCGATCATGCGTCGGCGGATGCTGGCGATAACCTTCGCACGCAGCAGGATATTTTTATGCAGTTTTTCACGGCGCAGGTCAAGAAACCGGTAGGTCAGGCGGGTGGTTTCGGGCGCGTTGTCTTCGTCAGCGACCTGAAAAGGCAGCACGTCGGCGGCGCTCTGCAAGGTTACAGAACTGACTTCGACCTCGATTTCGCCGGTCGGCATGTCTTTGTTGATATTGTTGCCACGGCTGATGACCTTGCCGTCAATGGTGACAACCGATTCGACCCTCAAATTGTTGAAGTCGCTGTAAGCCTGTGAACCGGGCGCTGCCAGAACCTGAGTGATGCCGTAATTGTCGCGCAGGGTTACAAACAGCACTCCGCCGAGGTCGCGTTTGCGGTGTAACCAGCCGGAAAGCCGAACCTGCTTGCCGCAGTCACTGCCACGAAGTTCGCCACAGGTGTGAGTTCGGTAATTGTTCATGAGGGTGTTCCTTTGGGGTGAATTTTGCCATGCAAGTGTAGCGCAACCGTGCATCTAACGCAAGAGTGTTTGCAGAGGGCAGCAGGTGCCCTGGCGTTTTTCAGGAAACAATCGGCAGGCTGATGGTGGCGGTCAGACCGCCTTCGGGGTTGTTTTTCAGGGTGATCTGCCCTTTGTGCAGCATAATGGCACGCTGAGCGATTGCCAGGCCCAGGCCGATGCCGCCTTTTTGCGGGTTGCGATCTTCTGAAAGGCAATAGAACGGTGCAAATACCTTCAGTATCTCAGTTTCGGGTATTCCGGGGCCGCGGTCGATGATATTGATCGTTGCTATTTTTTCATGCCGCAGCAGTTCAACCCTGATTTCTGAATTTTCGGGGCTGTGTTTCAGCGCGTTGCGAAGAATATTTTCGATCGCGCGTTCAATCAGCTGCGGCATGCCCGAAATTTCAATGTCATCAGTCGCCATAATTTTCACAGTGCAATTGCGGTTTTTTCCTTCAAAATTGGTGTCATTGCAGAGGTGCGCCAGGGTTTCCTTAAGGGAAATTTTTTCTGGTTGAGCATTTATATCGTTGTTCTCAAGTTTCGAAAATTGCAGCAACTCTTCGATCAGGGAATTCATTCGCGAAATTTCTCTGCCGATGCGGGTTACCATCGGTTGATCTGCCTCTGGAGATTTTCTTTGCAACAGTTCAAGGCTTACTTGAAGCCTGGCGAGTGGTGAACGCAGTTCGTGGGAAATATCGCTGAACAGTCGTCGCTGGGCGCTGATCAATTTTTCGATTTTTTCGGCCATTTCGTTAAAATCGCATGCCAGATCGCCTATCTCGTCAAAACGTTTAAGAGTACGGCCCGAAATTCTTGTTTGCAGTTCGCCGCTGGCGAAGCTCTTGCTGGCGGTTCGCAGTTCTATCAAAGGCCGAATGATATAACGCGCCAGCATGAAACAAAGAAAACCGGTAATTAAAAGAAAAACGGGTAGATTTTCGATGAAGCGGAAAAGAAAAATTCTGGCGCGAATCGGCCCAGGGTCAGGAAGATGGCAGATTACCGCGTAGCTTTTTCCTGAGTCAGATTCGATAGCGGCTCCGAGGATGGTTTCGCCGCCGACCATTTCAGAGTCGGTCTTTTTGTTTGCGAGCAGTCGCGCGGCCAGGTCTTTGATTTCCGACTGTTTTTCTTTAAAAAGGGTTTCAAATTTTTGCCAGGGTGAACCCCCGGGCATTGACGGCAGGCTCTTAAAAAGGCCGCGCATTGACTGGTTGATTGGTGGGGGCTGTTGTTGAGGGGGTTGTGAATCATCTGGTTTCTCAGAGATGGGCGAAGCTGCGGGAAAATCTTGATTAACAGAACCTGCTGGCGATGGCTTGCCCGGCGGGGGGTAATCTGGCTTGCCGTGCTTGTCATGCTTTGAGTATATATTGTTCAGGTTTTCGTCATAGAGCCAGAAACTGCCCGGCAGTCTTAAATAAGACGCGGTTTCGGGGCCAAGCTTTTCATAGGCATTAACCAGCATTCTGCCATTGTTTTCGAGCATCTGGCGGCTCCAGTCTGACATTCTTTGTCTCTCTGGTTCAAGATGATAAAAATAGGCATAAAGAGAGGCCGTAATGCCCGTTAAAATCAGGGTCAGCCATACCCAGAAAAAGAATTTCAGAAATAGCCGGGAGCCGTAGAATGTTGGGTGCCCTATTCGAGGCGCTGATTCATTGCTCTGGTTTGACATAAAGATACCCAACGCCCCTGATTGTCTTGATGCGTTCTTTGTCGCCGTTTGTCGAACCAAGTTTGCGGCGCAGGTTGCTCATGTGAACGTCGAGGCTGCGGTCGTCATACGCGAGGCGTCTACCCAGAACTTTCATAGCCAGATCCTGGCGTTCGACAACATTGCCGGCAGAGCGCATGAGGTTCTCGAGAATGCAGAATTCAACTTCTGTAAGCCCCAGATCGATACCACCTCTGGTAGCCGTTCTGGTATTGCTTTCGAGGTAGACATCGGCAATCTCGACATGAAATGGTTCAGGGCTTGTGTCGCCGTGGTCAGGCGTCAGTCTTCGCAAAATCGCCTTGATTCGCGCAACCAGTTCACGCGGGCTGAAAGGCTTCGGAAGATAGTCATCGGCGCCCAGTTCGAGACCGAGAATCCGGTCTATTTCGTCGCCTTTGGCGGTAAGCATGATCACCGGGATTTTAGAAAACGACCTGATGCTTTTGAGCACTTCAAGGCCGTTTAATTCAGGCAGCATGACGTCGAGAATCACCAGGTCAAAGCTTTCGTTTCTGGTTTTTTCAAGGCCGGCCACACCGGTATGGGCAAAAAAAGTTGTGAATTTTTCTGCTGCAAGATACTCCTGAAGCAGTTCGCAAAGCTCGGTATCATCGTCGATGATCAGAATCTGTTTCAATTTTCGTTACCTCGCCAGTGGTTCTCACGCTCTATAATGCAGAATAGCCACGACATTTGCAACCAGGCTGTGAGCAATCCGGGTTAAGAAATGTTAATTGCCAACGCTGCCTGTTATTTCGGCAAACAAAAATGGCCCCATTTGGGAATTTAATTTGGCCCCACCCTGACTTAATCGGATAAGCTTTCAGGAATTCATTTCTGGAGGCCCGAAATGGACAGGAGAAAGAAATTGGAATTGTTTGAAATCATGGGTGCGCATTCAGCGGGAAACGCCTCATCTCGCTCTTTCAGAGTAAAGCGTGCGTAAATATGTCGGGTGTTCGATTGTACAATCAACTGATTTTTTATTCTCGTTTTACTTAAGTCTTTCTCTCTGTTTAGCTTGCTGACTGCGAGCCGTAGCGATCGTAGACAACTCGCGGCCGCTCATATTATCAGGCAAAAAGCACCGGTTCCAACGGTTGAGCAGCTTTGGCGTTCCATGAATGGGACTAGCGATCAGATTTCTTACCCATTTGCAGGCTGTTTTATTCGTCGGCTTATCGACACCTTCGGACCTGAACGCTTTCGGGAGCTTTTTCAGACCAACGGGAAAATGGGAAGCCGTCACGCAGTTATACCCCCACGAATTTCTTTCTTGCGTAGACGATTTTCAGGCTGATCTTGCCGCAGAGATTGCCAGGCAATCAGCAGCAGGCGCACTTCCTCCCGCCGGCCTCCGGGGGCCTCCAGTTTATGAAAAAAAGTTGCCAGAGACAAAAGTCCCCGGCAACTTTCTTTAATCCGATTAAATCTTTATTTCAGCTCTTTGTCTCTATAGAAAATTTGAGACCAAATGAATTTAAGAGATTCCATAGGCTGCCGAATTCCGGATTTCCTTTTACAGAGAGCATTTTATACATACTTTCTCTGTTAAGTTTGGCCAAACCGGCAACACGGCTCATTCCTTTGGCTTTAGCGATATCCTTCAGGGCAAGTAGAAAAATTTGAATATTATCGCTTTCTATAGCTTCTTCCAGAGAGGCGTTAAGATATTCTGCCGCTTCTTCAGGGTCTTTTAAAGCTTTTAACAGGCTTTCTTCATAGGAATTTGATGGCCTTACAGTCTTAGTCTTAGTCTTAGTTTTAGTCATATTCCTTCATCCTCCTTTTGTAATCGCCTAAATACTCGATTGCCGTTTTAATATCAGCACGTTGTGTTGACTTGTCGCCACCACAGAGCAGAAGCATCATCATATTGCCAACACGAGCGAAATATACTCGATAACCCGGGCGGTAATCCAATTTCATTTCCATGATTCAAGGTGCAACCACATTAAAATTACCCGGATTGCCAGCTCGTAGCTGGTTTATTCTGGCGCGAATTTTGGCCCGGCCTTTAATGTCTTGCAGTGCTTTTAGCCATTCAACAATCGGCTCGTTTCCGTCTGGTAAAACATAATTGTCAACGATCAGGTTCATTTGTGCCTCTGATTTTTATAGTAGCTCATAGGCTACAAAAAGTCAAGGTCGGCAGGAGTTATGTCAAACCGGGGTATGGTTCAACCTGACGTCGTCAAGCGGTGGTTTGGGAATTTAGGTTATTATTGTTTAACTCTTCATTGACGGTGGGTGTTTTTGATTTTGTCGGTCTGGGTTTAAGGTTGTACAGAGTTTAATAAAGCTGCTCTGAGGGTCAGTCGGGGGTGTATTTTAACCCGGTGTTCCAGTTTCTGGGCGAGTGGCGATAGTTATTGACCGCGTTGAAAAATTCTGAATACACCACGTCATAAAAATCAAGGGAACCCTCCCCGCGCGTTTTTTCAGGCTTTTCAGGTTCTTTGCCGTTGGCCGTGTCGCTGCGCTGGCTAAGCTGAAGCGAAATGTTCCAGAACCAGGCATCGACTGAGCCGGGGGTAGAAATTTGTACCGGTGCAATTCTGAAGAAACTGACCCGTTCGCTCAGTACTCTGCTGCCGGGGTGATTAGGGTTCTGGTTCACTTCACGCACCAGCCTTAGAAGATCAGAATTATTGACCTTTTCTAGACGGTATTTAACGCTGATGAGAGGCCTGAGCAGATAATCTTGAGCGGGCAGGTCATTTCTGACAAATTCGGGGTCATTTTTGAAGCGCAACAGGCTGAATTCAGCGCCTTCAAGGCCGCGGTTTTTAGAAAAATCAACTTGCAGGAGGTCGTTAAAAGACAGGGAAAACGCACCATGGTAAGGTATGCCGGCATGCTTCAGGTCGGTGTGTATCTGGGCAATTACTTTTCGCCCTTCGTTGAGCATATCAAGATTGACGACTCCTGAAAGAGACGATTGCAGGCCACCCCGGTAGAGAGTAAAGGCAGATATTGAAATGATGGCTGTCAGAGCTACAGTAATCATCATTTCGACGAGAGTGATGGCGTTTTTGGCGGTGGTTTTCAAGGTTGCTCCATCAGCAGTGCCGAACAACTGACCTCATTGTCTTCGCTGCGGCTGCTTTTTAGCAGCTTAACTGAAACTTTAACGAGAATGCCGTTGATTCCGTCTTTTTCAAGAAGCTGCATGGTGATTTTGCGTGCGAACACGCTGCAGGCTTCTGGCCTGCTGATGCCGGTAAGCTTGCTGGCAGCGGTAACCGGTTGCCATTCGTTAAGCTGGTAGTCGGCGATGTATTGATCGTGGCAATCAGAAAGGCGGTTATAGCCGATACTGCGAAAGACTTCGATTGTTTCGCTGCACAATTGTTCGCCGAGCAGACTGTGCCAGGCATTCATGGAATTGCGATTCGAAGCGGAAATCATGAAAAAGATTGAGCTGCTGATCAGGCCAAGAATCAGCATGGCCAGCAGCGCTTCAGTCAACATAAAGCCCGGTTTGTCTGATTTCATGAATTCTCACCGTTTCCGAGATAACTTATCCAACGTGAAACACTGATTTGATAGGCCTTGTCAGGGTCAGAGAGTGTCTGGTCGTAAACGACAATGTGTTTGCCCGGTTTCCAGTGCTGAAGATTCAGGCTGTCTGCCAGAATCATGCCGTTCAGGTTCAGCGATTGCAACGCTTCAATGCTGCCGGTTCCGTTGTTATTTATCGCAATCAGTGCCGCCTGAACCTCTTTGTCGGTGTTGATTCTGATATTGCCGCGTCGTGCGAAAAAAACGGCGAGGGCGTTGCTTTCAGATTTTTTGATTGAATTGTTTATGACAAAGTTGTCGGCGATAAGAACTCCCTGGCCGCGTATCTGCCATTGCCCGTCAAAGACAATCTGGCCGCGACAGTGATAAATGCCGTTCAGGTTGAGGGTTCGGGTGGTGGTATCAATGATTCGCTGTCGCAGAAGATCGTCGCTGGTTAAATCGCGTCTTGCCCAGAGCGAGAAATGATTGAATACCTGCAAATTTTCGGGCTTTTCAAGGTGATCGTGGGTTTCATTCTGCAATATCTGCAGCTGAACGTTCTCAGAAATCACAGGGTTCTGGCCGTTACAGCCACGCTCTTTGCGAATCAGCAGGGCCTTTCTCAGGGTTGAGCCATGTTGGTCGGGGCTTAGCATCGAAGCCACCAGATAATCGTGATGAATTTCGAGTTCGTGATGGCTGATTGATTTGCGCTGCTGGTCGGTTGTACGAAAAATATCGACCCGGGCGCGAATGGCGAGAATGCCATGCCCTTCGTGCTTTCCATGGTAGCTTTTGCCTTCAGGCGCAGTGTTTTTAAAACTGATGACTTTCAGTTCGCAGCTGAAATCGCAATCATAGCCAGGCGGAAGCGTTTTAACGAGATTCTGGCGGGCAAATGGCAGACGTAATTCGTTTCGGGCGCCGCTGACCGCCCCAAGCAGAAACCAGAAAATCTGAGATTTCGGGTTTTTGAGGTCTTTGATCAGGGTGGCGTAGGCTTCTTCCTGGAGCGATCTGCTCGCTTCAATGGCGGTGTTTTTAATCTCATGCCATTTGCTGCTGTGGCGGCTTTCAGTGGCGACTCGAAAATAGCTGAGCGCCAGCATGCCAAGGCAGGCGGCAAGAACCATGACCATCAGCAGAGCTGAACCGTTTTGTTTTTTAATCGACGTCATCGGCTGGCGATGGAAACTTCAATACGGGCGCGTGCTGCTGCGTATTCAAAATTCGGCTTTCTGATTCGGCGGCCGAGCCGGTTGTCGTTGCTGAACCGCTTTTGTTAAGGGTGTCTGCTTCATTGCCGGCCATAGAATTGCCATTGAAAGTAACAACCCCGGCCAGGATAGTGCCGGTAATAATTACTCCGAGCACCCAGAGCAGCAGATTGCTGCCACCGCCGGCCACTGCCCCGCCGCCGCCGGTACCACCACCGCTCAACGCCTGGTCGATGCGGCTGAGAAAGGCTGAAGAAGGCTGAAGGTCAGCGGTTGGCGAACCCTTGCCTCTGGCCCAGATCATACAGGCAATGACCGCAGCACATTCACGGCAGCCCCTGATGTGCTGCCGGCACTGGTCATTCAGATGCCTTGGATCTGTGACCTGATCGATAAATTTTTCGCATTCGTCTGTAGACATATCAACCAGCCTTGTCTTCGAATCTTTTGCGCAGTTTGGTGATCAAACGGTGAAAAACGAGGCGGACATTGCCTTCGCTCATGCCCATGACTTCTGCCAGTTCGGCAAAAGGCATGTTCTGAAAAACGCGTAATTCAAGAATAACACGTTCACGCGGCCGCAGATCAGCGAAAATGCTTTCGACACCTGCGGCTGAAACAGCCTGCGATTCTGGCGTGCGTTGGTCAGGAACATCATCGAGTTCGTAAGGGTTTGCGGTGGTATCGAACTTTTTCTCACGCCTGAGTTTGTCAATGAACTGGTTTCGGGCAATTCTCAGCAGCCAGCCGATGAAACTGCCAGAGGTATTGACCTGGTCGAGTTTGCGAAAAGCATTGATAAACGCTTCCTGGGCAACGTCTTCGGCATCGGCATGCTTGACGTTCATACCCAGAAGATAATACATCACGGTGCCGTAATACATCTTGACCAGCTGGGTGAAGGCGCTTTTTTGCCCACGCCGTGCCTGCTCAATCAAGGCATTACAGTCAGCATTCTCGCCGTTATGCATCAGATCATGCGCTTAACCTGCATTTCTGCCATCAGAATCAGGGTTCCCTCTATTAATGATTACGCTGCTATTTTTCATATTGTTACACAAATCTTTTCGCAGCACCGAATTCTAACAGTTTTAGCTAGCCGTAAGCAATTTAATTAACCAGTCGTCGGGCTTTAAGAGGCTGCTAGAATTTTTCGCCTGAATTGATGCGTTCAATCATGGTCTGGTCAATTTTTCGCTGTTCAAGAGGCCTTGTCTGGTCTCCTGAACTTGCTTCCAGAAATTTGACCGCTTCAGTGCGGCGTTCCATGGCTGCGAGGGTCACGGCTATCAGCCTGGGTGATTGAATCGGGGCATCAGAAAACTCTGCCATGACCTGAAAAGCCTCAAGCGCTCTCGGAAGCAACCTTTTCGGGCCATGCCTGCCCGTGTGATTCAGGCAGAAAATACCGATCTGCTGCCAGAGTTCGATGCGGTTGGGCAATTGCTTTGCCGCCCCTTCCAGTATCTGAAGCGCTTCATCGTGCCGCTTCTGGTATTCATCGAGCAAAAACGAGCGAAGCAGATAGGCATCAACAAAAGTGGGGTCGAGTGCCGGAATCAATTCAAGGGCGAACTCGACGCGGTGCCATAGACCGCGGTGTGAATCAGAATCCATCTGAATCCAGAGCAGATTGGCTGCCAGTTCAGCAAACCCGAGTTGGCGCAGCAAGAGAACAAAGCCAGGTGATACGGCCGGATCAGATGCTTGCCCGTGGGCATGGTGCTCGTGATGATCTGCATGGTCATGATCTGCATGTTCGCAGGTCAATAATTTTGCCTTACTGTTAAATTCTTCATGACCATGTGTACCGGTTTGTTCATGGGGCTGACCCGCTTGAACCGCCAACTGCTTTTCATCAGCCGTGCTGGCAATGTCATTGGTTGCTGAGCCTGCAACCAATTGCCCTGCATGGTCGTGCTCAGGCTCATGCTCGTGCCCGTGCTGATGCTCTTGCCCTTGTATGTGCCCTTTTGCATGCTCAGGCAGGTTACAATTTTCACTGCAGGTTGCTGTGGTTTCTGTCTGCTGCCCGTCACTTGTTTCGTCTGTGCTTTCGTTCTCGTCTTTGTTCGTAAAAAAAGCGCTTGAAGACTTTTGAATCTGGTCAAGGTTCTGCCGGGCATTGCCGGTTTTCATTTCAAGGCGATGCTGTTGCAGGTAATAATGACGTGAAACTGCGGTCAGTAGCAACGAGAAGATAAACAGCAGCAGATATCTGTGTTTTGTCATATCACAGATCCTTTTTCTTAAGCGCCCATGAACCGGCAACCAGCAGGAAAAACAGGTAACAGCATGCGTAGCCGACTGCCCACATGGCAAAAGAAGGTGAAATCGTCAGATCTTTGAGAATCTTGTATTTTATGTTGAAATAACCAAAATTTGGAATAACCCAGTAAACAACATCGGTAAGGTACGAAAGCAAAGGAATATCTGCCTCAAATGCCAGATGCTGAACATGTTCTGCCATGCTGCCGAGCAATACGCAGAAAATCGACAACGAAAAGCAGACAATCAGTGAATCGGTAAGAGAAAATAATAGAACCATGCCGGTCATGATTGCGAATTCGAGTATCATGAACAGGGCAACCCATTGAAACCCGCTCCAGATAAGACCGAACTTGATATAGAGCAGCAGGGTGAGAATGCCCAGCATGATCAGCATGTTGACCACAGCTGCAAGCAGAGTGCCGAGAAACTTGCCGGTATATAGTTCCCACCTGCCCATTGGCAGCGTAAAAATGGCATAGATTGTTTTGCGTTGAATCTCGTCGCGCAGGGTGGTCGAGCCGATGAACAGAGCAATAAGAAAGCCGAAAAGGCTGATGATCGATAACCCGACATCCTGAATCATGCGATATTCAAGACTGGGTGTTGTCGAAAAATGGCCGAAAAGGTTGAAAAGGCCGAGCGCAATACATACAAATACCAGATGAACGGTCAGCATTTTA
>Ga0116170_10002388_pt1 | contig 18140 bp, 17 predicted proteins | sample AD_JPNHW1_MetaG_FD_89797 | JGI IMG/M metagenome (GOLD analysis project Ga0116170, IMG submission 89797) | Active sludge microbial communities of municipal wastewater-treating anaerobic digesters from Japan - AD_JPNHW1_MetaG | ecosystem: Engineered > Bioreactor > Anaerobic > Digestate | place...
ACTCCGATAGTTAATCCGGTTAATTTTTTGAAGAAGAGGATTCTGGATATCCGGGGCGTACGGACTTGACGGCAATAATCCAGATGTTTTGGCTATCGCCTCTCTTTTCTTCTGCCTGAACTGTTGACTGCAGATGATTTAAGTGATTAACTATGATTAAAAGATTAAAACACAATCAGAAAAATCAGGTTAATCAACGGTTCAGACAACGGGAGAAGGAGAAAATGTTTTAAACCTCCTGCTCTATGGGGGATCAGTTTTTCCAATTGACTATAATTTACAATGTTATTGATGTTAGCGGAAATGTCATTCCCGTGAATACGGGAATCCATAGAAAGTGTTTTTTTGAGAGAATGTACTTTAATAATAAACTTTCAGCAGAGGTATCTTTATGTCAGAATATTTTACCGACATCGTAAAAGTTGCAGGTATGGCTGCGGGTATAATTATGCCTCTTTTTAATTTTCCCCTGGTGTATAAAATATGGAAGAGAAAATCCTCGTCAGATATTTCACTTGTATGGGCTCTGGGGATATGGGGGTCTATCCTTTTAATGCTTCCGGCTTCGCTGATTTCACCCGATCCGGTTTTTAATGTGTTCGGAATATTAAATTTTATTCTTTTCACGGGAGTTGTCATTTCAGTTCTGAAATTCAGGTAACCTGTCTTTTAGTATCGCTGCGCTGTTTTTGCCCCATCGCCATTTCGCATAGTCCTCCATGGTTCCGAATGTGTATCCCATCGTTTTAAGTTTCTGTATTATTTTTTTAAGAACTGTTTTAGTTGTAAGATGGGTATCGTGAAAAAGGATAACAATGCCAAGGCCGTCAGCCCTGTTTATAACACGGCTGTAGATCTCAAACATTCTCCTGTGAAATTCTGCGTTATTTATATTTACTCTCGGGCTGTCCCTGTACCAGTCTCCGCCTATCCAGTCAACGGAATCGCCTGAATCTGAATATCTTGACCACATGATCAGCAGACCTCTTGTTTTGACTTTATTCCCGACCCTGGCGCGTATAATGTCAGATGTTTTATTATACCATGGAGAACCGAAAGGCGGCCTTATCAGTGTCATCTGCGGCGCCATTGATCCGAGTTCTCTGTTCAGTATATATTGATTTTCATCAAGCTGCTGTTCTATCTGACCTGGAGACAGCCTGGCAAGATCTCTATGATCTATTGTGTGATTTCCGATTTCATGCTTCTCTTTAATCATGCGCTTAAGGATATCTTTGAATTTAATGAAACTGTTGTTTTTCCTGTCCGATCGTGGAGACCAGTCGGCACATATAAAAAATGTAGCGTGAATCCCCTCCGCCCTGAGTGTGTCTAGAATATCCCCTGTCCATTCGGACGGGCCGTCGTCAAAAGTGAGGTAAGCTGTTTTATCAGGGAGAGTACCGTCTTTATAGAATCCTGCAGGATAAGCATCGTTCTGGTTAAACCGTATCGAAGCTTCATCCCCAGTCATCTGCATCAGCAACAGCAGAAAAAATGAAAGAAGGAATATTGATAAATTAAAATAATTCATACAGCACCTGCCGGATTATATCATTCTTCCACTTACCTCTGTTACTATAAGAAATAGAATCTCCGGGAAAGTTTATTAAAAAATAATCAGATTTTAACCGGTTTCCGGAACGATTTTGTTATTTCTGCCGGCGATATACTATTAAAAATATATAGTATACAGGGGGCAGATCCTCAATTTTCATGATAAATACGAGGCTCTGACCCCGATTTGACCCATTTTGGGCTCTGGCTCTCTTCATAAACAGCTTTAAAACCCTATATTTTACCATAAAGCCAGTTTTTCTGCACAAAAACAAAATTTTTGTGGATTTTAATCTACGGAAAATTCAAATAGTAAAATTAATGATTATTATGTGTCTTATCTGCCGTTATGGTGCGGCAGGTAAAATCTTAATAATTAAAATAAAAAAGTAAAGCAGGCTGGATCGGTCGGCGTTATGAGCATAATCAGCTTTGACGGGTGATGGTTCATAGAAAATTTAAGCTACCGGCTTTACTGCAAAAATACATATCTTAAAACACTAAGTGAGGTTTTCTATGGATCGTATAGTTGATTCACGTGACCAGAAGTTTGTACTATTTGAACTTCTAAAAGTTCAGGATCTTACCAAAACTGAGAAATTTGCTGACTTTGATCAGGAAATGTTTGAAATGACTCTGGATCTCACAAAGCAGATCTGCGAAGAGCACGTTCTTGGATGCTACCAGGAAGTGGACAGTGAAGGTGGAGCGAAATTTGACAACGGGAAAGTAACCATCCCGCACCAGTACCATAACGTACATAAAATTATGAATGAAGCCGGTCTTTTTACAATGGGTGTAGACCCTGAATCCGGCGGACAGGGAATGCCTTACAGTATCTGTCTTGCATCATACGAGTATTATTCATTCCACATGGGATTTATGCTTTACCCTGAAGCAACTGCAGGTGCCGCTCACCTGATTGATGTATTCGGAACAGAAAGACAAAAAAAACTTTATATGGAAAAGATGTATGCCCAGGAATGGGGCGGAACTATGTGTCTCACAGAAGCTGATGCAGGTTCAGACGTCGGAGCTCTCAAAACAAAAGCTGTAAGACAGCCTGATGGCACTTACAAAATCTCCGGGGCTAAGATATTTATCACTTCAGGTGAAAATGATCTTTTCAAAAATATCGTACACCCTGTTCTTGCAAGAATCGAAGGTGACCCTGCCGGAACTAAAGGTATTTCAATTTTTATCGTTCCGAAATACAGAGTTAAAGATGATGGAAGCATGGGTGAGTTCAATGATGTACATTGTACAGGTATTGAGCACAAGATGGGCCTTAAAGGAAGCGCAACATGTTCAATGAGTTTCGGCGATAACAATGATTGTATCGGTGAACTTCTCGGAGAAGAGCGAAAAGGTATGGCCATTATGTTCCAGATGATGAATGAGGCGCGTATTGGAATGGGCCTTCAGGGCGCGAGTACATCTTCTGTTTCTTATCTCCACGCACTTGCTTATGCTAAAGAGCGTGTCCAGGGTAAAAATATCAAGGATATGATGAATCCTGATGCTCCAAACGTTCCGATCATTCAGCATCCTGACGTTAGAAGAATGCTCATGTGGATGAAATCTCACACAGAGGGCCTCAGAGCTCTTGTTTATCTCTGCTCACTCTGCCTTGATAAAGCTCACGCAAGTTCAGGCGAGGAAGTTGACAAGTGGAGCGGAATTATGGATTTCCTTATTCCTGTATGTAAAGCATACGGAACAGATATGGGCTTCAGAGTAACAGAGCTTGGTATCCAGTGTTTCGGCGGATACGGTTTCTGTAATGATTACCCGATGCACCAGTTCATGAGAGACTTGAAGATTGCATCTCTTTATGAAGGTACAAACGGAATCCAGGCTCTTGACCTTGTAGGAAGAAAACTCGGCGCGAAAAAAGGCGCAGTGTTTATGAATTACCTCTCAGAAATGAATAAAACTTTTGATGCATATAAAGGTGACGCAAGACTTGGCGACATGGCGAAAGATGTTAAGGAATATATCGACCTTATGGCAGCAATGGGAATGTACTTTGCGGCTTGCGGTAAAGAAGGCAAGTTCATGATTCCGATCACTAACGCTTATCCTTTCCTCAACCTTGTCGGATGCGTATCTCTTGCATGGCTCCACCTCTGGATGGCCGGTGTTGCTGAAGAGAAACTTCAGGCTATATACAAAGCTAAAGGAATTGATCCTACAGATAAAAAAGCACTCAAAGCTCTTCCAGCAGAAGATAAAGAAGTTGCTTTCTATCAGGGAAAAGTTTTCAGCGCGGAGTATTACATCAAGAATATACTTCCAACATCCAAATCTTATGCTGAAGCTATCAGGAAAGAGGATATGTCTCTCATGAAAATTGACGACGCAAGTTTTGCTTGCGGAGAAAATCTGTAATCAGCAGGTTTTTAATCTACTGTAAATGAGTTTCATACAATATAGAACGGGGGGCTTAATTAAGCCCCCCGTTCGCAAAATAGAAAAGGCTGCCGGAAGGCAGCCTTTTCTATTTTATACGGATTATCCCATTTTTTAAAAAAAACGATTTTATATTGAAAAGTCATATAACTCATCATATTAATTAAATATGCCATATTTCTGACAAACTAATTAAAGGAGTCTATCTATGAAAAAAGTTTTAAGTATTTTTGTGGTTTTTATTGTAACAGTGGTTTTTTCTTTTTCAGGTATTAATGCCAAACCAAAAGAACAGCCATGTATGAAAAAATGTACAACGCCCTTTACTCAATGTAAAAAAGATGCAAAAGGTGATAAGGCTAAAATTGAAGCCTGCATGACAGCAAAAAAAGATTGTGAAGCATTGTGTGAAAAAGACAAGAAAGACATGAAGGGCATGGACATGAAAGAAGACAAAAAGGATAAAAAAGAAAAAGGTGAAAAAGGTAAAAAATAACTGTTCACTTTCCTGCACAAATAAAAAGGCTGCCCGCACGGGCGGCCTTTTTATTTTTTACCTGTTTTAAAAATAAAAATTGATATCAGGAATTGAATTTAATATATTATTTATCATACAGAGTATAATTTCTCCTCCCTGCAAAATTGATTACTAATCAGCTTTGAGGTAAAGGGAGTTATTAAGTCTCTAAAAAATATCCAGGTGGAGGAAAAGTAATGGATGCATTGTTACCGGTTATTATCCAGTTAGTAAGTGGCGCTGTAGGCGGGAATGTGGCGGGAGCTGCTATGAAGGATAAGTCTTTAGGTACGATTGGTAATTCAATCGCAGGTATAGTTGGTGGAGGAATCGGCGGACAGCTGCTGAACGCGCTGGGTGTAGCGGTGGCTACGGGAGGGACTGACGTAAGCAGTATGGCCGGAAGCGCCGGGAGCGGCGGTGTCGGAGGAGCAGTTCTGCTTATAGTTGTTGCTGTTATAAAAAAAGCACTGAAAAAATAATTTAAATTTAAGAGACAGATAAATAACAGGAGGAATACCAGTGGCGGGAAAGTTTGAAGTCTATAAAGATAAAGCAGGTAAGTTCAGATATCGTTTGAAAGCCGGTAATGGACAGATAATATTGACAGGTGAGGGCTACAACGCAAAAAATGCATGTCTGGAAGGAATTGAATCTGTTAAAAAAAATTCACAGAAAGAAGCTGCATTTGAAGTGTATGAAGATAAAAAAGGCGGATTCCGTTTCCGGTTAAAAGCAGCTAATGGTGAAATAATCGGGCAGGGTGAATCATACAACGCAAGAAGCGGATGCATGAAAGGAATTGAGTCTATAAAGAAAAATGCAGCTGATTCTAAAATTGTAGAATTATAATTGCCTGATCTGTTTTTAAGTGCTTGTGGTAAGGGTTGCCTTGGTTTATTACCCGGACCACAGGCATTTTTAATTCTGTACTATATTCTGTGAAACTGGCATTTAGTATTTTGCGAATGACCCAGTCCAGCTTCATTCAGGCAGGTTTTATACATCGCATTTCAAATCCGCATAAATTTTTCAGGAGAGGAGTCTATTCCAGCCTGAACCGTAATCTCAGCACGCCGTCATTATAATCATGCGAGTATATTCTGAAAACTCCAATCTCTGAAGTGTTATTTACATGTTCACCAATACATGGATAGTCATCAAAGCAGCCGATTTGTATTATTCTAATTGTGTCGCCTGCGCTTTCGGGAAGTTTTTCCAGATTGAAAATACTGTCAGCTTCATTTCTGGAGATAAATTTTTCAGTTACCTCAAACTTTTGTTCTATAATTTTATTTATTTCATTTTCTATTGAGAGGATCTCTTCATCAGTTGGTGCTGAATTTATCCTGTAATCGCATCTTGATTTTTTCTTTTCAACATGTGTGGAGAATGATCTGCTGCCGTAATGTTTTGTCATTACAGCATTTAAGATATGCTCTGCAGTATGCATTGCCGGATTATATTCTTTTGCCATTGTGCCTCTCAAAAAATAGTAATAATTATTGTCTTCCGGTTTGCGGCCTTGATAGAGTATGGCCAGAAGCCGGTGATTAAAAAATTTTATAATTACAGTTATAATGATTTATGCCTATGGTTCGTAAATCATTTTTTTTGTCATCCCTCCATCAATAACCAGGTTAGTGCCATTCATGAAATTATTCTTCTCATCAGTAATATATAGGCATGCCCGGGCAATATCATCCGGTGTTCCTACTCTCTGTGAAAAATGCTGCGTATGATCAATATTACGCAGATTGCTGTAATCCCCGGTTTCAATCCATCCGGGGCTGATGCAGTTAACCTGTATATTGTCAGGAGAAAATGATGCGGCAAGAGCATGAGTTAAAGCAGCTATTCCGCCTTTCGAAGCCGCATAAGCTTCAGAGTCCGGTTCGGACATTATTGCCCTGGTGGAGGATATGTTAATAATCGAGCCGCGTTTATGTTTACGCATGACTTTCGCAGCTTCACGCGAGCATAAAAACATACCTCTTAGATTGGTATTTATAATTCTGTCCCAGTCATCAACTTCCAATTCATAAGGAGATTTCCATTCTGCAATTCCGGCATTGTTAATTAAAATATCGATAGTTCCAAAGCGCTCTTCCGTTTCTGAAATAAGTCTGGTGATATCTTCCGGCCTGCTCACATCAGCGGATATGATAGCTGATGTTCCGCCTGCTTTTTTTATGAGCTGAAATGTTTCCTCTGCCGATTCTGAAGTTTTATCAGCAAGGATTACTATGGCTCCATGCCTGGCGTAGGCAATTGAAATTCCTCTTCCGATTCCCCGGCCTGCACCTGTTACTATAACAACTTTATCTTTAAAAATCATTGTCTTATCCTTTAAGAAAGTAAAAGTTAATTATCTGTAGCTGTCGAACGGCAATTAGTCAAGCAGGTTTCCTGCCTGTAACAGGTGCTCAATGTGCATACAAATAACGGATTAAATACAGGGCTGCCTGTATCGTAGCGCCTGTCTGATTTTTTTAATATTAAATGAGAAAATAGCATTTTTAAAAAAATGCTTGACTATTGTTCGATATCGAACTAAATTGTCTTTATGAAACAGGAACAGATAATATCTTTAATTTCGAAAATCAGGCACGGCGCGAATGAATTGATTATCCATGAGCTTGAGAAGCTTGGCATAAAGGGTATCGTACCCTCTCATGGAGATATTCTTGTGAGATTGTTCCGTGAAGATTCGATGTCGATGTCGGAACTTGCAGCAGCTATCGGTAAAAAGAAAAATACTGTTACTACACTTGTTGATAAGCTCGTTAACCTCAACTATGTGACAAAAACTGAAGATTCTGAGGATAGCCGTATTACGCTTGTGAAACTTACACCTGATGGAAAAGCTCTTCAGAGATCTTTTGACAAAGTTTCTAAAGTTTTACTGAAAACCGTTTATAACGGGATAACAGAGAAAGAAAAGGATGTAATTTTAAATGTTCTTTTAAAAATGAAGAATAACCTGGAGTAATTTTTTAGCAAATGGTTCGGTGTCGAACTAATTGTTAAAGCGTTTTAAACAGCAGTACTATATTAAACATCAAGGAGTTAAAGAATATGAACCATCTGATAATATTAGCACATCCGAACACAAAGAGTTTCGGCAAAGCAATCGGGGAAACAGTATCGAAAGCATCTGCATCAAGGGGCTTCACCACGAAAATGAAAGATTTGTACAGTGAGAATTTTAATCCGGTACTTGGTCCGTCAGACTTTGAAGCTTTCGGCAGCGGGAAAATACCTGCAGATATAAAAGCGGAACAGGATCTTATTAACTGGGCGGACATTATATCATTCGTGTACCCCACATGGTGGACCGGGCTTCCGGCAATACTAAAAGGATATATAGACAGGGTATTCTCATACGGGTTCGCATATGAAGTTCAAAATGGCGCGGTTGAAGGCCTTCTTAAAGGGAAGAGAGTAAGACTGTTCAGCACTACCGGCACACCTGATTCTGTTTATGATTCAAACGGGATGCATAATTCGCTTAAGCAGACGCAGGATACGGGAATATTCAGGTTTTCCGGAATTGAGGATGTGGAGCATCTGTTTTTCGGAGCTGTACCGTACGTTGATGACAGCACGAGGAGTGGCTACCTGGCGGAAGTAGAAAAAACTGTAAACACCCTGTGATAATAAAACTCCCGCCCTGTTTTGAAAATTATAGAGCGGGAGAATCATGAGTTGTAATTTTATAGACATTGTTATTCACAGAATAAAACTCTGCTTTTTAAAGTACACCTTGATAATGGTTTACTTCAAACTTAAAAAAGAATTCTACTTCTGGTTTATTCCTGAGAGCTTCCATTGTCCGGTTCCGATAGTTCTGTAGAATGTCCAGTATTCTTCGAATTTTACAGGTTCGGTTTTGTCCCCTTCAACAATGTTACCGCTTTTTTCATCTATAGTATAATCCAGCAGATTCGCATAGATAAGGACAGTTATACATTCGGTGTCTGATTCCTGCCATGCCTCATCGATGTCAATGCTGCGTACTGCTATATTTTCCAGCTTGTTAATTTTTCCTGAAGATTTAAGTTGATCAATGTCACTCTGCAGATAATCTTTCATTTTACTATCAAGCAGGTTAGATGCTGTTGAGAGGTCTCTGTTCATCCAGGCTGCCTGTATCTTAAAGAATATATCCATGACGTTATCTTTAAAATTTTTCTCGTTGAAAGACGGATCGCTTGCGATTATTGCTGAAAGTCCTGATTGAGAATTATCACCAGATACGCTGCTGCCTTTAAAGAATCCGCCGCTGTTGACACTCTGAGTGTTTGAACCAGGGGCCTGACGTGCGGTACGGGAACGTATGAATTTGAAAATGAGGTATCCAAGGCCTGCAAAGATCAGTATCTGGAGTAAACCTCCTCCGCCTCCGCCGCCAAAACCGAGCGATCTGAAAAGCATGCTTCCAAGCATACCGCCTACTATACCGCCGCCGATGCTTTTAAGAAGGCTCCCCTTGTTCTGGGATGGAATATTTGTGTTGCTTCTCTGTTGAGAAAATGAATTTGATCTGGATGGAGAACTGCTGAAGCTTTTTCCTCCGAAAGATTTTCCTCCCCCTGCTCGGGCATAGGAGACCGGTTCAAAAACTGTAGCTGTTACAAAAAAAACAAGAACTGTCATTGCTGCAAACTTAAAGAACTTTTTCATGAAGATTATTTTCCTGTGTTTAATAGATTGTCAGCCGTTAACGAGAAATTTACTGCCGGCTGAATTGTGGTTTAAGAAACCATGAAGTGTTAGGTATTGTAAAGGTACTTTTGTTACTTAATTTATTTTTTATAAGCTATCAATTACTGCTTTGATGTGTTGAGTGAAAATGAAATTTGTAATTGCATTGTCAGATGTAAAAAGCTCTTATTAGGGTCATTCGGGTAACAATTCAACCTTTTTTCATCGATATACATAAATAGCCTGTTTTGTGCCGGAAATGGAATGCAGGTTTTTCAGCATGTCAGCTGTATAGATAAAGGATCATGCAATAACAGAGAATACTACTGCATAGCGGGGAAGAGAAGAATCATGACCGGTCACTCCTTATTTACCGGAGGGTTCAACCTCAGCTACGATATTATTCAAGGTGCCGTAATAGCGTATTATTTTTAATGGATCAATGAATTATGATTCATGCATATGGCCAGCACATGACACAGAGTATAATTCCACAGAGCAAAGTTTTACACAGTAAAATCGGCACTGTGGAATTATGAAATTTTAAACGGCAATTAAACTAATTTAATTATTACTATTACCAGAATTATAATTACCAGAAGACCTATAATACCCATTAATAAACTCCTCAGAATTATATTTTGTTTTATATTTATATCTAACAAAAAAAGTGTCAACTTCTAAAAATAACAGATTCTTTTTTTAATAAACGGCAGCTGATAATTAATAACAAAGATGCATAAGCCAGATTAATAAAAGCGGAAATTAATATCAGTAACAGTTCATGGTGGTTGAATATAACCGAACGGATTAAGTATGAAAAATTTAAAACCGGTATCAGAAGATAAATCCTGTTAATAGTAAATGGATCGCTGGTGATAAGACCGCTTGATAAGGCAGAGCTTAAAATAATCACCGGGAGCGTCAGTATGGTTCCTTCCTTAACAGATCTCGCGTACAGTCCTATAACCATCCCGGCGGCAGAAAAGAAAAAAACGGATATAGCGGTCATCATCAGCACAAGGAGTATATTTTTAATTCCGCAGAAATTTAATAATGATATTCCGCCCGTAATCCGGGGATATAAATGAGAGCATAAAATCAAACCGGATATTAAAGAAATGACAGAGGAAAATCCTATTACCGATGCTGCAGATATTTTTCCCAGTATTATTGCAGTACGGGATATGCTGCAGCTTAAAAGGGTTTCAATAGTTGAACGCTCCTTTTCGCCGGCACTTATATCAATAACACTCGACATCGTTGAAGATGCGGCAAACAGCATAAGGAAAACCGGCAATATCAAAGAAAGAATTAAGAGCGTATTGTTTTCCGTATCATTCCGGATTGTCGAAGAAGTTATCTGTACATCACTCAGCTTGATTTCCGGTATGGCAAAATGTGATTTTAACAGATCATTTACCGCAAGATATGAATTCAAAGAGATACTTCTTGCCGGATCATAATAAATAGTCAGGGTACCGTATTTTTCTCCTGACTTTGTAATCTGAATATACAGATCGGCTTCGCCTTTAAGCATCGCTTCGGATGGAGATTCCGTATTTATGAATTCGCTGTTCCTGAATGATTCATGAATTAGACTTTTTATCAGGGTATCGTTATTCTGTATATTTATTTTTGCCGGAGTGTTCAGTCCGTCGTCCGGGGTCTTCTGCAGAGTTAAAAAGAGCAGCAGCGGGACTATAACGGCGGGCATAAGTATTGATGCAACAATCGTACGCTTGTCGCGGATCTGGTCTAAAAGTTCTTTTTTTATAATTACAAAAAGTTTCATTTTATTATTTAATGTAAAAAGTCAGATCTTTACCATGCTCTGATTGATATGATCCGGAAGTTTTATCACAGTTTATTTTTCCTTTATGTATAACAATAATTCTATCCGCGCAGCTGAAAATTTCATCCGTACTGTGGCTTGAGAAAAGTACGGTTTTACCCCCGGCCTTCAGCCCATTAATAATTTTTTTTACGGAATTGCACGCGATGATATCAAGACCGGTGGATGGTTCATCAAGTATAACGAAATCGGGATTTGTGATTAAAGTGCGGGCAAGTGCAGTTCTCTGTTTCATCCCTCTTGAAAATGTTGAAACTTTATCATTAATGAAATCCTTTAATGAGAGGTCATCGGTCAGTGTTTCCAGCATTCTGTTATATACGGTTTTTTTAACGCCATTTAACTGAGCATAGTATAAAATATTTTCTTTCGCGCTGAGCCGGTCATACAGCGCTCCATCTCCGGAAAATAATGTGCCGGTCCTGTTTTTTATATATCCTGGATTATCACTGAAACTTATATTGTCGAGGGATGCGGATCCTTTGTCCGGTTTTAAAATCAGCGATAGAATTCTGATCAGTGTCGTTTTTCCGGCGCCGTTCTCTCCGACCAGAGCTACGGCCTCACCTTTATTTATAGAAAAAGATATGTCAGATAAAACCATGCCTTTTTTCCGGGGGAAACTTTTACATATTTCAGTTACTTTCACCATGTGTATATAAATTCTTCAGGCTGAGATTTAATCAATAATTATTTGTTATATAGAGATTCAGGGAGTGAAATTTTTTTGTAACTGGCCAATCAGAATTTAAGATCCCGCTAACAGCTTAATCCTCTTTTAATCGCCTGTCCCAGTTCAAGCGAAGTGAACGGCTTCATCAGTATTTCGTAAATCCCCGCCGCTTCAGTTTTTTCCCTGGTGAGCTGTTCGTTAAAACCGGTACAAAGCAGGGCAGGTATGTGCGGATTTATTTTCCGTATTTCAGATGTTAGATGAAGGCCTGTCATGCCTGGCATTGTCATATCCGTAATCACCAGGTTTATAGTGCCTGGATGATTCCTGAATATTTCAAGGGCTTCACTTCCGTTGTTGCAGGTCAACACTGTATATCCCATAGACTCAAGAATGCTGCTGTTTATTTCGGTCAGCATTTTTTCATCATCCACCAGTAGTATTGTGGCATTCCCTGAATGAGGCTTCTCTATTGTCTTTTCCATGTGTCTGGAGGGCTCTCCGGTAACAGGAAGAAAAACTTCAAATACTGTTCCCTTCCCCGGTTCACTCTGAACAGAAATTGAGCCTTTGTGATTCTTTACTATTCCATGTATCACCGAGAGTCCAAGTCCTGTTCCTTTACCTTTCTCTTTCGTCGTAAAGAACGGTTCGAATATCCTGTCTATTATATCCGGGCTTATTCCTGAACCGTTGTCGGTTACTTCTATAAGAACATGCCATCCTTCTTTGAGCCCGGGATGAGTTGTAATATAATCATTGTCGATATACATGTTCAGAAGTTTTATAGTTATTTCACCTTCCATTAAGTCCATTGAATGAGCTGCATTTGTGCAAAGGTTGATTAAAATCTGGTTTATCTGCGTCTTGTCGGCCAGTACGGTATCAAGCTCCGCATCTATGATTGTGCGGATTAAAATTGTTGCCGGGAGTGTGGCACGGATAAGGCTCACAGCATCTTTTATAACAGGTGTAAGATTAAGAGGTTCAAGTTTTTTCTCGCCTTTATAGCTTATTGACAGAAGCTGGCTTACCAGATCACGGGCCCTGTAACATGATTGAAGTATCTGCTCAAGATTTTTACGCACAGGCCCGACAACTGATGGTGTGTTGATTGAAAGTTCAGTCAGGCCCATAATTGCTGTCAGTATATTGTTGAAGTCATGGGCGACTCCGCCGGCAAGCGTTCCTATGGCTTCCATTTTTTGTATATGATGGAGCCTGGTTTCAAATGCATTTTTTTCAATGGCAGATTTTCTTGCTTCAGTCATGTCTCTGAAGATGCCTATGATGTAATCCCGGCCGTTTAATTCAATCGGTGTTCCGGTTATGTCACAGTATATTAAAGAGCCGTCAGATTTTTTCACCGGAATATTCCTGGTCATTTTGGTTGTTCCCGACGCAATCCGGTTGAATTGATCAATAACAGATTCGAGTTTATCTTCGGGATGGATATCATATAAAGACAGCTCCAAGTGTGATTCAGAAGAATATCCCAGCATTGAGAGGAATGATTTATTGAAAAGATCTAATTTTTTTGTTTCAACATCGGCAAGGACTATCCCGTCTATAGCATTATCGAAAAGCGCCTTGAACAGGCTTTCATTAGCTGTTGATTTTTTTATAGCTTTCTTAAGGTTTACTTTTGCTTTTTCAAGGCTGTCGACCTGATCCTGCAGCTGCGGGTAGTAATTTTTTTTCAGTGAGCTGTCGCCAAGCCCCATTATTTTTTCTCTAAGAGCTTTTTTTTCTGCTGAACCGTCAGAGGGCTTTAGCATAAATACCCTCAATGTCACTTATGGAGGCGTCGCGCGGATTTGTCACCATGCATGGATCATCGTAAGCAAATTTTGCCAGCTGGGGGATCATATCTTTTGTAACACCGAGTGAACTGAGGGTCCGGTTGATTCCCGCTCTCTGCCTGAGCAGGCAGATTTCATTTATCAGGGCATCCTTTACCCTGTCATGCCCCATCCCTTCGGTGTCAATTCTCATGGCTTGTGCAATCTCGCAATATCTGTCAGCCGCACAATAAAAATTGAATTGTACTGCATTATCAAGCAGAAGAGCGTTGCATTCACCATGGTGAAGGTCGAGCAGCCCGCCAAGAGAGTGTGCCATTGCGTGAACAATGCCCAGGCTTGCGTTGGAAAATGCGAGCCCGGCCAGCAGGCTTGCAAGCATCATTCTGTCTCTGTATCTCAGATCCTTTTTGTGCTCACATGCGGGTACAAGATTTTGAGTGATAAGTTTTACGGCCTTCAGCGCATTTATATCTGTTACAGGTGAACTCGCATTGGAAACATAAGCTTCAAACGCGTGAACCAGAGCATCCATTCCTGTCTCGGCAGTAAGTTTTGGATCCATTGTTGTTGTTGTTATCGGGTCGATAATGGCTACGTCCGGTACAAGAGTTTTGCTTATAATCGCGATTTTTACTTTTCTGACGGAATCGTGGATTATGGCAAATTGTGAAACATCAGCACCGGTCCCGGCTGTAGTCGGGATACAAATAAGCGGAGGGCCGGGCAGAGGGACATTGTCAACTCCCTCAAATTCAAGGATGTTCATGTTATTTGTACAGACAATACCGATCCCTTTGGCGCAGTCCATGGGGCTTCCGCCGCCTACTGCAACAATCATGTCGCATCCTTCCCGTTTGTATGTCCCGGCCCCGTCCATGACTTCATGGTCTTTGGGGTTAGCGGTGATATTGCTGTAAATGATAAATGGTGTCCCGGTTCCTTTAATATATCTTTCAACAACTTCAGCCCAGCCTGCTTTTATTACACCCGGGTCTGTTACAATCATCACCTTCTTTACCCCGAAATTTTTTATATACCGGTCAACTACTTCAATTGCACCGCTGCCGAAGAGGAATTCGGGAGCCACAAATTTGCGCAATTCAAAAGGATTGTAAATTTCCATACTTTTCCTCCTTTAGCTGAAGTGTCTCCATACTGATTATATAATTTAAGTTACAGGCAGGAATGGTCATAGTCAAATAGATTTGCTGAATTTATAATTATGAATAATTTATACGCACGGCTTTTATATGGACTGATATTTTAAACATGAGCAGTATTCTGCATCTGCGGATGCCATTGTTTTTTAATTTAGATTGTCTGCATAACAGTATATAAGTTTTCGCCTGTTGAATAAAATTGATTTTCAGTAAAGAAAACGTCAGGCTCGAATTTTTCTTTCAGGATATAAATTTTTTATCTGTGTATCAGAAAAATTAAATCACACCCTGTTAAATTTATTCCCCGATTAATGTAATAAATTTCTTGCTTTTAATTTAACAATGAATATTATAATTCTCTGAGCAGTTCATCATATAAAATAATTTTGCGATTTGATGAACTGATTAAAACAATGAAAAATAATCCGGAAATTAAGAAATAATATGGCACAAAAAGAAGAGAAAGTCGCGTTGCTGAGAAAGGTGGATATATTTTCACAGCTTCTTGAATATGAACTCGATGTAATAGCGAAGTACAGTGAATTTATTAAACTCAAAAAAGGGCAGGCTATTTTCAGCCAGGGTTCATCGGCTAACGAACTTTATGTAGTTGAAAGCGGCAGAGTGGGAATTATAAGTTTTGAGAATGACGATGCAAGAATTGCACAGATAACAGCAAATGAATCTTTTGGTGAATTCGATTTTCTCGGCAGGATTGAAAGGAGTGCGGCAGCTTTTGCCGAGGAGGATTCACAGCTCCTCAAATTCCCGGCGATAAAATATACTCCTGATGAATTATTTCATGAACATCCTGTAATATTTGCAAGGCTCCTTTACCGGCTGCTTGGCATAGTCTCTGAAAGGATATGGAGCGTTAATAATATGCTCTATGACAAAACTCACTGGCTGCAGGATCTTAGAAAACAGCTGTTATGCGATAAAATGACCGGGCTTTACAACCAGATATTTTTAAAAGAGGACTTTGTCAACCTTCTTCCGTCAATCGGAAAGAACGCGGCGCTTCTGATGATCAAACCTGATAATTTTAAGGATATAAATGACGGGTTCGGCCATGAGGCGGGGGACCAGGTTCTTAATCTTCTGGCAATTTTTCTTCAGTCAGAGCTTCAGGAAAACGACATTGGCGTAAGGTTCAGGGGAGATGAATACGCGGCTATACTTATTGATACCGATAGAGGCCACGCCGTAGCGAGAGCTGAAGATCTGCGTACAACTTTTTATAATATAGATTTAACCGGTATAACAGGAGAGGCTGGTATCACGATAAAGGTCAGTATAGGAATAGCAATGTATCCTGATGATACGGAGAACAGCGCCGACCTGGTAACAATCGCGCATGAAAAGATGATGACTGCCCGCGGCAAGGGCGGAGATATAATTATTTCGTGAAATGGATTTGATAATGATAGATAGATTAGGCAGACTTGAAATATTTTCGGGATATGAAAAAACTGAACTGGAAATATTAGGAAAATTTTTTAAAGTGAAAAAATTTAATTCCGGGGAACCTGTGATTAAACCGGGCGAAACCGGGAAAGAACTTTTTATAGTCCTTACCGGAGTAATTCACAGTACGCTTATACTCCCTGGAAGTATTGACCGCAAACATAATGAATACAAACGGGGAGATGTTTTTGGAGAGTTGCCGGTTTTCGGACACAAACCGGATTTTAATTCATACAACGCATCAGAAGGCGGTGAACTTCTTGTAATTGAAGAAAATGATTTTATAAAACTTATAGAGGAATACCCGGTCACTTCTATAAAACTGATTTCAAGGCTTCTAAGTCATACAATAATGCAGCTCAGGAAATCGAGCAGATTTCTTGCTGATGTAGTGGAGTGGGGGGAAAATGCCAGCAGGCGGGTTATCACCGATGAACTTACAGGTTTGTACAACCGTGCTTTCCTTGATGACGCGCTCGAAAACTTTTTCTATATATCTCAAAGCAACAATAAGCCTTTATCCTTTCTTATGCTTGATACGGATAATTTCAGAAAAATTAATGAACTGATCGGCCATGAAGCAGGGAACAGCGTGATAATTGAATTTGCAGGTATAATCAGAAGAATAATAAGCAAACATGGAATAATGGCGCGCTACGGCGGCGATGAATTTTCAATACTTCTTCCGGAGACCAATCTTAATACTGCCGTTGAGATAGCTGAACAGATCAGGGAGAGTGTGGAGAACTTTGATTTTTCGAAACATCTTGGCGGCCATGATATTGTGATTACAACAAGTATCGGAATAAGTTCGTACCCCGACACGGCGGCTGATCTCGTGTCATTTAAACAAAAAGCCGATGATTCGCTTTACAAGGCAAAAGTATCAGGGAAAAACTGCATAAGGTGTATAGAGTGAGGTGCTTACATCTTAATGATTTCTCCGCCCCCGAGAATTACAGCATCGGGAAATTTATTTTTTGTATGAATCGCAGGATAACCCGCCGGCTCATCACCTAGAGAAAACGAGCCCCAGTGTATGGGAAACATTTTCGCGGCACCAAGTTCCCTGAAACCACGGATCGCCTCGGACTCATTCTGGTGCGCGTAGTGCATAAACCATCTTGGCTGTGACGCTCCGGTAGACATGAAAGCGTAGTCGATCCCCGGATACTTCAAAGCAATCTCTTTATACACCGGTGAGTAACCCGTATCTCCGCATACAAATAATCTCTTTTTACCTGTATCAATCAGGAATGAACCCCAGAGTGATTTATTCGTATCGAAAAGACCGCGTTTCGACCAGTGCTGTGACGGAAGAAAAACAATATTCGCAGCTCCGGTGTTATGCTCCTCCCACCAGTCCATCTCTTTTACTTCAGCGTCTCTTATATCTGTTATATCTGAAGCAAGGCCTTTCGGGACAATGAACTTTGTTCCCTGCGGAAGGCAGCTGATACTTGTCTTATCGAAGTGATCATAGTGGTTATGAGTAAGAAGAATTATAATCTCACCGCTGATACGTGAAGCCTCATCATAGCTAAGCGCGGAGGGGACTCTTCTTTTTTTTACGAAAGTGATATCTCCGAATACCGGATCGACCATGATTACTGTCCCCGATATTTTTATAAGCATCGACGCATGGCCAAGCCATGTTATAAAATTATCATTACTGTTTATATACCCGGCTGTAAGAGGTTTGAAATCCGGGAGAAAATTTTCTTCATACTCCGCGTAACCGGGCCTGTCCGCAAAACGCCACTTAAGCATTTGTGAGAATCCTTTCTCCGGCATAGGCATCCAGGGATTAAAGTATTTTCCCTCTTTCTCATGCCCGGCATAAAAAAGCGTTCTGTCAAGAGAACTTATAGCTTTTTCCCATCCTGCTTCATCAAAATCTTCTGATGATGAATCCTGCAGCGCGTACAGAAGGGTTGTTGTCATAAATATTACCGTAATTATATATAGTTTTTTCATATTTAATTTC
>Ga0116170_10002393_pt1 | contig 18113 bp, 18 predicted proteins | sample AD_JPNHW1_MetaG_FD_89797 | JGI IMG/M metagenome (GOLD analysis project Ga0116170, IMG submission 89797) | Active sludge microbial communities of municipal wastewater-treating anaerobic digesters from Japan - AD_JPNHW1_MetaG | ecosystem: Engineered > Bioreactor > Anaerobic > Digestate | place...
GCCGAGTTTCATTATGATGTCCTGAAAATTCACTTTAACCTCCGGAGGCAGCGGCTATGGCGGCCCTATATTTATAATATTATACCTTTTCCTGCTGCCCGGCGAAGGGCCGCGCCGCTACGGTTTCCGCAGCCGGTATTTCTCGCCGTCGAAATCCTCCCACAAGGCCCGCGCGATATTGATGTAATCGTCGGACCAGGCGCGGCCGGCGGGCGCTTCTACCAGGCTCCAGCCGGGCATGGCCGCCAGCGGCAATTGCGCCAGGGCCTGCGTGGACTTAACTACTATCATCGCCGCCGCGCCCAGCCCGCCCAGGTAGGACGCGTGCGGGTGGTCGAAAGGCTTGCTGACGCGCAGCAGCGCCGGGGCGCCGATATCGCGGGCCGCGCGGGCGGCCTCCGAAACCAGCCCCAGGCTGTTGTTGGAAAGGTGCAGGACCACTATCCCGCGGGCGCTGGTCTTGCGCAGGTAAAGCTGCAGGGCCTCCCGGGTCAGCAGGTGCGCCGGCAGCGCGTCCGACGAAAACGCGTCGGCCACGATAACGTCGAAGGCCCCGTCCGGTTCTTCCGCGAGCTTAAGCCGGGCGTCCCCGACGATAACGCGAGCGCCGGGCTGGCAGTCCCGCACATAGGTAAAATCCCCGCCCGGCCGCGCAGAGAGCCGGACCACCGCCGGATCTATCTCGAAAACGGAAAGCCTGTCGGCGGGGCGCAGCAGGCAGGCGGTAGAACCCGTGCCCAGCCCCAGCAGCGCCACGCGGGCGGGGTCCGCGCCGCTGAGCCCGACCAGGACGGCTTCGCCCAGCGCCGTGCGCGGATTATAATAGGTCAGCGGCTGCCTGGCGAGGCCGGGGGCCGCGAGCTGCGCGCCATGGATGATATTGCCGTGCTTCAGGATGCGCAGCAGCGGCGTACCCGGGCGTTCCGGGTCATAGATCACGTAAGTGCGCAGCACGCCGAAAAAGCTTCGGTGCTGCGTAAGTATCTGCGCCGCCCGGCCTTCTCTGAGGAAAACGATCAGGAACGCCGCCAGCACCAGGGCCGCCAGCCGCCCGGGCCGGGCGCGATTGAGAAAGATAGCCGCCGCGCAGAAACCGAGGCCCGAGAACACCATTACCAGGTGGATAAAACCCGCGTTAGCCGGCCGGAAGAAAAACAGCAGGAGCAGCGCCAGCCCGGCAGCCGCCGCGGCAGCCGCCGCAGCGCCGGCCAGCCGGGACGGCGCCTCCGCGCCGCGCGGCAGGAAGAGGGCCGCGGCAGCCAGCGCGAGGGGGTACTCATAGGCGTTGTTAAAGATAAGCGGCGCCAGCAGCGCGGCGGCGGCGCCGCCGATCACGCCGCCGAGCGCGACAAAAAAATAAAATTCGGTAAGCCTGTCCGCCGGAGGGCGGTCCCCGGCCAGCGCCAGGTGGCATAACAGCGCGCTAATGAAGAAACCGGAAAAGTTGCCCAAAAGTATAAGGGCCCAGGCTCCCGTCAGCAGATATGAACCGATCAGCAGGCACAGGGCGAAAGGATAGAGCGAACGGGCGGCCGGCAGCAGTCTTTCGGCCCCGCGCGAGAAAGCGATCACGTAAGTCGCTAAGTAAAGGGCCAGCGGCAGCACCCAGAAGAGCGGCGCGGAGGCGATATCGGTGGAGATATGCAGCGTCACGCCGGGGAGCAGCGCCGCCGGGACCGCTGCCGCCGCCAGCCAGAAAAGGCGCCTGGTCCCGCCCGGGGACGGCGAAGCGGCGCGGGGCGCGGCAGGGTCCGGCAGCGGGCCGCCGGCCAGAAGCATGGCGGCGGCCGCGGCCAGGATAAGGAGGGCGACGAAAGCATAACCCGACTGCCAGGCCGCGCCCTGCGCCCGGACAGCGAGCAGCGGTTCTATCAGCGCAGGATAAGCCAGGAGGCCGGTGAAACTGCCGAGATTGCTCGCGGCGTAGAGATAATAGGGATCATGGGCGTCGGCGCGGCCCGAGCGCGCGTACCAGGCCTGGAGGAGGGGGGCCGTCGCCGCGACGGCGGCGAAAGGCGCGCCGACGGAAATGGCGAGCACGCCCAGCAGCCAGCGCGCGGGGTGCGCGCAGTCGGGCGGGCCCAGCGCGCCGCTGACCTGCAGCGGCAGCGCCAGCGCCGCCAGCAGCAGGACGCCGGCGTGGATCCCGGCCTGCAGCCGCAGATCCCTGAGCCGCGCGAGCAGGTGCGCGTACAGGTAGCCGGCGAGCAGGGCGGCCTGGTAGAAAGCCATCGAAGCGTTCCAGACCGCGGGCGAGCCGCCCAGCAGCGGCGTTATCATGCGCGTGAACAGGGGCTGCAGGGTGAAGACCAGCGCCGCGCCGGAAAAAAGCGCCAGCGAGAATACCGCCGGGCCCAGCCGTTTTGCGAGAGCTTTCACGGATCCTTTCTCCTGCCGCGGCCGCTGCTCATCCCTTCCCGCCCACCACCTGGACAAAAGGGAGCGTGCGCAGCTCTACGCCCAGGTGTTCGCTGAAAAACCTTCCCAAAAGCCCGTCGATAAAGACCCCGGCTTCCCGGTCCGGCGGCAGCGCGCGCACCTCGGCCCAGGTCCCGTCGTGCAGCGCATCCCAGAATCCCGCCTCGGGACCGGCCGCGGTTTCCCGGAAGCCGAAGCCGGCCAGGTTCAGGGCCCGCAGCGTAAAGGCCTGCCGCAGCCACGCCGCAGCGCCGCCGGCGTCAAGGTCCTGCAGCGCGCCCAGGAGCAGCTCGTATTTTTCCGGAGCGGGCTGCTGCGCCGGCGTCAGGCGGTTGACGATCTCGCAGAAATGCAGGCCCAGGCAGAGCCGCCGCAGGTCCGCGCGTATGCCGCCGAAAACGCTCAGCGCGCTGCCGCCCGTGCAGACCGGGAAATTGGAACCCTTCTTAAGGTAGAAGCGGAAATCGCCCCAGGCCAGCGGCTCGCTGAGCGCCCGCAGCTTGCCGCGGGCCAGGCGCACGCCCTTGAAATTGACCTCCAGCTTTCCGCCCGCGGCGGTGAAAACCGTCACGATGCGGTCGTTTTCGCGCAGCTGGCGCCGGTTGAGGACAATGCCGTAATCGCAGAAGATCATAATGAAGCCAGCATATTCTACAAAACATCCCGGCCGGGGTTTTGCATTTTCCCTCGCTTATTTATATAATTAATCACCATGCTACCAACATACAGACCAAATGTAAAAAAGCGCGCTAAGCACATCGGCTTCCGCGCCAAGATGAAAACCGCGGGCGGGCGCAAAACGCTGGCCCGCAGGCGCAGCAAAGGCCGCTGGCAGCTGATCCCTGGAATGAAATAAGAAATGGCGCGGGTCTGCGGACCCGCCGTCATTCTTTCGTTCCACGGTCAACACAGTGACAAAGCTGGCTTTTCCAAGGGCATCGCGCCTGCGCCTTAAAAAAGATTTTGAGGCGGTTTTTGCCGCGGACCACAAAACAGTTACCAGGGACCTGGTAATGTGGCATTCCGGCGGCGGCGCTGAAAAAAAGATCGGCCTCATGGTCTCGAAAAAGACCGGGGGCGCCGTACAAAGAAACAGGTTAAAAAGGCTTCTAAGGGAAGCTTTCAGGCTGTCGAAAGACGAGTTAAAGGAAAGCGCGCGTTTCATAATATATCCCAAAGCGGGCTGCGCCATAAATAATCTGGCACAAGCCCGGGGAGCGCTGGACAATGTCTGGCGCAAAGCGCGTCTTAAATAATGACGGTGAACACAACCGTTCTTAAAAATCTTAAAACACTGGCGCTTAACACGCTGCGCTCGGCATACAGGACTTGCAGGCCGGCCCTCGGGCCCGGCACCTGCCGTTTTCACCCGTCCTGTTCCGAGTACGCGTTCCAGGCGCTGGATAAACACGGGATTTTGAAAGGGACAGGACTGGCCGCAAGGCGCCTGGCCCGCTGCCAACCTTTAACTCCGGGCGGTTTCGACCCGGTACCCTGAAGTTCCCCCTGACGCCTCCGCGCTGAACGCGGGAGGAACGTAATGCAGAAAAATCTTGTTCTCGCGGTCGTCTTATCTTCGCTGGTCTACATCGGCTGGTATTCCTATATCGGCAAGAAGTTCGAGCAGCCCCGCGCGGGCGCGCCGGCTGCCGCCGCCGCAAACGGGCAACAGCCCGCTGTCCCGGAAAGAGCCGCTCCCGCCTTCGGGACCGCGACCCCGGCGGCCCAGGCGCCCGCCGCCGCCCAGCCGGCCGCGGACTGGAAAAAGGACGCGGTAGCGGCCGCCGCCGGCAAAGCCGAATACTTTTTCTATCCCGAAACCGCCTCCATAAAAAGCGCTGTTTACGAGGGCCCGGTTACCCCCATAGAGCTGATCCCCGGTTCCGGCCAGGGTTTTTTCGCGACCTCGCTGCCCTTCAGCTTCAAGCTTAAAGCCAAAACCGCGGATTCGCTGGAATTCACGGCGGCCGGCCCCGGAGGCCTGACCGCAACGAAAAAATTCATCCTGTCGCGCGACGGCGGCATCAACAGCTTCAGCATGACCGTCCAGAATACGGGCAGAACGCCGCAGGCGCTGCCCGCTTGGGAACTTACCCTCGGGCCGGGCCTGGGAACGGCCAAGAGCGAGGAAAAAGAAAATCCCAAACTCTGGCGCGCCGCCTACGCCTACCAGGAAACAGGGCGCAAATTTCCCACCGTAAAAGACCTGAAGAAGGGGCCCGCCGACTACGATTGCGTCTGGGCCGGGGTGGATAACCGCTACTTCCTGGCGGCCATGGCCGGCGGGGATATAGAAAAAACCCGCCCCTTCCGCCGCGAGGAGAAAGTAGGGGAGAACATGGCGCCGCTGCTGGTGGTGCCTTTCGCCGCCGAACAGCTGCGCCCCGGAGAAAGCCGCAACTGGGAAACGAGTTTCTACCTGGGCCCCAAGGATTACCCGCGCCTGCAGCAGCTGGGCATGGGCCTGGACCGCTCCGTGGATTTCGGCTTTTTCGCGCCGCTGGCCAAACTGGCCAACTCCGCGCTGACTTATTTCTTCCGCCTCACCGGCAACTTCGGCGTGGCGATCATCATCCTCAGCGTGCTCATACAGCTGTTGCTTACGCCGCTGAGCTTCAAGAGCTACAAAGCCATGGCGGTGATGAAGAAGATCCAGCCGGAAATGCAGTCCATACAGAAACGCTACAAAGACGATCCCAAAAGGATGAACCAGGAAGTGATGGAGCTGTACAAGCGCCACGGCACCAACCCGCTGGGCGGCTGCCTGCCGATGCTGCTGCAGATCCCGGTCTTCTTCGCGCTGTTCACCGCGCTCAGGAATTCCTGGACGCTGCACGGCGCGCCGTTTGCCTTCTGGATAAAAGACCTTTCGGCGAAAGATCCTTATTACGTGCTGCCGCTGGTGATGGGCGGAATAATGTTCCTGCAGCAGCATCTTTCCCCGCAGGCCTCGTCGGACCCGGCGCAGGCCGCCATGATGAAGTGGATGCCGGTCATCTTCACCTTCATGTTCCTCAGCTTCCCCTCGGGGCTGGTGATGTACTGGCTGATCAACAGCATCTGGGGTTTCGCCCAGAACATGTACCTGCAGAAAAAGATGGCGTAGGAGTGATTTTTAACTGACAGAGAGGAGATACTTATGAGAGAAACAAAAGCAGAAGCAAAAACAATACAAGACGCCGTAGAAAAAGGCCTTGCGGAAATGGGCCTCAGGCGCGATCAGGTGGAAGTGGTGGTGGTAACCGAAGGGACTACCGGGTTCCTCGGGTTCGGCGCGAAGAAAGCCTGCGTTATCCTTACGGAAAAACGCTGGGCCGACGGACGCGGCGAAGAGACGCGCGAACGCGGCGGACGCGGAGGCGGCCGCGGCGGGCGCGGGGGCGGCCGGGACGGACGCGGACCCAGGCGCGACGGGAGAGGCGGAGGCGGCCGCGACAGCGGCAGCCGGTCTTCAGCTCCCGCCAGGCGCCCCGGGCGCTACGGTTACGAGGACGCCAGGCTTCCGCCGCCGCAGCAGGCCGCCGAAGCGCCGCGCGGAGAGCGGCCCCGGCGCGACATGGACCGCTCGATGGAGCGCTCCAGGGACCGCGTTTACAACGAAGAACCCCTCGCCGCGGGTTTCCTGGCCATCGAGCAGATAGCCGACCCGGTGGAGCACGCCAAAACCGCGCTGCTCAAAATGACTTCCCTGATGGGAATGGAAGCGACCGTAACCGAGGCCAGGATGGAAGCGGGAGAGAACCTGCTTTTCATCCGCTTCGACTGTCCCAATTCCGCGGCGTTCACCGAAGATAACGGCCGCGGCCTGCAGGCGCTGCAGTTCGTGCTGAACTCCATAGTCAGCCGCAGGCGCGAGCCGCACCTGGCCCTGCGCCTCGACACCGGCGGCTACTGGGACAGCAAAGAAAAAGAACTGGAGCGCATGGTCAGCGACGCGGTCAATTCGGTAAAAGCCAGCGGCACACCCTGCCGGCTCGAGCCGATGCCCGCTTCGATGAGAAAAATGGTGCACAACATCGTAAAGGCATCGCATCCCGGAGTCGAAACGAGTTCCGAAGGCGAAGGACGCTGGCGCAAGGTGTCGATACGCCTTGCCGCGAACGCGCAGGCGCAGCAGGCGGCCGCCCCGGCCGCTGAAACGGCGCAGGCGCACGTGGCGGCGCCGGCCCCCGTGATGGAAGCGGCGCCGGTCCCCGCGGCCGCTCAGCCCGCGCAGGAAGAAACCAAAGCCCCGGCGACGGATGACTGCTGCTGCGGCGGATCCTCCTGCTGCGGCGGCGACAAAGCCCCGGCGGAAAAACCCGCCGAGGAACAGCCGGCTGAACAGAAGTAGGCTGCAGTAAAGCCCGCGGCGTGACAGCGGCTCGACTGCTGTCACGCTGTTTGATTTTATATGCCCCTGCCAGACACCGACCGGACTATAGCAGCACTGGCCACCCCGCCGGGCGGGGGGGCGCTGGCCATAATCCGCCTGTCGGGCCCCGCGGCTTTCCGCATAGCCGCAAGGTTCACCAGCCCGCCCCAGCCCGCGCCCGCCCACCGGCTGGTCCGGATGCTGCAGGTAAAAGACGGCTCCCGCCTGCTGGACACGGCGGTAGCCGTTTTTTTCAGAGGCCCCTCCAGCTATACCGGTCAGGACACCGTGGAGCTCACCTGCCACGGCTCGCCCTACATAACCCGGACTATTTTAAACCTCGCGGTGCGCGCCGGGGCCGCCCTGGCGGCGCCGGGCGAGTTTACGCTGCGCGCCTTCCTTAACGGAAAACTGGACCTGGCGCAGGCGGAAGCCGTAGGCAGCCTTATCGCCGCCGGCGGCGAAGCCGCCCACCGCGCCTCGCTGGCCCAGGTACGGGGAGAGCTGTCGGGCAGGGTGCGCGCCCTCAAAGGGTCCGCCGTGCGCCTGCTGGCGGAACTGGAGGCGCGGCTGGATGATCTCTACGAAGAAACGCCGCCGGTCAGGATAGCCGCTTTCCTGCGCGGCGCGGCCGCGCTGGAAAAAGAAACGCGCGGCCTGGCCGCCGGGTTCGAAACCGGCAGGGGGATCCGCGAAGGCATAAGGGTCGTAATTACCGGCGCCCCGAATTCCGGTAAATCGTCGCTGCTGAACGCCCTGCTGGGCTATGACCGCGCGATAGTTTCGCCCGTGGCGGGAACCACGCGGGACACGCTGGAAACAAAGACAGAGATCGCGGGGTTCTCCGTGGTGTTCACGGATACCGCCGGGCTCAACGCCGCGGCGCGCGGAAAGCTTGAAACCGAGGGGATCCGGCGCGCGGAAAAAGCCGTCTCGGAGGCGGACATAATACTTTTGCTTAAAGACAGTTCCGTACCCCGCACAGCCTCGGATAAACTGGCGGCCTTAAAGGCGGGGGAACTGGCCGCGCCCGGGACCCCGGTAATAAAGCTGCTGACCAAAGCGGACCTGCGGCCGGCGGCACGGGGCGCCCGCGGCCTGAAAACTTCCTGCAGAACCGGGGCCGGCCTGGCCGGGCTGCGCCGCGTCCTGGTGGCAAAGCAGCAGCGGGCGTTCCGGGAGGGAGCGCAGGCCCCGGTGATCTTTGCCCGCCACTTTGAGGCGCTGAGCGCCGCGGCCGCCGAGTTGGCCAGGCTTCAGGCCATTATGAAAGAAAAGGAGCCGCCGCTGGAACTGGCGGCCGAGCATCTGCGCGGATCGCTGAACGCCTTGGGCTCCATACTCGGTGAAACCTCTCCGGAGGAAGTGCTGGCCGATATTTTCAAGAATTTCTGCGTCGGGAAGTAGCAGCTATGTTCAAAGACTTTTTTCCCGTAAAAGTATTATTCAGGCCGGCTGAGACGTTCGCGGCTATCGCCTCCGGAAAAACCGGCTGGGCCTGGCCGCTGGCGCTGTATTGCGCCTCGGCCGCGGCGTCCGCCCACGCACTGTGCAGCCTCCCGCCGGAGTTCCTGGCCGCCGCCGCTCCCGGCGTGCAGCTCGCGCAGGACAGGGGCTTCTGGTGGTATCTCGCCGTGGGCCTGCCGGGCGGATTGGCCTTCGCCCTGTTCTTCTGCGCCCTGCTCTCGGCTTTCCTTCCTTATATAAGCGCCGGCAGGCTGCCGGCCCGCCTGGCGGCCCTGGTAACGGCCGCCGGCGCTTACGGGTTCTTCTTTCTGCTGCCGTTCAAAACCGCGCCGGCCTATAACGGGGCGGCCCGCCTGCTGGCCCTGCTGGCGGCCGGCGGCGCGGCCGGGCTGGCGGCGCGCAGCCGCCCGCTGTACGCCCGCCTGCTCAAAGCGATGCTGGCCCTCTCCGCGCTCACGCTGGCGGCGGACGCCCTGGGCGCGGCGGCCGCGGCGGCGGGGTCCGTCGCCGCCTACAGCGCCGGGCAGTATTTTTTCGCGGCCCTGGCCCTGGTCTACCTTGTAAAAGCCGCGGCGGCTTTCCAGGCAACTACCGCGGCGCGGGCCGCGGCGGCCGTAGTGCCGGCCATGCTGGCCGGCCTGGCGTTCCTTTTTTCGCTTTCAGTCCTGGGCGTGCTCAGCCCCGAAATTTTCCAGGCGCTGCTGCTGATATGAAAACCTTCAACTACCCGGGAATATTCGACGTAGTGGTAATAGGGGCGGGCCACGCCGGCTGCGAAGCGGCGCTGGCGGCCGCGCGCATGGGCGCTAAAACCCTGCTGCTCACGCAGGACCTGGACACCGTCGCGCAGATGTCCTGCAACCCGTCGATAGGCGGGGTGGGCAAGGGGCAGCTGGTGCGCGAGATCGACGCGCTGGGCGGGGAAATGGCGAAGATCGCCGACCTCTCCATGCTCAGCTGCCACATGCTCAACACATCCAAGGGCGCCGCGGTGCGCTCGCCGCGGGCGCAATGCGACAAGAAGCTTTACCAGGCCGGCATGAAGCACGCGCTGGAGAGGCAGAGCGGGCTGCTGGCCGTTCAGGACGAGGCGGCCGAAATACTCACCCGCGGCGGCAAAGTCTGCGGGGTGCTCAGCGCGCGCGGCACGCGCTACCGGGCGGCCGCCGTAATAGTTACCGCCGGGACCTTCCTCCGAGGCCTCATCCACATCGGGCTGCGCTCTTTCCCCGGCGGGCGCTACAACCATCCGCCCAGCTGCCTGCTCGCCGAAAGCCTCAAGGAACTGGGCTTCAAGCCGGGCCGGCTCAAGACCGGCACGCCCATGCGGCTGCACGCCCGCGGCATAGATCTCACCAAATGCGAGCGGCAGGAGCCGGACCGCCCGGCCCTCCCGCTGTCCCACTTCACCCCGGCCGTCACCAGGGACCTGCTGCCTTGCTGGCTCACCCGCACCAACGCGAAAACAGCGGCCATAATTTCCGCGGGGCTGGGCCAGTCGCCGCTGTACAGCGGGAAAATAAATTCCACGGGCCCCCGCTATTGTCCCTCCATAGAGGACAAGATCGTGAAGTTCCCGCACCACGCCGCGCATCACCTTTTCCTGGAACCCGAAGGTTTTACCACGGAAGAATACTACGTCAACGGGCTTTCCACCAGCCTGCCCGAAGAGACGCAGCATGAGATCGTCCATTCCGTGCCCGGCCTGGAAAAGGCGGAGATCCTGCGCCCCGGCTACGCCATCGAATACGACCATTTCGACCCGCGCGCCCTGGATTACACCCTGCAGTCGCGCACCGTGGGCGGCCTTTTCCTGGCCGGCCAGGTCAACGGCACCACCGGCTACGAAGAGGCCGCGGCCCAGGGCCTCGTCGCGGGGATCAACGCCGCGCTTAAAGCGCGGGGGGCCGCGCCTTTCATCCTGCGGCGCGACGAGGCTTATATCGGCGTAATGATAGACGACCTGGTGTCCAAAGGCGTGGACGAGCCTTACCGTATTTTTACTTCCCGCGCCGAATACCGGCTGCTGCTGCGCCAGGACAACGCCGACCTGCGCCTGGCGCCGCACGGGTTCCGCCTCGGCCTGCTCCCGGCCGCCGACGAACCGGCTTTTGAGCGCTACCGCGGCGCGGTGGCCGGGCTCGCCGCCGGCGGAACACAAAAGATCTCGCTGCCGGGCAGCGGCCCCTGGCCCCTGGAGCGGGCGCGCGCTACCGCGGGCATCGAAAAAAAGTATGCCGTCTACATCCGGCGCAGCGAGAAAGAGGCCGAGAAACTTAAGAAGTTCGAGCACCTGGAGATCCCGGCCGGCTTCAGCTACGCGCGCCTCAAGGCCCTGCCCAACGAGGCCCGGCTAAAGCTTGAAAAGCACCGGCCGCTGACATTGGCCCAGGCGGGCCGCGTGCCGGGGATCACCCCGGCCGACGTGCAGCTGCTGTGGGTAATGATAGAACAAGGGCGGAAACATGACTGAAGAACTGAAGCGCACGCTGGCGGCCTGGGGCGTGGAATTGTCCGGGCCGCAGCTGGAAAAGCTGGAACTGTTCGCCGCCGAGCTTAAGGCCAACAACGCCGTAATGAACCTGGTCTCAAAAAACGACGAGCCCGAGCTCTGGCCGCGCCATATCGCCGATTCGCTGGCCGCGGCGCCCCTGCTGCGGCGCCTCGTTAAACCGGGCGCGCTCATAGCCGACTCGGGCACCGGCGCGGGCTTCCCTGGCATGCCGCTGGCGGTGGCGCTGGAGGACTTCCGCTTCGAGCTGCTGGACTCCAACGGCAAGCGCTGCGATTTCCTGGGCCGCGCGGCCGCGGCGATGAAAACCGGCAATGTCGCCGTATTCAAGCGCAGGGTGGGGGAGGGGCCCAGGGCGCAGCGCTACGCCGCCGTGATGGAACGCGCCATGGGACAGCTTGAAAATATACTGCCTCAATGCTTAAATATGGTGGTGGAAGGCGGGGTGTTCCTTGCCTGGCAGAGCGCGGCACAGATGGCGGCGCCGCGCCCGGAGCTGTTAAAGGTCATGGACAAGGCCCGCGCGGAGCTGGCGGAAAAGATAAATTACCGCCTGCCGGGGGCGGTTGAAGACCGGTTTATCGCCGTATACAGAAGGCGGCGGCGGTAAGCGCAGCGTCTCAGCCGGGCCGGGGCGGGGCCGTGCGGGTAAAGTATGCACATACTCAATTTTTATTTCACGCCCTTCGCCGTGATCCTGATCGCCTTCGCGGTTTATTTTTCCGAGCCGGAAAGAAGCGTGACTTACGCGGCGCTGGGCCTGCTGGCGGCGGCGTTCGCCGTAAATTACTGGCTGTCCGCCAACGTGTACCGGCTGATGCAGGTCACCCGCAGCATAAGGGGGATCACCGTCTGGATAAACCTGCTGACCAGCGCGGCGCTGTTCTACCTGCTGGCCCCGTATTGGGCGCCCATGTGGCTGCTGTTCCTGACCGGGCCGGCCGCGGCCGCCATGTTCATGAAAAAGTGGCAGGTCTTCCTCACGGCGCTGGCGTCGGCCTCGCTGATGTTCGGCATCTATTACCTGCGCAGCCTCATCATGGATATGGAATTGAGCCCGCAGCTTTTAGGCATGATAGCCACGCAGGCCGTCTTTATAGTATTTTTTTCCATGTTCACGTCCGCCATGGCGGAAATGGCGGTAAAAGTGCGGGATTCATTGCGCTGAAAAATGGACATACTTTCTAAATTAAGGGTATTGTTCTGGGGCCTCGTGATAGGCCTCTGGGGCCTTTTCATGTACCAGTACATAGACTCGGACATGACCAGCCTGAAAACTTTCCGCGTAACGGCGAACCCTTTCACCGGGAAACCGGATTCCCTGGCGATAACCCGGAAAACAGCCGGGCCCGTAACGCCGTATTTCCCGCCCGGCACGGCGCCGCAGGCGAGCACGGCCCCGCAGCAGGGCTCCCTGGTGAAACCTATCGCCGGCCCCGAAATAATGGACGTGGCAGATTCGGACATGATGCCGGAGCATTCCGCGGAAGACAAGGCCGGCATCCCGGCGGCCCGGGACAGCGGGGAAGAAGCCTACCCCGAAGCCCCGCCGGGCTTCGCCCGGAAGGTGACCAGGCATTTTGTCGTCTACGAAGAAGCCGCCGAAGTTTCCAAAGAACTTACGGACACGGTGGAGAGCCTGCACGGCAATATCATGCTGGACCTGATCGCCTTCTCGCCCTGGACGCGCGAAAAGAAAGTTTTTATTTTCTTCGCGCAGAGCCAGGCCACCTACCGCAAGATCACCGGCCGGCCGGAATGGTCGGGGGGGGCGGCTTCCCTCAGCGAGCGCAAGATCTATCTTTACAAAAGCGACGAAGCTTTCGGCATCCTGGCCCATGAACTGACGCACATCTATTTCGACAGCTTCTTTCCGCCCTCCAACCCCAGCCCTTTATGGCTGAGCGAAGGGATAGCCACTTACGTGCAGAGCGAGCGCGGCTATTCCACCCCTACCTGGCTGAAGCAGAACCTTAAACGCATTGAGAACGGCAGCGGGTTCAAGTTCAACGACCTGCTGCGCATAGAGAACCTGCAGGGCGCCGACGAGGACAATGTGCGGCTTTGGTACGCCCAGTCCTACAGCCTGGCGCGCTTCCTGATGAAAATGAAGACCGGCGAATCTTTTTACCTTTTCTGCAAAGGCCTGCGGGACGGCACTCCCGCCGCGCAGGCGCTTTACAGGGCTTACGGCATGCCCTATAACAAGCTGTCCTCACTTGAATACGCCTGGCGCTACGACCTGAAGACCGGCAAGATCTCCGACGTGAACCGCTGATACGGCCCGGCCCAGCCCGGCGCGCGCCGGCTCCTCCGCGGCATACTTATCTATTCCTTATATTAAGGGGGCTATTGATTTAGCTCAACCCGTCTTCCAGCCGCAATAATTTTTTTGCGGCAAAATATATTTATAAAATAAAGACTTTTTGCGTCAGGTATTGACACCGGGGGGGGACGATGCTGTATACTAAAAGTCCCGGTGGTGCAAAGTGGTGTATAGTGTTGCATAGTGTTTAGGAATGTTTTAAAATAAATTAACAGATAATGAGTTCATTTTATAACGAATATTCCTGCGTGCTGGACCCGAAGAACAGGGTCTTTATTCCGGCCCGCTTCCGCGAGGCGCTCAGCGCCGAAAAGAAAAACTACCTGATGCTCAGCACCGGCCTGGACCGCTGCCTGTATGTCTTCCTGCCGTCCAAGTTCGAAGAGCTGATCGCCAACAACATGGAGATCTTCCGGTCGGAGAACAAGGAAGAGGAGCGGGCCTTCAAGCGCGCTTTCTTCGGCAACGCAGCGGACGCGCCGCTGGACAAGCAGGGCAGGATCTTAATACCTCAAAATCAAAAAGTTTACGCCGCCTTGAACAAAGACCTGGTGATCCGGGGCGTAGGCAATAAGGCTGAAATATGGGATGCGCAAATCTGGTTAAAATACAAAAAAGATGTAATGGACCCCGCCTACGGGAAATTAAGCAAGAAGATAGACCTATGAGCGAGTACATCCACATCCCGGTCCTGGCCGAAGAGACCATCAACCTCCTGATCACGGAGAAAAAAGGCACTTATGTGGACGCCACGCTGGGCATGGGCGGCCATACCGCGCGGCTGCTCAACAGCCTGCCGCCGGAAGCCAGCGTGCTGGGCATAGACTGGGACCCCGAAATGGCCGGCGTGGCCGCGCGCGCTCTCACTTCTTTCGGCGACAGGGTCAAGATAATCCAGGGCAACTTCGCCAATATCGACGAGATCACAGCCCGCGAGGGCATACGCTCCGTGTCCGGCGCCTTGTTCGACCTGGGCATTTCCTCGCTGCACTTCGACAAGCCTTCGCGCGGCTTCAGCCTCAAGCACGACGGGCCGCTGGATATGCGCATCAACCCCGACAACCCGCTGACCGCCTATACCATCATCAACCAGTGGCCTTACGAGCAGATAGAGCATTTGATCCGCATCTGCGGCGAAAGGCATTCCCGGCGCATCACCAGGGCCATCCTGGACGCGCGCCGGGAGCATGCGCTGGAAACCACCGCCGACCTGAGCGCGCTGATAGAGCGCGTGGCGCCGGCGCGGGGGGAAAAGACGCACCCGGCCACAAAAACGTTCCTGGCCCTGAGGGTGGCCGTGAACTACGAATTCGACAACCTCACCCGCGGCATACAGAAGATGATGCCGCTGCTCAAGCCCGGGGCCAGGATGGGCATTATAACTTTCCACTCCCTTGAAGACCGCATCGTGAAGGAAACCTTCCGCCTGATGGTAAGTATGGGCGGCTGGAAACCCGTGACCAGGAAACCAGTGAAGCCGTCCGAAGCCGAAGTCCTGGCCAACAAGCGGGCCCGCAGCGCGAAGCTGCGCGTGATAGAAAAGCTGTGAGAGACTAAGGAGACATTATATGTATCCCGAAAACATCCTCAAGACCGGCGCCAGGCTCACGAAACTGCTGTCGACAAAGAACGCCAGGATAAAGCTGAACGGGCTGAAATCGGCTCTGTGCCCCACCAAGATCTTCTACCTTTGGGAGAAGCACGGCGTGCGCCGCATAGAAATGTTCAGCATGGAATAAACTTCGATAAAGGCAACTGTATGTTAAAAAAGACTAGAAACATGAATCTCGCGGCGGTAGGAGCGGTCTGCGCGGTTTTGTTCCTGTTCGCGTGGGAGAACGTGCAGGCGGTAAAGCTCGGCTACACCATCGAGAAAGTGCGCCGCGAGATCAAAGACCTGGAAAGCTCCAATACCTATCTAAAAAAAGAAATACAGGCCGCGATGTCACCGGAAAAGCTGGAAACCGAAGCCCTGAAGCTCGGCATGGTCTATCCGGAGCCCGGCGCGGTAGTGATGCTCGACGGCGCGGCGGGCAAAGACAATCCCGCCAAAGACTGGCTGGCGAAACTGCCCTGGTAACGCGGAGCCCCCGGAGGCCGCGGACGTTCAAGCCGGCCCATGACAGCCAAAACATTAAAAACAAGGATAGCCGCCTGCGCCTTTTTAGCGGGCGCGCCGGCCTTTATCATCGCCGGCCGCCTTCTCTGGCTGCAGACGGTGCAGCATGAGGCCCTGGGCCGCATGGCGGCCAGGTCGTTCAGCCGCACCGTCTCGGAGACGGGGCCCCGCGGCCGCGTTTTCTGCCAGGGGGGGGAGCTGCTCGCCGAATCCATAGTTACCTGGGACGTACAGCTTTTCAAAAAAGACCTGGAGGATCCCGAGGCGGCGCTGGCGGCGCTTACCCGCACGCTGAAGCTGCCCGCGGAATTCAGGACAAAATTCAAGCGCGCAAAAAATTTTGTGCCGGTCAAAAAAAATCTAGACCGGGCCGCTTTTGAAGCGGTTTCCGCTTTAAAGATAAAAGGCGTCAGCCTTGAGCCGCACCAGAGCCGGTATTATCCTTCCGGAGACCTCGCCCGCGCCATAATCGGCCTGGTAGGCTCCGACAAGGGGCTTACCGGGGCCGAACTGCTTTACGACAAGGTGCTCAGCGGGAAAACTTCCCACCGCGAAGTGATCCGCGACGCGTCAGGCCGGATCATTTTCCAGGACAAGCTTGAAAAAGAAGCCCTCCCGCGCGACCTGCACCTGACCCTTGACCGCGATATCCAGTATTTTTCTCAGGTAGCCGTAAAGGAGATGGTGGAGAAAACCGGGGCGGAACTGGGCATGGCGCTGGTGCAGGAGCCGTCCAGCGGGCGCCTGCTGGCCATGGCCACCTGGCCGGAAGACCTGGGCAAGATACAGCCGGTGGAATGGGTATATGAGCCGGGTTCCACTTTCAAGTCCATCACCCTGGCGGCCGCGCTGGAAAAGGGTGTCGTAAGCGAGAAAGACTCTTTTTACTGCGAGAACGGCGCCTGGAAATTCAACAACAAGGTAATCCTGCACGACCACGAACCGGAACAGACGCTGTCGCTGTCCGGCGTGATAGAGCGCTCCTCCAATATCGGCACGGCGAAGGTAGGGCTGAAACTGGGCATCAAGGATTTTTACCTCTACGCCAAATCCTTCGGCTTCGGGTCCAAGACCGGGCTGGGTTTTTACGGCGAGTCCGCCGGGATCCTGCGGCCGCTCGAGCAGTATACTTCGCTGGACCTGGCCGTAGGGTCTTACGGGCACGGCATGGCCGCCACCCCGGTGCAGGTGATAACGGCCTATTCCGCCATAGCCAACGGGGGAGAGCTTTACGAGCCGCGCCTCGTGAACCGCACTACGGAATTCGACGGCACGGAAGTTTTCAGGAATGAACCCGCGCTGGTGAGGCGGGTGATCTCGCCGGAAACCTCCCGGCGCGTAAAAACCATCCTGCGGGCCGTGGTAGAGCAAGGCACCGGCCTGAGCGCGCGCATACCCGGCTACTCGATAGCCGGCAAGACCGGCACGTCCAAGAAAATAGATCCCAGGACGGGGAAATACCTGACCGGGAAAAATGTGGCCTCGTTCTGCGGCTTCTTTCCTTTTGACCAGCCGCGCTACACCATTTTGGTCGTCATGGACAACCCGAAACGGCTGACCTACGGCGGAGAGTCCGCCGCGCCGGTCTTCCGGGAGATCGCGGCCCGGATAATAAACATCAAGAGCCTCAAGGCGGACATGCCCTTGCCGGACAAGACAAAAAAGCAGCCGCCCCCCGGCCCTGTTTCGGATTAAGTCCTAATTTTCTATCATATAGCTACGATGCAGCTGAAACTTTTACTGGAGAACGCCGGCATACCCGTGGTGGAAGAGCTGCCGGGTCTTGAGATTACCGCCATTGTCAACGATTCCAGGCTGGCCGGACCGGGGGCGCTGTTCTTCGCGCTGCCGGGCGCTAAGGCCGACGGCAATAATTTCATCCGCCAGGCGCTGGAAAAAGGCGCCGCGGCAGTAATTTCCGGCGGCGAAGCCGCGGCCGAGCTGCGCAGCGCCTTTCCCAAAGCCGTCTTCCTCAAAGCCCCCGACCTGCAGGCGGCGCTGTCCCGCTGCGCCGCCAACTTTTACGGGCACCCCTCCTCCCGGCTGAAGGTTTTCGGCATTACCGGCACCAAGGGCAAGACCACCACCGCCTACCTGCTGGAGAACATCCTGCGGCTGGGCGGGGCGCGGCCCGGAGTGATAGGCACCATAGATTACCGAGTCGACGGCCGCGTGCTGGCCCCTGCCGCCAACACCACCCCGCTGGCCCACACCCTGCAGGAGCTGCTGGCTAAAATGGTGGCGGCCGACGCCCTCAACGCGGTGCTGGAAGTCTCCTCGCACGCGCTGGCCCTGGGCCGGGTGGAGGACGTGGACTTCGACTGCGCCGTCTTCACCAACCTGCAGCGCGACCACCTGGACTTCCACAAGGACAGGGAAAGCTATTTCCAGGCGAAAGCCCGCCTCTTCGACCTGCTGGAACGTTCGAAGAAGAGCGACAAGTGCGCCGTGATCAACGCCGACGACGAACGCGCGGCCGGGCTGATAAAGCGCCTCAAAGGGAAGATCAAGACGGTTACTTTCGGCATAGACAGCGGCGCGGATTTCCGGGCGGACGGCGTGGAAGTGCTGGAGAACATGACCCGCTTCACCCTTAAGGCCGGCGGGGAAACCCTGCCCGTCAAGCTTAACCTGCTGGGCCGCCACAATATTTATAACGCGCTGGCGGCCATAGCCGCGGCGGTAGCCGGGGGCGTGCGCCTCCGCGCGGCCGTGGAAGGCGCGCAGGCGCTGGTCAACGTGCCGGGCCGCCTGGAGCGGGTGGCCCTGGGGCAGGACTTCGCGGTCTTCGTGGATTACGCCCACACCGACGCCGCGCTGGAGAACGTGCTTTCGAACCTGAAGCTGATGCCGCACAACAGGATGATCACGGTGTTCGGCTGCGGCGGGGACAGGGACCGCACCAAGCGCGGCCCCA
>Ga0116170_10002396_pt1 | contig 18099 bp, 15 predicted proteins | sample AD_JPNHW1_MetaG_FD_89797 | JGI IMG/M metagenome (GOLD analysis project Ga0116170, IMG submission 89797) | Active sludge microbial communities of municipal wastewater-treating anaerobic digesters from Japan - AD_JPNHW1_MetaG | ecosystem: Engineered > Bioreactor > Anaerobic > Digestate | place...
AACAGCAATCATTGAAATTGTTTTAACAATAAAATTCGCACGCTCTTTTATATGCTTACCAATGACTAGGAGGGCAAAAATAATATATTATTCTGTTGCTTTTTTGATAATACTATTACCATATATTTTACTGCCGGATCTTTATTTAGGAACATTAGTTGACTTATGGCATCAATTAATAAAATAAAGACGGAAGTATTATTCTTCTGCAGTCTAACTTACTTAAATTTAACGTGAACATAAAACATTTGACTTTTTTATTCAATTAATATATAATAAATAAGTATTTGAAAATTGCGAATTTTTTCGCATGAGGAGGATAAAAATGTCGATTTTTAAAAAACTGACAGCCGGACTTTTGTCCGTTATTATGATAATTTCGCTTTCCGCTTGTGGAAGCGATACCGCCTGGGCGGCTAAAAGCGGGGACGAATCGATTCCTGCGGGAGTATTTCTTTACTATCAGATGCAGGCAACAACAGAAGCGGGACAGCAGCTTACTGCTGAGCAGACTGATTTGTTTTCTGCGAAAATTGAGGACAAGGACGCTAAGGTTTGGATTAATGATAAGGCTACGGACTATCTCAAAAGCTTTGCTTCAATCAATCAGAAATATGATGAACTGGGACTTGAACTCAGTGACGACGATAAGCATCAGATAAAGACTTCCCTTAATAATTTCTGGCCGGATAAAAAAGAATCTCTTGAGAAAAACGGGATTTCTGAGCAGTCAATAAATGAGATTATCACTAATTCATTCAAAGAACAGAAAATTTACGAAAAATATTATAACAAGGGCGGAATAGACGAGGTCACCGACAAGCAAATTGAAAAATGCCTTGATGATAATTATGCAAGAGTAAAATATATTGCAATCCAGTTAAAAGACGGTGAGGGGAATTTATTCAAATCCGCCGACAAGGAAAAGGCTATGACAATGGCGAAGGAATATGTCGAAAAGGCAAAAAGCAGTGGATCCGATATGGTCATTAACGAATATACCGACTATTACACAAAGCTTGTAACAGATGCAACAGGTACCGCTCCGACCGACAGCGTTTCTTCAAAATCCACTGAAGAGGGCGATTATCAGTACGAAACAATTATTCAGAAGGATTCGTCTGTTCCTTCACAAAAGGTCTGTGAAAAGGTATTTTCGATGTCAGCTTCCGATACGCCCGTAATCGTTGAAGAGGACGAGGTTTATTACGTTGTACAAAAGCTTGATATTCTGAAAAGAACCGACCTTCTCGAAAACGGAAGAGATTCGTTGATTTACACATTAAAGGGTGAGGAATTTACAAAGCTTAAAGAAGAATGGAAAAACGCCGTTCAGCTTGACTTGAACGAAGCCGCATACAAGAGATACGATCCCGAAAATCTCAAGCAATAATATTTTATCCCTCCGATTAGGATAGTAACGATATGAAATTATCTTTCGTTACCGAGCCACAAGCTTTGGGTACATCGTAAAGAAAATTACGAAATGCCAAAGGCGGCTCGCCTTAAACGGAGGGATTTTTTATTTGATAAATATGATTTATTATTGAATAATTCATTGAATTATGCGAAATTTTGTGATAGAATTATTCTTGAGAAATTATATGCTTCGTTGGAGGAGATTAATATGATAAATTCAGGGAAAAAGAGAGTTATATCACTTATAACATCTGCGGCAATGCTTGGGGTATTGCTGTTATCAGCGCCGATAACGGTCAGCGCTGCTGTGGTTAATATTTCAAGTTATAATGATCTTGTTACGGCTTTTACAAATGCCACCGCAAATGAAATAGATATTAATGATGATTTTGTCCTTATGGCGGATATCACAATCCCGACAAATGCAAAGCCTCTTGGCTCGGTTGTCGCTGATTCTATTACTAACCCCGATTATACGACAGCACAGGCGAAAGTTGCGACTTATAATGCCGATTCCTCTAATGCAGGCAATCCTATTAATTTGCCTTATTATACTTCTCTTCTAACGTCAAATCCGCTCACGAATGATTCCACAACACCGCTTATCGACCAATATCTTGACAGTGGGCTTGTTACATTCAAAGGAACTTTTGACGGAAACGGGCATAAAATAGCGGGACTTTCCGACAGCTTGTTTGCTTCAATCGACGGCGCTTCACTAAAAAATATTGCATTCACTAAAGTAACCGCGACCGCTAATGTTGCCGCAAAAAATGCTGTATCAAGCATGTTTGATAATTCATATGCTCATTCGCTGACTGTTACTCCTGCAACTGCACTAACGGGACTTACAAACTTGGGCGTATTCTCCTGTACGGGTGCAAGAACAAATTACGAATTCTTTAGGGATGCAGCCGACAGTAATAAATTGAAAATACTCGAGGTCCCCGATTATTCCGCATCGGCTTATCATATAACCACCGCCGATAACTGGAATTCCGTCGCTAAGCTTATAAATGCTAATAAATTATATGATACAGGCAAATATTATTCGGGGGAAACTTATATTCTCGAAAATGACATAACAACCGCAATGACTGCGGCTTCTCCGCTTATGACGTGGGGCATTGACAATACTGTGAAATTCAAAGGGATTTTCAACGGACAGGGCTATACGATAAATGCCGCAGCGGGCAAAATGCTTTTCGGATATGCTGACAAAGCTGACATACGTAATGTTGGCGCACATATCGGTGACGTTTCGAGTAATGACCCAGCTGACTTTGTCGGCGGAATAGTCGGGAATGCCGTAAATCAGACCGTTGTGACAAACTGTTATTTTGTCGGTCAGTCAACTAATGTTAAGTTCGGCGGAATTGTCGGAACTCTTGACAACAGCACAATAAGAAACTGCTATTCGAGAACAACAACCGAAACGGGCGGAGGACTTGCGAATACCGCAAATGTGGGCAAGTTCTATAACTCATATACAACACAAGGCGCGGCAATTTACAATACGGGCGCTTCAAACAACAATGAATTCAATAACTGCTTTGCTTCGGCATCGTCATCGGGAATAAGCGGAATAACATTTACACCGATAGCCGACATGAAAAAGGCAAACTTTATTCCTGAGCTTAATAAAAATATAAGCGGTGCTACATATGTTTATATGAACAACCAGACGCCCGGAATTTCCGGAATAGGCGAGGGGAAAAATCCCGGAACAGCACCTATTGAGTATTTTAAAGTCACAATCACCGCTCCCGTTACAGGCTGTGAATTCAAGGTATACGACGGAACGAAATACCTAAAAGACGGCGATATGGTCGCTAAAGGAACAGTTCTGACGTTTTCTCAGAAAAACACAATCGGATATGTTTTCAGAAGCTATAAGGTCAACGACAGTTCGTATGCAACGAACCAGTATACCGTGAATGCAAATACTACGGTTGCCGCTGATTTTAATGTAATCGAGGTTTATACCATTACCGTCAAGACCTCAAAGGGCGGAACAGTTACCCCGACCGACGCAACGGTAAAGGTAAACAAGGGCGATACATATACTTTTAAAATTGTTCCCGATGCGGGATATAAAATAAAAAGCGTTAATTATTCCGGTGCGGCAATAGTTAAAAGCGGCGATTATTACACAACATCGATAATGATAACGAACACCAATCTTGATGTTGCGTTTATAAGCAAATCCGAAAATGTTACGAATGTTGAAGTCGGCGAAAAAGGAAATATCGTTTCGGTAAAAAGCACACTTGACATTATAGACATAATCGACGAAAATTACGGCAATATATTCAAGGCTCCGCTTTCGGCAACCAAAATGATTGAGGACAACGTTCTTGCCGCAATTAAGGGTAAAGACATTACGCTTATTCTTGATGGCGGAACATATACTTGGACAATTTACGGGAAGAGCATAACAAGCGCCGACAAGTCTATAAACATGGAGGTTAAGCTTGAGGAAGGAACCATTCCTGACAAATACCTCAATCAAGTTTCATCTTTTCAGGACAGAAAGCAGTTCCAGCTTAAATATGACGGGGCATTCCCCTTTACCGCAAAGCTCACCATGAACGTGGGGGAGAAGCAGGCAGGGCGATATGCGAACCTTTTGTATTACAACCCCAATAAGCTTAATCTTGAAATAATCGCTTCTTCAAAGATTGACAAAAACGGAAACACCGCTTTTGACTTTAATCACGCGAGCGAATATATCATAGTAATGGCAGACAAATCGCTTACCCGTGCCGACCTTTCTCAGGCGGCGGGTTCATTCCAGAACAACTTTCCTCTTTTATCGGGAACGCATTCCTCACTGATTATTGCGGCAATTCTTCTGATAGCTGCGGTAGCGGGCGCGGGTGTGGTATTTACCATAATCAAAAAACATCAGGACATATAAAATAGTTGAAAGTAAAAATCAGTGGGCAGGAATTTTAATTCCTGCCCACTGATGTTATCGTAAGAAAATGTATAGATTTATTTACCGAAATATCTGTCGTGAAGCCCCTTGAAAGCGCAACCGTGACGTGCTTCGTCTTTTGCCATTTCGTGAACGGTATCGTGAATAGCGTCGAGGTTCTGTTGTTTAGCGAGTGTCGCAAGCTTTTTCTTTCCCTCACAAGCACCGTTCTCGGCCATGATTCTCATCTCTAAATTTTTCTTTGTGGAATCCGAAATTACTTCGCCCAAAAGCTCGGCAAATTTAGCCGCATGTTCAGCTTCTTCCCACGCTGCCTTTTCCCAGTATGCTCCGATTTCGGCATAGCCCTCTCTGTAAGCTACTCGTGACATTGCAAGATACATTCCCACCTCTGTGCATTCGCCGTTAAAGTTCTGTCTTAAGCCCTCGAGGATTTCTGGGTCAACGCCCTTTGCAACGCCTACAACGTGCTGGTCAGCCCAAGAGAGCCCTTCTGACGGAGCCTCAGTGAATTTTGAAGCCGGTGCCTTGCACTGTGGACAGAATTCGGGTGCTGAATCTCCCTCGTGAACATAGCCGCATACAGAACAGACAAATTTTTTCATAATAACGTCTCCTTTTATTTAAAATATAGTTTTAATCAAATTACCATAATCTAAGTATACCACATTAGTATATTTAAGTCAAGCCTTTTTTAATTAATTCACGTAAATTCTTAATAACTACATAATTAAACAATCTGATGAGCGTTCAGCGGAATGTATTGCAGATGTTGCTTTAAGGGGAAGCAAAGAAATTGGTGGGTCTGAGTTATTTTTCAGAACCCTCTATTTTTTATACAATTATTATATTTTATAGAATGTTGGCTATTTATTGGCTTATGGACTTATAGGCAACAAAAAAGGCGTTCCTGATTTCTCAGAAACGCCTTTTCTACATTATGGAGCTGATGAACGGATTTGAACCGTCGACCTACGCCTTACCAAGGCGTTGCGCTACCGACTGTGCCACATCAGCATAATGCTAAGTAATTATACATTATTTTTAAGCTGATGTCAATACAGTTTTTTAACTTTTATAAAATAATATCGATTAAATTATGCTTTTCCAAGGTTCAGGTATTTTTCAACTTCTTTGTAGTCTGTCTTTGAATCACTATCTTTATCGTCAACAAAAGAAGGGAGTTTTGCACCGCAGACGCCGCAGAACATAAATTTTTCATCAATCTGAGTACCACAGTGTTCACAAACCTTGATACCTTTAAGCTCGTTCAGCTCGAAATTCATTCTCTTGATTCTTTTCTGTCTTGTAATTATATCTTCACAAAGAGAATCAAGAAGTTTCTTGTTCTGAATAGGCTCTTCAAAATACTTTTTGCCGATTTCGCTGAAAATTTCTTCAATTCTTTCTTCTTCATACTGAAGTCTTTTTTTCAAATTGCTTAACTCGCTAATACTTTTTGCCTTATCAGCCGTGGTGTTTATTGTTTCGCCAACTTTATCAAAGATTCCCATATTAACCCTCCTAATATAATGTTATGTTTCGTTAATATTATTATAATATAAATTATATACTATTAATATATTTTGTCAAGATATTATTATTATTTTATTCAATAATAATGCCGAAATTCTTTTCAACTTTGTCGCTTATACTATATGAAGAAAGGAATTTTTGTTCAATTTCGCTAATGTCAATATTTTGAGAGGTATAAAACACTGCAATTACCTCTCCCGCTTCGACTTTATCACCTAAAAGTTTATTAAGAATTATGCCGGCCGAAGGGTCAATATCAGCATTTTTTACTGCTCTTCCCGCTCCTAGCATAAGTGCGCATATGCCACATTCCTCACAGTTAATTGACGAAATGTAGCCGCTTCTGTCTGCCCTTACTTCATATTTATGTGCGGGTGCTTTAAATAATCCGTAATCGTCAATTACTTTTTCATTTCCGCTCTGTAATTTTATCATTTCTCTTAATTTTTCAAGTGCAGTACCATTTTCTATTGCATTTTTTGCAAGATGACGGCATTCCTCAACATTCGCCATTCCTGAGAGTGAAAGCATATTTGCCGAAAGCTCAATACAGATGTCGTATAAGTCGCCCCTGACTTTATTTTTAAGGACTTCTATCGCTTCGATAACCTCTAGCGAGTTTCCTATTGCACGGCCGAGTGGCTTGTCCATATTCGTAATTATCGCCTTGCACTTTCTGCCGGCAAGATGTGCTGTCTTTGTCATTGATTCGGCAAGCTTTCGTGCGTCGTCAATATTTTTCATAAAAGCACCGCTCCCGACCTTTATGTCGAGAACAATCCCGTCAGCACCCGTCGCAAGTTTTTTACTCATAATGCTTGAGGAAATAAGCGGAATGCTTTCGACGGTTGCGGTAATATCGCGGAGAGCATAGATTTTTTTATCAGCGGGGGCAAGATGTGCCGTCTGTCCGACAACAGCCAGCCCGCATTTTTTAACAACGTCAGAAAATTCTTCAAAGGATAAAGCTGTTTTAAAGCCCGGAATGCTTTCGAGTTTGTCAATGGTTCCGCCTGTGTGTCCAAGACCTCTTCCTGACATTTTAGGGACCTTAACGCCATAAGATGCGACAATAGGTGCAATAATAAGGGTGGTTTTGTCGCCGACTCCGCCAGTACTGTGCTTGTCAACGGTAAAGCCGCCGAAAGAGGACAAGTCAAGCATATCGCCCGAATTAGCCATAGCCATTGTAAGGTCAGCGGTTTCCCCCTCATTCATTGAAGCAAAGCATACTGCCATTAAAAATGCCGACATTTGATAATCGGGGATAACTCCGTTAGTAAAGTTTTCGACAATCCAGTATATTTCTTCCCTTGAAAGAGAAAGACCGTGGCGTTTTTTATTAATAAGGTCATACATCTGCATACGTACACGCCCCTTTAATGTTTTACTGAATGGTTATGCCCGTGTAATAATGTTCAAGAATTTGTCTGAAATTATATCCGCCCATAGAGGCATAAAGGTTTGCACCGTTCTGTGACATTCCCACTCCGTGTCCGTAGCCATAGGTTGTAAAAGTGAATATTCCGCTTGAATAAGAAACGTCAAATTTTGAGGATTTCAGTTGGAAAGAGAAAATGTTCTCTCTTAAAGCTCGTCCTGTGATAGCTTTTCCGCCTTTATACGTGGATTTACCGTCTATTAGGAGATTCCCTATATATCCGCCGTCGAGAAGTCCTCCCTGTTCAGCGGGGAGAAGTGTAAACCAGTTCTGAGGGTTGTCCGAGAGGCTGAAGCCTGCATTAGTGAGAATTGAACGTACCGTATCCTCAGAGAAAGTCTTTTTAACGCCGAAATTGCTGTCATTACTGTCATATTCGCTCTGAACGCTCACAAGGTAGGGAACGTAATTTCCCCAAACGTCCTTTGCCGACGAGGTATATCCCCCCGAGGACGAGCAGTAAACCGTCTGAGCAATGCTCCCGTTATAATAAGCGGTAAGTCCGTAAACTGATTTTACAGCGTCTGATACTTTTTGTGGAACGCTTGACTTTAATGAAACGGACGGATAAATGCCTTTTTGATTGCTGTATTTTATGTAGGAATATGTAGCGACAGCCTGTGCCTTTATCGCTTCTTCGTGGAAATACGTCGGCATTTCCGCCGCAACGACCTTGCATATCAGATCATATCCGCCGCCGCTGTATGTTGAGCCGTTTACTTTAACCGTAAGCGTTTCGTTATAGTTAGAGGACGGCGGAAGAGTGGTCTGTACGGTTGTTTTTATTTCAGGGGTTGTCGTTTGAGCAGTTGTCGTAGCAGCAGTTGTTGTGGCTGAAGTAGTTGTTATTTTAGTTGTTGCCGCCGCCGTGGTGGTTGTTACAGGGGCAACCGTTGTCGCAGGCACGACCGCATAAGTTTTTGTGACTGTTGTTTCCGGGAACTTTGGAAAGTCGGTTTCGGCGGTTGTTTTTATATTCCCTGCAAGATAATGCGCGGAGCCTTGAACAGGCAGGGTAGAAGTTATTTCATTTTCGTAGGTGTTTAAATCGTATTCAGAATCGGAAATGAAATTCACTTCCGAAAAATCACTGTCAGAATTACTAGATTTCGTTTCACTGCTTTCGCCTGAATATGTATCATACTGTATAACGGCAACATCAGAATTGTCAATATTGTCGGTCATTAAAAAAACGAACGTATAGAAAGTTCCGACAAGAAGTGCCGCCGCTATACCCGTTAAAGACAACTTTTTCATTTCTGATGCTCCTTTTTATCAGTCTTCGCGATAACTTCCGCCTGCAAATTTATAATAGATTGCAGGATAAAGAGGATTATCGTTCACTTTAAAATTCGTCATATCGACTTCGTTTGATTCGCCCTCTCTGACTTCTCTACCGACAATTACCAGACGTGACGGGTCAAATTCTGTACTGCAGGTTGAAAGGGTAAGGAATTTGTCGCCGTATTCAACATCAACCCCTGATATTATAAACGAACGCTTTTTGCACTGGTCAACAAAGGTGTTATACCTTTCTTTATCCGAAAGATCTATATAGTTTTGATAATCAAAAACATTTCCGTTGTCATGCTCGGGATTAACATTAACAATAAAGATTGCGAAGATTTTGTACTCACGTTTGCCATATGCCGTATCAAAGCTTATAAGCGGTCTTGATTTATAATACTCCTTGTTCCATTTATATGAATCAAGCTTCCCGAATCGGGTTCCGTTTTTCTGATTATGCCCATAAAGAATGACATTGTCGGACTGCTTGCTTGTGTTAAGAACATTTCTGTAATCGGCGAAAATTGTTCCGCCCTCATCCTCAGCCTTGTCTTTATATCTGTGGTTGATATAAAGGTCATTATTGTCCGTCTGAACAATAGGCTCATCAACTACATTGTCAATTTTAATCCAGCCCGCATAATGTTCGTTGATTTTAAGCTGTTCCTCAGCCTCAGGGAGAAGAACAAGGGGCGCCTCGGTAGTTGTAACTGTTGTTTCGACGGTTTCAACCTTTGTAGAATAGCTTGTTTCAATCTCAGATGACGAATTTTTATCCGCCGAATTGCAGCTCGTTATTATAAGCATACCTGATAAGGTAAGCACCGCTATTGAAATAATTCCTGCCGTTCTTCTAAAAGCTGTTCCCGTACTGTTATTTTTTTTATTTGTCATCGGTAACCTCCGTAAAATTCATTACTTGCTGTAAATTGCACTCCAGTCAGGTGAATGCGCATTTTCATTGTATTCTACCGCATCTGTATTGATTGATGTTGATTCACCGTTCCGAACCTTTCGCCCGATTACAACCATTCTCGCAGAAGTGGTTTCGTTGCTGCAGGTTGAAAGGGTTAAGAATTTATCACCGTAACGGCAGTCAATATCTGTTTTTATCCTATTCCTAAGATTGATATTGTCAAAAAACTGATTATACCGTTCTTCTGTAAAATCTATATAGTTGTTATAGTCAAAAAGGGGATAATCCGGGTCGCGTTCCTGTTTTGTTTCCGTTACGAATATTGCAAAAATTTTGTAAGTTCCTTTTTCGTAGTTGGTATCAAAAGTGAACGTACAGTTTTCCTTATAAAACTGGAGAGCCTTTTCGCCCCAGCTTTCTTTCCCACCGCTTAATTTATAAAGGTCAAGGTCGCCGAACATTGTGTTGTTAATCTCGTTATGAGAATAAAGCACGATATTGTCCGACTGTTTTCTGTCAGTGATGGTTGTTCGGTAGTCGGCAAAAACCGCACCGGCACGTGCTTCCTGTTTGTCAAAATTGTGGGTGAGGTAATATTCATTTTTTGTGTCCGTCGGATTTAAAACAACAGGATAAGAAATTTTTGTATTGTCAATTTTTATCCATCCAACAGTATCCGGATTTTTTGCCAGAAGCTCTGTAGCTAGGGGCAGAAGCGGCTTCGGCTCGTCATTTTCCGGTGTCACCGGTGTAACGGACGTTCCGGTTTCTTTCGCAATAGAGCTATAAAGCGAAGAATAATTGTCATATTTCTTTTTATTTGAATAATCCTGATAAAAATATGTCCCTACTATTGTTACGCTCATTATCAGAACAAACGTTGCGATAAATATCAGCAGCTTATTAAAAAAAGACGAAGCTGATTTGTTTTTTCTTTTTACCGGCTGTCCGAAATCATCTTTTTCTATCGGCTTAGGCTGAGGTTTCTTTTTAATTTCATCCTGCATTGCCACGCAATAAAAAACCTCCTTATAAAAAATTATCTTCCGTAAATAGTATCCCAGTCAGGCTCTTTTGCGTTTTTATTTACGGTCGCTCCCGCAGTGTCGACAGCTGGGTCCTCGCCTTTTCTCACCTTTCTTGCGATTACTACAAAGCGCGAAGGCTCAAATTCGTTGCTGCAGGTCGAAAGGGTAAGGAATTCATCGCCGACTTTTGTATCAACGGTGGTATTGACCTGGGTTCGCAGCATGACATTCCCGATAAAATCGTCATATCGTGCTTTGTCCATGTCTATGTAATTGTGATAATCGAAAACCACGCCGTTCCTGTCCTGACTTTTGAGAACATTTGTGACGAACATAGCGATTATTTTATATTGTCCCGCTTCATAGTTCGTGTTGAAATTTACAACAGGGTGCTGACGGTAGAAGTCAATATCTTTCTTGTATTTATCAAGCTCGCCGAACATAGTTCCGTCAGCCTCGTTATGTCCGTAAATAACAAGATTGTCGGACTGCTTGTTAGCTCCGATAGTTGTTCGGTGATCTATAAAAAGCGCTCCAGCCTTTGCTTTCTGCCCCTGAAAATTATGTGTAAGATAATAATATTTTTCCTGGTCGTCGTCTTTTCTCAGAACCACGGGGAGGTCTATTTTTGTCCCGTCAACCTTAACCCAGCCCACAGTATCGGGGTTAACCTCCAAAAGCTTTTCGGCATTGGGAAGAAGCTGTCCGTTCCCGCCCAAAACGTCTGTAACATTTCCGTATAAGTCCTGAAGCGTTGTGTTAAGACGCATATTGTCAAACGATGCTTTAAAGTAATCAAACAAAACTACACAGCATACGATAAAAACAACGGCAGCAATCTGAGTGAATATCTTGCTGAAAACTTCTTTTTTGCTGTCGCCCTTTCTGATAAAAAACCAGTGATTGTTGCGGCGGCGCTTTTTACGGGTTTTCTGAGCTTTTTTATACGCTCTTTTTGCTTCACTTGATAATGCCACTTTTCTGCAACAACCTCTCATCATTTAAAATAGCCTCAAGCTGTAAAAATACAGCAAGTGCGGTGTGAAATCTGATACTGCTTCTGGATTTGTCCTCAAGCTCATAAAGCTTTTGAAGCTTTTGTGCGGAAAGAATGTTCCCCAAATACATTCCGACAAAAACAGTTCCCAAAGGCGTTTTCTCCGTTCCGCCGCCAGGTCCTGCAATCCCCGTCACAGAAACGCAGATTTCAGCCCCCGAAATCTTTCTTAATCCTTTTGCCATAGACAAAGCAACCTCTTGACTCACCGCGGTAAAGGCTTCAAGCTCAGAAAGGGGCACCCCAAGTATTTTATTCTTAATCCTGTCTGAGTATGTGCATATTCCGTATTCATAACATTCCGAAACGCCGGGGATGTCTGTAATGACCGAGCTTAACAGCCCCCCTGTACAGCTTTCGGCAAATGAAATTTCAATTCCTCTTAATAACATTAATTCTACTACATTTTTTGCAGTTTTGTCAAGAATTTCAGCCAAATTGCCGTAATTTACCGTGTAATCCGTTTCGGGGAAGATATTCATATAAAAATCCTTTCGTTATGCCTGGGGCTTAAAAACCTCAACGGTCGTATTTTTCACCGCTTCTTCAATAAGCGGCTCAAAATCAAACATCGCCTGTGCCTTTAAAACCTCGTCAAGCTGAGGCTTTGTTTTCGGATGCTTTGGCGTAAACACGGTACAGCAGTCCTCATATGGCTCGATGGACGTTTCAAAGGTATCTATTTTTCTTGAAATATTTATAATTTCAGTTTTATCCATTCCTATAACGGGGCGGAAAACCGGAATTCTTGCCGCCTCATCGGTACAAGCTATCGCTGACATAGTCTGACTTGCGACCTGTCCGACACTTTCACCTGTGATAAGCGCTTCAAGTCCATTTTTTTCAGCTATTCTCTGTGCAATTTCCATCATTAGCCTTCGCATAATTATTGTAAAAAGCTCCTCAGGGCATTTATCTCTGATTTTCTCCTGAATTTCCGTAAACGGCACACAGTAAAATCTTATGTTCCCGCAGTATTCCGAAATGATTTCACAAAGCTTTTCGACCTTCATTTTTGCTCTTTCGGAGGTATAAGGCGGACTTACATAATGGATTGCCGAAATGTGAAGTCCTCTTTTTGCCATCATATATCCTGCAACAGGGCTGTCTATTCCTCCCGATAAAAGAAGAAGTGCCTCGCCCGAGCTTCCGACAGGCATTCCGCCTGCACCCTCGATTTTTTTCGCGTGAACATAGGCGCTGGTTTCTCTTATTTCAACGGTAACGGTAATTTCGGGATTTTTAACGTCAACGGAAAGATGAGGAAAGTGCTCTAAAATATCTCCGCCAAGCTCCGTGCATATTCCAGGCGATTTCATGGGGAAGTGCTTGTCCGAACGCTTTGCTTCAACCTTAAAAGTTTTGTGAAAGGGCATTATATCCTCAAGATATTCCATCGTCATTTCAGTTATTTTCTGAAAATCCTTAGGCACCTCAATGCTTCTGCAAAGAATTGCTATTCCGAATATCTTTTTCAGCCTTTCAACCGCAGTATCTACGTCACACTCGTCATTCATCGGCTCAATATAAATTGTTGACTGTGCCCTCGTGATATTGAACTGACCGAGGCTCTTTATTCTTCTCTTTATATTATTGACCAGAAGCTGCTCAAATGTATGCTTGTTAAGCCCTTTAAGCGCGATTTCTCCGTATTTTGCAAGAATAACTTCTTTCATTTATAATCTCCTTTTTAATGTGCTATGCTCTGACAGCCGTCAATAATTCCGTTTATCAGGTCGTCAATGTCGCTCCATATTGTTTCGCGTGAAATGCTTATTCTAAGGGCACTGTCGGCGTTTTTGTCAGATATTCCGAATTCCTTGAGAACCGAGCTTTTTGCTCCCTTTGAACAGGCAGAGCCGCTTGAAACATAAATACCTTTTTCTTCGAGAAAATGGAGCATTATCTCCGAGCGTATGCCCTCAACCGAAAGGTTTAGTATATACGGCGAGGAATTTTCAATATCCGAATTAATTGAAACTCCGGGAATTTTCAACGCTTCCTTTCTTATGTAAGCGTTAAGCTCCTCAGCGTTTTTTAGTGCCTGATGAAGTCCCGGCTGCAAGGCTCTTACCGCCGCGCCGAAAGCTGAAATAAGCGGAACGCTTTCAGTACCTGAGCGAATTCCTTTTTCCTGTCCTCCACCCAATAAAAGAGGCGCAACCCGTATACCACGCTTTATCATCAAAGCTCCGCAGCCCTTTATTCCGTGAACCTTGTGGGCGCTTACAGAAATAAGGTCCGCATAAAGCTCTGTCGATTTTATCGGGATTTTCATAAATGCCTGAACAGCGTCGCAGTGAGTCACACATTCGGGAAAATTGCGCTTTATCGCCGTGAATGCACGCTTTATCGGAAGAATATATCCCGTTTCATTATTGACCATCATACATGAAACCATACAGGTATTTTCGTCAACCGCCTCAATAATGCTCTGATAATCAATCTGTCCGTTTCTCTGAGGAGAAATTCTTACAACCTCAAAGCCGTTTTCCTCAAGATATTTCAAGGGCTGTGAAACCGAGGGGTGTTCTATTGAAGTGGTAACGATTTTTTTTCTTCGTTTCCCATAATTCTGGGCTATTCCGAAAATTGCGGTATTATTGCTTTCGGTTGCACCAGATGTGAAATATACGCATTCCGGAGCGCACACAAGCGCTGAGGCAATTGCTTTTCGTGCTTCTGTTATTGCCTTTTCAGCATCTATGCCTTTTTTATGAAGGGAAGAGGGGTTCCCGTAATTTTCAACCATGCTTAAAAATGCGGCGGATACGGCAGGCTCACAAGGCTGTGTCGTTGCGGCATTGTCAAGATAAACGCTCATTAAAGCTTTTCAGTCCTTTCAGTCGGATATAATCAATTAATTATACTATATTGTGAATGATTTTTCCATAGTTTCAGAAAGATATTTGATGAAAAACAACACTTTTGTTGATTTTTTTATTTTGATGTACTATAATTAAAGTGAAAATATTATTTGAAAGGACTTCATATTTTATGGAACAGGATTTTAAGGAGCTTGCCGAGCGTATAAAGGGACTGCGCGATGCCTGCGGATATTCACAGGAACAGCTTGCACAGGAACTTGGCGTGGATATTGATGTTTATAAGGGATATGAAACCGACGGAAAAAACATTCCGATAAGCGTTATTTATGAAATCGCCAATAAATTCGGCGTGGATTTTACTGAAATAGTTACAGGAACAGGCGCAAAGCTTGATACATATCACGTCGTCAAAAGGGGAAAAGGACAGAGCGTCAGCCGCTATGAGGGGTACAGATTCAAGGATCTTGCATTCAGGTATTCACATAAAATTATGCAGCCTCTTCTGGTTACGCTTGACCCATCAGACGAGCCGGCAAAGCTAGTCACACACGCAGGCCAGGAATTCAACCTCGTGCTTAGCGGTACGGTTGCCGTCATATTTGACAATAAGGAGATTATCCTTAACGAGGGAGATTCTATTTATTTTAACCCGACACATCTTCATGGACAGAAGTGCGTCGGAGATACAAAGGCAAGATTTTTAACAGTTATTGCTGAATAATAAAGGAGATTTTAATAAATGCTGCTGGACAGGTTTTTACCCAGAATAGATTTTGATTCATACGAGGATTTCAAAAAGAATTACAAAGTAAATGTTCCTGAAAATTTCAATTTCGGGTTTGATATTGTTGACGAGTGGGCAAAGCAGGATAAGGAAAAAACTGCGCTCGTCTGGTGCAATGACAATAACGAGGAAAAGATTTTTACATTTGAGGATATCAGAAAGCTTTCAAATAAAGCCGCAAACTTTTTTACCGATATAGGAGTTAAAAAGGGCAGTGTCGTTATGCTCATTCTCAGGAGAAGGTGGGAATATTGGATATGTGCGACGGCTCTTCACAAAATAGGGGCAGTTCTTATACCGGGCTCTCTTCAGCTTACCAAAAAAGATATTGTATACCGTGTCAATGCGGCTCAGATACATACGATAATATGTGTTAATGATGATTTTGTGCTTAATCAGGTTGATGAATCATATCCCCAGTGTCCGTCGCTCAAAAACCGTATACTTGTTGTCGACAGACGTGAGGGCTGGCTTGATTTTGAGGATGAAATTGCAAAATATCCTGATACTTTTGAACGCCCGTCAGGTGAAAAAGCAACAAAATGGGATGATATCATGCTTGTTTATTTCACCTCGGGAACGACTGGTATGCCGAAAATGGTTCAGCATAATTTTTCATATCCTCTCGGGCATATAATCACCGCAAAATATTGGCAGCAGGTTCAGGAAAATAAGCTTCACATGAGCGTTTCCGACTCCGGCTGGGCAAAATTCGGCTGGGGGAAAATATACGGCCAGTGGATTTGCGGAGCGGTTATTTTCTGCTATGATATGGACAAGTTTGTTCCATTAAAGCTTCTTGAAAAAATTACTGAGTATAAGGTTACGACTTTCTGTGCGCCGCCGACGATGTTCCGATTCATGCTTCAGGAGGATGTGACAAAGTTTGACCTTTCGTGCATCAAGCACTGCTGTATAGCGGGAGAGCCTTTAAACCCTGAGGTATTCAAAAAGTGGTATAGTCTTACCGGATTAAAGCTTTGTGAGGGCTTCGGGCAGAGCGAATCACCTGTGCTTATTGCGAATTTCCAGTGGTTTGATCCTATACCCGGCTCAACAGGGAAGCCGTCGCCGACCTATAATATTCAGCTTATTGACAGTGAGGGAAATCTCTGTGAGGACGGAGATGAAGGCGCCATTGTCGTAATGGACATTGACAAGCAGTATCCTACGGGGCTTTTTACGGGATATTATCACGATGAAGAGCTTACTAAAAAAAATCTCGGCGGGAAATATTATGATACGGGCGATGTCGCCTGGCGTGACAGCAACGGGTATTATTGGTTTGTCGGAAGAAATGACGATGTTATAAAATGCTCCGGCTACCGCATAGGTCCGTTTGAGGTTGAAAGCGCAATGCTTGAACATCCGTCGGTTGTTGAATGTGCGATAACCGCCGCACCCGACCCGATAAGAGGACAGGTTGTAAAGGCAACTGTTGTTCTTGCAAAGGGATATACTCCGTCTGATGAGCTCACAAAAGAGCTTCAGAATTATGTAAAAAAAGTAACCGCACCGTATAAATATCCGAGAATTATTGAATACGTTGAGGAGCTTCCAAAAACCCTCGGCGGAAAAATAAAGCGTGCCCAGATAAGACATGACGATAATTCAAAAAAAGATTAAAAAATTAAAAAACAAGGTATCAAACGGAAAATGAGACCTTGTTTTTTATTTTTCAAGTAAATTAAACTGGCACGCAGATTTCGCAAAGCTGCTGCTCAATCATGGCAACGCTATATCTTTCCAGAATGGGGCGGGAACTGTCCATAGAGTGCCCAAGATTGGAAAGCTGAATAAAAATTTCGTTCCAAGCAGTTTGCATGGCTTCGGCGGTGTGGTCAATTGTGAAAACGACATATTTTCCATCGAGCAGAGTTGTTTCCTTAACCTCATTGCTGGTTACGGCATACGATTCAGGAAGAACGATACAGACATCATACCGGCATTTCTCGGGAGGTGTTACAGCAGGGTTGTCCTGCGCAATTCCGAAAATAACTGCGGATTTCGTGAACAGACCCTCCGCCTTTGCCCACTGCTTTAATTTTTCCATGAGTGCATAGTTTGCCGCACCATAGGGTGCGGTTTGGCGCATATATGCAACACGGGTTTGGGGTATTTTTTCAATTTTATAATTCATTGGTTCGCTCCTTTCGATTTATGTGTTGATGGTAACATGATATAAAATCTATTGCAATATACATTTTAAATGTTGTTAAATATGCACAATAAATCTCAATGTAATAGAGAAGAAATAATAATCACCAGTTTTATCGGCAGTTTTTATTTTCTGATTATATTAATATATAATTGTTGATTAATCCGGATAAAATATAGTATACTTAAAAAAAGGTGGTGTTATTTTTGTCTAAAAAGTTATTTTCATTTTTTATAACAATAATGATTTTAATAAATTTTTCGTCGTCGGTAGTTTTTTCCGAGCCGGCAGTTCCCAAAAGAATGCTCGTTCTCGGCGACTCAATCTCGACAGGCTACGGGCTTGAGGGGTACGCTGAAAATAAAGCAAACGGATATGCACAAAGGCTTAAAAGTGCTTTTAATATAAAGGATGCTGATTATCTTAACCTTGCGCGTGACGGGCTTGATTCATCGCAGCTTCTGGAATTCATTAAAAAGCCCGAAAATAAGGACTTATTTAAAAACTATGATTCTATTTTTATCACAATAGGCGGGAATGACATTTTAAACAGAATAGTCAGCGAAATAGACGATTTTTATAATTATCTTCCTGAAAGCTTGGACGGAGACATTGAAAGCGTTCTAGACAATCTTAAAAAATCGGCAGATAAAATGGCGGCACACCTTAACGAAGAAAAAGTCAAGCAGGGTTCTCAGAATCAG
>Ga0116170_10002402_pt1 | contig 18076 bp, 14 predicted proteins | sample AD_JPNHW1_MetaG_FD_89797 | JGI IMG/M metagenome (GOLD analysis project Ga0116170, IMG submission 89797) | Active sludge microbial communities of municipal wastewater-treating anaerobic digesters from Japan - AD_JPNHW1_MetaG | ecosystem: Engineered > Bioreactor > Anaerobic > Digestate | place...
ATGAAGTCCTTGCCGTCGATCAGGTATCGGTCGATTTCGTCCTGTTTAATGTAATTCTTCTGCCAGTCGGCGACGCTTTGCGCGCGCATAGTCGTGTCTTTCAAGGGAGTCTCCTTAGATTTTCGCGAGGGTTGATTTGACGGTGACGTCGGGAATTTGACCGAGCTTGCCGGTGAGGGCGCCGATCTCGTCGGTTGACGCGTCGACGATCAGCGTGACGATGTTGAGGTCGCGTTCGTGGTAGGGAATTCCCATTCGCCCGATGACCATGTCCCCGAAGTGCGAGAGCTCCTCGTTGACCCGTTGCGCCGATCCTTCGCGATTCTTGATGATGATCGCGATAACGCCGACTGCGCGGTTTTCCATGCGTTCCTCCTCGGTAAGCCGAAATCGCCTGAGGGGGAGGATAAAGTCATGTGCTTGGGGACGGGTATTCGCCCTATATGGGCGAGCGCGCGGGCGGGGGTTATGCCTGTCGTCGAACCCAAGGGGGAGTTGATATGCCCGGCCCTTGGCTTCAGACTTCCGTCCTGACCTCAGGTTGGTGATAGGCTGAAGATACTGAATTACGGCTTGCGGGTCAAGGTGCGCAGATAAACGATCGATACCATTCGTCGCGCTCCGCGAGCACCGCCGGGCTTCCCATGTCGCGGACCTTGCCCCGCTCGAGGATGACGACCGCGTCGCTTTCGATCATGGACGAGGGTCGATGCGAGATCGCGAGGATCGTGCGCGATTTGCCCGCGCGCTCGAGGGCCTCCACGACCCTGCGCTCGGTGACGGAGTCTAGGTTCGCGGTCATCTCGTCGAGGAGCAGGATGCGCGGGTCTGCGACGATTCCCCGCGCGATGGCGAGAAGCTGCCGTTGTCCCTGCGAGAGCGCCGTCCCCGAGCCGATCGGCGTGTCCATTCCCCTCTCTAGGCCGTCGACGAAATCCGCGAGCCCGACGTCCTCTATCGCCTTTCTGATCTTGTCCGGGCCGATATCCGGATCCTTAAGCCCAATCTGATCGGCGATGGTCCCGTCGATAAGCGAGAGGCCTTGGTCAACGTAGCCGAATATCCGTTTTTTCTCCGCGTTGGGAATGTCGTGCGCGTCGTATCCGTTGATCGTGACCGATCCGGAGGTCGGTTTGAGAAGTCCCATCACGAGCCTGAAGAGGGTCGTCTTACCGACTCCCGTGCGTCCCGTGAACGATACCTTTTCGCGGGCGCCGACGCGCAGCGATATACCGTCGAGCACGGGCGACCCGTCGCCGTACGCGAAACGAAGGTCTCTGAACTCGATCGTCGCGGCTCCGCCCGAGAGAACCCGGTCGGCGGTGAGCGCAGCGTCCTTTGGGTCGTCCTCGGCCTCTTCAAGAAACTCCCCGACTCGCCGCGCGCCGGCTACCGCCGATTGCAATCCCTGAAACTCCATGCCGATGTTCTCGATTGGCGCGAAAAGCCCCGAGGCGAGCTCGATGGCCGCCGCCACGGTGCCCGCGGTGATACCGAGGATACCGACGCCTCCCGACGCGAGTAAGACGATCGCGCCCACGATCAGGGCGCGCGCGACCTGCACGATGCAGGGGAAGATTGCGTCGTAGAAATTGATGCGGTCGATCGTGCGATAGTTCTCGTCGAGTTTTTTTTGGTATCGCCGTTCCATGTAACGCTCGCGGTTAAAGGCCTTGATGGTCTTTGAGTTGCGAAGGCTTTCCGTGATATGCGCGTTGAGTCCCGCCGTCTGTGCCCTTCCGTCGGTCTGCGCGGCGAGCATGCGCGACTGGAAGAATCTCGTCAGGAGCGCGATGGGCGGCAGGAGCGCGACCGCGACGAGCCCGAGCCGAAACCCGAACGCGAACATCGACGCGACGATGCCGAGAATCTTGAGACAGTCGACGAGCATGCCGACGATGCCTCCGGTGAACATCGAGCCGATCGCGTCGACGTCGTTAGTGAAGCGGGATACGGTCGATCCCGTCTCGTGTTTCGTGAAGTAGGACGCGGGAAGGCGTTCCGACTTCATCATCATCGACGAGCGGATGCCCTTGGTGATTCGCTGGCCGAGGACGATGAGCATCGCTTCCTTAAGGAGATCGAACGCCCCGGCGAGGGCGATCGCCGCGACGTAGGCGGCGGCGAGAAGGGGAAGTCCCTCCGCGCTGCGGGTGGCGAGGTTTGAGTCGATTGCCCTGCCGAGAATCCATGGCGGGATGAGGCTAGCGAGCACGACGCCTGCGATGGCGACGAGAAGAACCGCGCATTCGAGCGGGCTTTGGGCGATCGTCTTGCCCGCGGCGCGGACAGCCTTGTTACGGTTCATCGCGTGCCTCCGTCGGTCCGCACTGAAGCGAGTATAGCTCGCGATAGGGCTCGGAGCGTTCGAGGAGTTCCCGGTGCGTGCCGATTTCCGCCTTGCCGTCGCCTCCGATCAAGAGGACGCGATCGACGAGGGGAAACGCGGTAAGCCGATGCGAGACGAGGATAATCAGGCTGTTCTGATATCGTTCCTTGAATGACTGGATGATCTGTCCCTCGGTCTTGACGTCGACCGCGGCGAAGGGATCGTCGAGCGCGATGATTTCCTTTTTTCCGAGCAATGCGCGCGCGAGCGCGACGCGGGCCTGCTGTCCACCGCTCAGGCGGATGCCGGCGTTCCCCACGCGCGTGAGGATGCCGTCGGGCATCGCCGAGAGGTCCTCGGTAAGGCGCGCGTCGGCAAGGGCTTCGGCGACGTCGGTATCGTCGCCGAGCGCGAGGTTCTCGAGGATCGTGTCCGAGAAGAGGTCGGCGCGGTGTCCCATCCAGGATATAGCGGCGGAGCGGGTCGCGGGGTCGAGTTCGCGGAGCTCTCGGCCGTCGACGCGGACGCTGCCGCCGTAGGGATAGAGACCCGCGATTGCCGCGGCTATCGTCGATTTTCCGCACGCGATCGGCCCGGTGATTCCTATGATTTCGCCCGGGTCTCCGGAGAACGAGATTCCCGAGACTGCGTCGGACGTCGCCCCGGCGTACCGCACGGAAAGGTCGGTGACTTGGAGACGGCGCGCGTGCTCATGCGAGCCGGCGCGCTGTTCGCTTGCGCGTCGGTCGTCTGTGCGCGCGGGATCGCTGGTATCGGCATCAGCGTCAGCAACGTTCCCGCGCGATTCGTCCCCGATCGCGATGTCGCCGCCGAGGTACGGCTTGACGCGCCCCCAGGATACTTGCGATTTCTGCATCGAGTTGAAGAGTTTGGAAGCCTTACTGGCCTTGTAGGCCATCGCGGCGAAGATGGAAAGGTAGGCGGAGAATTGCCCGATCGTCCATGAGCCGCCGATCGCGCGCATTCCGCCGAAGTACAGGACGAGCGCGGCGCCGAGCATCGCGATCGCGTTGTAGATAGGCTGCATGGAATCCTCGAGGAGCCCGGCCCGGATCGCCTTTGACGTAAGCTCCTCGAGTTCCGCCTCGTAGCGCGAACGATTGACGGATTCGAGCCCGCGCGCGCGGAAGAGCATGGCGTTCTCGATCGACGAATACGTGATCCCCGCGACCTCGCCCGTTTTCTTGCGGAGGTCGCTCGCGCGTCGGTACACCGCCGACTTTAACCATCGCGCGAGCAGCATGGCGACGGGGATGAAGAACGAGGCGGCGAGCGTGAGCCCCGCGTCGTACGCGAGCAGCGAGACGAAATACGAGGCGAGGAGCACGCCCGTGTCGAAAAGCTCCGTGGTGAATTTGCGCATTCCCTCGACGCAGAGATCCACGTCGGAGATCGCGCGCGTCATGAGGTTTCCGGTGGTCTCGCGTTCCAGCTCGCGCGCCTCCATCGACATGATGTTGCGGTAGATCGTGCGCCGCATGACGGAGCCCGTGCGGTTGGCGAACCTCCGGATGAAGAATCGCTTGAAATACCTAAGCGTCTGGATGGCGAGTATGAGCGCGATGAACGACGCGACGCCCGCGATCGTCGTAGTCGCCGGAACGCCGGCGACTATCCCGTCGATGAGCTTGCCCTGCCATATGGGACCCGCGACCATCAGTACGTTGAACGAGAGACCGAAGGCGACGATACAGGCGACGGTGACCGGGCTGAGCTTCCAATAATTGAAGATTCGGTCGGCGCGCGCGCCTTTGGCCCTCTTGGCGGTCTTACCAGTCATGCCTCTTCAGCTCCTTGCCGGACAGGGTCATAAGCGAAATGCCTGAGTCGTCGATGAGCGCGTAGCCGCCCTCGCTCGATTCCTTCGGGATCGACGCGGAGCCGGGGTTGAGGAAGATAATCCCGTCGCGGGTCTCGAGGACCGGAACGTGCGTGTGCCCGCTGACGAAGACGTCGCCCGCCGAGAGCGGAGGAAGGCGGTCCTTGCCGAAGATATGCCCGTGGGTCACGAATATCCGGCGGTTATCGAAGAGCACGGTCGAGTAGTCGCCCATGCACGGGAACTCGAGCAGCATCTGGTCAACCTCGCTGTCGCAGTTGCCCCTTACCCCAATGATTTTCGATTTGATCCCGTTCAGCGCGAGCGCGACCGCCTTTGGGTCGTAACCCTCCGGGATGGGGTTGCGCGGGCCGTGGTTCAGGTAGTCGCCGCAGAGCACGAGGTATTCGGCGCCGCTCGAGGCAAACGCGTCGAGCAGAGTTTTGAGTGCCGTCGCCGATCCGTGAATGTCAGATGCCACGAAGAGTCTCATTCTGTCGCCTCCTTGACCGCGCGCAAAATATACTCGCCGTAACGCTCGCGCTTAACCTCCCCGATGCCATAGACGCCGAGAAGATCGTCGCCCGTCGAGGGGCGCCTTACCGCGATGTCCTCGAGCGTGCGGTCCGAGAAGATGACGTAGGGCGGGACCGAGGCGGCTTCCGCGAGCGCTCGCCGCATAGCCTTGAGCGCGGCGAGGATGGGCGCGGCCGCCGGATCTTCCGCGACGGCGGAAGCGCGCGTTTTCTTGGGGAACTTGACCGTCCCGCGCGAACCGTCGGGCGCCGATTCGGCCGAGGCATTGCCGCCCTTCGCCATGGCCGCGGTCGCGGGAGCGAACGGAAGGCTGATGGCGTCCCGCGCGGCGAGCGTCTCTCGCGCGAGCGAGGTGAGCGAGAGCACGCCGTACTCCGGCTCCTTGCGGAGGTATCCCGCCTCCGTAAGCACGCGCGCGAGCTCGAACCAGTCGTCCTTTTCCAAATCGCGGCCGATGCCCCAGGTCGATATCTTGTTGTGCCCGTTTTCTATTATACGCTTTTGCCGCGAGCCGAGAAGCACGTCGGCGACGTAGGCCGTGCCATAGCGCTGGCCCGTGCGCGCCACGCAGGACATGAACTTCTGCGCGGGGACGGTGACGTCGGAGTCCGCGAGCGGTCCTCCGTCGCATACGTCGCAGCAGGATTCTTTCGGCTCGGCGGGCGCGTAGCTTTCGCCGAACCACTCAAGCAATTTTGCCCTTCGGCAGGTGCGGCTTTCGGCGTACGCGACCATCGCCTTCAGGTTGTCCTCCGCCTTGCGGGTTTCGCCGGCGGACTTGTCTTCCATGAAGAACTCGATTTTTTTCGTGTCGCCGTACCCGTAGAGAAGGAGCGCCTCGGCGGGATCCCCGTCGCGGCCCGCGCGGCCGATTTCCTGGTAGTACTGCTCTATGCTTTTCGGGAGGTCGTGATGGATGACGAAGCGGACATTCGGCTTGTTGATGCCCATCCCGAACGCGACGGTGGCGACCATGACGCGGGCCTCGTCCGCGATGAACTTAGCCTGGTTTTCCGAACGGACGGCGTCGGCGAGCCCCGCGTGATAGGGAAGCGCCGCGTGCCCGCGCGCGACGAGCTCGGCGGCGATGTCGTCGCAGAGCTTGCGCGAGAAGCAGTATATGATCCCGCATTCGCCCCGCCTGGGCTCGAGGAAGTCGAGTATCTGATGGACCGGCTTGCTTTTCCTGACCACGGTGAGCTTGATGTTCGGCCGGTCGAAGCTCGCGACGAATTCGGCCGGGTTCTCGAGCGCGAGATTTTTGCGGATGTCCTTGCGGACCGTCGCGGTGGCGGTCGCGGTAAGCGCGAGGCAGACGGCGTGGGGAAAGAGCTGGCGGATTTCGGCGAGTCGCCGGTATTCCGGCCTGAAGTCGTGGCCCCACTCGGAGATGCAGTGCGCCTCGTCGATCGTGATGCAGTCGACGCGGACCGATGCGAGGAGTTCCTGCACGCGCGGGTTCACGAGGCTCTCGGGCGCGATGTATAGGAGCTTCGCCTGACCGGAACGCACGCGCGCCGTGTTGGCGAACCATTCGTCCCGGTCTAGCGTACTGTTAAGGAGGAGCGCGTCGATCCCCGCCGCCTCGAGCTGGCTTACCTGGTCCTCCATGAGGGCTATGAGCGGGGAGACGACGACCGTGAGTCCCGGCAGCGCGAGCGCCGGTACCTGATAGCACAGCGACTTACCGCCGCCCGTCGGCATTATGGCGAGGGTGTCGCGCTTGGCGAGGACGTTGTTGATGATGTCTTCCTGCATGGGACGAAAGGAATCGTAGCCGAAGACCGATTTGAGGATGCCGTGGATCGAGGGAGCGCTCACGTTTCAGAGGATAGCCCGTCGGGAATGGTCAGTCAATCGCTTATAATGATTGAAAAGAGGGGTTTTTCGGCTTATAAATAGACTGTCGGACCGCATTAGGAGGCATGTATGTTCTCGTACATAAAATCGTTCTTTCAGGCGCTCAACGCGAACGCGCATCCCGGGGATATAGCCCACGCGGTGGCGCTCGGGCTCCTGCTCGCGCTCGTCCCTAAGGCGAACCTGCTGTGGGCGTTTATTTTTTTCCTTACTATGTTCATCAGGGTGAATAAGGGCGCTTTTTTTCTCGCGCTCATACTCCTGTCGTTCGTAACGCCGTTCGCCGATCCGGCTCTTGAGGCCATCGGGTACGGGATCCTGACGTTCGGCCCGCTTCAGGGGGCGTATCGCTTCCTGTACGACACGCCGTTCGTCGGCCTGACGCGGTTCAATAACTCGGTCGTCGCCGGCTCGTTCGCGGCGGGAATCGTTCTGTACGTGCCGGCGTACCTTCTCTTCCTGAAACTCGTGACCGCCTATCGCGGAAAGCTTCAGCCGAAGATCGTAAATAGCAAGGCGTATAAGGTTTTCCTGAACCTTCCGCTCATCAAGCAGATCGCGAACGCCCCCTCGCTTGGAGGATTCGACAAATGACGAAAGAAAAAACCGTAAAACCCCTCAAGGTAAAGATTCCTCCCGTTTTCCGCAAACGCTATACCGAAGCGCAGTATAAAAAGAAGATTCTCGGAAAGCTCTTCATCGCGGCGGATAAGGCGTTCGTCGAGTCCCTGTACGCGACGGAGATGGACCCCAAGAAAGGCGGCACCCGGTACGTTCTCGACGCTTCGTTGATCAAGGATAAAAAGACGATGAAGCGCGTGGCGGCGATCGGTAAGGAGATCAAGAAGCAGAAGGGAAGGATCAACCTGGGGAACGTCATCGCCGCGCTCGCCTGCTGTCTCGTTCTCGTCCTGACCCTCGTCGTGTTCCGCAACCAGATCGCGCGTGCGGTGATCGTCTCGTCGATGCAGGGCGCCTTCGGCGCCAAGTGCGAGGTACGGAGCCTCGACGTCAATCTTTTGGATACTCATTTTGGTATCGAGGGACTCGCGCAGGCAAGCCGCGAGGATCCGATGAAGAACCTTTTCGAGGCGGGGAAGATCGACGTTAAGTTTGACTTGCTTGAGCTCTCTCGCGGCAAGTTAGTCGCGGAGAACGTCGAGATCACCGGCGTAACCTGGGGCACCGCACGCGCCACGAGCGGCAAGCTGCCTCCGCGCGCCGAGAAGAAATTCGCCGAGAGGCAAAAGAACGCGAAGCCGAATCCCGTTCAGGAAAAACTGTCAGCCGAGTTCAACCGGCTCAAGTCCGGCATATCCGTCGGCTCAGGGATTTCCGCCGTGAAGGATCAGCTTGATCCCGCGAAATACATCGAGCAAGAAAAAGCCTCTCTGCTTTCGCCCGCCGTCGTCGCCGAGGTACAGGCGATCGTTCCCGCGCTGACCGATAAATGGTCCGCCCGCGCGGATGACGCTCGCAAGAAAGCCGACGCCGCCATGGCCGACGCCAAGGCCGTGTCCGCGATCAAGCCGCAGACGATGAAGACGGCGGCCGAGGTAAAGTCCGCGCTCGATACGGTAACCAAGGCCGCCGACACCTCCAAGGACGCGCTCGCCTTCGCGCAAACCGCGTCGAAGGAAATCGGTACTGATACCGCGACGGTGAGGGATCTTTCCGCGAAGGCCGAAAAGGCTATCGCGGCAGACTCCGCGCGGCTCAAGGGGCTCGCCGCCTCCGTGAAATCCATCAACCTGCAGACCGGTTCGCGCGCGGTGAGCGGTCTCTTCGACTCGTTCATCGCGGGGACTCTTGGCACCTACTATCCCTATTATCAAAAGGGCATGAGCGCGCTCGCGATGATGCAATCCTCGTCGAAGGATAAAAAGGAGAAGGGCGAGTCGCTCAAGGACAAGGCTAACGCGCTGTCGCGGCTTCCCGGGCGGGACCTCTCCTTTGGCTCGGGATCGATGCCCTCGTTCGCTATGCGCCGGGTAAAACTCTCCGCCGGGGACGCGAGCGGGACGATGTCCGGCAACGCGGACGCGGAGAACGTTACCAACGACCAAGAACGACTCGGCGCCCCCACGACCTTCGCCGCCGCCTTCGCGCACGGCGCCATGTCCGAGAGGGTTTCGGGTAAGCTCGATTTCCGCGCCGCCGCGACCGAACGCGTGAACGCGGGTTTTGACGTAGGCGGGTATCCCGTAACGATCCCTTCCGCGGGTTCGGGCATTCCCGGCGTATCGGGAAAGCTTGGATCCGTCGGCACGCTCATCGTAAGCCCGGACGGCACGCTCGTCATCGAGACGACCGTGCGCGTTAAGGAAGCTAACCTGACCGTTCCCGCGTTCGATCCCGAGTTCCTCCATTCGATGTACGCCGACGTACTATCCGGCATCAAGACCGTTGACCTCGGCGTCAGGGCGACGATCTCGCCCGCAGGCGAGGTTTCCGTGCAGGTCAGCTCGGGGATCGACAAGGTCGTGAACGAGGCTTTGCAGGCGGGAATCGCGCGGCAGGTCGAGCGGGTGAAGGCCGAGGTGAAGAAGTACGCCGAGAACTGGATCGCCGATCAAAAGAAAGCCTACTCGTCCGAGATCGCGCAGTTCACCGACATAAGCTCGAAGGTAACGGACGCGCTCACCGACGCGAAGTCGGGCGGCAAGGCGATTGACGGCAAAAAGGCCGAGCTCGAGGCGCGCGGAAGGGAGATTGCCGCCGACGCAGTGAAGCAGGGTCTCGATAAGGCGCCGGTACCGGACGCCGTAAAGGGAACGTTGGAAAAGCTTTGGTGACGGTCGCTGCGTGCGCCGTCGTAGGCGCGGGGCCCGCGGGCCTATTTGCCGCGGAGACCTTGCTCTCGGGTGGGCGTCCCGTGCGCCTTTACGACGCGATGCCGTCTTGCGGCAGGAAATTCCTGGTCGCGGGTAACGCGGGCGGATTGAACATAACGAACGCCGCGCCCGAAGACTCGTTTGCCTCCCGATACGGCGACGCGGCCTCTCTTTTTTCCGGATTACTCCGCGATTTTTCGCCCGACGACCTGAAAGCCTGGCTCGCGGGTTTCGGCGTCTCCTGCCGGACCGGATCGGGCGGTAAGGTGTTTCCCGACGGGATCGCCGTTCGCGAGCTTCTCGATGCCTGGTTCGCGCGGCTTACCTCAAATCCCTTGTTCTCGTTTTTCCCCGGGCATCGATTCACGTCGCTCGCGAGCGATGGTACCCTGGAATTCGAGACGGCTCACGGGCCTGTCTCCTTTCGCCCGGGCGCGACGGTGTTTGCCCTTGGAGGGGCGAGCTGGCCCGCGACGGGCTCCGACGGCTCATGGCAAGAGGTCTTTGCCGCCGCCGGCGTGGCGGTCGTCCCGTTCAAGCCCGCGAACTGCGGGTACGAGGCCGACTGGGATTCGTATCTCGCTTCGCGATTTACGCATGTGCCCTTGAAAAACGTCGCGGTGCGCGTTATGAACTTGATTCAGCCCATTGGCCCGATCGAGCATGGTCCTGTCCGAGGCGAGATTATGCTGACGCCGTATGGCGTGGAAGGCGGTCCGATTTACGCGCTTGGCCGCGCGATACGCGCGACGATCGAGGGCGCGGGTTCGTGCGAGTTGCGCATGGATTTGCTTCCCGACCATGACGCCGAATGGATCGCCGGGCGTATGTCGGGATCGGTCTCAAAGGAATCATTATCGAACCTCTATCGAAAGCGCCTGGGGCTTACGCCCGAGGGCTTCGCGCTGTTGCGCCATGCCGATCCCGAGGGGCATTCGCTTCGCGACCCAGCGGCGGCCGCCATGCTCGTGAAGCAGGTGCCGATACGCCTTCTCCGCGCGCGCCCGATCGCCGAGGCGATATCGAGCGCCGGGGGAATCGCGCTTGATGAGGTAGACGAAAGCCTGATGCTGAGGCGGTATCCGGGAATTTTCTGCGCGGGCGAGATGCTCGACTGGGAAGCGCCGACCGGCGGCTTCCTTTTGCAGGGGTGTTTCTCGACGGCGCGCCGCGCGGCGAGCGGGGCCCTTGCCTGGCTCGACGGGAGTCCTACGCCCTCTTCTCGATCATCTCCGATGTCTGATAGAACTTGATCTCCGGGTTGTTCTGCCGCACGCGGTTGAGGCTCCACTCGGAGTCTGAGACGAACACGTAGTTACCCCGGATGTCGACGAGGATGCGCCTGACGTTCGCCTCGACGAAGTCCCTGAGTTTCTTGGGATCGTCGGAGGTGACCCAGTGCGCGATCGACACGTCGATCGGCTCGTACTTGCACGAGGCGTTGTATTCGTTCTCGAGCCGGCTCTGGAGAACCTCGAGCTGGAGCTGGCCGACGACGCCGAGCACGCGCGCGTTCGGCTGGTGGATCTTCGAGAAAATCTGGACGACGCCTTCCTCCGCGAGCTGGTCGAGCCCCTTGTGGTACTGCTTTTCCTTCTCCGGGTCGGCGTTCATGATCGTGCGGAATATCTGCGGCGAGAAGCTCGGGATGCCCTTGAAGTTCACGCACTCGCCCTCGGTGAGGGTATCGCCGATCTTGAAGGTGCCCGTGTCGTGAAGGCCGATGATGTCCCCCGGCCAGGCTTCGTCGATGATCTCGCGATCCTGGCTCATGAACGCGGTTGGGTTAGCCGCGCGGAAGCTCTTTCCCGCGCGCGCGTGATAGTACATCGTGTTGCGCTCGAATTTGCCGGAGACGATGCGTAGGAACGCGATGCGGTCGCGGTGCTTGGGATTCATGTTCGCGTGGATCTTGAAGACGAAGCCGGTGAACTTTTGCTCCTCCGGGTATATCATCCGCTCTTCCGCCTGTTTGGGCGTCGGGTAGGGCGCGAGCTCGACCAACGCGTCGAGGAGCTCGCGGACGCCGAAGTTGTTGAGCGCCGAGCCGAAGAATACGGGCGTCGCCTTGCCGGCCTCGTACTCGGACCGGTCGAATGGCGGGTATACCCCGGTGATCATCGCGACGTCCTCGCGGAGCTTGCGCGCGAGCGACTCGCCCACGCGCACGTCGAGCTCGGGATCGTCGACCCCTTTGATCGAAACGATGTCGGTCGGGAGGGTTTCCTCTCCCGGCCTAAAGAGGTGGAGGGTGTTCTCGACGAGGTTGTAGACGCCCTTGAAGAGCTTGCCTTGGCCGACGGGCCAGGTGATGGGCCTGACCTCGACGGCGAGCTCGCGCTCGATCTCGTCCAGGAGTTCCATCGGGTCCTTGCCTTCGCGGTCGAGTTTGTTCACGAAGGTCGCGATCGGCGTGGCGCGCATGCGGCAGACCACGCAGAGCTGGCGGGTGCGTTCCTCGACGCCCTTTACGGAGTCGACTACCATGAGCGCCGAGTCGACGGCGGAAAGCCCTCGGTAGGTATCCTCGGAAAAGTCCGCGTGTCCCGGCGTGTCGAGGAGATTGATCTTGCGGCCCTTGTACTCGAATCCCATGACGGAGGTCGATATCGAGATGCCGCGTTCCTGTTCCATCTTCATGAAATCGGAAACGGCGGCTCGGGCGGTCTTTCCGGACTTTACGGCGCCGGCTATATGGATTGCCCCTCCGAAGAGGAGGAGTTTTTCGGTAATGGTCGTTTTTCCGGCGTCCGGGTGCGAGATGATCGCGAAGGTCATCCGCTTGCGTATCTGCTCAGTCAGTTCGGTCATGCGCCGAGCATACCCCGAAAATGCCCGCGTTTGCAATGGAATCGACGCTGGGCCGGATATCCCGTATACTTACGGCGTGAGTAACAGACTGGCTATTTCGCATATACGGATCGGATTTCAAGGCGTCGTCCTGAACGGGAATTACATGGACTGCCACCAAGCCCTCAAGCCCTTCGGCCTGTGCTGGGGGCGGGGCATCCTTATCCATTCCAATTCCGGGCTCGACGCGATAACCTGTACCTGCGTCGACACCCATTCGCGCCTAAAGCAGGATCTTCTCGAGGACGAGACGACCGCGGGCGCCTTCTATTACGGTTACATGCGCGCGACGCGGACTCTGTACCTAGAGTACGCCTCGGACAATATGTTCAATTTTCTTGATGAGGGCGTGCTTCCCGCGATTATGTACGCCATCGGGGCGGGCTCGGGGCCATTGAAGAATTACGTACTGATACGGGACAAGGCCCAGACGGGGCCAGAGGTAAACCATGGAAATAAGCGATAGCGAAGTGACGCCCGCGCTTAACGCGCACAACAAGGACGAGTACCCGCCGATGCACACGGCGGAGCATATACTGAATCAGACGATGATCCGCATGTTCGGCTGCGGGCGCTCGCGAAGCGCGCACATAGAGCGGAAAAAAAGCAAATGCGACTACGCGCTTTCGCGGTCCCCTACCGCCGACGAGGTCTCCGAGATCGAGCGCCGCGTCAACGAGGTAATCGACGCGGATCTTCCCGTCACGGCCGAGCTCATGCGGCGCGAGGAGGCCGCGGCGATCGTGGACCTCGCGAGGCTCCCGAAGGACGCGTCCGAAACCCTGAGGATCGTGCGCGTTGGCGACTATGACGCGTGCGCCTGCATCGGCGCCCACGTCGCGAGGACCGGCGAGATCGCCGAGGCCGACGGGCGTTTCTCGATCATCAGCCACGACTGGGCCGACGGGACCTGGCGCGTGCGGTTCAGGCTCGCGAGATAGACTTCGAAAAAAGTGGTATGATCGCGCATCATGAGCAAGAGAATCGTCGCGGTCGCCTGCACGCTCGCGTGCGTCGCGCTATGGGCCCTGATACCGGTCGTCGCGAAGACCGGCCAGCGGGGACTCGATAACCACCAGTTCCTGTTTTGGTCCAGTCTCGTCTCGTTTCTCGCGTTCGCCGTAACCGCGGGCCTTGGCGGGAAGTTGCCGCGTCTAGCGCGATACCGCGCGCGCGATTGGGCCGTCATGGCAGGGCTCGGCCTGTTGGGAACGTACCTATACTATATTCTTCTGTACTTCGGCTACGCGCGCTCGCGAGGGCTCGAGGTTCTTGTGCTTCAGTACAGCTGGCCCATCTTGATCATCGTCCTCTCCGCGCCGATCTTGCGGGAGCGGATAACCGTTCGCCGCGCGATCGCGTGCGCGTTCGGGTTCGCGGGCGTCGCCATCGTGCTATCCAAGGGAAACCTCGCGGGCATTAGGCTTGACGACGCGGGAGTCGACGCGCTCGTCTTGCTTGGCGCTCTCTCGTTCGCGCTTTTCTCGGTGCTGAGCAAAAAGTCCGATTTCGAGCCCATCACCATGAACGCGATATTCTTCCTTGTGGCGACCGTCGCGTCGTTTATCTCCATGACTTTCGCCTCCGGATTCGCGCTGCCTCCCGCAAGCGCGATTCTCCCCATCCTCGTAAATGGGTTGCTCGTGAACGGATTTTCCTATCTTTTGTGGGTGTGGGCGCTCAGGAACGCGGATGCGTCGTTCATCGCCCCTTTCGTGTTCCTTACCCCGGTTCTCGCGGCCGGCTACCTCGTCGTTTTTTTCGGCGAGCCGATTGTGCCCGCCTACGCCGTCGGTCTCGTTCTCGTGATAGCGGCGGGCGCGGTCAACTCTTTTTTTCTTGACAGCGGCGCGCGCGCGGATCGAAAATTGCGTTAACCCGTTTTTCGAATTCGGGATAAGGAGCGTTCTTTGTCGTACGTCATCTATGCGCTGCTAGCGGGACTCATCCTTTGGGGCATGAAGTTTGCCGGGGCTAAGGGCTTTCACGAGGATTTCATTTCCCTTGAGGTCGTAAAGTGCCTTCAGGGCGTTTGCGCCATCTGCGTCATGCTTCACCATATATCGCAAACCACGGCCTTCAGGGAGGCGGGCGAGCTTACCCTGTTTCCCGAGATCGGGTTCCTGTTCGTCGGCGTGTTCTTTTTCTGCTCGGGCTTCGGGCTTATTAAGAGCCTAAAGACGAAGCCGGGGTACCTCGCGTCGTTCGCGCGAAAGCGCTTGCCGACGGTTCTGATTCCCTTCTATACGATGACCGCCGCGTTCGCCGCGTATTACGTCGCGACGGGCGTCGCCATGCCCCCCGAAAGATGGGCGCTGTCCGCGATTGGCCTCGTGTTGATGAACATCCAGGCTTGGTACATCGTCGTGATCTCCCTCTTATACGTCGCGTTTTACCTGATCTTCTCGCGCGTCAAGTCCGAGCGGCTGGCGTTCGGCATAATGGGACTGTTCGTTCTCGCGCAAATCGCGCTGTTCCCGTTCTGGGGCCATATCGCCTGGTGGGCGGGCGATCCCGGTTGGTGGCGCTCTCCCACGGGCTACGCGACGGCTGCCTGGTGGATGCAGCCCGCGACGCTGTGGTTCCAGGGCGAGTGGTGGGTCAATTCCACGATTCTGTTTTTCTTCGGCATGCTGTTCGCCCGCTTCGAGAGGCCCGTCGTGGAGTGGATGCGTCGCCGGTACTGGCTCAAGCTCGCCGTCGCGGCCGCCGCGTTCGTCGGCTTTTACTCGCTCGCGAAATACGTCGGCGCGCGCCTTACGTATTGGACGGAATTCGGCCCATCCGCGAGCCTGGGTTTCGCCGACAAGGCCATTTGCCTCGCCGCGCAGATCCCCGAGGTTACCTCTTTCGTGTTCCTGCTCTTTATCGCGATGATGAAGGCCCGTTCGATAAACCCGGTTACCAAATTCCTCGGGGCGATCGCCCTCGAGATCTACCTGATGCACAACGCGCTTTTAACGCAATTCGCGTCGCTTATCTCGAGCGACCCGTCCGCGGGACCGCGCGCCGCCCCGATCATCGCGGCGGACCGCTCGAATCTCGCGCTGTTCGCGGCCGCCGTTGTCCTTGGCGGAATCGCGCTCGGCGCCGTGTTTCGGGTTATAAACCGAAAGCTGATCTCCCTCGCGACTAAATAGCGCGAGGGCTGGGGGATCATTCGCCGTGGATGAAGATCTCCCAGAACGAGTAGCCCCATTCCGTGCCGCGCTTATGTCCCGAAAAGCGGACATACCGCGCGCGCGAGGGCTTGAACGACAGGGTACCGACGCCGCCCTCGCTCGCGTTGACCCTGGCTTCGCGGGTCCAGCTTACGCCGTCGGCCGATAGCTCTATCGAGTACTCGCGGGCCCATGCCGACTCCCAGAGGATGGAGACGCCCGTGACGAGGCGCGGCGAGCCGAGGTCGAGTATTAGCCACTGTTCGTCCGTCCACCCGCTTCCCCACCGCGAATAAAAATCCCCGTCGATCGCGTTCGGCGGCTCGAGGTAGGAATCCTCGTTGGCGGAGGATCGCGCGGAAACGATCGGGATGATCGAGCTCGACCCGGTCATCGCCGGCGTATCCTTCGCGTCCGCTCTCGCGGCGACGAGGAGAAAGGGGTCGCGCGTCGACTTGATTACGGAGCCGTCGACGAGCGTTGCCTCGGCGCGGAAAAGGTTGAGTCCCGCGAGATCCGCGTCGAACGGGATCTCGAAAGGCGCTTTGTCCGCGTCGCCGATTTTCTTCGCGTTCGACCAATACGAGACCTTCTTGATTTTATCGGGGCCGGAGGCCTTTACGCCGAGCTTAACGCGCGACTTTTGCCAGACGCACACCGGCAGTTCGCCCGAGTCGATCTCGACCGTCGCGCCGCGCGCGGGATGATTGTAGAAAAAGCGCATTATTTCCTCGGTCGCGCGCTGGGGCCAGATATGCCCGCCCGCCCCGTACGCAAGCAGGGCGCAGTCGGCCTTAGCGCCGTGCCAGAGCGTTCCCTTAATGCCGTGCCCGTCGAAGAACGTTTCCCTCGACGCGCTAAGCCGATCGCGCGGCATCGGCACGCTATCCGGCACCGGCACTCCGAGTCCGCCCGCGGCCCTCCTCCAGACGTTTACCGATTCCTCCGCCGAAAGGAAGTTCCAGTCCCGCATCCCGCCGAAGGCGACCTCGGGATCGTCGACCATGCATACGTGCAGGACGGAAACGGGTTCGAGAGCGGACATTGGCGCGTCTCCCATCACGGCCCCGCATACGGGCGCGATCGCGGTAAAGAGCCCGGGGACGTAGGTGGCGAGCTCGTACGCCTCGAAGGCGCCGGCGGAATGTCCCGTCGCGTAGACGCGAGTCGGGTCAATGCTATATTTCGCGAGCATCTTATCTTTAATCATGACGAAGAACGGAGCGTCGTTCGGCGAGTCCCAGCGCATGCCGACTCCGTTCGGGTACACGACGATGAAGTCGAGCTTGTCCGCGAGCGCGTCGAATCCCTTTCCGTCGAAGTAGGATGAATTCTGCGAGCCGCCGTGAAGGGCGAAAAGAAGCGAGTATTTTTTGTTTGGGTCGTAGTCTTTCGGGACGTGAATCGTTCCGTTCCGGACGCTCCCGGCCACGGAGAGGACAAACCTCGAATCGTGGTCCGTGACGGAAAATTCCCCGTCGGGAATCTTTCGCCCGCAGGAAAGGAGCGCGGCGCTGATGAGGAGGACTAGAAGAGCTTGAAGGGCAATTAAGGCCATATGCGTGGAAAAACGCATGTTTGTTGGTTTTGTCATAGAAACAGTATACCCGGAAAATCCGCGTATCCGCTAAAAAAAACGCCCCCTGAGGCAAAACCTCAGGGGGCGATTAACGTTGGTTATCTCCAGACGAACCAGAGGAAGACGGCCGCCGCGGTCGTGGTGATCACGGTGAACGGCACGCCGATCTTGAGCCAGTCGGCGAAGCTCATCTTGATGCCCTGTTTCTTAACGAGGCCGACGGCGACGACGTTAGCCGACGCGCCGAACGGGGTGAGGTTTCCGCCGAGGCACGAACCGATGAGGAGGGCGAACATGTAGAGCTCCGCCTTGAGGCCCATGTGGCTCGCGAGCGTGGCGGCGACCGGGAGCATGACGATGATGTACGGCACGTTGTCGACGAAGCCCGAGATCAGCACCGACACGGCGATGATGACGAAGAAGCCAAGGAGAACGTTGCTGCCGACGACGCCGCGGAGGAAGCCCGCGAAGTCCTCGAGGAGCCCGGTGTCCGATATGGCTCCGACCACGATGAATATGCCGACGAGGAACGCGATCGTTTCCCAGTCGAGTCCCTTGATCATGTTGACGGTGTCCTCGCGCGATTCCTTGCGCACGAAGCGGTACCAGATTAGGCCGACGATGCCGAGACCGAGCACGATGTACCCGGACATCATCGAGATTCCCGTATGGAAGAACGAGCTGACCGCGAGGCCCAGGATCATGAGGACGAGGAGAAGCGAGGGAAACATCGAGACGATCGGCTCGCGCTCGATCTCGACCTTAGTCGCGTGCTTGGAGAAGTAGAAATAGAAGTAGACCGCGCCCGCGAGCATTCCGATCTGGACCGCGAAGAAGATAGAGGGCCTGCCCGCGAACCAGAAGAAGTCGTTAAAGCCGTAGCCCGCGTAACTCGCGAAGATCATCGAGGGCGGGTCGCCGACGAGGGTCGCCGTTCCCTGGAGGTTCGCCATGACCGCGAGGCCCACCATGAAGTAGGTCGGGTCCATTTTGAGCTTCCGCGAGAGGGCGAGCGCGATCGGGGCCATGACGAGGACCGTCGCGACGTTCTCGACGAAAGCCGAGATGATGCCGGTCATCATGAGG
>Ga0116170_10002403_pt1 | contig 18075 bp, 16 predicted proteins | sample AD_JPNHW1_MetaG_FD_89797 | JGI IMG/M metagenome (GOLD analysis project Ga0116170, IMG submission 89797) | Active sludge microbial communities of municipal wastewater-treating anaerobic digesters from Japan - AD_JPNHW1_MetaG | ecosystem: Engineered > Bioreactor > Anaerobic > Digestate | place...
CGGTGGAAATGAGCGCTACGGAGCATATGGTCATCCTCATCAGTCCGAATGGAGCCGAGCAGCTTCTGGTGGAAAGTGGCGGCGCAGAATTCCTGGCCTGGTCGCCAGACAGCAGCCGCATCCTCTACACCCGGGAAGTTGGCGGCGTGCGCACTGTTTATTTCTACGACCGGGTCTCCGAAACGCGAACCCTGCTGCCCTTCAGCATCGACGCCTATTCAGACGGCGCTGTGGACTGGGGCAGACTTTCCGCCGCGGACCTGGGCTTGTAGACCCTCGCAGCTGCCGGTCAAAAAGCTGGGCGCGGATTCCCTGGGCATCTGTTGCTCTGCCTGGCTGTAAACCAGAAACATGCTGCCCAAAAGAAGGCCTATGGACACCCCGGAATTCGAGATTTACCTCCCTGGCGCGGAGCAGACAGCCTCCAGTACAATGCCGGTACAAGCGCTGGCTGCGGTCACGCACCTGGGTATAGGCGCTCACCCGGACGATCTGGAAATCATGGCGATTGACGGTATCCTCAAGGGTTTCTCCGGAGGGGATAATGTCTTTGCCGGCGTTGTGCTCACCGACGGCAGGTCCGCGCCGCGCGCGGGGAAGTTTGCAGCCTTGAGCGACCCGGAGCTGGCGGCCCTGCGCAAAGAAGAGCAAAAAGAAGCCGCGCGCATTGGCAGGTACGGCGCCCTGGTCTTTATGAATTTTGTCAGCCGTGACTTGCGTTCGGGGAACGCGGTGATTGAAAGCCTTGGACAGGTGCTGCAGGCTGCGCGGCCCCGGGTGGTGTATACCCACAGTCTGCTGGACGCGCACCCCACGCATGCCGCGGCTGCCTGGCGCGTCATCCAGGCGCTGCGCGGCCTGCCCGCTGAAATGCTGCCGGAGCAGGTCTTCGGCTGCGAGGTCTGGCGCGGATTGGAATGGCTGCCCAAACGTTTTCGGGTCGCGTTTGACTGCTCCGAACACCCAAGGCTGCAAACACAGCTGCTTGCGGTCTTCAAAACCCAGGTCGAGAGCGGCAAACGTTACGATCGCGCCATCCCGGGCAGGCGGGCAGCCAACGCTACCATGAACGAGCCTGATGCGGTAGACCAAACCCGCGCGCTGGCATTTGCCATGGACTTAAATCCGCTTGTGCGCGACAAGGCGCTATCCGCGCGCGCATATTTGCGGGAGATATTGCGGGATTTCGAGCGGGAAGCCTTGTCCGCGCTGCCGGATGATGCCTGAAGTGCGCCGGCGCTTTGGGTGAAAATTCATCGCCTGAAAGCAGAGCTGACTTCTTCACAGGGGCGATGGACAGAAGGCTGCTTTCCTGTTGTGCCAGCTGGCAGGTAATCTATTGGAATAGTTGATAGAAGAACGCTGGAACCGTGAAAGCTCCAAGCTTATAGACGTGTGCCAGAATCAGGCAGGTCGCGGTCAGCAAAAGCCCGAACCCGATCACCGCGTAATCCCACCAATGGTATTTGAGCTCGAACAGCCAGGTGCGTTTGCGCTGCCCGAAGCCGCGCAAATCCATGGCGTTAGCGATATCCTCGCTGGAAAGGATGGCGTTCATCGTCACCGGAATAATAAGCGGCGCGATTCGGCCGATTTTCTGGATGATGCCGCCTTTCACATCGTCCAGTTCGAAGGCGCGGGCGCGCTGGGCATCCAGAGTGATCGAGAAACTGCGCGCCAGGCTGGGGATGAAGCGGATGGCGAGTTCGATTGTGTAAGCCAGCTTGTCTGGCAAGCCCAGCTTGCTGAAGGTGGCGCCGTAGGAGCGCGAGTCCATCGTGTAGGGAATCAGGATAAAAAACATGGAGATGCTGCCAATGCGCATCAACTGGCAGATGGCAAACCAGATCCGTTCCACGGTCAGGCCTGGTTTCAGCAGCTTTCCGAACAGGCGCAGACCCTCCGACCAGACCAGCTTTCCACCTTCGGGCACCACCCCGCCCGCCCCACCGCCGGTGATGATAGTATTGACGACAATCATGGTAAAAAGCATGATTAAAACCAGCGTCCAACCGCGGTGGGTTTCTTTCCAGGTGGTTCTCCCCAGGCTGTACCAGATGATGGCAATGAGAAACAGAATCGCCAATATGGCGCTGTTCCAGGTTGAGGTGGCGGCCACCAGAACGGCGAAGGAGAATATCCAGCGCGCCCGGGGGTCGATGTGATCCATCGGGCTGCCGCGGTATTTATAATGCCAGCTTACAAGCATGACGAGTTAAAAAAGGGGGCAAGCAGCCGCAGCCGCCTGCCCTGGGAATCAGATTAACTGCGCCCGCTGCGTTGGGTAATGGCAGCGTATGCGATCATCAACAAGGGAACCAGTACCAGGCCGTTGAGCACATCAGGGATGAAGGCCGGAATGAAGTTGGCGAAAATGACCGTCTTCATATCCGCCCCGGAAACCCACAATTCGGATAAGGATGCCACGCCCATGCCAGCCGCGGCGCCGAGCACCACGAACAGTTCCGCCAGCAGGATGGATTTGCCGGCTTTGTAGTCCTGGATGAGGGGGTAGATAAGCCCCGGAACCAGACCGAGCAGACCGTTGCCAAGATCCCACCAGAACCAGAAGCCGTAGCCAGAGAGCAGGTCCGCCAGGATATTGCCGACGAAGCCGGCGATGAAACCCACAATCGGACCGAACGCGATGCCAAAAAACATCGGGATAACAACCGCGGGTCTGATGGAGACATTTCCAGCGCCAGGGAGCTGGATTATATTGGTGACGTACGCCAGTACGGCATACAGTGCCGCGCCGATGGCGGCATAAACAACTTGCTTCGTACCGAATTTCCACAGAGACTTCTTTTCCTGCATACAAAACCTCCTTGGGCATGGATAAATGAATATGACAGAACCATTTTACCCGATTCCATGCGAGCAAGAACCTTCATTTTGGTTTGAGCCCTTGCTCTGTTCACTTCTTATAAGGGAATCAGCAAGGTCTGCATGCTGGCAGCCTGATGCCCTGGTGGGTACAGGTCATGAGCGAAGGGTCTTGCCCGCCGATTTGGAACCGGATGATGCCTTTGCAATTTACCGAAACTCTAATCGATCCTTCACTTCGTTCAGAATGACCAGAAATGTCAACCTGAGCAGCGCGGTGGGTCTTGCCCCACTCTGCCGATCAGATTGTTCTCTTTGTTCCGTATGGCAAAAGAGCATTACCCGATATAGCGCGCAAGCGCTTCCGCACGCTGGAATTTACCCGTCCGCGGGAACATCCGGAGGTTCAACTCGAGCAGACTGGTAGGCAGCAGCCGCCACTGGAGCAGCTGCTCACTATCCTTCAGGACTTCCTGCGGCGTGCCGTCCGCGACAATCCGGCCGTCAAAGAGCACAAGGATGCGGTTGGCATAGGTCAGGGCCAGGTCAAGGTCGTGCGTGATGAAGAGGATGGAATCGAAGCCGGGCATTTGCAGGATTGTATCCATAAAGGATTGATAGTTCCAGTAATCCTGCCCGGCGGTAGGTTCATCCATCATTAGAATGCGCGAGCGCATGGATAGCACGGAGGCAATGCTGACCCGCTTTTGCTGCCCGAACGATAGCGCCAGCGGCGGAGTGCCCAATTCTTCTTCAAGGTGCACAGATTGAACAGCCCAATCCACATTCTTCTGGATTATCTCTTTCGAAAAGCCCAGATTTTTAGGTCCAAAGGCCAGCTCGTCCCGTACTGTCGCGGCAAAAAGCATCTGCGTCGGGCTTTGGAATACATACCCCACCGTTCGGGCGGCTTTTGCCACGGTTGTGGATTTGGACTCGATGCCTTCCAGCAGCACACTTCCGCGCGTAGGCTTGAGCAAACCCAGGGCGTGTTTGACGAGTGTGGTTTTGCCCGAGCCGTTGTGCCCGAGGATGGCAATGACTTCCCCGGTATGGATATTCAGGTTTACCCCATGCAGCACCTCAGGCAGGTCTTCGTGGTAGCGGAAGCCTACCTCTTTGAACTGAATCAAGGGATGGGAATAATCCAGCGGGGGAACGGCCGGCACAAATTCTGTTTCGGGCGCGTCTTTAGCCCTGGCAAGGATGTCCGCTGCAGGCAGTTTAATCTTGTGGTAATCGACCACCTGGCTGAGGCCGGCGGGTCCACCTTGATAGGTAATCTCACCGTCTTCCATATACACAACGCGCTCGGGGTGAATCGCGAGCACATCTTCCACGCGGTGTTCCACAATCATGACTGCCAGACCATCGTCTGCCAGCTGCCGGAAGGCCAGCAGCGCTTCGCGCGCGGAAGCCGGGTCCAGGCTGGCGAGTGGTTCATCGAGCAGCAGGATTTTCGGCTGCATGGCCAATACGCCGGCCAGCGCTACTTTTTGCTTTTCCCCGCCGGAGGTCCCAAAGGTCTCTTTGTCGCGCAGATGCAGAATGTTCAGCCGCCGCAGTGCGTCTTCCCCGCGCCGGATCATTTCCTGGCGTTCCAGGCCCAGGCACTCCAACCCGAAGCAGACCTCATTGAGCACGTAAGTGCCGAGGATTTGCCTTTCCGGGTCCTGCAGCAGCGTTCCGACGTTTTGGGAGATATCCGCAAGGTTTTTCCCGCGCAGGCTCTCGCCGTAGAGCAGGAGTTCGCCCGTCATTTCACCGTGGTAGGCTTCGGGGATAAGTCCGTTGATGCAGCGCAACAAGGTGGTCTTGCCGCATCCGCTGGAACCAGCCAGAAGCAGCACTTCCCCGGGGCGCAACTCCAGGTTGATATTTTTGATCGCCGGGATGCTGCGCGTATTGTAACGGAAGGACAGGTCCCGGATGATGAGCGGCAAAACCTCCGGTTCAGTCATTCAGGCTGACCTCAACGATGTCATCAATTTGCGCGGAAAGAGCGTTTTTCGCGCTGCCGTTCACAACCGCGATTTCGATGTAGCCTTCGCTGTCCTCCAGGGCCACCAGGTCGCCCGGCTGTTTGTGGCCGTAGGAGAGCGCCAGCCCCTCAATCGTTCGGCCGCGGATGGAAAAGGTGACATGTGCGTGGTTTCTCACCCGGCTCGCGGGCAGGTCGGTGGTAAGGTTGCCGAACACATCCGCCAGCAGGATATGCGCACGGAAGCCATTTTCTGTTTGTTCGGCCGCGGGCAGGGGTTTGCGCATAATATCGGTCACGGGCGTGCCCAGTTCGGATAAGGCTACACCGTTTGCCAGGTGCGCCCCGCACGGCGCGAAAACGTCGCGCCCGTGGAAAGTGCGGCTTACGTTCGGCAGCCAAAAGCGGGGCTGATCGAGGCAAACAACCTGGACGGATTCACCGGCGGCTTCGGCTTCCTCCAGCATCGGCGTCAGCAAGCCGTTATCCGGCGCGATGAAGAACTGATTTCCAAAGCGTGCGCCAATCGGCCGGCGCTGTGTGCCCACGCCGGGGTCTACCACTGCGATGTGCACGGAGCCGGGCGGGAAAAAAGGCGCGGCACGCCACAGCGCGATGGCACCCTGGCGCACATCCTGAGGGGGAATATCGTGGGTGATATCCGCGATCTGAGCGCCTGGGGCGATGCTCCAGATAACCCCTTTGAGGGTGCCCACAAAGCCGTTCAGATTACCAAAATCCGTGGTGAGGGAGATAATCGACATGCGCTAAGGTTAACATTCCGGCTGGAAAACGTCAAGAAAATCCACCCCTTGCCGCCTTCGAAGTTCACCGCTCCGGCCAAGCCAATCCGGAAACTTCAATCAGGGAATAGAATGATTAGCGCCAAAGTTTTGCCAGAGTTTCTATTAACGTTAGATTAAATCTTGACAAACATAAGATTTGTATTAAAATAGTTGATATGTTTACTAAATGCATTCGCGCTTAGTCATCAGGGAAATGGCACCGGAACGCATGATTTTTTACGAATCGTTGAAGGCAATTTTCCTTCATATCGACAACCACGAGAAGGCTTTTCTGAGCCGCTATAACCTGTCGATACCCCGCTTCTACGCCCTCCTGCACATCTACAACCACCCCGGCATAAACTACATCGAGTTGAGCGACCTGATGCTCTGCACCAAGTCCAACACCACGCGTGTTGTACAAGGCATGCAGAAGGACGGATTGGTCCTGCGCAAGGCGCACCCGGCGGACAGGCGCAGCTTCCAGCTTTCGCTGAGTAAATCAGGGAGCCTGCTCTTCCAGGAAGTGTATCCCGAATATCTTGCGCTCATTGACAGGTTGATGTCGCTCTTCAGCGACGAAGAACTGGAACGTTATGCTGCCGCGAGCAATCACATTGAAAACACCCTGGCTCCAGAAAACCTGGCGAACCACAGGGGCGCGCTGCGCGTGGAGAACCCGCAGCCCGTTTCACCGCTCCTCAATTGAGGTCAGGATGTCCACTAAAACCGGCAAACACAGCCAAATCATTCAACTGTTTCAAAGGAGAAACCAATGAAGAAAAGTGTAATGCTTGTCGCAATCTTATTGATTGCCTCTCTGGTGCTCGGCGCCTGCGCCACCGCAACAGAGACCCCTGTTGTGACCGAAGCCCCGACTGAGGCTCCCGTCGTTACCGAAGCTCCGACCGAAGCCCCGACCGAAGCATCCGCCGGTACCCTGCGCATTTGGGCTGACGAACAGCGCGCCCCCGTTCTTGCTGAATTGGGCAAACAGTTCAAAGCCGAGTACAACGTGGACGTGGTCGTCGAGAATATCTCCGGTATTCGTGACCAGTTCACCGTTGCGGCTCCCGCTGGCGAAGGTCCCGATATTATCGTGATTGCCCATGACCAGATGCCGGCGCTCGTTGCCTCCGGTCTGGCCGCCGAAATCGACCTTGGCGCCAAGAAAGCCGATTTCCTTGAATCCGCCATTAAAGCTTTCACCTATGCAGGCAAGCTCTATGGTATGCCCTACGCCCAGGAAAACCTCGGCTTCTTCTATAACACCGAGCTCGTCCCCACCCCTCCCACCACCTGGCAGGAAGTTCACGACATCAGCCAGCAGCTGATTGCTGACGGCAAAGTTGAGTACGGTATCGTGCTCGGCGGTACTTCCTACGATGCATATCCCTGGATGACCTCTCAGGGCGGCTACATCTTCGGTCTGGATGCCAATGGTGACTACAATCCTGCGGATATCGGCGTCGGCGGTGAAGGCATGATCAAATTCGGCCAAATGGCGCTGGATTGGGTCAATGACGGCACGCTTTCCAACAACACCGACAATACTACTGCCAAATCCATGTTCAAAGACGGTAACGTGGCTTTCTTCATGAATGGCCCGTGGGAAATCAAGAACCTGCGTGAAGCCGGCACTCCCTTCGCCATCACTAAGTTCCCCGATGGCGGAACGCCCTTCCTCGGCGTCCAGGGCTTTGTCGTGAATGCCTTCAGCGAGAACATCCTGCTTGCACAGTCCTTCCTGACTGAATTCGTCGCGACCGAAGAAGCGATGCTCAAGCTCTACGAAGCCGATCCCCGTGCTCCCGCCTACAAACCCGCGCTCGAGAAAATGGATGATCCGGACTTGCTCGCGATTGCCGAAGCCGGCGAAGGCGCACTGCCGATGCCCGCTATCCCTGAAATGGGCGCTGTCTGGTCCGATTGGGGCAATGCCCTGACCTTCATCTTCAATGGTGAAAAGACCCCTGAAGTTGCCTACACCGATGCTGCCAACAACATCAAGATCGCGATTGCCTCCAAGGGCATGGTCAATGTGCCTGGTTCCTACCAGACCAAAGTTGGCTGCGCCTCTGACTGGATGCCTTACTGCGCTCAGACTGCGCTGGTCAAGGGCGACGACGGCAAATACACCGGCACTTTCCTGATCCCCGCTGGCGATTACGAATGTAAAGTAGCTCTCGACGGCGGTTGGGCTGTCTCCTACGGCGACGGCGATGCCAACTACAAGTTCACGGTTGCTGCTGACGGCAATGTAACCTTCATCTTTGATCCCGAAACCACAACCCTCGAGATCAACGTTCCATAGTCTGTCTCTGAAGTAACGAGGAGACCGGGTTTCCCTGGTCTCCTCCTGACAATTTAATATCGTGTATGTTGCGCTTCACACAGTTCCTCGCAACATATCGCATGCTTCGCAACACATAGTGTGCTTCGCAATGAAAGGAGTGACAGGTAATGGGTGAAACGACTATCACGAAAGCTAAGTTTGCAAAGCGAACGATTTCTGGTGTTTCCTCAATAATCACTACCGCAATTGTCCTAATTGTTGATGCGCTCCTTGGATACTTCACCTATCGATTATTTTCCCTGGGGTATATCCCGCTCGGGATAGTATTCGTATTGATCATCGCAATTATCAGCTTCGCCTTTCTGGTTCCAAAAGCTCATATGTTCCGCTGGATGGCTGTCGGTTTGGCTGCCTGGCTTTTATTCTCCATCTTCCCCATCCTTTACACCATCTACAATGCTTTTACCAACTACGGTGATGCACACCTGATCACGCAAACACAGGCCATTGCCCAGATTAAAGCGCAGACCTACCTGCCTGAAACAGGTAAGGCTTACCAGTGGGTCGCATATCGTTCGCCGGAAAATAATTATCTGCTGTGGTTAAAGGACGCTGAAGGCAATACCAGCATTGTGCGGATGGTGGATGCCAAGGCGGATGACCATACGCTTGAGGTGGTACCGGGGCAAAACGGGATTGGGGAACTTGATGAGGAAGGCGCGCCATTAACGATTGAAGGCTATACGCGCTTAAACCGCATTACTGCGGCGACCGATAAAAACCTGACCAACATCAAGTTTGGCAACCCGGAAAAGACCATCCAGGTGCGCAGCCCATCCGAAGCAGCTGAACTTCTGCCCCTGTTCGTGTATGACCCGGATACCAACACGTTTACCAACCAGCAAACCGGGGTCGTTTACACGGATATCGAAGGCACTTATACTGCCAGGAACGGCGACAAGCTCATCCCCGGCTACTCCGCCGTGGTAGGCACGAAAAACTTCGTGCAGTTTGTTACCGCTCCCGGGCTGCGCGAACCTCTGGCGACAATTGTTGTGTGGAACTTCCTCTTTGCCTTCATGAGCCTTTTCCTGACGTTTAGTGTGGGCTTGTTGATTTCTATTATTTATGGAGATCCCAACTTCAAAGGCAAAAAACTGCTGCGCTCGCTGCTGTTGATTCCATATACCATCCCCAGCCTGATCACCATCCTGATTTGGCGCGGTATGCTCAATCCGGATCTTGGTATCGTCAACCGCATCCTGGAAAGTGTGTTCGGGGTCTCCCCTGATTGGTTCAACGTTCCGTGGTTGGCCCGTACAGCCATCCTGATTGTCAATACCTGGTTGGGTTATCCCTATTGGATGCTGGTGACCAGCGGTGCTTTGCAGTCCATTCCAAGCGATATTTATGAAGCCGCCGAGGTGGACGGCGCCACAGGCTGGCAGCGCTTCTGGAATATTACCCTGCCCCTGCTGTTGGTTTCCGTTGGTCCATTGATGATTGCTTCGTTCATCTTCAATTTCAACAATTTCAACCTGATTTACGCCTTTATCAACGGCGGTCCGCCCATTCCGACGGCTACGACCCAGGCTGGCTACACGGACATCATCATCAGTTACGTGTACAACCTGGCGTTTGCCAGCGGCCGCGGCGTCCAGTACGGATATGCTTCAGCAATCTCTTTGGTTCTGTTCGTTTTGATTGCCATCATGTCCCTGGCTCAATTCAGGTTCACGAATATGTGGGAGGAGGTTGGAGAAAATGTCTAATAAGCCCCAATCTATCAAACGCAGCAAACGGGCAGGGCTGATTTTGCGCTGGCTGCTTGCGATTGTCCTGGTCACTTTCAGCATTTTCCCGGTGCTCTGGATTGTTTCAGCGGCAGTCAACCCGGTGACTGACATGGCAAACCAGCAGCTTATTCCCGCCAACGCAGACCTTTCCAACTTTCGGGAGCTGACGACCAACCCGGTATTTCCGTTCTTTACCTGGCTGAAGAACTCCCTGAAAGTTTCAATTCTATCCACACTGCTGACGCTCTCCCTGACGACCATGGCAGCTTTCGCGTTCTCGCGTTTCCGCTTCCGCGGCAGGCAGGGGCTGCTAAAAGCCATTTTACTTATTCAAAGCTTTCCGAACCTGCTGGCAATCGTGGCGTTGTTCTCGATTGTCAAGCAAATCGGCGATGTCATTCCCGCTTTGGGGCTGAACACGCACGCCGGTTTGATCCTGGTATATTCTGGCGGCGCGATGGGCATGAATATCTGGCTGATGAAGGGCTACATGGATACCATCCCGCGCGATATCGATGAATCCGCGCATGTGGACGGCGCCACGGATTGGCAGGTCTTCAGCAAGCTCATCTTGCCGCTGCTGCGTCCAATCCTGACGGTTATCGGCATTCTCAGCTTCATCGGTACTTACGGCGAATTTATTATCGCCCGCACGCTGTTGACGAAACGCGAGATGCAAACCGCGATGGTGGGTCTGCAAATCTTCACCGCCGGGCAGTATACCCAGAACTGGGGTGTGTTCGCTGCCGGAGCGCTCATTGCGGCTGTACCTATTATGGCCATCTACCTTATCCTGCAGGATCAGATTGTGGGCGGCCTGACGCAAGGTGCGGTCAAGGGCTAAATCCACAGCCAATTCTTTAAGCCATAACAGGCTGGATCCACATCCAGCCTGTTTTCTTTTGTCCCGGGATGGAGATTTCCTGCATGGTCTCCCCCGCGCATTCGGTCTCTCTTCCTGGCCTGAGAAGAAGCAAGCTTCGCGCCATCTCGAAAACGCTTGTTTCCTCAGCCGGACGCCTGAGGCACACCAGCATGCAAGGCTCCAAAAATGGATTAACCGACGATTCAGATAGCCCGGATGGTAAATTTAATCCGCATTACTATTGCTTTTTATGTTGGGGAGTACTACTATATAGATATCCATTCACTCGACAAAAACCTGTCCTTCAGGACTATTAATTAGTCCGCGTCTTCGGGAACTTAACATAACGATTCAGGCGTCCAGCAAGTATTAATCAATACTACCAAGGAGCAGATCATGAAAATCAGGCTGTTTGTTATTGCCGCTCTGATATTGACCCTGATGACCAGCGGCGTGAGCGTCAGTGCCGATTCAGCGGTCGATGCGGAAATCTACAATACCTGGAGCGTCGCCACAATCGAGGAAAATGCTGATGAAGCGGTTAACATTTCCACAATTTTTGTTGGTAAACGCGAAATCCCAATGATGATGTATGTCCAGGAAAACCATAACGCTATCTATTGGGTCTGGGAGGCCACGGAAGATTCGCCGGGTAATTGCGGGCCGGACAATGCCTGGCACTGCGATTCCACCGCAACAACATTCCCATTCATGAATATCAGCAATCTGGCGACTGAAACTTACCCGGATACCTTTTCGGTTGGTTATTCATACGCCGCTGGTGGGAATCTGTGGGGAAACACGAGAGAGTATACCCACAGCATGGAATTTATCAGTAGTGACAGCGAAGTTTTGCTGGACTTTGGGGAATTTGGCGAAACTGTAGCGTTGGCTGGTCCCCCTTCGATTGCGAAGATCGGTGGTCACTTCCGGGGTGCGGTGACACTAAAAGTCGGTGTCGATTTCCCAGTCTACAAGTTGGTGTATATCTATTTCAAAGGCGGTTCCAACGATTCTTGTAGGTCGGGTGTCAGTAGCGGCTACGACTGTATTGTCATCGAGGAAACTGCTGCCGGCGGCTTGATGGGAGCGCCAGCCCTGACTTATAAAGATGGCACGAGCAGGCTCCTGTATTATAAAGATAATGCCATCCGTTATGCTTATCCCTGGGAAACCGCTGGCTTGAAGCCGAGCAACTGTGGAGAGACGGGTTTTACCTGGCGCTGCATCGACCTGGACGCCCCTGCATCACCCACTACCGTTGGCGCAAAAGTAGATATGGCTGTTGGCAGGGATGCAAGTGATCTGGCGGCTGCGTATACTCTCAAAGGCAGTCCCGGCTCGGACTATGATAGTCTGATGCACGCCAGTTACGTGGGGTCGGGCGGGAACTGTGGAACAGATAAAAACTTTCTTGGGGAAAACATTTTTACCTGGGATTGTGGGGATGTCGATAACTGGATTGATAGCATCAGCGACACCAGGTTCCACATCGCTTTTGATAACCGCAACTTTCCGGTCATATCCTATAACAATAAGTTAATTGATGATGCTTCCAGCAGACAGCGGCTGTACGTTGCTTATTGGCCCGGGCGCGTGGGCTTGCCTGGAAATGGATGGGACCAGTACCTGGTGGATGGAAACGACCAGTCCACCACCGGTTACTACAGCAATATCGCTTTCAGCAACAACGGCAGGGTTATGATTGGTTATCTTCAGCTGTTCTTCCAATGGAATATGATCATCGATGATACTCCGAATATCAAGATCGCTACGCAGTGGTTTTCGCATACCTGCCTGCCGTTCGTCGTTAAGTAAACTGGTTGACCCGGTCATCAGCGGATTTGCTGACGAGAGTTCCTAAAATTTGCCCGGCAGCAGAACGCAGTCGACGTTGCGGAATTCATCATCAGGAAGAAATGAAAGGATAGGCCGCAAAAGGGCGCGGTCTATCCTTGGTTTGTGCCTGCTCGAGTCTTAGGCTGAAACTCCCTTGGGGGTGTGCTGGCTGAATTGTTGCCAGTTTCGAGGTCCTGCCTCGAAGCCGGAAGGGAGGACGGGCAATTCTATTCGTACTTCAGTGCGTCCACCGGTACGAGAGTTGCCGCGTTCAGGGCCGGGTAGAGCCCGGAGAGCAAGCCCACCAGCGTGGCAAACACAATCGAGAAAATCGGGAGCCAGAAGGGGGTGGCGGTCGCGATCGGTGTGGAGCTCATGTATCCGTTGCTGGCAGCCTGGCTGGCGAGGTAAGAGCTGGCAAAAACGTTAATCACCGCGCTGATAATCCAGCCAAGCGCTGCCCCGCCGACCCCGCCGACAAAACCGATACCGGCCGCTTCGCCCAGGAAGATGGTCAGGATATTGTTGTTCGTCGCGCCGATGGCTTTCATGATGCCGATTTCGCGAGTGCGCTCCAGAATGGACATGGTCATCGTGTTCGCGATGCCGATCGCAGCCACCAGCAGCGCGATCGCTCCGACGCCGCCAAAGATAATCTGCATGATGGTGAAAAAAGAATTGATCCCTTGCACCATGGCCTGCGGGGTATAGGCCTGCAAACCCATGTTGATGATTTGTTCGCTGATCGCGACGACTTCTTTCGGGCTTTCCGCCTTGACCAAAACCTGATTGTAGCCTTCCTTCTCGCGGTTGATTTTCCGGCCTATGCCCCATTCATTCCAGCGGGTCAGCTCATCCAGGGTCATATACATGTTGTAGTCCGACTCGCCTTTGCTTTCTTTCAGCACGCCGACCACTTCCATGTTGTAAGAACGGCGGGTCTCCGTGCCGTCCTGGTTCCATTTGATTAAGGTTACCTTGAGTACCTTGCCCATCAAGTCCGGCGGCTCGATGGGGTCCGCGTTGGGCCTGGGGTTGGGGTCGTAGAAGTTGCGGTTGATGTACGCCCCGATGACCAGCTTGCCCCGCCCGAGTTCGGTAGTGCCCTGGGAAGCTTCCAGATTCATATCAGCCAGGTCCGCCACATCCACGCCCTGGAAATTCCCCCAGGAGGTCAGCTTGTCAAAAGTAATTTCGGAACCCACGGCGATATAGTCCTGAATGATGACGCGTTTGACGCCTGGAATGGCTTTGATCTGCTCGATTACTGAGGGGGTAATCAGAACGAGTTCCTGTTGGTCAGAGCCATTTCCTCCGCCGCCGCCGCCCCCACCGCCGCCCTTTATCTCCATCGGATAACCCGGGTAGACCGTGATATTGGATAAGTCACTGATGCCCCACAGGGATTCGGTGGCGTTCTTTTGCAGGCCCGCGCCAAGAGAGACCAGCGTGACCACCGCGGCGGTGCCAATGACTACCCCGACAGCGGTGAGCAGGACGCGGCCCTTCCTGCGTGCCAGGTTAGCGACAATCAGGTTGACGAGATCACTAAATCGCATACAAATCCTTCACGTGCTCACTTAATCAGAAAATGATGTGCCGTGTTTTCCACGGCTTAGGGAACGTTCTTAGAGCCTTCTTCCATGGGCACTTCCACAGGTTGTTCCGTGCTGCTGCCTGTGCCGATGCCCAAAAAGCCCTTGATCACGTTCCAGATCTTTGCCCAGAAGCCGACCGGCTGTTCAGGCTCAACCGGCATCTCGCCTTCTCCGGGAAGCGGTTCCTGCGGGATTTCCATGGGCGGCTGTACCTCGATCTCGAGCGCAGTTTCATACACGCGCAGCTGGTTGAAGTCATCGGTGTAATTGATTGACACGTGAATCTTTGTCGGTCCCTCGCCAAAAGGCGTGTACATCACGTCCCAGGTAAAGTAACCGCCGGGATCCAAAGTACCTACCAGGCTGGTGTTGTTTTGCAGGTCAGCGTTCTCGGAGCTGACGGTCATGTTGCCAAGCACGGTGGTTTTGCGCGAAAGGTTGGTAATCTGGATGGGCAGCGCGGTCATCATGCCGTTATAAAACATGCCTGGATCGCGGTAGAAGCTGACTTCCAGTTGGGGGAGGGCATAGACCAGCAGGGTAATCAACTGATCGTCCACCGCGCGGGTGCCGCCCGGGGCGGTGTAGACCAGGGAGACTTTCAGCGGGTAAGCGCCGGGCACGGTGCTGACGTTCACTACAAACTGCTGCTCGGTTTCCACGCTTGCGCCCACCGGCAGCTCACCCAGCAAGACCACGTTAGAACTGCCCACAGGGGCAAAATTGGTCAGGTCGCCAGTGGAGCCGGAGATGCCCGGTTGGGGTGTGCCTTGTTCATTGGGGGCAAGCGAAACGCCGCCGCCGTACACCAGCGACACGTTGCTGGCGTCCGCCACGCCGGCGTTGGCAATCTTTAGCTTCAGCTTAAAAGCTGAGCCGGGCTGCAGGGGATCCACATCCGTGCTGTAGCCGGAGATAACCAGCTGCGGCTTGGCGGCAGCGCCTGGGGTAGGGGTTTTGGTCGGGCTGGCCGCGGCCGACTGGGCAATGGCGACGTAAAACACGAAGGAGGTGCTGTAGCTGGTGCCGGCGTCGTCCGTGTAGGTAGCCGTAGCGTTAATCACGCCTGAATATTTCCAGCTACTGTAATCGCTCACGCGAAAGCGCAATGTGGTGCCGGGCGCATCGTTTATCTCGATGCTTTCCAGGGTAAACACTCCCCCGTCCAACGGAACAAAGTCTTCGCTGCTAAAGGTCATTACCACGTTTCTGGCAGCTGCATGGCTGTTATTCTTGATCACGAAGGTAAAGTTGAAAGGCGCCCAGGGTGAAACCGCACTGTTTGGTCCCGGAGAGTAAGAATCAATATAGAGGAGAGGCTGCGCTGTTTGCGCGGCGGCGGGCTGTAAAGGCGCGCATGCCAGCAGGAACACCAACAAGAGTACCGCTGCGCTAAATCTGTAGAGAGCTTGATTCATCGTGATTCACTACCTTCCCAAGTCATTTTTTCGATTGATTCGTGATATTGTGCTTCACTTACCTGCTTGCCATCCAGCAGAAAAATCTTATCGGTGGCCACGCTGAGCATGCGCGGGTCATGGGTTGCTACCAGGATGGTCTTGCCGCCTTTTTGCAGGTCCACGAGGGCATGCATCACAGCCGTGCCGCTGCTGGTATCCAGATTACCAGTCGGCTCGTCAGCGAGGATGAGCAGGGGATTGTTGATGAGTGCCCGCGCGATAGCCACGCGCTGCTGCTGTCCGCCCGAAAGCTCGGTGGGTTTATGGTTAAAGCGGTCCGCCAACCCGACTTCTTCGAGCTTTTCCCGGGCGCGTTCTTTGCGCACCGAAGACTTGATGCCGGAAAAACGCAGCGGAAAACCAACGTTCTCTTCCGCGGTCATGCTCGACACCAGATTGAAGGATTGGAACACAAACCCGAGTTTTTCCCGGCGGTAAGCTGCCAGAGCGTTTTCATCCAGCGCGGCAATCTCCTCGCCATCCACGCGGATAGAACCGGAAGTAGGCCAGTCAAGTCCGCCGATCAGGTTCAGCAGGGTGCTCTTGCCGGAACCCGACGGGCCCATGATAACCGCGAAGGAACCCTGTCGAATTTGCAGGCTAATCCCATCCAAGGCGCGCACGTCCGTCTCTCCCATGCGGTAATGCTTTTTTAAATCAGCGGTGCTGACGAAATCATCACTCATATCAACTGCCATTAGAAGAAATAGAATCGGCTGGTGGTGGAAATACCGCTCAGGTAAGTCCCGATAAACCCGGGGATGCCCAACAGCAGCAGCATGACGAATACAGCCACCAGCGCGGAGGTGAGCGCCTTGCTTTTGGACAATCCCGAAAGGGTTCGGGCGCTTATCAGAAGCAGCCCAATGTGCCAGACGTAATACAGGTCCACGGACGAAAGCACGCTGCGCAGGTATGCCTTAAGGCCGGCAGCGTCGGAAGGGACCAGCGCGGAGAGGCCCGGATTCTCGACCAGCCGCCGAGCGAAAAGAACTACCAAAATTTCCACCAGGACGCGCAAAATGAAAGGAGTCATCGCCCAGGCTACCAGATTGCTGGACCTCACGCGGCTGGAACGGCTGCCCCGCAGCGTGATTGCCAGGTGCAGCAGGCTGCTTGTGAGCAGCCAGATCAGCCAATACCCGCTTACCCGGCTCAGGACCGGAAAAACGTATAGAAACATCGGCGAAGTCTGCGAAGCCTGGGCTTGTAAGAAGGCATTCTGCTCGTCGCTGGTCCAGTACTGGAAATTCTCCGGGATGTTCGACCCCGACTGAATGATTTGGCGTTGAATTGGCGCGGAAACCAACACAGCCGCGATAATCAACACGGAAAGCACCAGCAAAGGGGTCAGCCAGACCGCTTTATCCTCCGCCAGGACGGCCTGGACGGTTTTGCGCGGTTTTATCAGCATTCCCGGCAGCCAGCGCCAATGCATTTCAGGGGCGGGGGTTTTCCTCTTCTCAATTGTGGTTTCAGCCATGGCATCCTGTCTTTTCCGTAATGTTATTCTCAGGACGAAAAACTGCGCGCTTTGTTCCCAAAGCCGGCGGTGAGTTCTTATTCAGTAGTATAAACAAAAATGCGTGCTTGTGTGATTGAGCTGAACAAACCTGAGAGAAGGGAACGGTTAATTCAGCGCTTGGATGGGTGTTGTCCTACAAAGGTCTTCCTTTTCCCGAGGTTACCAAACGCCCTTTTTCTTGGTGAGGGGATAGGGCTGGCCATATCCCTGCTAATCGGGAATGCTATGCCTGAATAGCAGGAATGGGCTATGCTGAGTAGACGTCAGATTAATGAAACCACCTCAGGAATGACACCAATCCCGCTGCGATTTTTCGTCTAAACGGGGAATGGGAGAAAAATTATGGTGCACTCTCTGCTCTCAACAGGTCCCATGCGCCAGGAGCGCCACCTTCTTCCCGAGGTGGAACAGGCGGTTGTACTCCTGGCAGGCCTGTGGGGTGCGCATAGCCACCAAGACCACGCCGGCAGAAGAAGCTGCCTTACGGGCTTTCTTCCCGATCTCCAACGCGCCTTCCACGCCCGTGCCAATCAGAAGCACTTCAGGCTTAAGCTCGAGAGCGCGCGCAAGCATCCCAGGCTTGAGTTTATGCCCTCTGCGTTCATGCCATGCCGAAATACCCTCCGAACTGAGGAAGATATCTTTGCCAACGCCTTCTTCGGCGCTGTGCACAGCGCCATGAATGCTAAACCGCGCCCATTCAAAACGAGTGATAGGTCCTTTGGGGTCTGTAAACATGGGGGCCTCCTTTTCGCAGGGCAGCGCGCATTCTGCCCTGGAGCTGAAAACCGATTTTCATTTCCATTGTAACCACTCCAGGCGTATTTTCAATCAACGGGCTTTGTTTGGTGCCCGGAACGTAGAAACCCACCGGCTGCCAGGCGGCTTTCCCGCTTGATACGGGCTCCGGGAAAGTGCGCGCGAGGTTGGCTGTCGCTTGCGGCAGGTGCCGTCCTATGGTAAACTCTTTCGGTCGTAAAACTCACCGGCACAGAGCGTGCCGTGTGGGGTTAGTTGAACAGAAAATAGACTTTCAACGGACCAGGCAAAGCCTGGTTTTCTATTGTACATGGACCGCTCCACTGATTATGGGACAATTGCGCA
>Ga0116170_10002404_pt1 | contig 18074 bp, 14 predicted proteins | sample AD_JPNHW1_MetaG_FD_89797 | JGI IMG/M metagenome (GOLD analysis project Ga0116170, IMG submission 89797) | Active sludge microbial communities of municipal wastewater-treating anaerobic digesters from Japan - AD_JPNHW1_MetaG | ecosystem: Engineered > Bioreactor > Anaerobic > Digestate | place...
CTATTGGCCACAGGTTGTTTGGACTATGAGAGAAAATATGAATTATTCACACGAAATGGATTCTGACCAGGTGCGAAATACTTTCAGGACTCTACACTTTTGAAGTTCCAGGCATTTGCGTCCTTAGGATCCAGTTCGAGGGCCCTGCTTAAAGCCTGAACGGCTTCGTCATACTCGCCAAGCACATAGAGCGCGGTGCCTTTGATGACCCAGGGTTTTGCATCATTTGGATTTAGCCTAATAGATTCGTCGGCAGCCTTGATGGCTTCTTCATTTTTGCCTTGAAAAACGATAGCAACACTTTTGAGGCACCAAAGTTCTGAATTGTTAGGATTGAGTTCGATGGCTTTATCATAAGTATCTATGGACTCATTTAATTTTCCCAGATTCAAGAGAGCATTGCCTTTGAGCATCCATGCCCTTGAATTGTTGGGATCGACCTCAATAGCCTTATCGGAAGCCTCAATGGCATCACCATAATTGCCCTGGCTATAGAGCAAACTACCTCTAATTAGCCAGGCTTCTGCATTATTAGGATCTAGACTGATGGCCTCATCCCAAGCCTTGACAGCCTCATCGAATTTGCCTTGAGCATACAGAGCACTACTTTTAAGGCTCCGGGATTCTGCATCGTCAGGATTCAGCTTTATAGCCTCGTCGACAGCTACGATGGCATCATCATATTTGCCCTGGAAATAGAGAGCAGTACCCTTGAGGCCCCATGCATTTGCATCATTAGGATCCAGCCTGATCGACTCGTTCAGGGCCAGGATGGCTTCATCGTACTTTCCCTGATAAAGGAGAGCAGCACCTTTGAAGCCCCAGGCAACTGCAGCGTTGGGATTCAGTCGGATCGTTTCGTCAAGAGCTATGATGGCCTCATCATATTTGCCCAGATGATAGAGAGCAGTACCTCTGTTGCACCAGGCATCGGCATCCATGGGATCAAGCTTAATGGTTTCGTCATAGGCTTTGATGGCCTCCTCGTAGTTGCCCTGACGATAGATTGCATTGCCTTGGTCTTCTGCGGTCTGCTGACATCCAGAAGTTGCCAACATAAACAGAAGAATAAAAACAGCGTAGGCAAATCTCATAATACTTAAGATGCGCTTAAATAAGATATGTTTATTGGGATGTCGGTATGAATTTCATCTTATAACATTTTATGACATCGATATCAATGGACGGGGCGATTAGAGGCATTTATTAAGACTGATTTAGGATTTATATAAGCGGAACACATTCGACATACGAATAAGCATTTTTATGTCTAAAAGGGAGAACTTCCAACCTTAGCAGTCACAAATACCCGCACTTCCTCTCGACTTCTGCTCGCTCTCCTTGAATCCGATCGCTGATATCGCCGCCTGCCCCGTCTTGCAGTTCAGATCGTACGTAGCCTTTGCGGCCAACTCCAGCGTATAGCCGTGAAACAATCCCCTTCATAGAAATCCCGGGCCACTGCCCATCTTCGCGGTCGCCTCCTGTCCGCCTTGGTGCCCGCCCGCGTGGTCGCGAAGGCAGCCAGCGCCCCCGCCCCGGCATCCTCCACTCCGTCGCACACTCCACCCGCCACCGCCTGGACACTGCCTTCCGCCCCCTCCGGCAAGCTCTGCATCTGGTTCATTTCAAATGATCTGCCAGTAGATGAGCGGCGCGAGAGCGATAAGTGCCAGCCCCGTGAAGAGCCTCATGCCCACCCGGTGGTCCTTTCTGAAGGAGTCCACCTGCTCCGGGCTCATGCCGAGAGCTATGGCCCCGCCCAAAACCAGGATGGGCAGGATCACCCCCAGGTTGAAGAATAATAGGTACGTCGCCCCCTCCAGATAGCTTTTGGCGGAGAGAAGGTCGAGTATCGCCAGATAAATGGCTCCCACGCATGGTGCCTTGACCAGGGAGAAGAGCGCCCCGATGAGGAAGTAAGAGCTGTATCGGCCCCGATCCAATCCGGCCTGAAAATACTTGAGGGCCCAGTCGGTGCGGAAGAGAGAAGGCCTGCCCCGGTGCAGGCGCACCGCATCCCAGACCTGAGATAGGCCGGCGATGACCAGAAAGCCGGTCAGGATGTAGCGGAATGAGGCGGCCACCGCCTCCGTCTGGAGCGCCCGCTGCATGCCCAGGCCGAAGAGAAAGTACATGGCAAATATGCCCAACGAGAAGAATACCACCATCGTGAGCAGCTCGCGCCTTCTTCCGGAGGAGGAGAGCACTGATGCCGCCAGGAACACCAGTATTCCCAGGAGGCAGGGATTGAAGCCCGCCACCAGCCCCGCCCCCAGAACAGCGGAGACGGCATAAAGCGAGAACTCCTCTAAATTCAGGTCTTTGACGCCTGCCTTTTCAGAAGCCTGGTCGTCTGCCTGATCTCCCTCCGGCTCGCTCCCCTGCTCGCCTGCCAGGAGGACCGGCCCCCTTTTGCCGGGCAGGGTGACGGCCGCAGCCTGGGGCGGGCTGTAATTGGCGAGCGCTCCTCTAACCAGGGCTTCCATCCTGTCCAGGTCCCCATCATAATCGCGATAGTTGACCACCTGTTCGCCGATGATCACCGCCGGCACATCCCCGGCATGGTACTCCTTGATGATGCGGTGGCCTTCATCAGTATAATAGTAGTAGGCGGAGATGTTTATGGGCACATCCTGGCCGACCTTATCCAGGGTCCTCTTCGCAGCCGCGCATTTTGTGCACCCCGGAGACTCGATGAATATTATCTCGACGGGGACTATTTCCGCGGGAACTTTTCCGGAGGAGGAAGAATAGCTGTCGTCTACCGATGTGCCTTCACCCATTTCCCCATCCTCCAGGCTCTCGGAGGCAGGGGAGGCGGAGGAGGCCGGGGCCATTCCCGACAGAAAAATGAGCGATATGAGCGATATGATCGATATTGCCGCCAGAAGTACGAGGGCCGGGATGGTGCGCATCGGCTCGCCTATTGGTTAGAAGGCATATAAAAGGCTCGTAGGTCGCAGTTTGCTCCGGCAAAGATCACATCGCCCGCGCAGCCACTGGAAGCGCCGCGGGGCTTTGTGACCTTTCCCGCCGAGCAATTTGCTGTTTACTCTTTACTCGTTTGTCACATATTCCAGGACCGGCGTACTGCCGGATGACTCGCTGGAGGCAAATGCCACAGAAGCGCCATCTTCCGCCACCAGCACTATGGAATAGGGGCAGCCTTCCGTGCAGGTCTCAATTGCCTTTTTGACGATATCGGTCACATCCCAGGTGTAGCTTCCCGCCTCTTCGATTTCCACTGCGGGGGAGGATACAGTCTCGTCATACTCCTTTCTGTCATACCAGGTGGTGGTGTCCAGCGTCTCTCCATGCAGGAAGTAAGCCGTGACCTTGCCGGCCTCCTCCACCTCGGCCGCATCAAGGGTTAAGGTGGCGGAGGTGATCTGCTCCGGCTGGAATATGGACTGAGAGCCGAAGAGATTGATGATGCTCAGATATGCAATCTTCGAAGGCGTCCCATCCACGGAAGCCGCCCAGAGCAATTCGCTGTCCGCATAGGTCTGATTGGCGCTCTCTTCATCCACATACGTATCAACATCCATTTTCGCAGTAAAGCTTCCTGCCGCGGCACTGCCCGCCAGCAGCACAAGCATCCCCACTAGCGCATACAAATACTTCAAATTAGCTTCCTCCACAACAAATATGATCGTTATTACAAATAAAAAGGCTTACGTTCATATGTATCTTATGTATGCAGCCTCCTTCTCATATGATCGATAAGCCTATCTTCCGCTATAGCCCTGGGGAAATCTGCTGCGTTAGGTTTATTAACCTCACGACAGCTTCTGATGAAGGTGGGTCGCTTGAAAACTGAAGCATTTTGCCTCCTCTGCCTCTTCTGCATAGCTCTGTTGACCATCCTGCCGGTTGAGGGTAGAGAGATATCCGTCAGCTCGAATCCGCAGGCGGCGATAGATGCCGCCTCGCCCGGAGATACCCTGATCGTAGGGCCGGGAAATTACGAAAAGATCACCATATCCAAAAGCCTCAATCTGATAGGCCGGGACGCCACAATTCGGGCAGGCAGCCGGGATGCCTGCATCAGCGTCGAGGCAGACGGAGTTAACATCAGCGGCTTTCTGGTAAGGGACGGCTTTTATGGAATCAAGCTCAACTATGCAAAAGGCTGCACCATAGCCAACAACACCGTCCTCTACTGCACCCAGCCCGGCATCGCCCTGCTCTTCTCCGACGGCAATACCATCACCGGCAACAACGCCAGCTTCAACGGCATAGTGGGCGAGGGCTGGTATGGAATATATCTGTCCAACTCCAACGACAACCTCATCGCCGGCAACTCCGCCTACGGCAACGGAGCTTACGGCATCAATCTGTTCCCCTCCTGTAGCAACAACACCATCATAGACAATGTCCTCCAGGGAAATATGTACGGGCTGTACATGTTCAACGGCTGCTCGTCCAATCTGATCAGGAATAACGATATGTCCAGAAACACCAACTCCGGCCTGGACCTGCGCATCAACTGCACCAATAACCGCATTCTCAACAATACCATAGAGAATAACCGGGTGGCAGGCATCACATTGATGGAAGGCTCCCACAGAAACACCATCAGCGGAAACCTGATCCAGGATAACGGACGCTACGGACTGCAGATTCAGAGCGGATCGGACACCTGCAGCATCAACTACAACAACATCTCCGGCAGCCAGACGGGGATATTCCTGGAGTCGAATGGAAATCGGGTCTATGGGAATCGCATAACCGACAACGCCGTCTCGGCAGACGACCGGGGAGACAATACCTGGAATGGGCCATACCCCCAGGGCGGAAACATCTGGAGCGACTATTCGGGAAGCGATGACATGCAGGGGGCAGGACAGGATGCCCCGGGAAAGGACGGCATTGGGGACACGCCCTATCGGATATCCGATAAAGCCGTCGACCGCTATCCCATCATGGGCGGACAGGTAAAGTCCATCTCCGTCCTGGACAGCCAGCTCTCACCCACAAAAGCCAGAGTAGCAGACGGCATTGCAGTAAAGGCAAAGCTGAAATCCAGGTACGACCTTCAGCAGGTGACCGTTCGGGCCTTTAAGAGCGGCGTGCAAGCTCCGGGATACTGCCGGCTGGTTTTATCCGGCCAGTACTATCAGGGCACATTCTCAACAGCCCTTCTAGATCCCGGAAAGTATGATCTCGTTCTCAGCGCAACCGATGCGCGAGGAGCAGAAATCGAGGAGAGCCTCGGCAGGATCGAGGTCTCGGCCAGGTGAGACATGAACTCCCTGGACAGCTCCGCAAATCCTGATCGTTTATGCCTTTTAAGGCGGATAGTGATTCACTTATTAAACGGATTAAAAAGGGGAGACCAATGACGGCAATCAGATCGCATATAAGATCATATTCAAGATCATATTTTGCATCATTCCTGGCGGCGGCGGGCGTTTTAGCCCTCCTCGCGATATTGATGCTCGTAAATTCCGCATACGGGGGAGAGGCCTATTGCGATGCCTGCAAGGGCGAAGGCTGGGACCCCATGGCAAAGCTCGATGAGATCGGCAATACCAATGCGGGAAGTAGCGAGGTCATGCCCGGCCTGTCCACGGCTCAGAAGAACCGGGTAGGCATCTGGAAGCAGCCCCTCTCCGGCTTCAATAGTACCGAGGCAGCAGAGGAGAGCGGCTCATCAGCAGAGAGCAGCACCAAGTCAGAGGGCTCCGAGCAGCAGGCCGATTCCGCTTCCGCCGGGAACGCCTCCGGCCAAAAGGACAGGCAAATAGCGCCGGCAAAATCCTCCCCGGAGAAAGAGACCATTGTGCGCAGCTCTGCCGCAATGGCCATGCTCGCCCCAATTGACGAGGTCTCCGGAAATGAAATTCTGCTTGACATCAGCGAGAACGCCACCTCCCACATCCAGGGATCTATTGCCATCCCCTATACCGAATTTATGAACGGCAGCGCTGTAAGGTCGATGGAGGAGCTGGAGGAGATACTGGGTGGGGCGGGAATCTCTCCCGAAGATGATGTCATAATCTACGGCGAGTGCATGCCCTGCGGCGGCGGCCCGGCTCCGGCCACCTTCGTCTACTGGCTCATGAAGTCCTTAGGCCAGGAGAATGTCAGGGTGATGGACGGAATGGTGGAAGACTGGCAGGCAGCCGGAAAGCCGATATCTGAGGAGGCAGCCATCCTCCCCGCCAAGAACTACCGGGCGGCCGTCAATTCCAATTTCACAGCGGATTACGATCTCGTCAAAGGCGGCTCGGCCCAGGTCGTGGATGCCAGGACCACTCAGGAGTTCGGGGAAGGCTCCATTCCCGGAGCCCTGAACATCCCCTATGAGGGAGTCGTCACCGGAAACAGGATCAAAGACGAGTCCAGGCTCAAGGTCGCCTTCTCCTTCCTGGACAAAGGCCAGCCGGTGATAGTATACACCAATACCGGCGTAAAAGCATCGGTATCCTGGTTTGCCCTGACCCTCCTGGGATATGAGGCCCGGCTTTACTCCTATGAGGATTACTGGAATCACGAGCAAGCTATGAAGAATGCAAGATCCGCCAATGCTGCGGCATTAGAGGGTTGAAAGCGAGGAGCTATCGATGAGCAAAATCAGATTGACAGGATGCCTTATGCTGCTGGCTCTCCTTTTGGCAGCAGGCATACCCTGGGCGAACGCAGAGTGCTCCGCCTGCAAGGGAGGCTCGCCCTCGTCTCAGCAGGATTTGCTGAACTCCGAATGGGCTTCCTTCCTGGGCAACGGCAACGCTACCGCCCAGGTCGTATCAAGCACTGGCGGCCTGGTCACACCCCAATACTCCCGGAAGAATAATGCAGCACTGCAATCAGATGTCGCGCAGGATGCGGAGGCGGAAGTCGGTCAGGATCAGGCACCAGAAGATGCGAGTTTGAAGGCCCTCTCCGTCCAGGATAGCGGGGAGACGCAGCGGAGCGCGGAATTTGCATCCGTACTGGCTGCCCCATCGGCCGTCAACGATTCCGATATCATTTTAGACATCAGCCCTAGCTCCACCGAGTACATCCCCGGCGCGGTGAGCATACCCTACACAGAATTCCTGAAAGAGGGCGGGGCCCTGAAGACGGTATCCGAGATGGCAGGAGTTTTGGGTGAGGCCGGCATATCGGCCGACGATTCGGTTCTCATCTACGGCGAGTGCCAGCCCTGCGGTGGAGGGCCTTCGGCAGCGACCTATGTCTACTGGATCATGAAGTACCTGGGCCATGAAAAGGTAAGGCTGCTGGACGGCAGCATAGACGACTGGGTGGAGGCGCAGCAGCCCACTGCTGAGCAGCCTGTGGTTCTTTCCCCAAAAACTTACACGCCCACCATAGACTCCGGCCTGCTTGCAAGTTTCGATTTCGTGAAGAGCGGCACCGCCCGGATCATAGACGCCCGGTCCGGGACGGAGTTTGAGGCCGGGTCGATACCGGACAGCATCAATATCCCCTACGACCGGGTGCTGGATGATAAGAGGATCAAAGGGGAAGAGGACTTAAAAGAAATATTTGCGTCATTGGAGAAGGACCGTCCAGTTGTGGTCTACACCAATACCGGAGTCAAGGCTTCCATGACCTGGCTGGCCCTGACGCTCCTGGGCTACGATGCCAGAGTATACTCCTGGCAGGACTGGCAGGCCAGCCTGCCCCATCTGGCCATCACACTTAAGGAGGCAAAGGCCGTGCCCAATCCCGCCAGGACCGGAGAGGCAGTTTCGATCACCGCCGTCTTTGCCGACAAAAACCAGAGCACGGGAAGCGATAAGGCGGGAGCATCCGCCGGGGGCAGCAATTTGACCATTCTGACTATCAAGGGCTGCGCGACCTGCGGATTCGGCTCGCCTCAGGGATATGCCGATCTGAGCAGCAACGGCGGAATTGTGAAGATAGGCTCGTCATCCCAGACGGAGAGGGCAGGCGCTGAAAGGGGATTTACCGTATGGGCTTCTGTGAAGAGCCCCTCGGGAAACGCCGTCTCCAAAGTGATAATGAAGCGCATCAAATCAGACGGAGATGAGTTCTCAGGAATCTGGAACGCCAATGTGGCAGCAGCAGTCTACACCGTGGACATCTCAGCTACTCTGGATGATATCACCGAGACATTTCCGGCTGCCTTGCAGATAGAGGTCAGGCCGGCAGACTGAAGCCACCAGCAAATATAAGAATCTTGAAGATGAAATACTGCGATCAACCGTGAAATCCAGCTCATTTGCCAATTTTATTTTATTGGCCGGTCTGATTAGCTGTGCGGCTCTTGCCTGCGCTGTATCGTTTCCCACGCAAAACGCCTCGGAGAACAACAAGGCCAGCATCTGGTTTGCCAAGGAATACAGCAGCTTCATCAACGCCAATGCCGATGACGGCCAGCCGCCGGTTATCTACGGAGTGAGCGTCAGCCCCTCCGCCCTGAATACCGGCGACCCGCGAAGCGAGATCAATGCCTTTGTCCACGACGGCTCCGGCCTGAAGACGGTCTATGCCGATATAGGCTGCCGCATGAACCTCATGCTCGACCTGGACCGCAATGGTCGATATACAGGATACTGCGGCTCCAACCTCCCCCCCGGCAAATATAAAGTGACCATTGTAGCCATAGACAACTCCGGCAATGCCTCCAAGGACGAATCGGCCACGCTGACCATTCGCGATCCACGCGACATGAACGGCAATGAAATCGAAGATTGCCTGGAAAAACAGGGCAGCCAGGACCTCAAGGTGATAGTGCTGCATGACGGCAATTTGAGCGACGTTGCTCCCGCGAAAAACCAGCTCCAACTCCATGTCCTCCCGGCAAGTGCCATGACCGTATCCGGAGACAATCTGGAGAAGATCGCCAGGACGGATGGTGTCAAGGGCGTCTACAAGGATCAGAAGCTTAAGATCATGGCAGCTCCTTCGGCCTCTTCAGAACGATCGCAAACAATAGCCTCGTCCGCCATCGATGATCCCAGGGAGGGGCACAGCTTCACCGGCAAGGGAGTGACTGTGGCCCTGGTCGATACCGGGGCGGACGGAGAGCACGAGAGTTTGAAGGACAGGATTGTCGCCTTCAAGGACTTCGTGAACAACCAGACGGCATCCTACGACGACAACGGCCACGGAACTCACTGCGCCAGCCTCATCGCCGGCAAAGATGGCATGGGCGTGGCTTCCGATGCCAAACTGGTGGTGATCAAAGTCATGGACCAGGATGGGGCCTGCTATCTGTCCGATGCCCTCAAAGCCCTGGACTTCTGCCTGGAGAACAGAAACCTCTATGGAATCGACGTGATCTCCTTCTCCGTGGGTGGGGAGAGCCCTTCCGACAGCTCATCGCTCCTGGACGAGGCCTGCAATAAAATGGTAAAGGAGGGCCTGGTCATGTGCGTGGCTGCCGGAAACTCCGGCCCGGCCCCCTCATCCATCGTAATTCCCGGAGATGCGGAAGACGTGATAACCGTGGGGGCAATTGACAGCGACGGCACGATCTTCGATCTGTCATCCCGCGGCCCCACGGCGGACGACGAGATAAAGCCGGATCTGGTCAGCATTGGAGTGGATGTGGTATCCGCCCTGGCCGAATCAAAGAACGGCAGAAGCGCAATGAGCGGCACATCAATGGCTGTGCCCCAGGTGGCAGGAGCGGCGGCGGTGCTGCTGCAAGCCCGGCCAGATCTGGAGGCAGCCGATGTCAAGAGGACGCTTCTCAAGACATCCGACGACCTGGGAGCCTTTGGCCAGGATAACATCTACGGCTATGGGGCCCTCAACCTCACACGGGCCCTGGAGACTGTACAGGCCGGGCCGGCCTGGCTATCCCCGCCCGCTCTGGATGATGTGAAGATCAATAAGCAAGAGGCCCCGGTCGGCGAGCCGGTCATGATCGAGGCCCGGGCCATAGGCGATATCAGGGCCATTAACGCCAACATCGTGGGTCCGGACAGGAACCTGGAGATATCCATGGACGACTTCGACGGCAACGGCCTCTACTCTGCCCGCTGGGAGACGAGCTTTTGGAGGCCGGGAGACTACCAGGTGAAGATCGACATGCTGGGAAGATTCGGGGAGGTGGACTCTCAGGCGGTCCCTTTCCGATTGCTGGAGAAGAGGTGAAGCTGGTATGCCTCTAGCCCCTACAGAAGGCCGGCAGAGCGGCGCCCGTAAGGATGGCCACGAGCATAATCTGGATCATACTCAGTTGGGCCGTCAGGATGGACGGCAGCACTACCTGGAGGAGACCTGGCGGCAGATATCCCATTTCGGAAAGAAGGCCGTCGCCTCAGGGCTGACCAGCTCCAGGTTCGGAAACATCAGCCTGGCTTTTAGGGGCAGCATATTCATCACCTGCACGGGCAGCATGCTCGATGAGCTGGAGGAGAGCCAGGTCGTCGAGGTGGACCTGGCCGGATCATGCCCCCTGGACAGGATCGCGAGCAGTGAGACCTGTGTCCACCGGACCATATACGCCAGGACGGCCCACAAAGCCGTCATCCACACCCATTCTCCCTACGCCGTGGCCCTTTCCCTGCTGGAGAGTGAAGAGATTGTGCCCCTGGACAGTGAAGGGCTGCTATTCCTGGGGTCGGTACCCATAGTGCAGGGCAGCCTGGGATCGGAGGCTCTGGCAGAGAGCGCATCCTCCGCCCTGCAAGGGCATCAGGCCTGTATTGCGCGAGGCCACGGGGTCTTCGCCGCCGGCAAGAGCCTGACCGAGGCCTATACTGCGGCCTGCATGACCGAGCACAGCTCCCAAGTGCGATACCTGGTAAAAACATATCAGCAAGGACAGCATTCTTCCAACCGCAGCCTGTAATGGCAGAAGGGCTCCGAGCATCTCGATCCGACCTCCGCCCTCAGGGGAAAAATTTATATCTTTATTATGGCTTCATTAAATTGAGCGGGTAATCCTAGTTTTTGAAATCCACACTGAACCCCCACTCTCCTACCCGCTCACTTTAAAAATTAATAAAAGAAAGATCTATTAATGCCGCGGAGCATATATCCTTCATGAATCCATCTCTTGAGATCGGTAGGGTCATGGGCATTCCCGTTCGGCTGCACTGGACCTTTCTTCTAATAATCCTTTATGTTGCCGCCGCCTTTGCCACCATCAGCCAGGCCGTCTATGGCCGCACCTATGGCTTTGGCTCCATCCAGCCGGAAGGCCTGCGCTGGATCTATTCCCTGGCATTTGCCGTGATTCTCTTCATCTGCGTGGCCCTGCATGAGCTGGGCCATTCCTATGTCGCCCACAGAAGCGGAATTGCCATAAAAAGCATCACCCTCTACTTCTTCGGAGGGGTGGCTGCGATGGAGGAGATCCCCAGAGATCCCCGGCTGGAACTGGAGATGGCCTTCGCCGGGCCGGCCATAAGCGGCCTTTTGGGTTTGGCCTGCGTTTTGCTATCCGGTCCTGCGACGGCTTTGGGAGAAGGAAATGCCCTGTCCGTCATGCTCTGGACGCTGGGAATCATGAACCTGGTGCTCATGGCCTTCAACCTCCTGCCCGCCTTTCCCATGGACGGCGGCAGGCTGCTGAGGGCCTGGTTTGCCGGGAGGATGTCCTACGTAAAAGCCACCCGTCGGGCCGCAGATATCGGAAAGATCTTCGCGACGCTCATGTTTCTGCTGGGGCTCTCCTCTCTGAACTTCATGCTCATATTCGTGGCATTCTTCGTCTATGTGGGGGCGTCTGAAGAGGGAAAGGCAACCGAGATCTCCGTCAGCCTGGAGGGCATAAGGGTCCGGGATATCATGTCCCGCGATGTCACCACCGTCTCCGCTGACATGACGCTGCAAGATCTCAAGGAGCTGATGTTTCAGGAGAAGCATCGGGGCTATCCAGTCATGGATGATGGGGCTTCTCTGCAGGGAATCGTCACCCTCAGCAACCTCCTGAGCGTGCCGGAGGAGAGGCGCGCCGTGACCCGGGTGGGTGAGGTGATGGCAAGAAAGTTATATGTGATCGCTCCTGAGGAGCAGGCATCGACTGCCATGAAGATGATGAACGATCTTGCGGTCCATCGACTGCCGGTGATGGACGGCGATCGGCTGGCGGGCATAGTATCCAGGGAGGATCTGGTGAGGGCCATTGAGCTCTCGTCTGAGGCGGGGAGCATGAGAGGTAATCAATTTGGATAATACGGACGCAAAGATGGACGGGGCACTGCCCGCCGTCCGGCTGGTGGTGCCGGGGTCCGAGACTATAGCGGGAAGCGAGATACATGAGGTCATCATAGTAGGAACGGCCCATGTATCCGAGAAGAGCGTCGCCGAGGTGGTAAGCAAAATCGAGGAGGCCCGGCCAGACATCGTGGCGGTGGAGCTGTGTCCTGCTCGATACCGGGCGCTCACCGGCCAGGAAGAGGAGAAAGAGATCAAGATCAGCGAGCTTCTCAGCGGCGGAAAGCTCTATTTCTTCCTGGTGCAGTGGTTTTTGGCCTACATCCAGAGGAAGATCGGAGATGAGATGGGGGTCAAGCCGGGCTCAGAGATGCTGGCCGCCATTGAGGCCGCCAAGAGGACGGGCGCCCGGGTGGCCCTCGTCGACCGGGACGTGGGGATCACCATTCAGCGCTTCTGGTCGGCCATGGGATTTCTGGATAAGGTCCGGCTGGTGTGGTCTATGATACCGCCCGCTCTGGGCTTTGGCGGGGATGAAAAGATCGATATAGACTCCATCACCCAGGAGGATATAGTGACTCAGATGGTGGCGGAGTTTCGCAAGATCTCGCCCGGCGCAGCCAACGCCCTGGTGGACGAGCGCGATGCCTACCTGGCCAGAAACCTGTATCTGCTCTCCAAACAGGGGCGGGTCCTGGCCGTGGTTGGGGCCGGGCACAGAGAGGGCATAACCCGGCACCTGTCCCATCCGGAGAAGATCCCCGCCCTGGAGGGGCTGAACGAAAAGCCCAAGAAGAGGATCACATTTGCCAAGATCTTCGGAGCCGTGGTCAGCCTGCTCATCCTGGCCACCATCGGCCTGGTGCTGGTCAACGCCAAGTCCAGCCAGAGCATACTGCTGGCCTTCGCCATCTGGTTCGCAGTCACCGGAGGCCTTTCCGCCCTGGGAGTGCTGCTGGCCAGGGGGCATCCGCTCTCCGCCCTCACGGCGCTCATGGTCGCCTGGATGACCACCCTCAATCCCTTCGTCGCGGCGGGGTGGTTCGCAGGAATGGTGGAAGCCTGGAAGATCAAGCCGACGGTATCCGACCTGAAGAGGCTGGCCCAGGCGGACAGCTTCTCTCAGATGATGGAAAACCGCCTCTTCAGGGTGATAATGGTGGCAGCTCTCTCCAATCTGGGGGCAATGGCCGGGACGTTCATCGGCATCTACATCATCTGGAAGAAGCTGGAACTGGTAGATCCGGCAGAGATGCTCCGGGGAATAATATGATTAACCTATTTTTATTATCCTGTTCATGACGGCTGAGAGGACCACAAAACAGAGTACTCCCAGGGCCAGGCTCCTGGCTACTCCCAAGCGGCTCGCCCCCAGCAGGACGATCAGCACATAGACCAGCCAGGGTGGGGTGAATAGGAGGAGGTTCCAGGCATACTCCTCCACCGTCCGGCTGCCGCCCTCGGCAGATATGAGCAGGAAGGTCAAAACCGTCTGGAGGGGCAGAGTGGTGATAAAGGCGGCAGCCATGCCCCGGCCCTGCCCGGCCAGATAGACTGTGAAGGCAGTGACGGCTCCCCCCAGCAGGAAGTATATCAGCAGCCTCAACTCGGAGGCAGCCAGGTAAGCCAGGATAGAAGCCCACTGCATATCTTAATCAAATCTCCGGAAACGTAAGAAGGGATGGCACGAGATGCGAAAGGGAGTAGCAATGAAGGGGGTAATAAACGTCACCTCGTGCCGCGAATCTCTGCATTATCCTATCATAATGCAGCTATCACTATTAGGTCTCTTCTCCTTTATTAAGTTTTAGGTCGGAAAACCGACCGGCCTTCAGCTCCTCCTCACCGCATCCTCTACCTCGGCGAGGCAGGCATCGGTCTTGATGCCCAGCCCCCAAAAATGAGTGCGGGAAGCCTGGCGGCCTGCCAGACGCAGGTTCTCCACCGCGCGGTCTATCTTTCCGGGGGTGATGTGCAGCCGCTCGCAGATCATATGATGATCGTAGTACAGGGGAGAGTCTATCTCCTGCGCGCAGCAGTCCAGGATCTTCTCAGCCCTCCTGCTCAGCAATTTGCGGGCCTGCCCCCAGGAGCGGGCAGAGGCGATGGCCTGCCGGTCATGCAGGGCACCCAGCCACAGCGGCCCGCCCACCGACGTCCTGCCTCCGCAATGGCGGCAAAGGCCACCAGGATGGGGTGCGCCGAGCAATACAAAGCTGCCGCAGGAAAAGCAGTGCTCGACATAGCCCACCTCCTCCAGGCTCCTGTCGGCGGCAGCCGCTCCTTTGACCAGGGAGAGATACGTTCGGGCATAGTGATCGGTCACATGAGTGAGCAGAGGAATGAGCCCTTTGTCCCAGCGGGCCAGCTCTCGCGCCGCCAGGCCGAGGAGGATTCTGGCCCCCATCTCCCGGTGGTAGTCGGTGCGCAGGGGATGAGCCATGTACTTTCGAATCCCGCTCTTCAAATGAGCCCCGCAGAGTGGAGCCGTATCGGTTGCCGTTATGAATAGATAGGCGAGCGCCGAGCGGCTGGCTGCCGATAGATACGGCGAGGGCGAGCCGAAGGGATCCAGGTCTACAGCCTGAAAGTGCTGCTCATGCAGTAGGACGTTGGCGCTTTTGCAGGTGACTGAGCAGTTGACGGCATTTATTGCCGCATTGCTCTGCATCAATGCGGCGGCCTGGGGGCTGATATCGTTTAAGGTCACACTTGCCACGCCCGCCTCGCGTGCCACTCGCAGGCCTCGAATGCCGCTGGCCGAGAGGGCGTCCAGGTATTCGCTGAGGCCCAGGCTGCCGGACATAGCCACGCCGATATCGCGATTTAAAATCATCCGGGGATTGTAGAAGGCACCATCCGTCTCAAATGTGACCGCGCCCTCAGAGATCAGGCTCATCAATCTCCATGGAGGAAGCTGTTCTCCTTTTGAAATGGTGGCGCGCTGGCATCAAATGAATCGGAGGAATCCCATTTGGGTGGAGAGGATGACACCCTTCTGGAGATCACCGCCACTCCGTTTTGCATGGTGGTTGTGGGGGTGACCCCCACCGCCGGAGAAAATACCCCATATTTCGTCGTTTCCATTCGCAGAGCCGCTATGTCCAGGTCTCCCTCTGCATAGGGGCGGATGAGCGGCCTATTGTCCATGGAGGTCGACTCCGGGCCGGGCAGAGGATAGGGGTCATCTCCGATGCCGTCGCCATTGCCGTCGCTTCCCTGATAGTCGCTGTAATAATTGCCGAAGGTGGTATTCCAGATATTGAGGCTGACGTTCTCATAGGCATTGATGTCGTTGTGGTTGAAGTTGTTGCCGATTATGAGGTTGTTCCTATTCTCGTTGAGCCTGATGCCGTGCTTGTTATGGGAGGCATTGCTCTTGTAGACCGCATTATGGTGGCAGCCCCGCGAGATCTCCAGGCCGTTGAAGTTTCCGCCTGCCGAATTTCCCAAGAGCACATTGAAGCTGCTGTTCTCCTGGAGGCTGATGCCTATGCCAAAGCCTGAGACAATCTCGCTTCTGCTGTTGTCCTGGGCGACGTTGCCGGTAATGTTGTTATAATTGGAGCTATCGGTTATCAGAATTCCGTAGTAATTATGATCGGCATGGTTATACCGGACCTCATTTCCGGAGGAATTCCAGAGGGACAGGCCGAAGGTGTTTTCGGAGAAGACGTTGTCCTGGATCACCCCTGACTTCGATTGCCTGAGAAGCATCCCACCGTTGCTGTTATTTATGACGGTGTTATCCTCTGCCAGCACATCTGAGGACCTCTCCACATCCAGACCGTACTTTTTGCAGCCGGTGATGCGGCAGCCTTTGACTGTGATTTCCCGGCTTTGCAGTATGGAGGCCCCGGTATCGCATCCGTTAAGGGTCACATTATCAAGGACGATTCCTTTCACATCCTGGGCAAAGACGCCCACCTGCGCCCCGTAGATGGTGCTGTTACTCAGACAGAAGCCGTCGCCCTCCACCACCACGGCAGAGTTGGGGTCGTTGAGGCTTGCGCCCGCCGCTGCAGCCGGGTTTTGCATATAGTAATTGAACTTGGCAGTGGTGTCCTTGCCCACTCCCCTGATGTGAAATCCGCTGATGATGACTCCGTTGGCCAAAACCACTATGGCCGGCTTTTGCAGTCCGGCGGATAAGGAGGGGCTGCCTTCGCCCTGGATGGTCACCGGCCGGTCCACCCGGAAGCTGCCGTACTCTCCGGCGGATACCAGTATGGTGTCTCCGGATGACGCCGAATCTATGGCCGCCTGAATGTCGCTGCCGGCGGAGATGGCGGCTGCCTGCGCGGCAGGGAGGATGGCGCAAAAGAGAAACAGAGCACAGGATAAAACCATAGCCGCCCTGCTGCCCCGTTGGGTATCTATGATAAACATGTATCTCATGTCCTTCTCAATGGCGGAAGTGACGCATGCCGGTAAAGACCATGGCCATGCCGTGCTCATTGGCGGCATCTATCACCTCAGCATCCCGAATGGATCCGCCGGGATGAACTACGGCGCGGGCTCCCGCTTCGTATGTCTGGTCCAGGCCGTCTCGGAAGGGGAAGAAGGAATCGGTGGCAGCCACTGTACCCCTGGTGGAAAGGCCATGCTCCTCCGCCTTCTCCGCTCCGAAGCGGGCTGAATCCACTCGGCTGACCTGGCCGGAGCCTATGCCGATGGTCTGGCAGTCAGTGGTATAGACCAGTGCATTGGATTTGACGTACTTGGAGACCTTCCAGGCAAACCTGAGGGCAGAGGTCTCCCAGTCGGTTGGGGCTCTCCGGGTGACAACTTTCCATTCCTTTATGTCGCCTGTATCATAATCCTGGAGCATCATGCCTCCGAAGATGCCCCTCTGATAAAATCCGCGGTAAAGCTTATCCTTGCTGTCCAGCAGGTCGCCTATATCCAGGATGCGGCGGTTGGGCTTCTTCTCGGTGAGCAGCTTCAGGGCATCGGGCTCAAAGCCTGGGGCCAGCAGCACCTCCACGAAACTGTCGCCTATGGCCTGGGCCGCGGCCAGGTCCACGGGCCGGTCGAAGCCGATGACTCCGCCAAAAGCGGATTTGGGGTCTGTGGCAAAGGAGAGGCGATAGGCCTGATCCAGGGAATCGCCATAGGCCACGCCGCAGGGATTGGCATGTTTTACTATGATCGATAAGGGCTTATTTTTGGGGACGCCGTCGTACTGGGAGAGGTCCATGAGCATCTCCAGGACGGTCTCTGCATCAACCATATTATTGTACGACATCTCCCGGCCGTTCAGCTTCCTGGCTCTATACAGTCCAGGCTCGCCGTCACGGCTGTAGAGCGCTGCCTTCTGGTGCCAGTTTTCTCCATAGCGGAGATCCTGCACCTTCTCGTAGGCTGCCGCAACATAACGGGGCGGTGCTGCGTTTCCCGGCTCTGCCTGTAGCTCGGCCAGCCTTTTGGCGTCGCATTGCAGACAATGATAGAGGGCATGGGCTTCCAGGTCTCTGCGCGTCTTGTCGGACAGGCCGCTCGTTCTGCGGATCTCGTCAATCACTGTTGCGCAGTCCACACCATCGCCGTCCAGGAGAACCGGGCAGCCATCGGCCAGAGCCCGGCGTATGAGAAGAGAACTGGAGTGGGTAATATCATTGCATACCAAAAGACAGTCCTTTCTGTCGTTATCCCTTGAGACGCGATCGCTGATTTGCAGGCCAAGCTGCTCCAGCCCGGCAAGAAGGGGACCGGCTGATGAGGCCTGACCCGTTAAAACGACGACTTGCTTGATCTCCATCGAACCTCTCTCCCTTCATCGCAGGCGATATTTTAACTTTTTGGGCAAATAGAGAAGCTGTGTAGTCCCGAAACCTTTGACTTTATATACCCATCAATGTGGCGGTCGCGGGTGAATGTTACTGAAAATCATCACAGTAATCGAATACATAGGAATCATTTTGGCAGTAAACGCTCATTGAATCGATTGCTATCTCTTTTCAGCAGCTCACGTACGCGACCAA
>Ga0116170_10002405_pt1 | contig 18074 bp, 7 predicted proteins | sample AD_JPNHW1_MetaG_FD_89797 | JGI IMG/M metagenome (GOLD analysis project Ga0116170, IMG submission 89797) | Active sludge microbial communities of municipal wastewater-treating anaerobic digesters from Japan - AD_JPNHW1_MetaG | ecosystem: Engineered > Bioreactor > Anaerobic > Digestate | place...
CACAGAGGACGTTCGTTTGATGGTACTTTTTTTCCTTTATAGAGCATGCTGGTCCAGGCACCGCTGATTCCGATAACATCACTGAACGTTTTATAAGTCATTGTATCTTCAAGTGTCAACCGGTATTCCCCATTCAGTATCCTTGACATTCTCACACCAAGCTGGGAAGCAGTATCCAACAAAAAGACCTCTTCATATCCAGGCGTCTTTCTGATTTTCTGAACACTCTCCCATATTTCTTTACGGTAGTCCATCTGCAGTTGTGAAAGATTTTTTACATCAAGAGCATACTGATCTTCCTTTCCCCACATATTCACCCAGTTAACACTTTTCAAAGGAGTCGGACCACCCAAATCCATTTTGATATATCCTGGTCTGCCTGGGTCGACACGATCAATATTTCCTAACCTGTGATTCAGACCTATTGCATATTTCATAACATCGTAATCATCTCCGGCAAGAGAAAAAACATCACCATCTCCGGTGCAGTCGATGACCACTTTAGCCAGTATGGCCATTCTCCCCGATTTGCTTTCAATAAAAACTCCTTTTATTGTGCTTCCCTCCATAATCACATTCGAAGCCCAGGCATGATATAACATTTTAACACCAGCATCACGGATCATCTCTTCCAGAACATATTTGGCCGCTTCCGGATCAACAACAGGGTTTACTTCATTTATTGACATCCCCAGATCAGTCAGCCTTTTCGACATCTCTCCACCAATACCAAAAATAACCTGTTTCCGGTTTTTATGCTTATCTACTGCATGAGTGGAGAGAAGCGGCAAAACAAGACCTCCTGTCCATAATCCGCCAAGATGGTTATAACGTTCTATAAGATAAGTCTCCGCACCCGTCCGGCTTGCTGCAACAGCAGCTGCAGTGCCGGCAGGGCCTCCTCCAATAACCAGTACATCAGTCTCGGCAAGGACTGGTATTTGCCGTTCCGGCTCCCTGACAGTTTTTTCACCCGGTTTATTCAGTGTAATCCTTGAAGGTTCTTTTCCTTCTGAAACCGGTTCAATTTTCCGTCCACAACCTGCTCCAAAGCTGAGAGCACTACCTGCTATAAGAACCTGAGAAACAAAATCCCTGCGCTTCATGGCCATAATCCGTTATTGTTATCAAATTTAATAATAGAGTTTCTTGAACTATTCATTTAAAGGAACCTCTTTTCCTGTAAGCCTGATCCTTCCTGTCATCACCTGGGTAAACTGAGGATCGAGATAACCTTTAAATCCTGGCTGTTTACCACCCACAGAAACCGTAAAATAGCCCGGTTCAATTACTCGTTTATCTTTGTTATTAATAATTGAGAATTGCCGCGGATCAATAGTAAACTCCACTCCCTTTGTCTCGCCCGGTCTGAGAGTGATCCTCTCAAATCCTTCCAGCTGACGGATCGGTCTGGGTGTTGAAGCCTTTTCATCGGTAATGTAGAGTTCAACAACCTCATCACCTTCGGTCTTCCCTGAATTGGTCACATTGACTTTCACTTTTACTCTTTCACCAGCCAAAACTTTTTCAGGTAGTGATAAATTGCTGTATGTGAATGTTGTATAGCTAAGCCCATAGCCAAAGGGATAAAGAGGCTCACCGGTGAAAAATCGGTAGGTTTTGCCTTTCATATCGTAGTTTTCAAAAGCAGGTATCTGGTCAACTGATTTATAATATGTTACAGGTAGTCTTCCTGCTGGATTATAATCACCAAACAGTACATCAGCCACTGCATTTCCACCCTGTTGCCCGGGATACCCTGCAAGCACAACAGCAGATGCCTTCTGCTGAGCACTGTTCACTGATAAAGCGCCTCCGTTCATCAGTACAACAACGACGGGTTTTCCTGTTGCAGTGATTGATTCGAGTAACTGTTCCTGAACTGCCGGAAGATTGAGGTTAGTCCTGTCTCCACCCAGAAAACCATCAATTTTTATGCTCATCTCTTCACCTTCAAGACGTTGTGACAATCCAAGAACAAGGACTGTGACGTCTGCTTCTTTTGAAGCGACCACTGCCTTCTCCATGAGGTTTACACGGGGACGGGACCAGAGAAGTTTAATGTCTGCGTCGCCTGCATAATTCCTGTACAGAACCTCAACTTTATATTTTTCTCCTGCTTTAAGATCGACAGGAGTCTCAGTATGAAAAGCATGATGCTCTCCCCTGTATTTTATAATACTTTTCCCGTCAAGGAATATCTCGTAAGACGAGGAACCCCATCCTCCAAGATAAAAGGTTCCCGTTTCTGGAGCGACAAGCCATGTTGTCCATTTAATTCCGAAGTCATCATCAGGCATGTCGTATCGTGGAGAGAGGTGTTCCCAATAGAAGTTTATATCATCATCTATTCTGGTAAACAAAGGATCGCCTTTCATCTCCCTATTACCATAATATTCACCGTAAGCACCCTGTTTGCCATCGGCTGTTTGAAGATACCTTGAGGGGACAGGTGTCAGGTTATGAATACCTTCAGCCAGGTCGCTGCCTTCGGAATAAATCACTCTTGTCTGAGGAGTAACTTTGTTAATGATTCCCTTTAATACAGTTACAGGATCCTTAGGGATGCCGTTATAGTTACCTATCAGGGCTTCAAAATTGTCTGCATTAGGTCCGATTACTGCTATTGTCTTGATTTCCTTTTTAAGAGGCAGAACATTGTTATCATTTTTAAGTAAGACAATCGATTCCTGCGCAGCTTGGCGTGAGAGGGAATTATTATAATCAGAACAATTTACATAGAATGGTATCTTTGCATAGGATACCATTTCATCGGGATCGAACATACCAAGCTTAAATCTTGCTGTAAAAATCCTTTTAACTGCCACATCAATATCAGCCTCTGTTAAAAGCCCTCTGTCAAGAGCAGCCTTAAGGTTTTTATATTCAGAACCGCATTCAAGGTCAGTACCGGCTTTAACGGCCTGAGCAGCAGCTTCAGCAGGATCTTTTGCATATTTATTATATTTATAGAAATCAGTAATTGCACTGCAATCAGATACAACATATCCTTTGAATCCCCATTCATTACGAAGGATTCCATACAATATCGGATTTGCGCAACATGGATAATCGCGGAACATATTATAAGCACCCATTACTGAATATACGCCTCCATCAACTACCAGTGTGCGGAAAGCCGGAAGATAAGTTTCTCTTAAATCAGATTCGCTTACTTTGGCATTGAATACATGCCTTAAAGGTTCAGGACCTGAATGAACTGCATAATGTTTTGCTGTTGCAACAGTTTTAAGATACCTGGGATCATCACCCTGCATTCCTTTTACAAATTCCAACCCCATTCTACCCGTAAGAAAAGGATCTTCCCCATATGTCTCATGGCCTCTTCCCCACCGTGGATCTCGAAAAATATTGATATTGGGTGACCAGAATGTAAGTCCCTGATAGATACCCGTTTTACCTCTTCGCTGAAACTCATTATATTTAGCTCTGGCTTCGTCAGAGACAGCATTTGCAACGTTGTACATCAATTGTTCATCCCATGAGTTTGCAATAGTGATTGATTGGGGAAACACTGTTGCGTAACCTGCCCTTGCAACACCATGCAAGGCTTCATTCCACCAGTTGTATGCGGGAATTCCAAGCCGGGGTATTGCAGGAGCAACATAATTAAGCTGATCGGCTTTTTCCTGAATAGTCATCCTTGAAACGAGATCAGTGACTCTTTCCTCGATCGGCAGAGAAGGATTATAAAAAGGGAAATTATATACAGCCTGTTGTGCAGAGACACTGCCAAAAGCTGCAAATAATGACCAGAACAGAAAAATTATGAATACTTTTTTCATCGTATAGGTTTTACTTATAGAAGATAAGGTAATCTGAATTACTAAAGTTTAAAGGTATTTTGTTATTTTGAGAAATTCAACATAATCAGGTAACACATTGCGAAAAAAACAAACCAATATATATGTCACTGACAGGACAATCCATTATTAGAAGACCAATCAGAACCAATTAAAAAAGAAACAGGAAGCAACCCCATGATTACGGAGGTCGCATCTGGATGCAATATAATAAAGGTTTCCGGCAATTCAGAAACATTTTAGCCGGACAACAATGAAAAGAAAAAAAAACTTTTCGGAATGGTCCCAATGTTGGGACCAAACCGAAAAGCATATTTTCAATTTTCAAAGATAAAATTACTGTTTCAGTATTTTCTTTGTGGTCACTCCGTTTGATCCGGATATCTGAACCAGATACATTCCTTTTGGCATTTCTGAACCGGAATCGTCTGTTCCGTCCCACGAAACCTGGTAATCACCCTCTGACAGAAATGCATTTATAAGGATTCTCTCTTTTTGCCCATATGAGTTGTAAATACTGACCTCAACCTTCTGGTCTTTTACGATAGAATAATGAATTGTCGTCTGGTATTTAAACGGGTTAGGATAGTTATTGATTTCTAATCCGTTATCGAGTGTCTTGGTTTCACTTTTTGCAAGGACATCTCCGTTTTCCCATTTTACTTTCATGGCGGGGAATGCATTCAGGTCACCTACAGGATATCCATTATCTGCAGCAGTATATGATTTTGAAGTTGTTGCATAGCTGACATCCCATTCATAAGGATAAATCTGCGACCAGTTATCAGGATACAGACCTGCATTCGGGTATTTTACCCAAAATGTCACAAAATCTAAAAGCAGGTCAGAAGAAGAAGTGTTGGTTAAAGTCAACTGTTCAGTAAAATATGCTTTAGTTAAGTCTGAACCTAAAGATTTTGTTATAAAATTACTAACTGCCCGTGGATATACAATTGAATCATTTGGAGGGGTTTCGTTAAAAAAATCAACAAATTTTTGATCAAAATAAATATTGTTATTTCTCATTTCAACAGAAGCTGATGGTAACACTGTTGAAAGACTGTCATGAGTAATAACGGCAAACGCTTTATCCGGTTGCTTTTGTTCAGATCTCCACCTTGCTGTTAAACGGTCTCCATAGATCATTGGATTTGCAAAAAGGTTGTTTGTAATAATTGCCTTTTTTGTTTTGCCTAACTGTACACAACCATGATAACCCTGCATATTTGCAATTGTGATATGATCAAGTTTTACATAGTCAATAACAGGGGCCATGTTTCTTATAAATCTGTCAGTAAGATTATAGAAGGTACTGTTTTCAACTATAAGTGTATCCATGTTATTTGGCGCACGAACATCAATTGCACGCCCGTTTCCTCCAACTGAAATATGATGTCCAAGATTACCAAATATACAATCACTCACATACAGTTTTGCATGGTCGACAAGAATATTAATACCAGCACTAAGGTCACATGTAAACCAGCATCCTCGCATTATAAACCTGCAATTGAGTCCATTGAAACTCAAAGCTCTGAATGCCACACTTCCATCGGAGTGCTTTCCGTCAAATTCGATATTTTCAAGAGTGAGATTCTTTTGAGCATTAATAAATACGCTACTCGATCCGGAACTGCTTTTCGTATGGAAAATGATAGGTTTTGTACCTGCACCATCTTCAGCACGTATATATAAGTCAAAATCCTTTGCAAGGATAGTAGATGTAGCAAGATACACCTGTCCTCGTTTTAGTTCATACACAACATTGTTGTTTATTGCACGGTTTGGGGCATCTGCTGTGATTGCCTTATAGATCTGATCGTAGACCAAAGTATCTACACCGGGGGTAATACCCTCAATTCTGACAACACGCTGTACTTGTGCCTGCATTGTCTGAAAGAGGGCAAATAATGTCATCAGCAAAAATAATTTACTATATGTTTTCATAGTTTAACCATTTAAATATTCCATCAAATTTTAAATACACTCTGCGATTACTAGAAATTAAGTTCAAGACCTAAATCAATCGAAAATCCGTAGATATTCTTATAAGTAAGGTAGTTACTTCTGTAACGGTATCCCTTCTCAGCTGCATTGGTTATGTTGTTCAGATTTAACAGGACGCTGACAAACTTATTTATCCTCTGTTTTGCGGTAGCATCAAAGCGCAAATAGCTGTCGGTATATGTGTTATATCCGATTTTATTTGATGTTGTGTTAATTCCTGTCAGACGGGTTCCCTGATAAGCCATTGACAAACGTCCTGAAAAGCCTTTAAATTCATAACCCAACCATGCATTAGTTGTGTAATCAACCTGTGATGGCATTCTGCTTTTTGTTTCGGCAAAATATGATTTATCAAAATCAACAGCCATTGTCGGACGAACATCTTTATACATCACAATACCTTCTATTTTATTCCATACCAGATAAGAGGTCTCTGACCATAAACGTGTGAAATTCAGTCCAAGAGTAAAACGGTTAAACGGACTTGGTAAATAATTAAAGTGGTATTGTATTCAAATTCCAAACCGCGGACCCATGAATTGTCAAGGTTTATATAATCTTCATTAAGAGTGAATGATTGTGGTGGTAATCCATTAAGTACTGCTTCTTCCGAAGAGAGCGTCCCTGAAATTGCATAGAACATGTTGTTAATCTGTTTGGCATAACCGCCAAAAGTAAATAGACCAAACTTACCTGTGTAAATAGTCACAGAAGCATCATAGTTTATGGCAGTTGCATGTTTCAGGTCAGGATTGGCTTTTGCTACAGTATTACTGAGACAATTATATCTGAAACGAGGAATAACCCACATATAATTCGGACGAGACAGTGTTTTTGCAACTGACAACCTGATATCCATCCATTCAACAGGCTTAATCTTTAAATGTGCACTAGGCAGCCATTCATGGTAATTTTGTGAAGATGAATCCGGAACAGCATATCCATTCTGCCCAAAATCACCATTTATTGTTGAATAAAAGCAGTGGTAAATATTGTGTGAATATTCATAGCGTATACCTGGAACAAAGCTTATCAGATCGCCATAGTTCAGCTTAAACATAGCATAAGCGGCGGTAACTGTCTCACGACTGTCGTAATTCTGTTCGAGATTATCATTATTCTGAGTAAATTCAGTATTGCTGGCCACGGATCCCGGATGAAAATGATTTGTATACCAGCCTCTTACCTGATCTTCAGGTATTGAAGGAAATAGATTGTAATCGCCTCCCATCATACTTATTCCACTTTGGTCGTTGAAATTTGACATTTCGATCAGTCCGGCTTTTGTTAGATCCAATTTGCGATCAGGTTCCAGGCTCTGGGCCAAAGTACTTAATGCAGGCTTTAAATAATACTGCTGGTCAATATACCGTATAACGTTCCGTTCACGCTCTTCAGACTGATATTTACCTCCGAACTTAAAAAATCCGGCTATTTTATCACCAAATTTTACTGGTAGTTCAAGATCCAATTTAGCTGAGTAGTTGGTTTGTTTCAAAGTATCAGGAGAAACATATGCTCTATATAAATATGAGAGAGTATCTTTATTATTATTATTAAATCTCAGATTATTGATAAAATAGGCAGGATCTTTTTCACTGGCACCAACTGCTTCGTCATTCAAACCATAAGGAGCTCCCATGTCAAACCTCAATTGCATTTCATAAGGATTATATATATTCGATTTTACCCTGGTTGCACTCCAGTCAATTTTCAACTTACTCAGATTGAAATTTCCACCCAAAGTAGAATTAAACGAATTTGACTTATCCTCAAGCACAGTAGCATTGGTAGCAATTTCTCCAGTCCTGTATATAGTTTGTGCTTGTGTATAACTCTCCCTTGGAGATGAATTGTACATATTAGTCATATATATTCCACCAAAACCGAATTGATAGTCAGCCATAAGCAACCCACCAAAACGTTTCGTTATCTGTTTCCTGTCGGAAAGAGTAACATCACTTACAAAGAAAGAATCTGCCACTTCAGAATCAGGATCAAAATATGAGGTATTCAAAGATTGTGAACTTCTGTCAGTACGTTCATAATTGGCCTGTGCCATTATGCCAAGTTTTTTATCCAGGAAACGTGAGGAATAATCCCACGAACCTTTAAAATTTCCAAACTTCTGATGTAAATCACTATATCCGCCATAAACTCTGGCCTGATTTTTTGGTTGATCCGGTGCTCTTGCAATTACAAGGTTAATTGTACCAGCTATGGCGTCTGCATCCATGTCGGCTGTAGGTGATTTATAGATCTCAATACCAGAGAGTAACTCAGGGGAGATATTACTTAAATCTACAGAACGCTCTCCATTGCTGCTAATATCTGTTGAAGGCTGAGCTACACCATTAATACTTATATTACTGAATTTCGGATCCAATCCGCGAAGAACAACTTTAGATCCTTCGCCATTACTCCTTACCAGCGAGACACCGGGCAGACGACCAATAGCCTCTGCTGCATTAACATCAGGCAAACTACGTATAGCATCTTTTGATACAACATTCACCAAAGCATCTGAATTCAGCTGTTGGTTTATTGCAGCATTCTGACCCATACGCTGACTGCTGACAACAACTTCACCTATTGCCAGCATAGGTTGGTCAAGAGCTACGCTTATCTTTTTCTTTTCTCCAGCATTTAAAGAAACAGGAATCTCTTTAGGGCTATATCCTGTATAGGATATTTTAAGAGTATATTCTCCCTGCGCAAGATTACTGAATCTGAAATTTCCATAAAGATCTGTGACTGCACCAACCACAGTACCTTTAATTACTACAGTTGCATAGGGCAAGGGTTCATTTGTAGTTTGGTCAGTGACAACACCAGAGATTTCGCCACTCGGCGAACTTTGCGAACGAACATCGTTTTGTTTACCAAAAGATGTCCCTAACAGAAGGAACACGAAACAAAACATAATTTGTAAATACTTCTTCATAAAATTTAGGTTTAAGTAAATAAAAGGGGTTAATTAAAAGGCAGATTATCAGTATTTTTTCCTGGACATACCCATCCCAAAAAACGAATCCAGTTATTACAAACAGAAATATCCCAGAAATAAATAAAACCGTTAGAGAATATTAATACGATGGGAAGGTGAATATTTTCAAAACGAAAAAAATATTCATGAATCATAAGAAAAAATCAAACACTTTCAGTAAAGGCTTCGATAAATCAAAATGCCAGGTAAACTTTTTTAAAGTCTCTTACCATAGTCAATATTCAGCGTACTGACAAGAGGCTTATCGTAAAGAATATTAATTCCAAAGATTTATATGTATCTAAAAGAAGTTCTTTCAAAAAAACTGTAAAATTGTATTCCACATTTCAAAGAACAAGAAATCACTTACGAAACTAAAAGTCCGGCAACAAAAAATCCCAAACGTTTATAAAGCTCTTTAATCAAAAGACTAGTTCTGATTCTCCAAACAAAGACCATCCTTCTCTTTATTATAAACATATTTATACTCTTTATCCCCTTTTGTAAATGACAATCTAAAATCTCCTTTAGCGTCTACAGATTTGCTTATTGATCGGCAAATCGTTTGTGCTTCATTATCATCATTTACAGGTAAAATAATAGTAGCGATAAGAGTGTTATCTTTATTGGCTTTCACAATCGTTCCGAAATACTTAATCCATGAAAGAGGTATGGTTGCATTTACAGGTTTGGATGCATGTTTGCCCTCCCTGATTGCAACTTCCTGATCAGAAACAGGTATTAATGCCATCGTTCCAGATTTACCGGTCATCAATACATAATTTCCATTAATTTTTGTTTCGACACCCGGATGGAAACGAACTTCAATTTCTGAGCCCGGAGCTGATTTCACCTCATCAACCACAACAGTAATAACCGGTTTTTCGAGTATTATATGCCTTCTCCAACCTTTCATTTCAATTCCAGGATAAGCGTTTGTAGGATCCATGAGCACATAATCTCTTTTCTCGGAACTGGTGAATTTAAGTACTTTACCTCCTATGTTATAATTGTAAGGCTGCTTGCGCATTTTACCCGGAAGCTGTTTCTCACCATTTACAAATACCACATTATGTCCCAGGCTGGAAGCCTGAGGATAATCCCAGCGAACATCATCAAAATACTTTTCGTCGTATGCACCACTTCCAATGTCAGTTATAAAATAATCACCTTTCCAGTTAACTATGAAATGCCCAATATCGAGGTGCCCATGATGGGGATCATCATTTTTCCCTGCTTTCCCTGCTACAAGAACATTATCCTGATTCTTAAAATCACTTCGCATTACCCACCAGTCGATAGTGCGAAAATGGCGTGAGGCATTTTTCGGCGCCTCAGGCTTAACAGACGACTTTGGCCAGATAATATCGAACATATCTGTGCCCTCTTCAAAAAACTCATTACGAAACCATGCCGTTAATCCATCTTTTGTCTCATCAGCCAGTTTATTATACATAGATGATTCCCCCATCTTTCCGCCTGGTGAGTCTTCAAAATTAACAGAACCTTTCCCGGGAACTGAAATATACACCGGAAACGCTGAAGGGTTGCTTTTCAGACGTTCGTTTTCAAAAAGATTATATTTACTGTTTGTTGCTCGTTTCAAAGCATCAGCAAAGAATACGGAAGTTGAAATACCATATCTCCAATAGCCCCCACCTTCCTGCCAGCCACCATCAATATCCAATTCATTAAAAAGGCTGTTGATCCGGTTATAAGATTCACTAACCACATCAGTTAACTGAGGATTTTCAGTAAGCAATGCTAACCCTGCCAGACCAACGCCGGAATTACATACTCCACACCAGTTGCATCGGTAAGCTGTTGCCCACCAGTGAAACTCATAATTTCCACGTACACGGGTAATCACTTTTTCCAACAATGCTCCACGTATCCTGTCACGCTGGGCAACAGTAAGAGCAGGATAAAGCCAGTCGTAAACTGCTGCCATAATGCGTCCAGAATCACCATTATAATGGTCAAAACTAAAATTAACCTGATCATCAGGAACATTATATGGCATTATACGACTATATATAATCGGAAATTCGTGCGGTCTCATTGTCCATGTTGTAAGATCGCAGAAGGAATCGGCAAACTCAAATGCTTTGTCAGCATATTTTTGTTCACCAGTCATCTGATAAACAAAAGCCAGAGTCAGTGCGTTTGCCCTGGTATTAAGGTAATAAAACTCATATCCCCTGTTTCGGTCAAGTTCTGTCCATCCGGCACGGGTGTTCTTTCCCTGAGTTGGAATATTGCGATCAACCGGCATACTTAAAAGCATATTTGCTTCTGCAAGCAACCGGTTCATTACATTTCTGCTTTCCGCATCGTTTTTGATGCGATTCATCATTGCAGGCTTATCTTCATCACTAAAATAGAGGTAAGGATGTTTAAGCTTGCTTTTATTTATGGCCTTGTCAATATCACTTTTTGTAACATCAGTAAAGCTGGAAAAAAGTGTTACTCCAACAAAAAGTACAGTAATCAGAAATATTTGTTTGCACATAAGTTGTATATATTAATTTTTAACACTCTATATTTCAGTATATTATTGTAAAAAACAGATTACCATGTACGAATACATTCATAACTTTAACCTATTTTAACAAATATACTTAAATTTTAACGTCTACTCTTCTTAAGCCTCTTTTATTTAAAATAATTTTTATAAAAAGTATTATTACATTCTTAATCTGTACATTACAAGCTTTATTACATTCTGTATTTTGATAAAGTAATCCAATGCACTACAACTTTATAAAACATAAAAAGAGAATGATTAAACAAAGAATCATTCTCTTTTCACGTTTATTAACAAAAGGATGGTTGTAGTTACTGCCGCTGTATTATTTTAGTCGAATCTCGTAACTTCCAGCTTTCAGACTGAAGAAGCCTGTTGTTGTCTTTTTCAATTCCAAGGGTTGACCTGTAGATAAAATGACGGCCTGCTTTATGGTGTATTTCCCTGGAATATACAGATCAGCAGTTGAATTTGCCGGTATAGTCACTGAATAAATAATTGTATTTTTTTGTCTGCTCCATTTTGAAATAATTAAACCAAATGGAGAAATATGTTTTGCTTCAGCATTTGAAAGACCTTCCACAAATGAAGGGTGCAAAAGAATGTTTTTGAAGCCAGAGTGTTCAGGATCAGGCTTTATTCCACCCAAAGTCTTATAAAACCATGCACTGATTTCTCCGAACATAATATGGTTCATTGAAGCGTCTGATTTGGCGCTGACATCCCAGCTTTCATGCAAAGTAGTGGCTCCGTTAACAATCCACCCGCCCCAGGAAGGATAAGTCTCCTGAGAAGCCAATTTGTAAGCCAGATCAGCATAGCCATTTTCACTTAATGCATTCAGAATAGCTTTGGTACCCAACAATCCTACATCGATATGATTATTGTCAGCTTCAATGCGTCTGGCAAGATTACCGGCTACTCTTGATCTTAATTCTTCAGGCACAACGCCCCAAAAAAGAGGCACGCAGAGCTCAGTCTGTACACCACTTCCATATATACCAGTTTCCCTGTTAAGATACTTATCGTTAATAGCACTCTTTATCTTTTCTGCCAAAGCTTTATATTGTTTCCGGTCGTCTTCTTTACCTAATAACATTGCAGACTCAGACAAAATAGTTGCATCCACAAAATAATAGACTGACGAGGTCAGTTCAACTGAAGCTTTTGATTTCACCGGAACCCAGTCTCCGAGTCCCCAGGAAGTTAATCCTTCCGGACTGATATCAGTTACATGGTCAACATATCGTTTGATGTTGTCGTAACAATCGGATAACAGTTTTTGATCACCATAAAACATATAAACATTCCACGGAATAACAGCAATTGTACTTGTCCAATCGAGGCCGTTTGCCCAATGATACCCCCACCCGCTCGTAGGAATAATAGCAGGCAGTACTCCGTTGGGTTGTTGTTCATCGCGGTGATCGGCCAACCATTTTTCATATACGGTAATTCCGTCAAAATTATAAAGTCCTGTTTCTATTGCAATTTGTCCATCACCTGTCCACCCATTCTTTTCGCGATGAGGACAATCGGTAGGATAACCGAATAAGTTTGACAGATAAGAATTATTTGCAGCCCACCAGATTTTATTGATAAGGGAGTTCGATGTGTTAATCTCGCCTGCAGGAGGCACATCGCTGTGCATGAAATAACCGGTAAGATTTTGGGTTGAAATTGTGAAAGGTTTATTACTGGTTACTTCGACATATTGAAATCCTTTGTAGTTAAATCTTGGCATGAAGCTTTCCTCTCCTTTCCCGCCAAGTATGAAAATATCAGTCTGAAATGGATCAGTATTATCTGCAGGCCGGTAGTGTTCGGCAATATTAGACATATCAACATGTCCGTCCTGGTACAGCTTCTCACCGTGTTTCAGTCTGAACATTGTCCCCGCGTTTCCTTTTATCCTGAACTGGCATACACCCGATATATTCCTGCCCAAATCAACTACATAGGTTGTGTCATTGAGTTTGTTGACGCTCTTGGCAGGGATAGTCTCCACGTTGCGTATGGGATGCAATTGCTGAGATACTATGTTTTGTGAAGGAGCAGCTCTTTTTGTTATGTTGCCCCACTTTGAATCGTCAAATGCGATTTTATTCCAGCCAGGTTGCTCCAGTCTTGCATCAAAATGTTCTGCAGTATATATACTATTAAATATGACAGGGCTAAGCGATGTTTTCCAACTATCGTCTGTCACAATGGTTTCCACAGAGCCGTCTTCATATGTGATACGAATGTCCATACAAAAAACAGGGCGGTTACGCCATGGCGCACGGTCGAAATACCATACAGCGGTAGACTGAAGATTGTACCAGCCATTACCCAGCAAAACGCCTATTGCGTTTTTCCCCTCCTGAAGCTGTCTGGTGATATCGTAAGTGACATAGAGTGTGCGTCTGTCGAAACGGGTAAACATGGGGTCAAGCCTGTGGTCGCCTATCTTTTGCCCATTAATATACAATTCGTAAAGTCCTCCTACAGCTATATATGCCCGAGCCGACTTTATCTTTCCCGATATATCGGCTTCTTTTCTGAAATAAGGAGCCTGTTTTGTATTGATATCCTTTCCTTCAAGATGCTGTCCATCGCTTATCCAGTTTCCTTTCCAGTTTCCCATACTCATCATTCCGGTTTCGAACGAAGAAATTACAGGCTCGCTCTGTACATTATCTTTATCCCACACCCGGACACTCCAGAAATATTTTGTAAACGGCTTAAGGTCTCTGCCATTATAGTTTAAAAGCATGACATCCGATTCTATCCTTTTTGAATCCCACATGTTGCCATTTCCGTTTGCAACTTCCATAGAATCAGTACCTACAATAATTCGATATGCGTTTTGTTTTGCTCCATAACGTTCGTCGTTAATAAGCCACGTCAATCGTGGCGAACCGGCATCAACGCCAATCGGTGTAACAAGATAATCACAACGCAGGTTCCCCGGGACACACTTATTTGTTTGCGGATATGCAACTGTCATTGTGCACATCTGAAAAACAAAAAACAAAAAACAAAAATTTAATCTCATCATCCAATTGCTTATTTCAACATTTAATTATTCGACTACTATTTCATCTATATGCATTCGTGCTGCCTGTCCGGCGCCAGGATGCGATTCAGGAGTATTTCCGAGAGTATGAGCAACAACCCTTACAAACTGAGCTTCGCAAGGTGTGAAATCAACTATGAAATCGCGCTGAAAAGCATCATACTGGTCAATAGGCAGAGTGTTCGCCACACTGCCTACAGGATCGAACTTCACACCATCGCCAGAGACAAAGAACTCGACCCTGACCGGAGCAATGCTAAGCCATAAAGCCCTTTGGTAAAATGCACATTCAATATGCTGTACCTTTGTTTTTCTCTCCAGGTCAATAACCACATCCAGATCCTTTCCGGGAAAATCGAGCCAGTTATATTCAGGATCGTGGCTACCTCTGATACCATCGGTAAGCATTCTCTCCTTTCCTGAAGGTATGGTAGCCGTATCGGGACTTATCAGTCGTACCTTTTTACCAAAAGCCAGATGCTCATTCCGACCCTGGTAAAAAAGGCGGTACATTGCTGAGCGGTAAGCTTCAGGAGAAGTGCTCCATTCTTTTATCTGGGTTATCCCGCTCCTGATACAGAGATCTACGAAGGGATCTACCATAGCCCTGATTTCAGGACGAACTATCCATTTATTACCTGATTTAATGAATACACCTCTGTCGCCTGTGAAGTTTTTCTTTGCCTGTTCCATAATTGCGAAATCAAGAGGCAACCTTGCAACCTTTACCCTCTCAAGTGTTTCCGGGGAACCGGCAACAAGCGATTCTGCTTCGTCAAAATAATGGTTATATCTCTCAATCAGTTCAGGAGTGAGATAGCTGGCTGCAGCCTCATTTGGTGAACCAAAAATACGCAATGGCTGATCAGAACTGGCAAGAGCCTTTTGCATTTCATCGATGTATTGTCTGATGGGACCGGCGGCGGCTCCGTAATATCCTTTCAGAAAATCATTCATTATTGTATCAACATCTGCATACGGATTCCATAACAGTTTTGAGATAACATATGAACGCAATTCTGCAAATTCACCTCCGCCATCACGGTTCCCCTGTTCGAACATTGCTGTCACACCATTTTCTGCAAAAAACCTGAGATTCGGTTGTAAAACAAAAAGATTGGGAAATGGGCTTACAAGATTCGGAAATTGTATTACATAATCCCAGACGATTATGTCATCGGCAATTTTGCTCCATGCTTTTACATCACGCACAAAACTCATGCTGACAGAATCTTTTGCCACGTCAACAGGTCTGTCGCGTCTCAACTCAATACTGCACAGCATGATATTAACATTCTTCCTGGGTATTATTGTTGCAGGGGCTTTCCTCGAATACTCATATGCTAATGTGGAAATAATCTGATCGGGGAACTGGTCAGCTACCTTGTTTACAAAATCCATAATGGATCCGGAAGGAGAACCTTCTCTATCGTTTATTTCCCGGCATCTGTCGCACTGACAATAGTTCCTGTTGTCATTCTGACTGACCGACCAGTACAAAGCTTCAGGATTAGCGGCAATTTCTTTGCGAAGGTTCTGGATTGTTATCTTCAATACTTCAGGATTTGTCAGGCAAAGTTGAGTCGGAATCCGTTTCCCATTTCTTAAGGCATAATACTCGGGATGGTCCTTGAAATATATTTCCGGGGGTACAAGAGAGTTAAAGGTATGCACCCATGATCCCCATGCAGGCCTGTCTCCTTTCTGATCGTGATCAAGTTTATGCCATTCAGAATATTCAGGATCCCAGGTCACTTTATAATGGATATCCCTGAATTTTATAACAGGTATCTCTTTGTCATTTATTTTGCCAAGAATGATTTTTTCTTTTTTTGGAACAACCTTCACTACAGGACTGTACATACGACAGCCCAGATATTTTTCAAGAAAGGTATAGACACCATAAAGTGTTCCTTTCTTATTTCCTCCGGCAATGATCAGACGAAGGCTGTCGGTTCTTATAATAAAACCGTCCGCCTGAAGTTCGTTCAGGTTGATGCCCGAACCAGTCTCCTCCAGACGTTCATTCTGTCCAAGTACTATTTCGTACAGACTTCCCGGTTTATCGGCGCTGATTACAGGCAGTGCCGTGCCTGATATCTGAATAAGATAATTCTGAAGAACATCAGCTGCTTTCTTTTCTGTATCCGTAGCTGAAGATGGAATTACTATTCTGTACCGGCTCATACCGTTTTCAGCAAGTATGATATTTTCAGTCAAAGTGCCTGGTGCTGTTTTTACGCTTTTCTTTTTCTGAGCAGAAGCGGGTTGAATCAGCAGCAGTCCAACAACAGATATTACGGCCATGAACAAACCTTGGATTTTCACAGCAGACGCTACCATTTTTCTCATTTTACTTACTGTTTTTTTCTTTAGTCAGTTCGTCCATTCTTTTGTACATAGCCCTGAAGGTGTTCCACGGAGTAAATGAAGCATTATCAGGATGCACTGCTCCCTGAGACTCTGGTGTCATTTTCCCGTAGAAACCATCTATAAATCCGCCCGCATCCATCCATGTAGTTTGCATCATTCCATAATACCGAGGTTTCATTTCAGGTGTGGCATATTTTCTGAATCGCGCCATATCCTCAGCCTGAATAACAGCAGTTGCTGGTGTTCTCCATGGACAGGTTATTACACGAAACCCCTTCATGGCAAAATATACAGGTGTCTGATCGGGACGTTCATAGTGCCAGTCGCAGATAACAACATCCCTGGGTATCATGTCAATAGCACGGTAAGTATAATTATAACTTGCTTCCCAGGAACCTATTCCTGTTGATTTTCCGTCAATCAGACGATCGCCCCATATCCATAATTCCCTGTTCTTTTCTGAGAGATGATTTTTTATCCTGTTTACCTCACCTGCAAATAGTTCAGCTTTATCAATGCCGGAACAACGTGGGCATTTGGGGTCACCAAGATAAAATATTTCATCCATGCCTGCATGAAAAGCTTCAGATTCATAGGCATCACACAACTCATCAATTACAGCAAAAATAACCTTATGCAGATCGGGATGAAGCGGGCAATAACTTTTACAATACAGCTCATCGGCATTAGGCCATACATATTTTTCAGGCATCTTTACCCATGGCGTTTCGTCAAACTGGGGAAACTGAGTCAACAGGCTGTTAGTATGGTTTGCCCATGACTGGTGACCCAGAAGGTTGATCTGAGGGATGATTTTTATGTTATTCTTTTTACATACAGCAACTATCTTTTTAACATCTGCCTTTGAAAGGGCTGCAGAGTCTCTCAGCTGAGGGTAACTCTCAAACTGATAGTTATAGTCCACAAGCAGAAGAAGGGTATTCACTCCGCGGGGAGCCAGTTCATCATTGATGAATTTGACAAAGCGGTCAACATCTTTAACCGAAGGGGCATTAATACAAAACCCCTTTATCTGGAATAATTCATCAGAAGAGCTCTGTGCCGATGCAGCCGGTTGCCACATCAGTAACACTAATACAGCAGAAAACAGAATGGTTAGCCTTTTCATTTTAATTATGTTTTAAGTTGCATAACAAGGATCTATGATAATACAAAAATAACAATGTCTGATATATCAATCTTAAACAATTATTTATTATCCCGCAATATTGAGAATCTCTTCAATCATTATCCTGTAGTTCCTGAGAGTTGTTTCTGAAATATTACGACCATAAGGAG
>Ga0116170_10002406_pt1 | contig 18059 bp, 14 predicted proteins | sample AD_JPNHW1_MetaG_FD_89797 | JGI IMG/M metagenome (GOLD analysis project Ga0116170, IMG submission 89797) | Active sludge microbial communities of municipal wastewater-treating anaerobic digesters from Japan - AD_JPNHW1_MetaG | ecosystem: Engineered > Bioreactor > Anaerobic > Digestate | place...
ATTTTTCGGGAATACCCAAACTTGTTTGAAAGTATTCCTGAAAACAAAAAAACGCCTGCGAAGCAGGTAGATTTTAATGTTTTGAAGCCTCCTCCTAACCGGGATCATGAGTCCGACGGAAGGAGGATGAGTAATCCCAAAATAATATGCTATCTCTCACCTTTTTCTGTCAATATACTACCGAAAACTGATTCTTTTCAGTTCATTTGAAAATATTGAACATTCGGGCCGTAAAATTCTTATCTTTGTATATATATAAGAAACAGTGAATCATGAAAAAAATAATCTTCATCGCCATCATAGCCGTGTTGTCACTTATCAGCATACCAACACAGGCAAGAAAGCTGCAGGCTTTTATGTCTTATGCCACATTTTTATCACCCACCGATGGGCCCTACATTGAAACCTACATGATCGTCGGGGGCAACAGCCTGAAATATGTAAAAAATGAAAACAACAAATACCAGGGAACTATCGAAATCACCCTGATTTTCAGACAGGATACTGTTATTAAAGACTTTAAAAAATACAACCTCCACAGCCCCGAAGTGGACGATACCAACACCATAAATTTCAATTTTATCGACCAGCAACGTTTTTTATTGCCTAACGGCACGTACGATGTTGAGATCATCATTGCCGATAAAAACGATAAGGCCATTCCTTTTAAAGGTTTCGAAACTATTGAAATCGCCTTTCCTTCAGATAAGGTGAACATATCCGGCATTGAACTCATTGAATCCTATAAAAAAAGTGATTCGTTGAACATACTTACAAAAAACGGTTTTGACATGTTGCCTTACATCATTTATTATTATCCCGAACAAATCGGGAAGATCACCTTCTATGCAGAAATCTATAACAGTGATAAAATCTTTGGAGAAAATGAAAAATTCCTGCTCAGTTCATACATTGAAGTAAACGAAAGCAACAACCTTTACGGTGAATTCATCAAAGTGAAAAAAGAAACCGCCCGAAATGTGGTGGTAGTACTAAGCGAGTTTGACCTTTCGTTGCTGCCGACCGGAAATTACAACCTGGTAATTGAAGTACGCGACAAACAAAATATGCAAAAAGCTGTTCGCAAGATTTATTTTGAACGTGACAACTCAAAAGTAGCTTTTGAAAATAAAGTTTATGAAAAGGCGGTAACCGAACATACTTTTGTTGAAATGTATACCAATAAAGATACGCTTGCCGAATACATCCGCAGCCTGTATCCTATTTCTTCCGAAAGCGAACGTTTATATGCCAGGAATCAGCTTAATCACAACGATTTATCATCGATGCAAAAGTATTTTTTCACCTTCTGGGAAGCACGGGATCCGAAAAATCCCGGAAAAGCCTGGGCAGATTATTTTCTTGAAGTTCAAAAAGTCAATAACGATTTCAGTTCGAAGATCCGCAAAGGCTATGAAACTGATCGCGGCCGCGTATACCTACAGTACGGCCCACCCAACTCCATCACAAAAAGTTATTACGAACCCAGCGCCTATCCTTATGAAATCTGGCATTATTACACACTGAAAAATCAGAAAAATAAAAAATTCGTATTCTATAACCCCGACCTGGTAACCAATGATTTTGAACTCATCCATTCAGATGCCATTGGTGAAGTTAACAACTACAAATGGGAGCAGAAAATATACGGCCGAAACAATCCCACGAATGATATTGACAGCGACGGTGTGAGAGACCATTGGGGAAGAAAAAGTGAGGAGTATTATAAAAATCCCTATTAATTATTTGATCCGGTAGTCAAAAAACAATACGTAACATTGAAATTTCAGGCAACTGTCGAATTTCTTCATACCTGTTTATAAATAATTATATATTTGTTCTGTTGAAAACAGCCGTCGTCATATTAAACTGGAACGGGAAAAAGTTCCTTGAGCAGTTTCTTCCTTCTGTAATAGCATACAGTAAGGATGTTGCTGAAGTCATTGTTGCCGATAACGCATCGACCGACGATTCTGTTGCTTATCTTCAATCACATTTTCCAGAAATTCCTATCATTATAAATGAAACCAACGGTGGATTTGCCAAAGGTTACAACGATGCATTGAAACAGATCAATGCGGAGTATTATGTTTTACTCAATTCCGATATAGAAGTCACACCGCATTGGATAGAACCGGTGATCGCACTAATGGATGCAGACAAAACAATTGCTGCCTGCCAGCCGAAAATCCGTTCGTTTTACGAAAAAGAAAAATTTGAATACGCCGGCGCTGCCGGAGGTTTTATTGATAAATACGGTTATCCTTTTTGCCGCGGCAGGTTGTTCCTTTCAATTGAGGAAGATAAAAGGCAATATGATGATGCCTGTGAAATTTTTTGGGCTACCGGCGCCTGTATGTTCGTGCAGGCTGACCTTTTCCATAAATATGGCGGGCTGGATGAAGATTTTTTCGCACACATGGAAGAGATTGATTTTTGCTGGAGGATGAAAAACAATAATTACAAAATCATGTATTGCCCGGATGCTGTTGTTTTTCACATTGGAGGCGGAACCCTGCCCAAAAGTTCAGCAACCAAAACTTACCTGAACTTCAGAAATAACCTGACTTTACTGTATAAAAACCTTTCTGCCAACCGTATTTTTATAGTATTTGCATTCCGTCTTGTACTTGATGGTATAGCTGCCGTAAAATTCCTTGCCGAAGGAGGGTTTAAAGACTTTATGGCCGTCACCCGCGCCCACTTCTCTTTTTACCGCAGGTTCGGCAGGATCAGGAAAAAAAGAAAGATGCAGGCTCAGCAAAAAGTTGGACAAATCTATCACGGCAATATCGTCATTGACTATTACCTGTTAAAAAGGAAAAAATTTACCGACCTGAAAAAGAAAATTTATTAGTTCACGTATGAAAAAATTATCCATTTTAATCCCTGCCTATAACGAAGAAAAGACCATAAGCGCGGTATTGGACAAGGTTTTGAGTATCAGCCTTATCGATCATATTGCCAAAGAATTGATTGTTATTAACGACTGTTCAAAAGACTCCACCGAACAAAAAATACTTGATTACCTGAAAGCTCATCCGGAAGCCGACATTCAGTATGTGAAACACGAGGTAAACCAGGGTAAGGGCGCTGCCATACATTCCGGAATAAAAAAAGCCTCAGGTGATTATATCATTATTCAGGATGCCGACCTGGAATGTGATCCGGAAGAATTTAACCTTTTGCTCAAACCCATGATCGGCGGTTATGCGGATGTGGTCTTCGGTTCACGTTTTGCCGGCGGCAACATACACCGGGTTTTAAAACGCCGTAATCTGAGAGCTAACAAGTTTCTTACCTGGTTTACAAACATCTTTATAAACCTCACCCTTACCGACATGGAAACCTGTTACAAGCTTTTCAAAGCTGATATTTTAAAAGGCATCCATTTAGCAGAGAATCGTTTTGGCTTTGAACCGGAAGTAACCATCAAGGTGGCAAGGATTCCCAAAATAAAAATTTATGAGATCAGCATTTCCTATTATGCCCGGGGTGTGGATGAAGGAAAAAAGATCGGCTGGAAAGACGGCGTCCGCGCCATCTATTGCATTCTGAAATATGGCTTATTCAAAGCAAAATAACTTTAAATCTGACTGCTATTTCCACCATTTAATTACCTGGAAGATATAACACGCCCCGGTTTTTTCATCACCGACAATTTTCAGTAATTTGAATTTATCGGGATTTTTTTCAATGATCGGGTATATGAGCTGTACCGATGCTGCATTGAAGGTGTCAATAATCACGTAGTCGGTATTGTTGTCGGCCATTTTTTCAAGTTTCTTTTTCTGAAACTCGTCCATGGTTATCCCTTCCTCCTGCATGCGGCCAATCTCATTGGATGTCACATGTTTATATCCTCTTAACCCATTGCTGAACACATAAAAAATCCGTTCTTTACGGCTGGCAACAATGGACTCTTTGGGAAGGTTGTCTTTGGCCCATACTGCAGCATCAAGAAACGCCTGGTATTGCGAAGGGTAAAGTGTTGCCTGTTTGGATCGCTGCACATTATATGCATCACCTATGAATGAATTGCCAAGCAGAAAACAAAACACCAGAATTCCGGCTATCTGTGCGACTTTTCCCTTCTTATCCACCAATCCTATCAATACCTTGATACCCAAAAACAGGAAGTATATCATGAACGGCGTAAAAACGATCAGATACCGTGAAACAACGAGCGCCTGAGTTGCAACATTTCCGACAAGCAACAGTAACAATACAAAAACAAAATACAATCCGATAAGTTCTTTTTTGATAATACTGTATACCAAGCCAACCATCACTACCAAAAAGATTGTTGCCCAAAGAAAATTGACGGGCTGCAGATATTCCTGATTGGAACTGGCACCGATACGCGCCAGTTTGCCACAAAATAAATTTTGAGAAAAAACATCCCACACCAACCCGAGATTTTTTTGGAACTGGGCGAAAATATTCATCTTTGACAAGGCTTCTGCCTGGGAAGCACCACCGACAGCCCTGATCCAAACCTGGTAGACAATAAAAACAATTACCAGAAGCGCAGATAGCAGGAAGAATTTTTTAAAAGCGACATCTTTATAAAAAGGCATGATTTTCTTCCTGATATTTTTGATAATATTTGACTTTATCAAAAAATAAAGCATGGCCGCAACAACAAAACCCGCTCCTATGGCTCGCGTGAGATAGGTCATGATGATGGCAATTACAGCGCCGGCCAGCAACCAATAATTTATCTTTGGTTTTTCTTCAAACTTCAGGCACAGGTATAGCGCCAGCAGGGACCAGAAAATGTAAGGTATTTCAGTCATGATGATGCTCGAAAACGAAACAATATAGGGGTGGGTGGCAAACAAAATCGTGATGATCACGGCAAAATTCGCTCCCGCAATTTTTCTGAAAAGCAGAAATGACATAATCACCGAGCCGATGAGGGTGAAGAAAATTAAAATTTCCATCGGTACGTAATTCATGCCCCAGATCATATAAAAGGGAATAAGCATGATCGGCAGGCCAAGGGCGCCTTCTGTATCGGGCTTCATTTCCGGCATGTAGAGATAATAAGGGGCACCTTTATCCACAAGCGATTTGGCAGCAATCATATACGATGCATTGTCGTCGACATCTTCAAAAGCCTTGTTAAACGCAAGGTAATGCAGCAGTATTATCGCAGCAAAACCCACCAGCATCAGAATCGTGGAAGTTTTGTTTTCAGCCTTGCCGGTCACCAAACGGAATCCGAAAAATCCGAAAACACCGTAAATCACAGTATACGTTACAAACTGCAGGGAGATCACCCAGGAAGCATGTGCTTTGATGAACGGGTTTGTTAGTTCTTTAATATTAAAAAAACCGTTGGCAAAAATGAAATATGAAATTGCCAGGATCACAAAAAACACGATGACGCCTGCACGGGACGATGAGTCGGATTTAATTGCGACGGGCGCCTGTTGCTGCATTTTTGCAGGTACTTTTTTTGGCTGCGGATTTTTTCTGATCTTTTTTTCCATCAGAATACTGTTATTTAGGGTGAATAATGCAAAAATATAAAAATTACACATCCTCAATTTATTTATTTTTGCAGAAAAAAACATTGTCAAAGTTAACTGCAGATTTTTACCTGCGCGAGGATGTGGTTTTGATTGCCAAAGAACTGCTGGGGAAAGTCTTATATACTAAATTCGACGGAAAGCTTTGCGGAGGCATCATCACCGAAACAGAGGCATATGCCGGCATCCGCGACAAGGCTTCCCATGCATTTAATGGGAGGCGGTCTGCGCGAACAGAGATCATGTATTGCAAAGGCGGAACCGCCTATGTATATTTGTGTTACGGTGTACATTCGCTTTTTAATGTAGTTACCAACAAAAAAGATATTCCTGATGCCGTTTTGATACGCGGGATTTCACCCATCACAGGCATTGAAACCATGTTGCAACGAACCGCAAAAAAAACGCTCAACAACGGTTTTGGCACAGGGCCGGGAAAAGTTTCCAAAGCGCTCGGCATCCATTTTTCGCATACCGGTATCGACCTGTGCGGCAACAAAATCTGGTTGGAGGACACCGGGCTCAAAGCCCTGAAAAATGAAATTTACTCGGGAACACGCATTGGCGTTGACTATGCGGGCGAAGATGCCCTCCTGCCCTATCGTTTTGTATTTACTAAATACCAGAAAAAAATATGACATCCTTTCCAAAAATAATGCTGAAACATGGCAAAGATGAAGCGCTCCGCCGTTTTCACCCCTGGGTATTCTCAGGCGCTATCCAAAAAATTACCGGGCCGGTTACCGAAGGATGTATGGTGGAAGTATATGCTGCAAACAACGAATATCTGGGTACCGGGCATTATAACGACGGCTCTATTGCGGTCCGGGTTTTTTCCTTTGAACAGACATCTTGTGATAAAAATTTCTGGAAAAACAAACTCGGAAATGCTTTGAACTACCGGAAACAACTAGGCTTATTCGACCAAGCGGACACCAATGCTTACCGTTTGGTTTTCGGCGAAGGCGACGGACTGCCAGGACTGATCATCGATTTTTATAATGGAACAGCCGTGATGCAATGCCATACTTACGGAATGTACTTGCTACATCAGACATTTGCTGAAATTCTGAAAGAGTTGTATGAAGACAAACTCAGTTCCGTTTACCTAAAATGCAGGGAAACACTTCCGGCAAAATTCAGTGAAGAGATCCGCGACGGCTATCTTCTGGAAGGTACAAAAGAACAAACCATCACCGAACACGGATGCAAATTTTTTGTTGACTGGGAACAAGGCCAGAAGACCGGTTTTTTTCTCGATCAGCGCGAGAACCGTCTAAATCTGATACCTTTCTGTGAAAACAAAAAAGTACTCAACACCTTTTGTTACACCGGAGGGTTTTCTGTTTATGCCCTCAAAGCCGGCGCAACGCTGGTTCATTCTGTGGATTCGTCGGCACGGGCCATTGAATTGGTTGATAAAAATGTGGTGTTGAATAAATTTTCCGCTGATCGCCACGAATCTTACAAGGCAGATGTGATGGATTTTATCAGGAACAGCTCAGAAAAATATGATGTCATTATTTTAGACCCTCCCGCGTATGCAAAACACCTGAAGACCAGGCACACAGCGATGCAGGGATACCGACGGCTCAACGAAGCAGCCTTGCAGAAAATAAACAGCGGGGGATTTTTGTTCACGTTTTCATGTTCGCAAGTGGTCGACAGCAACCTCTTCAGGTCCACCGTGATCGCCGCAGCCATACAAAGCAAAAGGAAAGTACGGATCGTGGGAACGATGACACAGCCTGCTGATCATCCTGTCAGCGCTTTTCATCCGGAAGGAGAATATTTGAAAGGTTTGATTTTGTTTGTGGAATGATTGGAGGAAGAAGGTTGGAAGGTTAAGGTAATAGGTAAAAGAAAAATAATATTATGAAAGTCGCTTCGAATAAAATAATTGATATTAAATCGTTTACCAGGAAACACCTGAAGGGCCTTTATCCGGAAGAAGAAATTAATTCGTTCATTTACATGTTGTTTGAGGCATACTGCGGGTTAAGCAAAACAGAACTGCTGGCTGGAAAGCGTGAATACATCAACGAATCGGAATTACTGCTGGTGTATGATGCGGTGAAAGCGCTTGAGCAACACAAGCCGATACAGTATATTTTAGGTAAAACAACTTTTTACGGGCTTGAATTCAAGGTAACGCCAGCAGTACTTATCCCCCGCCCCGAAACCGAAGAACTTGTCGAATTGATTTTAAAGGAACATAAAAACAACACCGGATTAAAAATCTTAGATATCGGCACGGGCAGCGGTTGTATTGCTGTCGCGCTGAAAAAAAACATGCCGGGTTGTAAAATTAATGCCATTGATATTTCTACTGATGCGCTTGCAATTGCCCGGCAAAATGCCAAAAATAACAGTGTAGATTTAACTTTTTTTTCAGCCGATATTTTAAATGAAAACCAATGGCGGGAATTGGGCACCTACGATATTATTGTCAGTAACCCGCCATACGTTTTAGAGTCAGAAAAAAAAATGATGCAGCCGAATGTATTGGATCACGAGCCGGCTTCCGCCCTGTTTGTGCCGGATACCGATCCGTTGCGTTATTACGAAGCCATTTTTCGTTTTGCCCGCCATCAACAGAAAAAGACAAAAATATACCTTGAAATCAACGAGAGTAAGGGGCCTGAGCTAATTACCGCCGCCATAAGAAATGGATTGTCTGAGGTTGCTGTAATCAAAGATTTAAATAATAAGGACCGGTTTTTATACGGATCCATAAATAAGTAAACCCCAGGCATTACTGACAGCCTGCTACTCCTGCTATTCAGAACCTGCCGTCAGATCTTCAACGCTCACAGGATTATCTTTGATATCATCATAAAATTTTGCAAAGCTTACCCGGGTATACGGTATCAGCCACAAAAAGCCGACTCCTAAGGTCAGTATGCAAAGTAAAAACCATCCGAAAAACCTGAAGTACAGACAAAAAAACTTCCATTTATATCCGTACATCATTTTTTTACTTTTGTTTAAGGCCTCCTTTGGGGCAATGGCAGGATTGTCAGCAATTATAAATAAAGTCATGGCATACGAAATTGCAGCAATGATGCCCGGTACAATCAGCAACAGTGTCCATAAAAAAATGAACAACACCATTAATAAATAAGCGCCGAGTGATGTCCCGAAATTCTTAAATCCATGAAATAATTGCTCCAGTTTCGGATCATTATTTCTTGAAATATTCAACGTAAACATAGTAATTCCCAGTAAAAAAGGGCCGCCCAAAATCAATGAAGCTACTGCGCCGGCATACGGCACGCATCCGAATGAACCAACGATCAATGAATATATCACAAAAGTACCAATGGCGATTCCCCATTTACCTTTCAGGGATTCTTTTGCCATCCGCATTAAATTTATATTTTCAGTTTTCATAGGTATGGTTTTAAGTTTTTATTTTTTTCAATCCGGATTTCTTACCTCACATTGATAATCCATCTATTAGCAAATTTAAGAAAAAAAATAAGGAAATACAAGTTAATCTATGGCGCCAGGCAGCTCGGAACCAGTTCAACAATGGTTTTGTTGCATGCTTGTCACGAATAAATATCAAGTCAACCTCACCCTCGGATCCAGCAGCCCGTAAGTGATATCGGTCAGGATATTTATGATGACTAAAATCAGCGCAATAAACAACAACGATCCCATCACCACGGGGAAATCATATTTGTTTAACCCGTCGACCATCACCATGCCCATGCCTTTCCAGTCGAACACATATTCAACAAACACAGCGCCTGCCATCAGCGAGGCAAACCACCCGGATATGGCGGTAACTACAGGGTTCATCACGTTTTTCAATGCATGCCGTGAAATTACTTTGAAAAAAGATAGTCCTTTTGCTTTGGCTGTACGGATGTAATCCTGTGAAAGGACTTCAAGCATGGAACTACGGGTGAGTTCAATGATAACCGCCAACGGCCTTATGCCAAGCGTAAAAGCAGGCAGAATAATATTTTTCAGGTCGAGGTGAACGCCTTCGCCAAAATCATCAATCGTATAAAGGCTGCCGATCATGTCCAACCCGGTATATTGGCCCAGCACAAAAGCAAATAGCCAGGCAATAACAATCGCTGCAAAAAACGAAGGCACTGACATCCCAATCACGGAAAAAAACATCGCCAGCCGGTCGAACCACGTATCCTTTTTGATGGCACACACGATTCCCGTTATGATTCCAACCACAGCGGCAAACAATATGGACACCACCGCCAGCAGCGCGGTCAGCGGAAAAGCCTCCATGAGAATTGCAGAAACTTTTGCCTTGCTTTGATAAGACCGGCGCAGGTATGGAGCCTTTATTACGACTGTCCTGGTGGATGAAATGTTGAATAAACGGCTGTAGGGCATATATTTAGCATCGTCTAGAAAGAAAAAACTGTTTTTGTCGGAAAAATTATGAACGGAAAGCGGCGACAAGTCGTTGAGGTAATTCAGGTATTGCAGGTATACGGGTTTGTCGCGGCCAAGGTCACGGTTTATGGCTTCAATAGACGCGCTGTCGGCACGCTGGCCCAGCATCATGCGGGCAGGATCAGCCGGAAGTACATTGAACAACAAAAAAACAATGGTGACAACGCCAAATAAAACCAGGAATCCATAAAACAACCGTTTGGCAATGTACCGGAGCATGGTTTATTTTTTGTCCGTTTTGGTTGCAGGTAATTTTGCCAGCTGTTTTTCGTACTTCGGCAGGTATTCCTTGAACTCTTTATAATTTGGGAAATCGCGCCAGGCCCATTTGTCAACCACCACGCCGTTTTTAAGCAGCACCAGGCCGGGATTGGAACGGACCACGCTTTTTAGTGCGGTTTCATCAACGGTATAAAATTCGTAATCAGCCTTAACATCATGGCGGAAATAATCGATGGTCTGAAAATCAGAACCACAAAGGGCTGCAAAACCAATTGTGTCTTTCAGGCATTGTTCATAAAATACATTCAGGATGGAAAAAACAGATTTTTCAGCTTTGGTGATATCGTGGCTTATCAGCAGGAACTGGTAGCCCGGGTTTCCGATGATCTCAGCATTATGGTTGGCCTTATTGACATCGTCGACCATAAAATCGTGGATGGGCGCAGGTTTGTATTCCTGAATGATTTTTTTCTCCTGGTCAACAAATTCAAACTGTTTAAAGTACGCCGTATCCTGCCATGGAAGTGTTTTAGATGTCCATTTTTTAATTTCACCGGTAACCTTATGCTTATAGACTAAATTGATATCGGCTATTTCTTCCTGAGCCACCACTTTTTCCGAAATTTTGTTTCCAATTTTCCAGGGCATAAAATCCAGCATCGGCAAGTGCCTGTAACTGTATACAGAAACCCAGAGGATGATGGCAAGCCCGATGAACACGATGCCGTATTGGGTAACATTGGGGTAACGGTTTTTTATTTTTTTACTTCCTGCCAGCGCAATAAGGGCAAAGATCATCAATCCAATGTTCTTATAAAATGTTTCCCAGTTGGTCAGAATGATCGCATCGCCAAAGCAACCGCAATCCGATACCGGGTTTTTGAGGGCAAGAAAAAATGTGAGAATGAAAAAGAACGTCATGAACAACAGCATAATCCATGAGAAAAATTTCATCTTGATATTAAATAAAAAGGAAAAACCAAGGATAAACTCAAGGCAAAAAAGCGCGAATCCCAGATATAATGCGGCAGGAATCATCCATTCCATCCCGAATGCCTGAAAATAATCCTGAAACTTATACATGGAACCCAGGGGATCGACGGCTTTTACAAATCCGGAAAAAATAAACACAAGTCCCAGCAGCACTCTTGCAACGGTAAATGAAAACTTGCGCAGGCGTTTTGAAAAAGCATAGATGAGAAAATCCAGAAAAGCAACGGCAATAATAATAAGGATTACAATAAGGTTGGTACTCATAAATCGTAAATGTTATAAGGTTTTTTCTTCGTTGATTTTTATTAAAGCAAAAACTGCGTAGTTAATCATGTCGAAATAATTGGCATCTACACCTTCTGAAACCTCCGTCACGCCTTCGTTATCTTCAATTTGCTTGGTACGGAAAATTTTCATAAGGATGATATCGGTAAGGGAACTGATGCGCATATCGCGCCACGCTTCGCCGTAATCATGATTTTTGTCTTCCATCAGGCTTTTGGCGAGGTGCGTATACTTGTCATACAAAGCAGCAGCACGGTTTATTTCAAGATTTACATCGTCGTAATCATTAAGCTCCAGCTGAATGAGCGCCATAACAGAATAATTAACGATACCGATAAATTCGGAATAGATGCCTTCGGAAACTTTCTGCGTACCTTTCTCTTCAATGCTTCTGATGCGCTGCGCTTTGATAAATATCTGGTCGGTGATGGATTTTGGCCGTAAAATCCGCCATGCAGTGCCATAATCCTTCATTTTTTTTACAAAAAGGGCCCTGCAAACAGAAATAACTTCGTCGTATTGTTTATCGGTAAGCTCCATGGATTTTATTAACTTTGTAAAAATATACGCTCACAAATATATAAAATTTTTAAAAAGAACCACCGTGAATAATCAGTTTTTGAATTGCCGGGGACACATTATTTCGCTTAAAGATCCTCTGATAATGGGAATTCTGAACACCACCTCCGATTCTTTTTTCGATGGGGGAAGGTATTCAGATGAACCATCCTGGCTCCGGCAGGCTGAAAAGATGCTGAACGAAGGCGCTTCCATTATTGATGTGGGTTGTGTTTCTACGCGTCCCGGAGCAGTAGCGGTTGATGAAGCGGCAGAACTAAAAAAAATGACCAATGTGGTTACGTCGCTGATCAAAAACTTTCCGAAAATAATTATCTCTGCTGACACCTACCGTTCAAAAGTCGCCATAGCCGCTATACATGCTGGCGCGACGATCATCAACGATATTTCGGGCGGTTCCATGGACGATGAAATGTATGAAACCATAGCACGCCTGCAAGTTCCCTATGTCCTGATGCATATACAAGGTACGCCCGAGACCATGCAGCGGAATCCTGTTTATCATGATGTCACAAAAGAAGTTGTCAGGTTTTTCTCGGAAAAGACAAACAAGTTGAGACTGATGGGAGTCAATGATATCATCATCGATCCGGGTTTTGGATTTGGGAAAACGCCGGAACATAATTTTCAGATGATGCGTGAATTATACATGTTCAAATTCATCCCACATCCAATCTTAATAGGCATTTCAAGAAAATCGATGATCTGGAAAACGCTGAAAACCAGTCCTGCAGAAGCTCTCAACGGCACCACGGTATTAAACACCATTGCGCTTATCAACAAAGCCAATATCCTTCGGGTACATGATGTGAAAGAAGCCAGGGAATGTCTGGAATTAATAAATCGTTGTGACTTCCCAACCTGACCTAATTAGTATTGCTTTACACCTATCTGGGCTGAATTTTTACAAAATGAATTCAATGCTTTTTTAGCTTCAGCATACCCACGGTCAGAAGCCTTTTGATAATACTCACATGCAGCCCCGGCATTTCCGTTTTTACGATTAAGTTCCCCCAATAAAAAAAGTGCTTCGGGGCTGTCCGGATTTATTTTAAGGGCGTGCAGCAGATAGGTTTCAGCATTCTTAAATTCTTTTGTTTCTATGTAAATCAGACCGAGATTGATATATGAATTAATGATCGAACTGTCGCAATCAATTGATCTTTCATATTCGCTTATGGCGCTTTTATATTTTTTAAGCTGGGAATGAAACCATGCTATATTTTGCCATACACTTGCATTTTCCTGATACAATTTTGTGTTCAACAAAAAATCACTTTCAGCGGCGGCCATTTCATTATTGTAAAATCTTGCGTAAGCTCTATTCGTCAATGCAATCATATTATTCGAGTCTTTTGACAGGACGTAAGAAAAATCATTAATGGCGCTTTTATAATCCCTTAGTTGTGCGTATGCTCTCCCTCTGTTTATGTAGGCCGGATATAATGCCGGATTCAGTTTAATGGCGCTATTGTAATCTTTTATTGCCCCGGCGGCATCACCGCTGTTATATTTCGCATACCCACGGTTCGCGTAGGCCAGCGTATAATCCGACTCCAGTTCAATGGCACGGTTGAAATATTTCCGGGCTTCCATAATGTTCCCTTTAGCCATCTGCACTGAGCCCAAATTGTTGAATGCTTCCGCATAATAAATATCCAGGCCAACAGCTTTTTTAAAATCGGCAAAAGCATTGTCAATTTTGTTTCTATTCAAAAAGTAAGCGCCGCGCTTATTAAACGCATAAGAAGAAAAACTATCCGTGTTAATTGCCAAATTAAAATAATGAATACTTAAACTGTCTTCCCTTCTCTTATCATAAATTTCGCCCATATGCGCATACGCCAATGCTTTCAGTTTATTGTTCTTTGTAAGCATGACAGAAGAATTAAAATCTTTAAGCGCATTATTCTCATTTTTAATCTCAATAAAGGAAAAGGCACGGTTGAAATAGGCAGTAGGATCGAGCGGATCCATTTTAAGGGCTTTATCAAAGCATAAAATGGCACTGTCCGCTCTTTGATTATACATATATGAGGCGGCCAGGTTACAGTATGCAAAAGGTATTTGCGGGTTCTTTTGTAAGACGTCTGTAAACAAAACTTTTGTATTTCTCCATACCTTACATCTGCTGTAGGTTGAGTATGAAAGAGCGCCAAGCAGTACTGCAAAACATACCAGCAGGATGATACGCAACTTTTGTTTTTGAAAAAAATAATGCTCACCAACCGCTGCCACTGCCACAAACAATCCGAAATAGGAGAGATAGGTATAGCGGTCGGCTACAACTATGCGACCTTCAATAGGTATAAAATGCAGAACCATGGAGATATTTACCAAAAAGAAAAACCAGCCAAAAAAGAACAGTTCCGGGATTTTTTTTCGTCTGACGACCAGAAAGACTGAAAAGATTATGGTCAACAACAAGACAATTAGTGTAACATAATATCCGGCTGGAAATTCACCGTTTAAAAGTCGCACAGGATAAGGGTGGACGGCATTCAAAGGAAAAGGGATCACTAAGTTTTTTATATAAAACCACAAGGCATAACCTGCAAGAAGGAAACGTTCGGCAAACGAAAAAGAATTGCTGCTTTCCGGATTATTATGCCAAATCGAAAGTTGAAAGGCCGAGGCGGAATAAGCAATAAAAAACAGTCCGGCTAAACCAAAAAACAGTACCAAACTGATTTTTACTGGCTTCCGGACAGCAAATGTTCTGTCGCGGAAAATCAACTTCTCAGTTAATAAATAGATCATCATCAATGCGATCAATATGCCCACTATCCTTAATTTGAATAAACTGAAAATAAAAAAGACCAGGAAAAACGACAGCACTATTAGCAGTATTTTGAGAATTACCTTTTTGGGCAACGTGTTTTTTTTGAACACATCACTAAAAAAATCCTGAATTAAAGTTTTTTTATCGATTAAAAAACCAATAATCAGCATGGCGCAAATAATACCGGAAATTCTCAGGTCAATCAGCAGCAAAACATCTAGCATAATAAGGATCAGAAAAACTTTTTCCAAAATTGATTTTAAAGAAATTCTTCGTTTTAAAAAAATATCAATCAGGAAAAAGGAAAACGGGACCAACAAGCCCTGTATCTTGGAAAAAGATGCCAGAAGGGCCATCAATGATGCGAAAATAAAAAAATAAAACTTAAAATTACTTTTTACATATTTAAAGTAAAACAGAAATCCGGAAAGTGAAAAAAAAGTAAATAATAAATCTTTCATTTCTGAGATCCAGGCAACGGATTCCACCCGGGTTGGATGCAAAGCGAACAGCAACAGAACAAAACTTGTAGTAAAAACATTTTTCGAAAATTGCCTTGTAAGCTGGAATATCAATATGATATTCAACAAATGCAATAGAAGGCTCATCCAATGAAAAGGTGCCGGGTTATTTCCCCAAATTTTATAAACCACTGAGTAAACGGTCAGCGTTAATGCAGTGAATTTTTCCCGTTCCAGATTATGCTGTATGCTTTGCCAATTCAGATTTTTTACATACGCGTTTTTGGTTATCTGAGCATCATCATCCCATTGAAGAAATTCATAGTGTGTAACCTGAAGATAAGAACAAAAACAAGCCGCTAAAACCACTATTAATAACCAGCTCTGTAAAGAAAAAAAATATTTATTATTTCCTGACAACATTATCCAATTTTATAAAATCTACATTCTCGAAAAACAAAAATAATATAAACTTTTAATTTATTACTATTATTCCATCAGCCTGAAAATTCAAAATTGATTTAAATATTTAAATAATACAATCACTTGATGTAAAAAAATGTTCATAAAAACTCATACATTGTAACATTTTTACGTTTCTTTAGTTATATTTGCTTATTAATTTAAAAAAAAAGTATATGCGTCTGAAATTAAGCACCTTATTTTTGATATTATTTCTTTCAGTTTCTTCAATATTCGCGCAGGCAAAACCGGAATGGATTCCCATTGGGTTAACTGCCAGCGGGAAGAATATACAAAGTGGTGTCGAAGCATTTTATCAGCTTGATAAATGCAACAAAGAACATGTAGTTTTTATTAAATTTATCAATCATAACACTTATGAGGTGATTGTGGAGTGGTATGATGCTGTGTTTACTAAAGACCTCAAATGGGTTAATAACAAAAATGCGGACCTATTAAAATCGTTAACTATTGGTGTAAACGAGGCTGTAACTGGTGATTGTTCAAATGAAAGCCAAAAGGAGCTCGTAGTAAAGGTAAATGATTTTATAAGCAACGTCAATGACTTTAACTTATTCAGAATAAATTCGTTTAAAGTATCCAGTAAAAATAATTAGTACTTTTTTTATTTAACCACCTTGTAATTTATAAAAATGAAACACGTTTACATAAAAACATTTTTATTACTGGTTTTTTCGTTCACAAGTATTCCCGGCATTTATTCGCAATCAACTGTTACCACAGTTGTCAATTATTCAGGATTTCAGGCTTGTGGCGGTTGTACGGTGTGCGGCGCTGATTATTGGTGTACCAATACCCCGGGTAGTTATTGCGGAAATACTAATCCTTGCATGGATATGACTTTTTTTGATCCTGTTCCTGCAGGGAATGTTATTACAGGTATAACTGTTAATTATTGGACAGCCAGCTGCGACGGAGCAGCGATATACGGCACCTTTGCTAATAGCTCTTCCAATGAATTTGTGATGCCGGTTGCCTATGATGGAAATAGTGGCTGTTTATGCAGCTCTCTTCCATGCATGCTGACTACTTCTTCTTCTATTAGTTTTCCTTGTGGAATACCGGGATATATTTATGGAGGAAATAATATTTTTAAGATTTGTTCGAGTGGGCCTATGTGTATCAACAGAGCAGAAATTGTTTTTACTTATTGGAATGTCAGTGTTGTTACACCTACTATTACAGCTTCAAATAATCCAATTTGTGCAGGAGAGGCCACCACTCTTACTGCATCAAACAGCGGATTTACTTCTTATCTTTGGAGTACCGGTGCGACAACCCAGTCTATTACTGTTTCGCCGACAACCACTACAACATACGGTGTTACTGTTTCTACCGCTACAGGCTGTACCACCGCAAATGCGTCCATAACTATTACGGTAAACCCAACGCCAACCATAACTGCAAATGCATCTCCAGCTACCATATGTAGTGGGCAATGCACCAACTTAACTGCCGGAGGTGCTTCAACATATTACTGGTTGCCCGGTATGATACCAGGATCAACATATAATGTTTGCCCCACAGCAACTACCACTTATACTGTTGGGGGCGTTAATGCAGCTGGTTGTACTAATAGTACAACGGTAAGTGTAAATGTTAACCCATCAGCAGTAACACCGACATTTAATCCTGTCGGGCCTTATTGTTCCGGTGCAGCCATTCCTGCATTACCAACCACCTCTACCAATGGAATTACCGGGACATGGAGCCCGGCCATTAACAATACCGCCACAACAACTTATACGTTCACCCCAGCAGCCGGACAATGTGCAACAACTACCACGCTTACTATTACTATTAATCCGAATACTACACCCACTTTTAATCCCGTCGGGCCTTATTGTTCCGGTGCGGCCATTCCTGCATTACCAACCACCTCTACAAACGGTATCACGGGAACCTGGAGTCCGGCTATTAACAATACTGCCACAACCACATATACGTTTACTCCAACTGCCGGACAATGTGCAACAACAACCACGCTCACAATCACTATTAACCCTAATACTACACCCACTTTTAATCCTGTCGGGCCTTATTGTTCCGGAGCGGCCATTCCCGCCTTACCAACGACCTCTACCAATGGTATTACCGGAACATGGAGCCCTGCTATTAACAATACCGCTACTACCACATATACGTTCACTCCAACACCCGGTCTATGTGCGACAACTACCACGCTAACTATTACAATCAATCCTAATGTAACGCCTACCTTTAATGCTGTTGGGCCTTATTGTTCCGGAGCGGCCATTCCCGCCTTACCAACGACCTCTACCAATG
>Ga0116170_10002410_pt1 | contig 18031 bp, 10 predicted proteins | sample AD_JPNHW1_MetaG_FD_89797 | JGI IMG/M metagenome (GOLD analysis project Ga0116170, IMG submission 89797) | Active sludge microbial communities of municipal wastewater-treating anaerobic digesters from Japan - AD_JPNHW1_MetaG | ecosystem: Engineered > Bioreactor > Anaerobic > Digestate | place...
TAACAAGCTGCCTGACAGACAAAAAGTGATTTTCAAAAAAAGCCGTGAGGAAGGTAAAACCACAAAAGAGATAGCAGCAGAGCTGGAACTTTCACCAGGAACTGTTGACAATTACATATCAGATTCTCTTAGATTCATTCGTAGCAGGCTTATGAAAGATGGTATTACTTTCTTGCTCTTACCAACTCTTTTTTTTATTTAAATATAAACTATTTGGCTCTCTAAAGCATTTTCATTTTGACATTTAGAAGATCTTTCTACAAATTAAGTTGTATCATCACGCCATTTTTTTTATGAGATCTATAGTTATCGTGGGTATTACTACAAGAAGCAGAAGCATAATAAAATATAAAAGCTGATTTTTTTATTAAGCTATTTATATTTTAAAAGCATCAGGTTGTATTTTTCCAGGTTAGTATTATTTATGAATTCTGACAGGTAGTTGCTGATATTGTTAAATAAAGTTGTCTGATTTTGCAACACCTGTCAGTTTTTATTTAAGGAATGAAGTCCCGGTAAAAGCAAATTTTCATGAATAAATTAAAAAGAATGATGACTTTATTAAAAAATAATATGAGATTCTTATTGCTGGTGGATATAACATTTACTGGGGAAATAATTATTAATAATTGAACCAAACTAAAGCTGTCAATTTTGAAAGATGAAGAGATAAATAAAATAGAACGATATCTTAATGGAAAATCCAGCCTGGAGGAAAGAGACTGGGTTGAATCATTATTTTCTAAAGGGGAAAATAATGAATTTTTAAAGGATCTCGTTCGAAGAGACTGGGACGATATTATCAAAGATCCATCTGTTCCCGAAGCTGATCTTCATCATTTACTTGACAGAGTTCATCACACAATTCATAAAAATGAAATATTAAAAAAGAAGAAGCCTTTACAAAGATTTATCAATGTTTACTCCAGGATTGCCGCTTTGTTGCTACTACCTTTATTAGTCGGAGGAGGACTTTTCTTCAGACATCAAAACCAGATTGAAAATGCACCAACCGACCAAGAGGTTAAATCTATAATATATGCTCCCCTGGGCTCCAGGGTATCCTTTAATCTGCCAGACGGTACAGATGGCATGCTTAACAGTGGTTCTTTTCTTAGTTACTCTCTTCCGTTTTCCAATAACAGGAAGATAAAGCTGGAAGGTGAAGCATGGTTTGAGGTCAAACACGATAAAAGTCATCCATTTGAAATAAATGCAGGTAGTTCAACTGTTAAAGTATTAGGGACCAGCCTGAATGTGAACGCTTATCCTTCTGAAGAATATGTCGAAGTAGTCCTTAAACAAGGGGAGGTTGAATTCTTAGATAAGAATGGTGAAGAACCATTGACTATGCGACCTTCAGAAAGATTGGTTTATAAGCATGGAAATATAACAAAATCTGTGACTGATCCGGCTAAATATAATGCCTGGACAGAAGGCAAACTTGTCTTTAGAGGTGACCCAATGGCCGAAGTGGCCAGAAGAATAGAGAGATGGTACAATGTGAAAGTAAACATAGCCGATAGTGAACTTGAGAAATACTCATTCCGTGCGACTTTTAATGACGATACACTGGAAGATGTCATGCATTTTTTAAGTATGACTTCTCCCATAAGTTATTCTATCACCCCTCGTATTATGTCAGAAGATGGAACTTACAAAAAAGAAGAGGTGACCATTTTTAAGAAAAAAATAATCCTTCATCATTAATCATAAATAAATCAGCTGTAATATGAAAACAACCAATAAAACTTAAATCCTACTACAAAAAAAGGAAACCGTTGGCGCGATTTCCCCAAAAACATCATTTTGATATTTTTTAACTTAAAAACATTGCAAATCTATGAAAAAAAACGAACCCTTCGGGGAATTGTTTTATCGTTCCCTGAAAAAAACCCTACCAATCATGCGTAATGCTATTATTCTCTTGTTTGTCGGAATTCTTCAAGCAAACGCTATCGATTCCTATTCTCAGAAGACAAGGCTTTCATTGAATTTTGCCGACACTAAATTAGTCACAGTACTTGATAACATTGAATCGGAAAGCGATTTCTTCTTTCTCTACAATGAAAAACTGCTTGATACTGAACGTAAAGTTGATGTAACAGCTAATAACGAGTTAATCAATATAATACTTGATGATCTGTTCAGAGATACTGATGTTAAATATACGATTATCGATCATAAAATAATACTGGCACCGGAAAGTCTGACCAAGACTTCTGAAACATCTAAAATAACTGAACAACAACAGATTGTCGTTAAAGGTAAAGTCACAAGCAATACAGGAGAATCCCTACCCGGAGTATATGTCACAATAAAGGGTACAACATTAGGAGTAAATACCGACATCGAGGGCAACTATTCGATTCAGGTGCCTGATGATAAGTCAACATTGCTATTTTCATTTATTGGTTTTGCCCCACAGGAAGTTGTTGTAGGAAACCAAAATGTTATAAACATTACACTATCAGAGAGTATGTTGCAGATAACTGAGGTAGTTGTGACTGCTCTTGGAATAAAAAGGGAAAAGAAAGCTTTGCCTTACTCTGTTTCAGAAGTAAAAGGAGAAGAGTTTACGCAGGCGAAGGAAAACAACATAGGTACTGCCCTGGTAGGAAAAATAGCAGGTGTTAATGCAACTGGTCTTAATACAGGCCCCGGTGGTTCAAGCCGCATTATTATCAGAGGAAATGGATCACTGACAGGTGCTAATCAGCCTTTGTATGTTGTAAATGGCATGCCAATCGACAACACCACTCCCGGAGGCTCTGCAACAACCAATGGTGGTGCAGGTAATGTTGACAGAGGAGACGGAATGGCAGGCATAAATTCTGACGACATAGAATCAATAAGTGTATTAAAAGGTGGTACAGCTGCAGCATTATATGGATCAAGAGCTGCTAACGGAGTTATTCTCATTACCACAAAAAAAGGTGTCGCACAAAAAGGTATTGGAGTAGAGTACAACAGCACATTCACAATGGAGACTCCTTCTATATTTCCTGACTGGCAATACGAATACGGTCAGGGTGACCTTGGAAGAAAACCAACAACAAAATCAGAGGCAATAGGCTGGGGCCGCCGCTCCTGGGGAGCAAAGATTGATGGTTCTGATTATATTGCAGCTGATGGTCTTATACATCCATATTCAGCTCAGAAGAACAACATTAAAAATTTCTATCAGACAGCAAAAAATTTCACCAACACTATTGCATTTAATGGTGGCAGTGAAGGATTAACCTACAGGTTTTCTCTATCTGATCTGAATAGCAGCAGTGTTCTGCCAAATTCGACATATAACCGTAAGACATCAAACCTTAATCTTAATGGGAAATTTGGAAAGTTCACTGTTCAGGCATTGGCCCAATATACTCTTGAAGATGCAAAAAACAGGCCAACAGCTGGAGACGCAACAGGAAACCCGAACTGGACCGCATTGATGATTGCTAATACTGCAGATATAAGATGGTTATCACCCGGGTATGATGCTCTCAATAATGAAATACCCTGGAATGACGCTGATGTTGCAACAAACGGGTATTTTGTTGTAAACAAATTTCAGCAGAAAGATACAAGAAACCGCTTCATAGGACAAGCTAGTATAAACTATGATATAATGGAAAATCTTTCTGTAAAAGGAGTTGTAAGCAGGGACTTTTATAACTACAACTACAAGTTTATTGTACCTACAGGAACAAGATATTCAGTAAACGGTAATTATAATGCCCTGAAAACCGACGTTGCAGAAACAAACTCAATGGTTAACATCAACTATAAAAAAGATTTTGGGAAATCATTTAATATTGTAGCCATGGCTGGCGCTAACAGCCGTACATACGAGTACCTGGAAAATTCGATTTCAGGAAGCCAGTTTATAATACCATACTTCTACAGCCAGACAAATTTAAACACAATTACTCCGGCGGTTAACAATCAAAAAATTGAAACAAATTCTATTTTCGGCTCCGTGGACGCTGGATATAAAGGAATGGTTTATTTAACCTTTACCGGCAGAAATGACTGGTTCTCCACATTAAGTCCAAAAAATAACAGTATTTTTTATCCTTCAATCGGTGGAAGCTTTTTATTGTCACAGGCTGTTGAATTACCCGAAACAATAAGCTTTGCAAAACTAAGAGCTTCATGGGCCCAGGTCGGTGGAGCCACTCCTGATCCTTATGCTATCAATCTGACATACAGCATGACTCCAAGTTCTGGTATTCCTTTGCAGGATGTAAGTAAAAACTCTATAAACAATAACACCATAACCAATGCAAACTTAAAGCCGTTGACTTCAACAACTGCTGAATTTGGTATGGATTTACAGTTTTTTGACAGTAAACTCAGGTTAGACCTTACATATTATGACAGGAAGACTACAAACGATATCGTAACTACTGCCATATCTTTAGCAAGTGGTTATAACAATGTCATTTTAAATGTCGGTGAACTTAAAAATAAGGGAATTGAAACACTGATAGGTGCCACCCTGGTAAAAGCAGGAGATTTTTCGTGGAATACAAGTTATAACCTCGCCTATAACAAGAATAATGTTGTAAAACTGGCTGAAGGACTGGATCAGATTCAGATGGCCACCACAGTAAACAACTATGCTTATATAAACAATATTGTAGGCAGACCCTATGGTACTATTGTAGGTACCAGAATTCAAAAAGACGAAAACGGAAACACTGTATACAACCAGGCCACAGGAAATCCGGTAGCAACCGGGTTACAGGTACTTGGTAATGGTGTAGCACCTCTTACTATGGGGTTGACAAATAATTTTTCGTATAAAAACTTTTCTCTGGATGTTTTGATCGATGGAAAATTTGGTAACAAAGTCTTTTCAATGATGGAAGTTTATGGAACCAGGATGGGCCTTACCAAACTGACATTACCCGGAAGAGAAAACGGGTTGGAGTTAAATGGTGTTTTGGCAGATGGTTCTCCGTATACAAGGACTGTCTCGAAAGAGAATCTCAGAATATATTATGACAATTTTAAATCCTATTCTGAGGTATTCCTGCATGATGGAAGTTTTGTAAAACTCAGACAGATTATTTTAACTTACAAAATTCCTGTCAACAATCTATCCATCCTGAAAATTCAATCTGCTTCAATTTCTTTAGTAGGCCGTAACCTTGCTATTCTTTACAGGAAAACGAAAAACTTTGACCCGGAGCAGAGTTATACAAATAGCTCAAATCAGGGATTTGAATCATTTGGACTTCCTAGAACCAGAAGCTATGGATTAAATCTTATGGTTAAATTTTAATTGTAAACAACTATGAAAATGAAAAAATATTTATCAACACATATAGTAGTATTTCTATTTATAAGTACAGCGGTACTACTGCAGTCATGCGATAAAGGATTTGAGGACCTGAATACTAATCCGGACGCCTCAGGCAAGATAAATCCGGAATATGTTTTCAGTAAAGCACAGATTGATGCAGCCAGAAATCAGGCGTATGGGACACCGGGAACCATGCAGTATACAACAACATTCAACGAAGTTGCAGGATTTGGTTCTAAATATATATTCCTTCAGGGTAATGCTCCTTATGTAGTATTCAATAATGGATATGTCAGAGAAATTAATGAAATGGGAGAAGTAATACGTGCAATTAAAGATGATCCCGAACTTATTAATGAACTCTCTGCCGCAAGGATCTGGAGAGCATATTGCTTTCACCTGATTACAGATCAATATGGTGATATCCCCTATAGCGAGGCAGGAGCCGGATATACAAAGGGTATTTATAAGCCAAAATATGATGCTCAGGAGGATATTTATGCAGATATGCTTAAAGAGCTTGAAGAGGCTGCTTTGTCTTTTGACCCTTCAAAAAAGACTTTTGGTAACTCTGACCTGCTTTATGGTGGAAACATCGATAGTTGGAAGAAATTATCCTATTCTTTGATGCTACGGTTAGGCATGAGGCTGACAAAGGTTGATGCTAACTTAGCTGAAAGCTGGGTAAAAAAAGCAATAGCTGGAGGAGTCATAACAGAAGATGCTGATATAGCAGCAATTACATCATATTCTAACGGACAGGATATTAACAAAAATCCTATTGCAAACTCATGGTTGTCAGAAGATTACATCAGAGCTAATGGTCGTGATAACCAGGAAGGTGGAAAATATCAAAAAAACTTCATTGATTATCTTAAGGCAAATAAAGATCCACGATTGGGAGTCATTTCAGTTGTTTGGGTTGAGAATGGAACAGGTTATAAAGCTGATACTGCATTTGATTTACAAAAAGGAATGCCTTCAAATTTTATTAATAAACCTGCAGATTTTGGTGACTATTCAGAACCTAATCCAAATACAATGCTAAAATACGAAGCTCCAATGTTACTTGTTACAAATGCTGAAACTAATCTGTTGCTTGCTGAAGCAGCTATCCGAGGCTGGTATACAGGAAATGCATCAGACTTGTTTGAGAAAGGGACAGGAGCAGGATTGAGACAGTGGTCATTATATGGTTCTGCCGGGGTCATTGACCAAACAAAGATAGATCAATACATTGCTGCTCATCCATTCAATGAATCAGGCTCATTTGAAGAAAAAATGGATCAGATTCATACCCAGCTATGGGTAGCACTATTTCCAAATTCAATGGAGGCCTTTTCAAACTGGAGAAGAACTGGCTATCCACAGCTTGTTCCTAATGTCGTCCCTGGAAACGTTACAGGTGGTCAGATTTTCAGAAGAATGATCTATCCTCCATCGGAAGTGAACCTGAACAAGGAACAATTGGATATAGTAATTGCCAGGCAGGGACCTAATACATTCCTGACAAGAATATGGTGGGACGTTGAAACTGCAAAGTAATAGTACCATTTAATCATCACTGGTTTTTAATATTAAATAGTTTGTGTCCTTGTAAAAACTTTAGTCAAACTCTAAAGAGGCTGTCCCAAAAAGACAGCCTCTTTTTTGTTGTTGGATGTATTAAAACTTCATACATTGCTTGGCCCTCTATACAAACAATTAAACTAAGTTCAACCACCTCAGTAAGCTTCTCTTGTGAACCTTGATGTAAAAGCTGTTCCTGAAGTAGTTCTGAATGTGAGATCCCGGAATGGATACTTCCATGTATTATAATACGGACATTTAAAATTTTATATCCGATAATTAGTAATTTTGACAAATAACCTCAAAAAGAGCAGAAATGAGAAAATTTTTGAATACTCATAAAAGGCTTTTATTTATGTCTTTATCTATTTTTTTCTTTCTTATCTCGATTTCATGTAACCAGAAGAAAACCAATAATTTTGTTATTAATGGTGAACCTGTTGCAAAAACAATAGTGTAGGTCTCCTGTGATCTTCCATGATTCAATAAATCGGTTTATTATTTTCAGATTTTAAAATTTAATATTAATACACATGAAAAAAATTCTATCGATTATAGTCATCAACCTTGCCATTGTACTGAATATGTATGCAGGTAATATATCTCTTGAAACTGCATATATGAAACTGGAAATAAATGAGAAGGGATATATTGTCAGTATTTTCGACAAGCTGAATAATTCTGAATATTTTCCTGCAGGTCAGAATGCACCATTGCTTAGCATACGTTGCAACGGAGAAATTGAAAATCCAAGCCTTATCAGGCAAAAAAGCAACAAAATCATACTTCAGTTCGACAGGAATAAGGTCGAGGCACAGATAATGACTGTTATTAAACAAGATTACATTTCATTTGAATTATCAGCGATTACTCACCCGGAAACAGTAGAATTAATTGTATGGGGGCCTTACCCAACAACTATCAGTAAGACAATCGGGGAATGTGTTGGAGTGGTCCGTGATGGGCAATTTGCTATTGGAATACAGTCACTTAACGTAAAAACTCTGGGAGGTTATCCAAGTGAGGAAAACGATATAGAACCGTCATATGATATTTTGACATCGGCCAATAAGGCCGACATTACTCCAGAGTGGAAAAACAAAAAGGTTTATCGTGGACAAACAGCAAGGGTAATGGATTTTGGAAGCATACTTCAGGCATATTGCCGGAACAGGAATAAAGAACGAATAATCTCCAACTGGAACCATGAGTATTATGTAGCTCCTGCATTCAACGACGGAGGTGTCATTGGCTCTAAAATTGCCCTCTTTGGCTCGCCTGCGGGGAAAGCATTGGATATCATCGGACAAATTGAAATATCGGAAGGACTTCCCCACCCTGTCATTGATGGAGAATGGCTGAAGGAAGCCCGGTCGGCTACAGCTTCCTATCTTATAATGGCATTCAATGAGAATAATCTTGACCGGGCATTGGAAATTACAAAAAAGGCCGGATTAAAATATTTATATCACGGAGGTCCGTTTAAATCATGGGGACATTTTGTTCTTGATGAAAAGGAGTTTCCTGAGAACTGGACAAGCATGAAAAGATGTGTCGACCGAGCAAATGCACAGGGAATTAAGCTGGGAGTTCACACTCTGTCGAATTTTATCAATACCAACGATGCTTATGTTTCACCGGTTCCCGATAAAAGGTTGGCAAAAGTAGGAGAAAGTATAATAACAGAAAATATTGGGGCAGAATCAGAGGAAATATACATCAAATCACCAACCTATTTCAATCAGATGAAAAACAACTCTCTCCATTCGGTAGTAATTGGAGATGAGATTATCCGGTACAGGGAAGTGTCTTCAAACGCACCATGGAAGCTTTTAGGGTGCCAGAGAGGCGCCTTTGATACAAAAGCCTCACCACACAAAAGCGGAGAAGTCATAGGAAAATTAATGGACCATGGATACAAAGTTTTTTTAAGTAATGAGGAACTCTCTGAAGAAATCTCAAAAAGTATTGCAAAGCTTTTTAATGAGACAGGTCTGATGCAGATCTCATTCGATGGATTGGAGGGAGTTTGGTCAACCGGAATGGGACAATATGCGAGAAGTCTGTTTACCAAAACGTGGTATGATAATCTGAAGCCTGAATTAAGAGGAAAAGTAATAAACGATGCAAGCAACCCTTCACATTTCAACTGGCACATCAATACCCGTTATAACTGGGGAGAACCATGGTATGCCGGATTTCGTGAAAGTCAGACCAATTACCGGCTGATGAATCAGGATTTTTACCAGCGCAATCTTCTTCCATCCATGCTGGGTTGGTTTAGTATGTCAAATCAGACCAGTGTTGAAGATACAGAATGGCTACTGGCACGGGCTGCGGGGTTTGATGCCGGTTTTGCTTTCAATTTAAGTTTTGAAAATATAGAAAAGAACGGTCAGAGCGAAGCAATCCTAAAGGCTATTAACACATGGGAAACAGCAAGAATGGCCGGGGCTTTTTCTTCTGAGCAAAAGCTTAAGATGCAGAATATTAATAATGAATATCATCTCGAATTAAACGGAGAGGGAAAATGGTTACTTTATTCTTACCAGATTAAGCGCTATGTTCATGAACAAAAAGAACGGCAACCCGGAGAGCCTCTGTACAGTACATTTGAATTCAAGAATCCTTATAAAGATCAGCCAATGATGTTTATTTTAAATCTTTTACCTGCTGAAAACAACATTGGTTCATCAGTTAACAATATTACTCTGGAAGTAAATGATTATTATAAAATTGAAATACCAGTAGAAATGGAACCCTTCCAGATCCTTAAGCTTGATGAGACCGGTAAGCTGCAATTGTTCGACAAAAACTGGAATTTGATAAGGATAATTGTTGCTGAAGGTAAAATTCCGGTTTTATCAAAAGGCGACAACAAAATCAATTTTGACGCTGAATTCTCTGGCGAGGGTTCTTCAAAAGTGAAAATTGAAATGAAAACCATCGGAGAAGCAGAAACTGTGAGTATTGGTAAGAAATAATCACAGTTTAAAATGATAACCGTCAATTTCTTTACCAATTAAATTAAATGCCTTACCTGTTATTATATTTACCATGGTATCTTCGTAAATCATATATTTACACTTCAGAACAGGCAAATGTGCCGGTCATTACAACAATATTTTAAACGCACATTAAATCATCCTTTTAAATAAAAAATATGGAAATAATAATCTCCGAAAACAAACAGATACTTGGAAAGACAGCTGCAAAAAGAGGTGCTGAATTAATCCGCAAAGCTATCCTCGAAAGAGGAAAGGCAAATATTATTCTTGCTACAGGGGCATCTCAGTTCGAAATGCTGGGTGAACTGGTAAAAGAAGATATTGACTGGTCGCTGGTAACAGGTTTTCATCTTGATGAGTACATAGGGATATCTGATACACATCCTGCATCTTTCAGAAAATATCTCAGAGAACGTTTTGCCGATATAGTATCACCAAAAGCATTTAATTATGTAAACGGTAGTATCGATCCTTATGGAGAATGTATGCGTCTTGAAAATTTAATCGGCGAACATCCCATTGATGTTGCTTTTATCGGAATTGGGGAGAACAGTCACATAGCCTTTAACGATCCGCCTGCTGATTTTGAAACTGAAAAAGCATATCTCGTGGTAAAGCTTGATGAAGCCTGCCGCAAACAGCAACTGGGGGAAGGCTGGTTCCCAACCATAAACGATGTTCCTGAAAAGGCAATCAGCATGTCGATAAAGCAGATCATGAAATCGAAAGCCATAATATGCAGTGTCCCTGATCACAGAAAGGCTGACGCTGTTAAGAAAACTGTAGAAGGCGCCATTTCTCCAATGATTCCTGCATCAGTTATGAGAAATCATAAGGCAGCATGGCTTTATCTTGACAAAGATTCAGCCTCGTTGTTATCATAAGCAGATTTACTATTCATGGTTATCTTCATTATTTTATTTAGAGAGAGTTTAAAAAAATAGTATAATAAAAGCAGATAATCAGTAGTTTAGCAGTACAAATCACGAATCTGAGTTATTAATCAGATAATAATTTTATTATGCATAAAGCAATCATTTTCTTTGTTTCCGCACTGTCTTTAAGCGGATTGAATCTCTTTGCCCAAAACCCGGTACTGTTTCCGGCACCACAGAAAATAACATGGGGAAAAAACATGTTTCAGGTTGCAGGTGCAAAAGTGCTTGTATCTGCTGATCTGTCATCAAGGGAAGAAAAAACAATTGACCGGTTCATTGCTTTTGTAAAACACAGCACCGGGGTATCACTACCTGTAATTAATAACGGGGATTCTGACGAGCAACTGATAGTACTGAATTCCAGTCAGCCCGGTCCGGCTTTACCTGAGATAAATGAACAAACCGGCCCAGGGTCCCGTGAAGCATACAAGATAAAAGTAACGTCAAAAAGAGTACAGATAAATGCAAATTGCGATGCAGGAGTTTATTATGCACTTCAGACATTACGTCAGTTGATCATCGTTAAGGACAATAATTGCTATATCCCGGAAGTTGACATTGATGATTATCCGGCTTTTGCATATCGAGGTGTGATGATGGACTTTTCGCATGGCGGATTGCTTACAGAGGAAGAGATAAAGAATCAGATTGATTTTCTTGCACGATGGAAGCTGAACCAGTATTATTTCTATAATGAAGTAAGTATTGAAATGAAAGGATATCCGCTTCTCAATTATAATGCATGTTACTCTCAGGAACAAATCAGGAGGATTGTTGCCTATGGGCTTGAAAGACACGTAGATGTAATACCTTTTGTAAACTTTTACGGACACCTTCACGAACTTTTGAGACTCGAAAAATATGCAAGCCTTGGCATAGGACAATATGGACATGAACTTGATCCAGGGAATCAAGCTGTACAGACAGTACTTAAGGAGTGGATTAAACAATATTCAGAAATCTTTCCAAGCCCTTTTATCCATGTTGGTTTCGATGAGACCTGGGAAACAGAACGACTTCATAAGACAGATTATTCAATCAACCCCAGGGAACTTTACCTCCGGCAATTGAACTTTGTCACAAGTACTCTCAGGGGATACGGTAAAAAAGTAATGATCTGGACCGACATTACAAGGAATTATCCTGATATCATGTCTGATTTTCCGAGGGATCTGATTCCTGTTATCTGGGAATACTCTGATCAGCCGGGATCAGTCTCAAAATGGCTGAAACCTGTATCGAAAGAAAAAATGCCATTTTTTGTGCAATCAGCTGTTGACAACTGGGGAAATGTTTATACAGCCGCTGATTATACTTTCGATAATATCGATATATGTCTGAAAGCCTGCCGCGATGAAAAAGCTATCGGATATATTACTTCGGTATGGACAGATGCCGTTCAGCCATTAATGAGGAACTCGTGGTTATTCATGGCTTACGGAACAGCCGGTGCGTGGCAGAGGGAGCCTTTGAAAAGAGATGAATTCATAAATGGTTTTTGTCAGATAATGTATCCCGGAATATCGGTTCAAATGAATAACGCATTCAGAAAAATGGCCGAATCGGAAGCATCCCTGGCAAAATGCCTTGGACTTCACACATTATTGGAGATGTGGTCAGACCCTTTCTCTTCATATCACCTTAAAAATACCAAAGATCATATTGATGATTATAAAAATGCAAGAAAAGCTGCAGAAGCAGCTCAGGAGAATCTATTAGAGGCTCTCCTGTCGCAGCCTGACGATTCGGCATTTATAAAAACCCTGTTAGTCAACAGCCGTCTGCTCGATTATACTGCTTCAAGGTTCATCTGGGCAAGAACCATAGTTGACCGCTGGAATTGGGATTATGATTGTAATTCAAACGAAAAAGATGACTTTAGCAAAATATATGATACCAACTATTCGACACATGGTCTTACAGTTGATATGATGGATTACTGTACTCAGATAAAGGAAGAATATATCAAGGCATGGATATCAGAGAACATGAAATACCGATTGGGCACAATTACCGGAAGGTTCGATTCTGAATATCTTCTCTGGAGAAATATTTATACCAGGATAGCCGACTTTCAATTACATAACAAAATAAACAGCCAGACAAATAGATTTGAAGATGTAATATTAAAGTAATAGACGCATTATCAGTGTTTATCCCATAATACAGTTAGTATCAGTAACTATTTATCACACAATAATTTTTATATTCTGAACTTTTGTGGCTATCTTGCACGTATCCGGCAATTTTCATAATTATAACCACAAATCGATCATGCTAAAGGAATTTAGACATAAAGATATAGAAGAGGTATTTAAAACATCAATCGTTCAGCAGACCGCTTATTGGTCGGAGGTAAAGAAAGAACTGGGAGTACGTTCCATTGCATGTAACTTTAAAGTGAGAAGCTCTGATATCTATGATGTTCCCAAAAAAGATTATACTATTATTGGTGATATACTGGTAATTATTAAGCAAATTGATAATAAATACACAATGGCTTATGTTCCTTATGGCCCTGAGATTGAACCTCTTGCTCAGAACCAGGGAACATTTCTCGAAGAATTATCTGAATGTCTTCGCCCCTACCTGCCGAAAAACTGTATTCTTATCAGATATGATCTTTCGTGGGAATCACTATGGGCTAAAGAGGATGACTTTTATGACTGCAAGGGATATTGGATTGGTCCTCCCGATAATAAATTTCAGGAGTTCCGCTTTAATCACAATACTATAAGCTGGAATTTTAAAAAATGTTTATCTAATATACTGCCTTCAAACACAATCTTTCTCGATCTCAAAAAAGATCTTGCTGATATTAAAATGTCAATGAAGCCAAAAACAAGGTATAATATTGAATTATCGGCCAGGAAAGAAGTAACAGTAAACATTGCCGGTATTGAGAACCTTGATACATGGTACAGGTTATATACTGAAACAGCTGCAAGAAATGGTTTTTACTTACACAATATCGATTATTTCAGGGCAGTATTAACCAGCCGGGCTAACAATACCCAATCACCGGCTGAAGTGTTCCTGCTGATAGCAGGTATAGACAAAATGCCGCTTTCGGCAATGTTCCTTGTTTTAACCGGGAACCGGGGGACTTATCTGTATGGAGCTTCGGCATCTCATCATAAAAACCTGATGGCATCTTATGCTGTTCAGTGGGAAGCAATAAAACTGGCTAAAGCAAAAGGATGTACGGAATATGATATGTTTGGAGTATCACCTAATCCCGATCCTTCTCATCCCCTCTTTGGATTATACAGATTTAAAACAGGATTCGGAGGCGAATTATATCACACAATGGGTTGCTGGGACTATCCGATCATGTCGGATATGTACGAATATTTTACTGCTGTCGAACTGAAAAGCCAGGGTTTCCATTTAAACTGAGGTCAGAAAAACAGACTCCCCACATATTTCCATGGATCTTCAGATATTTGTTCTTTCACCAAATATTGATTATCTTTATTTTTTTGAAACCACTTAATATCAATACATTATGAACAGAATAATTTTGAGCAAGCTTGATTTTTCCAGAATCATGGATAGTATCAAAAAAGCAAAACTCACCAATTCTATCAATGCCGCTGAAGCAGAAATTTTACTGAATGAATTAAATTCAGCTAAAGTGGTTGAACCTCAGGAGATTCCTGTCGATGTTGTGACAATGAACTCCATTGTTAAAATCAGCTTCCTGAACACAAACAAAGTGATCAGTTTTCAGATTGTTTATCCTGATAAGGCAAATATTAAAGAAAATAAAATTTCCATATTTTCACCTATTGCTACAGCGTTGATCGGCTATAAAGTATCAGATGAAATTGAATGGATAGTACCAGCCGGTCTTACAAAAATAAAAATTGATGAAATAATATATCAGCCGGAAGCTTCTGGTGATTTTGATTTATGACAGAATAATTTTGAGCGTGTTATGAGCAGAAAATACTATATTTGTCTATATAACGCCCTCTAATATTATGCTTTCATCACCTGATGATAAAATAATTATTAAGAAACTCCGCAAAGGTGATGTCCTGTCATTTGATATTATTTTCAGAAAATACAATAGGAAAGTATATTACTTCGCTGTAAGCTATTTAAAAAACAGGGAAGAAGCAGAAGACGTTGTTCAGGAAGTATTTATGAATCTCTGGAGATTTCGTGATCAGATAAATGAAGATTACGAATTCTCCAGATTTCTTTTTAAGATAACATATAACTCAACCTGCAAGAAATTCAGGAAACAGTTATCGGACAAGAGACAGATGGAAGAGGCAGTAAAATATATTGCTGCTGAAGACAACCAGACCAGTGATGACATTGAGTACGATAATCTGCTTGAAAACGCGAGCCTCCTTGCAGAGAAGTTGCCTGCCCGGCAAAGGAAAATCTTTCTTCTAAGTATAAATGATCAGCTGACTACCGAACAGATTGCTGAAAAAATGTGTATTTCGAAAAAGACCGTGGAAAACTATCTGGCCCTGGCCAAGAATTCATTAAGAAAATCCCTCTCTGCCGAACACTTTTTACACATCTTTTTACTGTGACTTTAAAACGACATTTCTTTCACTATTCATATTGATTATAAATTAGCCGTCCTTTTGGGAAAAAAGGCTCACTGCTGGATATTATTATCAGTTAGGTTGTTTTTCATTGTTTATAGTCTAAAAACAAACAGATAGTATTATCATGATTTTGAGATGACTGCAGTGCAGAGCCCATCTCAGGATCTCTAAAAAAGGCAGGATGCAGGACAAAAAAGTAAAAATTGACATTGAAGTATTAAAAAGGTACCTGGAGGGGAATTTTTCGAGGGAAGATGAAAGTAAGGTAAGGAGCTGGTTTACACAAACAGAATCGGATGATGATCTGGAAGAAAATTCAGGTATGATCTGGGATGGAATCTCTCCTGATAAGAATATTCCTGGATATAAGGAAAGTGAAATACTCGACCGGATACACCACAAGATAAGGCTTGATGAAAAATTATATGCAAATGAAACCTCTCAGAGATTCGTATTCTTAAAATATCTGACAAAGATAGCAGCCCTCCTTTTTATCCCTCTGCTTGTTGCATCATTGTTTTTATATTTTCAGAATAACACATTCAGGAATTCAGCATCTTATGCTGAAATTTATTCACCCTTTGGTTCAAGGACAAACTTTTATCTTCCCGACGGCTCCACCGGGGTGCTTAATGGAGGTTCTTCATTAAAGTTCCCGACTCAGTTTACTGGTAAGCTCAGAAATGTCACTCTTAAAGGAGAAGCATATTTTAAAGTTACGCCGGATCATGAAAAGCCATTTATTGTATCGACTAAGAATATCAGTGTAAAGGTATATGGAACTACATTCAACGTAATGGCTTATGATGACCAGCAGATAACTGAAGTTACACTCGAAAGCGGACAAGTTGAAGTGTTAAAAAACCAAGATAAATGCCTTAAGAGCATAGGCTTCTTAAAACCCGAAGAGCAGTGTATATACAGTTTTCTGTCTGATTCAAGCGAGATCAGAGCTGTTAACAGCGCAGAAAAACTTTCATGGCTGGAAGGGAAGCTCTCATTCAAATATGAGTCATTTGAGGATGTTGTACGAAAAATCAACCAGTGGTATAATGTGAATATTGAGATAAAAGATGAAGTACTCAATACTTACATCTATTACGGTACTTTCAAAGACGAAACACTTGATGAAGTGCTGAAACTTCTTCAGTATACAGCCCCAATAAGATACAGGGACGTGGAGAGGAAAAGAAATCAGGACGGGACTTTCGAAAAAAGAAAAATTGAGATCTACTATAAGAAAACAGAATAGATAACTACTTTTTATTAATCAAATAACAAAAGCCTATGATAATAAAAAATAAGGAAGGTGCTGGCACACCCTCCTTATAATTTGAAATTCAGCAGATTACCCAATGCTTATTAAACAATTGTATTAACCCACTAAACCAAACAAATTTATGAAAAAATTTTGTAGGTATACAGGAGATATCCTAATCCGGACATGTTCCTGTAAATTCTTTAAGATTATGAGAAATACTTTGTTGCTATTATTCATCGCAGTCTTACAGGTATATGCAGACGACACCTACTCGCAAAGTACCAGACTCACATTGAATCTGAAGAATGTTGCAGTAGCTGATGTTCTTGAGGAAATTGAGAATAACAGTGAATTTTATTTCCTCTTCAACTCGAAACTGGTAGATGTAAAAAGAGAAGTGTCAATATCATTTAAAGATGAGAAAATCTCTGACATCCTCCACTCACTTTTCCTGGGGTCTGATGTAGATTATCTTGTTTATGACAAGCAGATAATTCTTACCCCGGGTGATATGAAGGAATTACCTGCTTCAATACAGCAAAAGCCAAGGATTACCGGAACAGTAAAAGATGAAAACGGGAATCCGTTGCCTGGTGTCAATGTTCAGGTTGAAGGCACCATCATTGGTGCGATCACTGATATTGACGGAAAATACTCAATTGAAAAGCCAGGTGAAAACACAATTATATCATTCTCATTTATAGGATATAATCCACAGAAAATATCAGCGTCAGGAATGACATCCCTTGATGTTATTATGACCCCTGATGTAAAAGCCCTTGAGGAGGTTATTGTTATTGGTTATGGCACTCAAAAGAAAAGTGACCTGACGGGTGCCGTGTCATCAATTAAAATGGAAGAACTGAAAGGCCAGTCAATCGTGAATGTTGAGCAGATGCTGACAGGAACCGTGGCCGGGGTAAACACTATTTCAGCATCAGGATTACCAGGAGGCAAGCTTACAATAAATATCAGAGGGATCGGAACATTGCATAATACAGATCCGTTGTACGTTGTAGACGGGGTTCAGACCAGAGATATCAGCCTGATTAACCCAAACGATATTGAATCGATGGAGGTTTTGAAAGATGCTTCCACATCAGCCATATATGGTTCGAGCGGTGCTAACGGAGTAATACTGATTACAACAAAAAAGGGAAAAGAAGGGAAACCAGTATTGTCATTTGACACAAAACTTGGCATTGCTACTCATGGGAAAAAAATTGCAGTACTTAATGCATCAGATTATGTTGATTATGTACTGGATCTTAAAGATAATGATGTCAATGATGCTTTCAAAAGCAAACTTGACTGGAGAAGAGTAGACAGGACGGACTGGCAGGATGAAATCTACCAGTCTGCATTTCAGCAGGAATATA
>Ga0116170_10002411_pt1 | contig 18029 bp, 15 predicted proteins | sample AD_JPNHW1_MetaG_FD_89797 | JGI IMG/M metagenome (GOLD analysis project Ga0116170, IMG submission 89797) | Active sludge microbial communities of municipal wastewater-treating anaerobic digesters from Japan - AD_JPNHW1_MetaG | ecosystem: Engineered > Bioreactor > Anaerobic > Digestate | place...
AAGATAAACTAATTTTATTATTAGAAAGTTATTTAGAAAAAACCAATGATTACTAATTTACAGAAAGTCTATCCGAATCCTTGGATACGGGCAGAAGAAATATTAAAAAAAGATGGGGTAGTAGTTTTACCCACAGATACATTGTATGGCATTATTGGTAGTGCGATGTCGAAAAAGGCTGTTGAAAAAATTTATAATATAAAAGGGAGAGATGAGAATAAACCTTTTATTGTTTTAATAAATTCGTTTGAACAGTTGAAAATTTTTGGAATAAAAATAACAAAAGACCAGGCCAAAATTTTTGGAAAATTTTGGCCTGGTAAGGTGAGCGTTGTTTTGCCGACTCTCTCAAAAAAGTGGGACTATCTTCATCGGGGAGAAAATACTATTGCTTTTAGAATGGTAGGACAAAAGAATAAAAATCTTTTTGATTTAATAGATAAAATCGGCCCTGTGGTTGCTCCTAGTGTAAATAAACAAGGAGAAAAACCAGCAGAGACCATAAAAGAAGCGAAAAATTATTTTGAGAACAATGTTGATTTATATATAAATACGGGTGTAAGAAAATCATTGCCTTCGACGATTGTGAAGTTCGAAAATGATAAGATTGTGATTTTAAGACAAGGACAAACAAAAATAAAAATCTGATTAATCAGATTTTTATTTTTTCTTATCCTCTTTGTTTTTTTTGAGATGATTTAAGTGCTGTTGTTTTAGATCGATTACTTCTTCTATTAGTTTGCCGAGGGTATCTTCTATTCTAGCTAGCATTAGATCATCTTTTTTCTCATCCTCATCTTCTTCTTGGATGTCTTCAACATCCTCTTGGATATCATCAACGTCTTTCTGAATATCATCAACATCTTTTTGAATCTCATCAACATCACCCTGAATCTCATCAACATCTTTTTGAATCTCATCAACGTCCTCTTGAATTTCTCCAACATCTTTTGCAACCAAATGAAGTTTTCTTGCCTGACGATTAACACTCATTTGTATAAAAATAGATAGATAGATGGCCTCGAGGGAAACTATAGTGGTAAGTACCAAAAGAATATCATCAAGGTCTATTCCGTAGAAATACAAAGCAAAAGCAAATATAAAAAGTGCTGTATGTACTAAAAGCGAGTTGGTAGATCCAACCCATCTTGTTGCTTTAGTCGATATTTTTTCTATGGTGTCCCCAGATTTTCTTCTTAATTCCTCCATAACTTATTTTATTATATACCATATTTCTGCTATAATACAAGAATTCAAGGTTAATTATTTTATTAGAGGTAAAATTACTTATAAAACATGAAGGAATATAATCATTTAGAAATTGAAAAGAAGTGGCAGAAGAATTGGGAGAAAAAAGATGTCTATAAGACATTGAATAATACGAATGACAAAAAGATGTATGTTCTGGACATGTTTCCATATCCGTCAGGTGCAGGTCTTCATGTGGGCCACCCAAGAGGGTATATAGGGAGTGATGTTTATGCCAGGATGAAAAGGATGGAAGGATTTAATGTGCTTCATCCTATGGGTTATGATGCTTTTGGTTTGCCAGCAGAGCAATATGCCCTTGAACATAAAATCCACCCCAGGAAGGCTGTAGAAGAAAATGTAAAAACATTTGAAAAACAACTTTCCATGATCGGTCTTTCTTATGATTGGAGTAGAAAAATAAATACTACTGATCCTAAATACTACAAGTGGACGCAATGGATATTCTTGCAACTTTATAATGCTTGGTTTGATAATAATTCTGGAAAAGCGAGAAAAATAAAAGAATTAGAAGAAATATTTAGTAAAGAGGGTAATACAAACGTTGATGCGGTTTGCACTTCTCCGATTTCTTCTTTTACTGAAAAAGATTGGAATAATTATTCTCTAAAAGAAAAACAAGATATCTTAATGAAATATCGTTTGGCCTATGAAGGATACAGTGAGGTAAACTGGTGTCCGTTTCTAGGAACAGTTTTAGCTAACGACGAAATTGTTAACGATGAAAAAGGAAATCTTGTTTCAGAGAGAGGAAATCATCCTGTCGAGAAGAAACCAATGCGTCAGTGGTTTATGAGGATCACTGCTTATGCTGATAGGCTTTTAGAAAATCTAGAAGACTTAGATTGGAGTGACCACATAAAAGAAATTCAAAAAAACTGGATTGGTCGTTCAGAGGGAGCAGAGATTGATTTTAAAATAAAAAATAGCAATCAAATTATAAAGGTTTTTACCACTAGAGCAGATACGTTATTTGGTGTGACTTATGTTGTACTAGCTCCAGAGCATGGTTTGGTTCAAGAACTTAAAGAAAATATTTCTAATTGGCAAGATGTAAGAAATTATATTGATAGTTTAAAGAGTAAGTCTGAAGAAGATCGAACCTCAACGGATAAAGAAAAGACAGGGGTAGAATTAAAAGGAATAAAAGCTATTAATCCAGCAAATAATGAAGAGGTGTCAGTTTGGGTTGCTGATTATGTTCTCGCTACTTATGGTACAGGTATGGTTATGGCAGTACCAGCACATGATGATAGAGATTGGGCTTTTGCAAAAAAATATAATTTGCCAATAAAAACAGTTATCGAATATCCAAAAGACTTCCCAAAGAATCAACCCTATACTGACTATGGCGTTGTAATTAATTCCGAAGGAATTCCATCAGCTAATGGTCTTTTGAGTCAAGATGCGATGGAAGAAATAGTAGAAGAATTAGAATACAGAGGACAAGCTAAAGAAGTTATAAAATATAGAATGAGAGATGCGGTTTTTGCTCGTCAAAGATATTGGGGAGAACCGATTCCTTTGAAGCACAATCCAGATGGAACCATTACAGAAGTAAAAGAGAAAAATTTACCGCTAAAACTTCCAAAAGTTAAATCTTACTCTATATCAGGAACAGGGGAATCTCCGCTTTCTCTTGTTAAATCTTGGACTAAAAAAGGATACGAAACGAATACGATGCCTGGATGGGCTGGGTCTTCTTGGTACTTCCTTCGATATATGGATCCAAAGAATAATAAAGAATTTGCATCCAGAAAAGCTACGGATTATTGGAATCAAGTAGATATGTATGTTGGCGGACAGGAACATGCCACAGGACACTTATTGTATTCTCGTTTTTGGACTAACTTCTTATATGATATTGGGTATATTCCTTTCAAAGAACCTTTTAAGAAGATGAAAAATCAAGGAATGATTCTAGGGTCTGATAGTAGAAAAATGAGTAAAAGATGGGGGAATGTTGTCAATCCAGATGATATGGTAAAAAATTACGGAGCAGATACTTTAAGAGTTTATGAAATGTTCATGGGGCCTTTTGATCAGATGCTTCCTTGGTCTACAGAAAGTATAATTGGTTCACGTCGTTTTCTTGAAAGGGTTTGGAGAGCAGGAGAGAGGGCTTTAGAAGACAAAAGTAAAGAAAAGAAAACAGAAGAATCATTAGAAAAATTACTTCACAAAACAATAAAGAAGGTAACAGAAGATATTGAAGGTTTTAACTTCAATACAGCAATTTCCTCAATGATGATACTTGTAAATGAAATTGAAAAAGCAGAAATTTCAGTATCAGACTTTAAGTTATTTTTGCTAATTTTGTCTCCGTTTGCTCCACATATTACGGAAGAAATCTGGACAAGTTTAGGAGAAAAAGGATCAATTACAAAAAGTTCTTGGCCTAAATGGGACGAAGAAAAAATAATTGATAAAAATATAAAACTTATGGTTCAGGTAAATGGTAAAGTCAGATCAGAAATTATTGTTTCGAAAGATGATGATGAAGAAACAGTAAAAAAAATATCTCTAAGTGATGAAAATACTAAAAAATGGATAGAAGGGAAAGAAATTAAAAGAGTTGTTTACGTAAAGGGGCGACTAATAAATATAGTAGTTTAAAGTATGATGAACAAAATAGCAAAAATAATTGGTAAAGAATTTCATGGTTTGAATGAAGCTGCTTTGCTCTTGGGAGGATTTACTCTTCTTTCTCAAATACTTGGTCTTATTAGGGATAGGTCATTGGCTTATATAGTTGGAGCTGGTCCTGTTCTTGACGTTTACTATGCTGCATTTAGAATACCGGACTTTTTGTATATATCAATAGCATCTCTAGCTTCAATTACTGTTTTGATGCCATTTTTAATGAACAAGATTACAGAGGGTGAAGAAAATAAACAAAAAGCCAGAAATTTTCTGAATAATGTTTTTAGTGCCTATGCTTATTTTATGTTTTTGGCGAGTGTGCTGATAGCAATACTCATGCCAGAAATAGTTAAGTATATTGCCCCTGGTTTTACCGAAAGTCAAACCCATATGCTCATAACGACTAGCCGTATAATGTTACTTTCTCCTATTTTTATAGGCCTTTCTAACTTGATAGGAACTGTCACCCAACTATTTAAAAATTTCCTAGTTTTTTCTCTTTCTCCTATATTTTACAATTTAGGAATTTTATTTGGTATATATTTTATTTTTCCAAGTCTTGGTGTGTATGGTCTTGCTGTAGGGGTTATCATTGGAGCTATATTCCATTTTTTGATTCAAGTTCCTGTAGTCATAAAACATGGCTTTTTCCCAAGGTTTGTTTCTAAAATAAATTGGAAAGAAATATGGGAAGTAGTTAAAATATCTGCACCTCGAACTTTGACTTTGTCATGCAATAGCTTAGCTTTTATTTTTCTAATTTCGATGGCTTCTACTCTCAAACCAGGGTCTATTTCTCTCTTTACTTTTGCTTACAACCTACAGTCTGTTCCAGTCGGAATAATAGGAATATCTTACTCTGTTGCAGCTTTTCCAGTCTTGGTCAAATGTTTTTCAACAAAAGATATAAATACTTTTGTTGAACATATTATAGAGGCAATTAAACAAGTTATTTTTTGGTCTTTGCCAATAATGTCTTTGTTTATTGTTCTTAGAGCACAAATAGTTAGAGTAATACTTGGTTCAAATTCATTTTCTTGGTCTGATACAAGATTAACTGCGGCCTCTGTCGCTTTGTTTGTAATTTCTCTAGTTTTCCAAGGTCTTGTATTGCTTTTTGTTAGAGGTTACTATGCTTCAGGAAATACAAAGAAGCCTCTTTTTGTGAATGTTTTTTCTTCGGTAATGGTAATTGTTTTAGCTAAGGTGTTTATTTTTATATTTTCATCCTACCCACAAACGCTTCTGTGGTTAGAAAATATATTTAGGGTGAGTGGTGTTTCAGGGACGATCATGTTATCGCTACCTTTAGCTTTTGCTCTAGGGTCAATTATCAATTTCTTCTTGCTTTGGATACTGTTTGCTAAAGATTTTCCTTTGAGTAAAAACTTTCACATTGTAAAAACATTTTTGCAAAGCTTGTTAGGTGCGATTACTATGGGTCTAGTATCATATTTATTCCTAGGAATTTTTGATGACATCTTTAACATTAATACTGGAGTAGGAATTTTCTTACAAGGTTTTCTTTCGGGGGTTATAGGTATTGCTTCAGGAATAATTATTTTAATTCTTATAAAAAACAAACAACTTCTAGATATTATCAAGGCTTTGAAAAATAAATTCTGGAAAAAGACAGTGGTGGCTCCAGAGCAAGCTGATCTATAAAAATTATCAAAACCTTTGATTTTACGGTCTTTTTTGATAGTATAGGTTTATGTCTTTTAATGACAACAACATAAGAAATTTCTCAATTATAGCCCATATAGACCACGGCAAAAGCACTTTGGCTGACAGAATGCTGGAGATTACAGGAACGATAGAAAAGAGAAAGATGAAGGATCAGGTGCTTGACTCTATGGATCTTGAACGTGAAAGGGGGATTACAATCAAAATGCAACCAGTAAGAATGGAATATCCTTTTGCTGGAGAAGATTACGTTTTAAATCTAATTGATACACCTGGTCATATAGACTTTTCATATGAGGTCTCTAGGGCACTAAAAGCTGTTGAGGGCTCTATTCTTCTCGTGGATGCCACTCAAGGTGTACAAGCACAAACCTTAACCACATTACAAATGGCCAGAGACTTAGGCCTAGTGATTATTCCTGTTTTATCAAAAATAGATTCGCCATTAGCAAAAGTAGATGAAGTAAAAATGGAAGTTGCAGTTCTTCTCGACATAGACCCAGATTCTGTTTTAACTGTTTCAGGAAAAACCGGAGAAGGAGTAAAAGAATTATTAGAGGAAATAATTAAAAGGGTACCATCTCCTAAAATAAAAGAGATTCCCATGGAAGGTCAAAATACAGGACAAGCCTTAGTCTTTGATTTTAAATATGATAATCACAGAGGTGTAATTGTCTATGTACGGGTTATGGAAGGATCTTTTAAAAAAGGAGAATCTTTATTTTTTGCAGTATCTAAAGAAAAATTTATCTCTTTGGAAGTTGGAGTATTTAATCCAGAAGAGGAGGTTAAATCAGAATTAAGTAGCGGAGAAATTGGTTATATAGTAACAGGAATTAAAAAACCAGGTATTGCTTCAGTGGGGGATACAATAACTTTCTTAAAGAAACCTATGCCTGCACTTTCTGGATATCAAAACCCAAGACCGGTGGTATGGGCTTCAGTCTACCCTGAAAGCCAAGATGATTTTCCAACATTAAAACAGGCCTTAGGAAGACTTAAATTATCTGATTCATCTTTTTCTTACGAAGAAGAAACTTCTGGAGCACTAGGAAGGGGTTTCCGTTGTGGATTTTTGGGGATGTTACACCTAGAAATAATTTCAGAAAGATTGAACAGGGAATTTAACCTAGATTTGATAATCACTATGCCTTCTATCACTTACAAAGCCGTTATGAAGAATGGTAAAGATTTGATTATTTATTCTCCGCATTTATTTCCTAACGATGGTGATGCAAAGGAAATATTTGAACCATGGGTTAACGTTAAAATCATAACCCCAACTGGTTACATGGGGACACTAATGCCTTTCCTTTATGATCATGAGGCTATCGTAAAAGAAACTGATAACTTTGGAGATAATAGATCTTCTATTGATTTAGAAATGCCTCTACGTGAATTGATGAGAAACTTTTTTGATGATATGAAAAGTATTACTTCTGGTTATTCTTCTATTTCGTACGAATTGGGAGAATACAAACCCGCTGATGTTATTAGAATGGATATCGTTGTGGCAGATGAAGTGATGCCCGCTTTTAGTAGAATAATTTCTCGAAGAAGAGTAAACGAAGAAGCTAAAACACAAGTAGAAAAACTTAAAGATGTTATTCCTAGACAACAATTTGCTTTTAAAATACAAGCAAGAGCCTTAGGGAGAATAATTTCTTCTGAATCAGTTTCGGCTTTCAGAAAAGACGTCTTAATGCACGGTAGTAAGGTTGTCGGAGGTGGAGATGTAACTAGAAAATTAAAATTATTAGAAAAACAAAAGAGAGGGAAGAAAAAGATGCAGGCACGAGCAAAAATAAACATCTCTCATGATGTTTTCCTAAAAATGATTAGAGGTAGTAATGATTAAAACTTAAGTTTAAAATAAACCTGGAGCGTACAAAAGAATCATACTGATGATTACTAGCACAGCTATAATACCGAATCCTTTTTCTATTTTCTTTTTATTCTTTGGACTGAAAAACATGATATAATAATAGCATCATTTATGGTTAAATTCAAGAAAACAAATAATTATAAGTTTTGGCATTCACCACTTGCACTGTTCATTCTGTTTGCTGCGGTAGTATTTTTTAGTTACAATATAGTCGATTTAACTAAGAAGGCAAAAGAAACAAGTGAAAAAAAATCTTTAATTTTAGATGAGATTAAGTATCTTCAAAATAAATCTGACACCTTAAATAAAGAAATAACAGTACTGGAGACTGATTTTGGTAAAGAAGAAGAATTAAGAGAAAAACTGCCTTATACCAGAGAAGGAGAAAAAATGGTAGTTATTGTCGAAGAGGAAGAGAATGAAAAACCAATAGCTACAGAGGAGGTAAGTAGTTTTGATCGCTTTTGGTCAATTTTCAAAAGAGAATAAAATTATTTTGCGGGATTAGTTTAGTGGCAAAATGAGTGCTTCCCAAGCATTAGACACGGGTTCGATTCCCGTATTCCGCACATTATAATAATCCTTGACGGTTATGTTATAATATAAAAGTAAGATTATCAGTTAAAATAAAAAAAGAACACTATGAAAAAAGTAACAATATACAGCACACCAACATGTCATTTTTGTCACATGGCAAAAGATTTTTTAACATCTAAAGGTATTCCTTTTGAGGATTTTAACGTATCTACTGATTTAGAAAAAAGAAAAGAAATGATGGATAGAAGTGGACAGATGGGGGTGCCAGTGATTTTTATCGATGACCAAATGGTGGTTGGTTTTGATAAAGATAAAATCGTTAGCCTTCTAGGTATTACAGAGTAGTATTTTTTAAAAAAATAAAGTATTATAAAAACATCTCTTAATAAGAGATGTTTTTATAATAACTGTTAAATATGCCCCTGTAGTTCAATGGACCCCGAAGGAAAGCAAAAGGGTTATACCGTGGCTTTGCTTCCTACGGGGCAGGTACAACAGTCCCGCTGTGCCCCGTAGTATGTCTCTGTAGTTAAATGGATATAACAACTCCGTCCTAAGGAGTAGTTGCAGGTTCGATTCCTGCCAGAGACACAATAAAATACGACAATACAGGGTTTTGTAATTTAGAAAAAATATGATATATTTGTTTTATGGACCCAGAGATTAAGCACCTATTGGAAGAAAACTTAAGGTTGTCTCAAGAAAACAACTTACTTCTGATTAAGGTGCGAAATTATTTGAAATGGGCCCAGGTAACAAAAATATTTTATTGGTTTTTGATAATTGGAATATCTGTTGGGGCTTTTTACTCCATAAAACCATATTTAGGTAATTTTCTAAATATTTATAATGGAGATTTGACTGGAATAAAATCATTTACTAACCAAGGAGATGGGCAAGATCAACAACAGATTCTAAAAGAATTATTAAAAAAATTTAACCAAAAATAACATATTAAATATTTTTTTAATATAAAATTATTTATGCCGAGATAGCTCAGTTGGTAGAGCGCTCCCCTGAAGAGGGATAGGTCCCCAGTTCGACCCTGGGTCTCGGCACATCAAACACAAACTCGAAATATTTCTTCAGTAGAGATAGCCAGTTCGACCCTGGGTCTCGGCACATCAAACACAAACTCAAAATATTTCTTCAGTAGAGATAGCCAGTTCGACTCCTTCAGTCTCGGCACACCAAATAAAAACACCCTCTTTATGAGGGTGTTTTTATTTAGATAGATTTTATTTTTAGTTTTGTCTCACGATTTTTATCTAGTTTTGGAAGTTTAATTATTAGAAGTCCGTGTTTTTCTATCGCTTCTGCTTCTTCTGGGTCAACTTCTTCTGGAAGAGAAATAGTTCTTGAGAATGAACCCCAGTATAGTTCTTGTATGAAATAATTATCTTTATCTACAGTATTTCCTTCTTCTCTTTTACCTTTTATAGTAATCATGTCTCTTGTAATACTAATAGAAAGATTATCAGGGTGTACCCCTGCCACCATCGTTTTTACAATGACATCAGAAGGAGTTTGATATAAATCAACAGTTAATTCTGCTTCCAATTCTTCCTCCCAATTTGTGTTCCTTTGATTTACGGGTAAGTCTTTTTCTAATCCTGGAATCTTCTTAGTAGAAGTTTCTTCCTCTTCTTCAAGAATTTCTTCATCTTCATCCATTTTACCTGTTAATCTTTCAAAAAATGATTTTTTCTTCATATATATTATTGTTGTGCGGGCAAATATTTTGCCATGCGTTTTAATTTTTCAAAAACTAGAATATTTATAATCGTGACGACCCATAAGAATCCGAATACTGATAGAAAGTTCTCGCCACTTGATTTCATTATAAAGAAATTAAAAATACTATGCAATGTTATAGCAAAGATTATTCCAAACAAAAGATACACCTTTCGGTGCTTTTTTAAATAAAAAGATAATCCTAGGGCACTACCTATCATGGCACTTGATATTGCGTGGAGAATGGTAGAACCAAGGAATCTTAAACCACCAGTAAATATACCTGTAAGAGCGCCTTCGGCGGAAATAGGATCAATTAAGTATAGTGTATTTTCAAAAGCAGCAAACCCCAAAGCTGCTGTCATAAAATAAACAGGATAATCTATTGGTTGGTTTAAATTTTTATTTCCTAATATAACGATAGAAATTCCGAAGAATTTAAGGAGTTCTTCTATTGCAGACCAGAGGATGATTCGAGCCTGATCATTGCCTCCGACTAGTCCTAGACTGGCCTTTTCCATCCAAATAGCAACTATTACCATTAAAGCCCCAACAATAAAAGATATTGTTATTAATCCTGCTGGTTCTGGTTCCTCTCTGTCTTCGTGTTTAAGCCAGAACCATAACCAAAATAAGGTTGGGATTAATCCTCCTAGAATTGCAAACAGTATAGTTTGTGGGTCCTTTTGAAATATTTCCATTTTTATTTTGGCCACCTCTCTACCATTAATAATCTATCTTTATCCATGGTTTGCCAAATTTCTTCAGTTACAAAAGGCATGAACGGGTGAAGGATTTTTAGTATTTTTTCTAACGTTCCAATCAAGAAATATTTTCTAGAAATTTTTTCATCTTCACTACCTTCAGCAAAAATCTTTTTACTCTCCTCTAGAATAATATCAGCGAATTTTGACCACGTATAAGCGTATATCTTTTCTCCGACGAGATAGAATTTATATTCTTCCATCTCTTTTGTTATTTCTTTTATAAGATTATCCTGCTCTTTTAATAATTCTTTATCTTTGCCTGAATAATTATTAAACGAATCACTTGATTTAACCCCTTCTGTATTTGAAAGAACAAAACGTGTTATATTCCAAAGTTTGTTAGCATAATTTTTATAAGCTCGAATCTTGTCCTCTGACATCTTACTGTCATTTCCTGGACCAGTTCCAATGATAAGTGACATACGAACAGCATCTGCTCCGTATTTCTCTATAACTTCTAAGGGGTCAAGGCCATTACCAAGCGACTTACTCATTTTTCTTCCTTGAGTATCTCTAATTAATCCATGGAGATAAACAGTCTTAAACGGAACTTCTCCTAATAAATATGTACTCATTAGTATCATTCTAGCAATCCAAAAAAATAGAATATCATAACCAGTTTCAAGGACGTTTGTAGGGTGATACATCTTAAGGTCAGGGGAGTTTAAGTCAGGCCAGCCGAGAGTAGAGAAAGTCCAAAGCCCAGAGGAGAACCATGTGTCGAGAGTGTCGGATTCTTGTTCCCAATTTTCTATATCTTCTGGAGGGTTTATTCCACAATATATCTGCTCCTTATTCGCATCATTCGTCTCCATTTGTGTATTTGTGTCGTGTTTGGGGTACCAAACAGGAATTCTATGTCCATACCAAATTTGTCTTGAAATACACCAATCGTGAAGATTCTCTATCCAATTGTAATAAACCTTTTCAAAATGTCCTGGAATAATATTAATTTCTTTACTTCTAACGGCTCCAATCATTAATTCTTTTAGAGTTTTATTGTCTCTTTCTGCTATCGGTTTATTAACGTTTATAAACCATTGTAATTTAGGTAGTGGTTCAATAATACCACCTGTTCTTTCGGCCGTAGAAACATTTTGAGTGACTTCCTCTTCTTTTTCTAAAAGATTATTTTCTCGTAACCATTCTACTACAGCTTCTCTTGCTTCCGTTACTTTTTTGTCTTTTATGTTTTCGTTTCCAACTATCATTCTTGCCATCTCGTTTATAACTTGCTTGGTTGGGAGGTTGTGTCTCTCTGCTATATCAGCATCTATTTGACTGTGTGCAGGGGTAACACCGAGAGCTCCAGTTCCAAAGTCTTTATCAACTTCTTTATCAGCAATAATTTTTATCTCAAGAGAAACTCCACAGAAATTTTCTACTTTAAAAGTTTTTCCAACTAAATCTTTGTATCTTGGATCATCAGGGTGGACAGCAACAGCGGTATCTCCAAGTTTAGTCTCAGGTCTTGTTGTAGAAATAGAAATAGGGAAGTCTTTGGAGTATTTAAAAGTATAAAATTTTGCTTTTCTCTCTTCATAAACTATTTCATCATCAGAAATAACTGTCTGACCTTTAGGATCCCAGTTCACAATACGGTGTCCTCGATAGATTATTCCATCGTCGTACATTTTTTTGAATGCATTGCGAACAGCGAAATTCCTTTTTTCATCAAGAGTAAAAGCTTCACGAGACCAATCTAAAGATGCCCCCATCTTTTTTGATTGGTTGATAATTGTGTCGTGAGAATTCTGAGCAAACTCATTAACCCTTTTTAAAAATTCCTCTCTACCTAAATCAGTTTTTCTTTTCCCTTCTTCCTTCTCTAGAATTTTTTCAACTTTTGATTGTGTGGCAATGGCGGCATGGTCTGTCCCTGGTAACCAGAGAGTTCTTTTCCCTTGCATGCGAGCAAAACGAACCATGATATCTTCGATAGTTAAAGGAGATGTATGTCCAAAATGAAGAGTTCCTGTCACATTTGGAGGGGGGAGAACCATAGAAAAAGGCTCTGCATTTTCTTCGGTAAATCCTTTCCTAATACATTCATCAGGATTAAATAGTCCTGAGTCTTCCCATAATTTATAAATCTTGTCCTCGGTCTCTTTTGGGTTGTAAGGTTTTAAAAATTTCGGATTAATATTTGTTTGCTCATTCATCCCGTTAGAAGCAGGTCTCGGTCGTTATATTTCATAACTAACCAGTATCTGCCAATTAATTTAATAATGTTTAATACTTTATATTTTTATCCCGTGACCGAGGTTTTTCTAACGGGATTCATGTATAAAATATAGCACTTTTAGCCCTATATTTCAAAGATTATAAACTTAAGTTTCCGTTGGCTTTTACACTGTTTAGATTTTTGGCGATTTTTTTATTTTTAAACTGGTAGTATCCAGCAATAGCAATCATGAGACCGTTGTCGCCAGTTAATTTTCGAGAAGGGAAATGAACAGTAATTTTTTCTTTTTTACCCTCATTAATTTTTCCCACTTCTTTTTTCATTATTTCTTGTAGATATTTATTAGCCGAAACGCCTCCTCCGACAATTAATGTTTTAGCTTTATATTCTTTTATTGCACGAAGAGCTTTTGAAACAAGAACCTCAATAACAGAATTTTCAAACTCACAAGCAATTTTTTGTTTCCAATTTGAATCTGGTCCAAATAATTTTTCTAGTTCTTTTTCTGAATATTTTTCTTTCAGGTCTCTAACCATGTACAAAACCGCCGTTTTCAATCCAGAGAAAGAAAAATCGTAATCTTTTGAATTTATCATAGGGCGGGGGAGTTGTACCAGCTTCGATAAAACTTCTAATTTTTCAGGTCCTCGGATGAGGGAGGACGAGGGGCCAGACCGTGAAAAATCAGAAGTTTTATCTACGCAAGGATCTAGTTCTCGTTCTTTGGCCGCAAGTTTTGAAACTTCTGGTCCGCCTGGGTAAGGGAGGTTGAGCATTCTTGCAACTTTATCAAAAGCTTCACCCGAAGCATCGTCTCTTGTTTTTCCAACTTTTTTGTATTTCATCCAATCTTTCATTAAAACAATTTCTGTGTGCCCTCCAGACACAAGGAGTGAAATTGCTGGGAATATTTTTTTATTAGAATCTATCGTAAAAGTATTTTGATCTGTTGGAAATACTGAAAAAATATGCCCCTCCATATGATTTGTTGGAACAAAGGGGATATTCCAGTAACAGGAGAGTGCTTTAGCGAAGCTAACCCCAACCCATAGGGCTGGTTCAAGTCCAGGACCGGTTGTTACTGCAATGGCATCAATTTTTGGAGTTCTAATTCGATTAGCGAAATTTATAAAATTCTCTGCTAAATCATTTTCTCTTTCTAAAATTTTTCTAATTTTTTCTTCTGCTTTTTTAGATAAAACAAAGTTTTTTGTAACAGGTTTAGCCAACCTAGAATCTATTAATACTTTTTCTAAAATGTGAGTGATATTTTTACCATGTTCTCTCTTTGCCATAGCAGGGAAAACCCCTCCGTATTGGGCGTGAATAGCGATTTGAGATGAGACCTCATTTGCTAATATTTTAAATTTAGTTTTACCTCCTTTTTCAGAAACATCAACAAGCGCAATTGCGGTTTCGTCACACGAAGTTTCTACGGATAGAATTTTCATATATTTTTATATACTTTATAATTTCTAAATAATCACTTCTCGCCCTGTAGCAGGTTCCATAAATATATCACAAGATTAAGTGTTTTGCCATTTTGTGATATCATTTGTCTATGAGTAAAAAACACATAATAACCATAGCTGGTAACCTTGGAAGCGGTAAATCTTCAACTGCAAAAAAAGTGGCATCTATTTTGGGTTATACTCACATGTCCACAGGAGATTTTATGAGAGATATTGCAGAAAAGAGAGGAATTTCTTTAATGGAATTGAGTAAGTTAGCCGAGACTGATAGTACGATAGATAAAGAGTTGGATGATAGAAATGTAGAAATTGGCAAAAAGACAGAGATTGTAATTGACAGTAGACTCGGATTTTATTTTATCCCAGAATCATTCAAGGTGTTTTTAGAATTAGACCCTAGTGTGGCTTCTGAAAGAATTTTAAAAGATAAAGAAAATAATCCGAATCGTCACAAAGAAGATAATTCAGCCTTTGATTCAAAAGAATCAATAATGGAAAGTATCAGTAATAGATTCGAGAGTGAAAGGAAGAGATATCAAAGTTTGTATAACATAGAAGATCTAACAAATAAGGGTCATTTTGATTTAATAATAGATACTTCTTCTACACCACTAGAAGAGGTAAGTAAAAAAATTATTGAAGAATATGAAAAATGGTTAAATGAATAATAGCTAGTATTGTGTGATATAGTAAGATGAATAAAAATAATCAAAGCTTTTAAATAAAAAATGAAAAAATATCTTTTATTAACTATAATAACTTTATTCTTAGGATTAACTTTTGCCAATGAAGCTCTTGCTATTTCTGGTTTTATTCCGAAACAGATTTGGTATTCAAAAGAAAAATTATTAGAGGGGGATACAGTAGAAGTTCACACTCCAGTTTGGAACGGAGAGAATGATTCAGTTTTGGTAAAAGTTGAATTTTATGATCACAACACCTTACTAGGCTCTAGAGATGCCATCATCAAACCTCAAGAGTTAAAAGATGTTTTCATTTCATGGAAAATTACAGCAGGTGAACACCTTATTTCAGCAAAAATAGTCTCCTCTGTGGTTTTGGTTGGAGAAGAAAAGAAAAATGTTTCTTTGAGATATACTGAAACCGACACTGACAAGCAGGATGTTGAAAAAGAGAAAAAGGTGGTAGAAAAAGAAGAAACTCCTAAAGATACTGAGACCTCTAACGATGATGTTTTGGTTGGGGAAGGTTTGTTGCCTCCAAATGTGACAACAAAAATTAACGAAGGGTATAATAGCGTAGATGATTTTCGAAGTAAGACTTCAGAAAAAATAGATTTAAATAAAGAAAAAGCTAAAGAGGAAGTTGAAATAATTAAAAACACAAATACTTCAAAAGAATTAGCTTCCAAAGATAAAAAAATAGAAGATGTTGTGAAGAAGCCTTTTGCCTATTTGAAATTATTCGGGTTGTCTGTGTTGTCTTTTATTTTTGATAATAAGATTGTTTTTTATGGAATAATAATTTTGGTTGTATTTTTTGTATTTAAAAAAATATTTCAATCTTTTAGACACAAATAATATATTTGTCAAAACAATCTCTCGTAAAGTATAATAAGAGAGCAATGAAGCGAGTTTTTTTTGATATATTATTGTTTTTAACTATTCTGTTTTTACCGTGGTGGGCAAGCTTGTTTATAGCTGTCTTGGGCCTTTTTATTTTTAAGAATTTTTATGAATACTTAGTGTATGGAGTAGTTATATTTGAATTATATTCACCATTGAGCAACAGAGTAATTTCATCACCATTTTATTTTTCCTTAATACTGACTGCGTCTTTTGCTTTAATAGAAGTTGCTAAAAGAAATATTATTTTTTATAAAAAATAAAAATGGCTTTTCATCTTAATCACAAAAGAATAAAAAAGGATATAGACCCAGATGAGATTTTTTTGGATTCAAAAAATCTACCTAACTTTAACGTGCAACAATTTGAAGGTCGTATGGAAAGGGCGATCCCTAAAAGTGCAATATATTTTATGGGGTTATTTTTTTTAGTAATCTTGTTTATTTTTTCCTGGAAAACAATCGGTTTACAAATAGTTAAAGGAGGCTTTTATTTAGAAAAAAGCCAAAATAATACTTTGATGAAGCAACCCATATTTGCTGACAGAGGTCTTGTCTATGATCGAAACGGTGTAATGTTAGCGTGGAATTCTTGGCCAAGTGGAGATGTGAACAAACTAGAGTCTCCTACAAGGAGCTATATTGCTAAGCCTGGTTTTGGATTATTACTGGGCTACGTAAGCGCTCCTGCGAAGGACAAAACTGGTAGATACTGGCAAGATAATTTTATAGGAAAAGATGGTGTTGAAAATTTCTACAATGAAAGACTCACTGGTAAAAACGGTGAAAGAATTACAGAAATCGACGTTGGGGGTAATGTTTACTCTGAGAATGTTGTGTTATCTCCAGAAAAGGGTGATGATTTATACTTATCTATAGATTCAAGAATACAAAATAAAATGTATGAATCGATTGCTGGGATGGCAGAGAATGTAAATTTCCAAGGAGGAGCAGGTGCTATAATGGATATTCATAATGGAGAACTTTTGGCTATAACAAGTTATCCTGAATACAATAGTAATGTTTTGTCGGAAGGTAAGGACAGAGAAAAAATCAATAATTATTTTAAAGACAAAAGAAAAGTTTTTTTGAATAGAAGTGTCTCAGGACTTTATAGCCCGGGATCTATTATTAAACCATTTTTTGCTTATGCTGCTTTGGCAGAAGAAATTATAAATCCAGCAAAAAAGATATTAGCGAATGGCTCAATTTCTATTCCTAACCCATATCATCCAGAATTAAAATCAGTTTTTAAAGATCACGGTTCATTTGGTTACGTCGATATGAAAAAAGCGATTTCTATTTCCTCAGATATTTATTTTTATGAAATTGGTGGAGGCTTTGAAGATCAAAAAGGTCTAGGCATTTTGAATCTCGACAAATATTCAAAACTTTTTGGAATAGGAGATAAGACGGGGGTAGATTTAGTCGGTGAAAAAAATGGTTTAATCCCTACTCCAGAATGGAAAGCTAAAACTTTTAACGGTGACCCATGGAGAGTTGGAGATACTTATAATACTTCAATAGGGCAATATGGTTTTCAAGTAACACCAATACAAATGGCTAGAGCAGTGGCAGGGCTAGCCAATAAAGGTAAGTTTTATACGCCTCATATATTAAAAGATGATGCAAACTTTTCTACCCTTACCGAAGAAATTGAAATTGATGAAAATAAAATACAAGTAATTTTTGATGGAATGAGAATGGCTGTAACAGAAGGTACTTGTACGGCATTAAACATTGGAGATTTTAAAGTAGCGGCAAAGTCAGGTACAGCTCAAGTTGGTCTAGGAAACACTAATACTAACTCTTGGATAATAGGATTTTTCCCTTATGAAGAACCCAAGTATGCTTTTGCTTTAGTTATGGAAAGAGGGCCAAAGAGTGCTTCTGGAAATGCTACTAGAGTAATGAGAGAGGTGATTGACTACATGAAGATTTATACTCCAGAATACTTTGACTAATTAGTAAAAATAAGATAATATAGACCAATCATGGATGAGAAAAATTACATAACTGAAGAAAAGGAGAAATCTCTTATAGAAGAACTTGATTATATAAAAAACGTTAAAAGAAAGGAGATTATAGGTAGAATAGATGACGCTAGGGCACTAGGCGATCTTTCTGAGAACGCAGAATATCATCAAGCTAGAGAGGAACAAGGACGAAATGAAGACAGAATAAACCAAATAGAAAGTATTCTTAAGAATTCAGTAATAGTTAAAAAACACTCAAGTTCTATAGTAGAAGTTGGGACAACTGTTGT
>Ga0116170_10002414_pt1 | contig 18023 bp, 14 predicted proteins | sample AD_JPNHW1_MetaG_FD_89797 | JGI IMG/M metagenome (GOLD analysis project Ga0116170, IMG submission 89797) | Active sludge microbial communities of municipal wastewater-treating anaerobic digesters from Japan - AD_JPNHW1_MetaG | ecosystem: Engineered > Bioreactor > Anaerobic > Digestate | place...
AGACCGACCGCATGATCCGCACGGTTCCGGAAGTGGAGCAGGTGTTCGGGAAGAGTGGACGGGCGGAATCTGCCACGGATCCGGCCGGGTTCGACATGTTCGAGACCGTGATCCGCCTGAAGGACAAGTCCCAGTGGCGCCCCGGAGTGACGGTTTCCGACATCGTGCGCGATCTGGACGCGGCCGTGAAGGTGCCGGGACTCACCAACGCATGGACTCTTCCCATCAAATCGCGCATCGACATGCTCTCCACGGGGATTCGCACCCCCATCGGGATCAAGATCAGCGGGCCGGAGGCGGATTCGCTGCAGGCCATCGCCGCGCGGGTGGAGGGTTTCCTGAAGACGCAACCGGTAGTTTCCTCCGCCTTCGCCGAGCGTGCCGCCGGAGGCTACTACCTGGATGTGGGGGTCGATCGCGCACGGGCCGCCTCGCGCGGGGTGTCGGTGGCGGCGATCAACGACGCGGTGAGGACGGGGCTGGCGGGGATGCCCGTGGCAACGGCCTTCGACGGGCTGGAGCGGATCCCCATCACCTTGCGCTACGCCCGCGAGACGCGGGACACCCGCGAGAAGATCGAAGACCTCCAGGTGGATGGAGCGTCGGGAGCGGTACGTTTGGCCGAGGTGGCCGACATCCGCTGGACCACGGGGCCCATGGTGGTACGCAGCGAGGCGGGAAGTCCCAACGTCTTCGTGTTCGTGGACACCCGCGAGACGGACCTGGGAGGCCTCGTGCGGAACCTGGCTCCAAAGCTCGCACATTCGGTGGCGATCCCCACGGGGTATGGCCTGGCCTGGAGCGGGCAGTGGGAAGGGATGGAACGCGTGAAGAACCGGATGTTGACCGTGATCCCGTTCACCCTCCTTCTGATCGTGCTGATCCTCTACCTGAACACCAAGTCCTTCGCGCGCACCGCGATCGTGATGCTGGCGGTACCCTTCTCGCTGGTGGGGGCCTTCTGGTTTTTGCACCTGGCCGGGTTCCAGGTCTCCGTCGCCGTCTGGGTGGGGCTCATCGCATTGGCGGGACTGGACGCCGAGACCGGCGTGGTGATGCTCCTGTACTTGGAACAGGCTTGGAAGAAGGTGCGCCGGACGGTGGAGCGGCCCACCCTGGCCGATCTGGTCCACGCGATCGACGAGGGCGCCGCGCGCCGGGTGCGCCCCAAGGTGATGACAGCTTCCGTCATCCTGGCGGGTCTGTTCCCCATCCTGTGGAGCGATGGTGCCGGATTGGACGTCATGAAGCGCATCGCCGCGCCCATGGTGGGAGGGGTGGTCACCTCGGTGGCCATGGAGCTCCTGGTGTATCCGGCCATCTTCCTGTTGTGGCAGCGACGCTACTTGTCAAGACCGCCGCCGTGATCGGCGATGCGCTTGACGCATTCATTTCCTCTCCGGTGGCTGCGAGGATCATGGGCAGCCCAGACCAGAACAACATCCCAAAGGAGAATTCCAATGAAGAAGTTCCTGATGATCCTGGTGGCCCTGGCCATGTCCGCCTGCGCCGCACCCGCGGACACCTCCCTGATCCTGAAGCCATCCGCGGAACAGATCAAGGCGGCGAAAACGGTGGACAACAAGGAATGCCCCGTCACGGGTGAGAAGATCGGCTCCATGGGCAAGGGGCCCGTTGTGGTCTACAAGGGAAAGGCGGTGGAACTCTGTTGCTCGGGCTGTATGAAGACCTTCGCGAAGGACCCGGCCAAGTACTTGAAGGTCGCAGAAGGCTCCACTGCGGATTCCGTGACCGCTCCCGCGAAGGCCGACCACTCTTCGCACATGTGAGGCCTCCTCGGGACCGGACCCGTCGACCTATCATTGTATCGGTGGACGGGTTCGGCCGAGGCGCCATGACGCCTCAATCGAGGAGTGGATGATGAGTGCATTGCAGGAAATCCTGGCTTCCATCGATGCGGGAACGTTGCTGCGCGCGACGGCTGTCGCGGCCTTGGCGGTGGTGGCGGGTTTGCTGGCGCACCTTCTGGCCTTCTGGGTGCTGGAACGGATCGCGATCCGAACCCGGGTCCGATGGGACGATCGATTTCCCATGCATCTGCGTGGTCCGGCACGGCTCGCCTTCGTGGCCTTGGGACTCGTCTTCGCACGCCCCGCGTTGGGTGTCGCGGGTCTGACCCTCACGCTCTTCAACCATGTGCTGGACATCCTGGCCATCGTGTCCATCGCCTGGATCAGCCTGCGCGCCATCGCGCTGGTCGCCGAGGTTCTCCTGTCCCAGTACGATACCGGTGAAACCAACAACCTGGCCTCGCGCAAGGTCCACACACAGGTGCGGATCCTCCAGAAGGTCGCGGTGGTGGTCGTTGTGGTCCTGGGCGGGGCCCTGGTGCTCATGACCTTTCCAGGAGTGCGGAGGATCGGCGCGAGCCTTTTGGCTTCCGCGGGCATCGCGGGCATCATCCTTGGACTGGCCGCCCAGAAGACCATCGCCAACCTGATCGCGGGGATCCAGCTCGCCTTGACCCAACCCGTCCGCATCGACGACGTGGTGATCGTGGAGGGGGAGTGGGGGTGGATCGAGGAGATCACCCTCACCTACGTGGTGGTCAAGATTTGGGACCTCCGTCGGTTGGTTCTTCCCATCTCGTATTTCATCGAACGGCCCATCCAGAACTGGACGCGGTCCGCTTCCGAGATCCTGGGCGCGGTGAGCATTCCCTGCGATCCCTCCGCGGACGTCCAGGCGATCCGCACGAAGACTTCGGAGATCGCCGGGAAGACCCAGCTGTGGGATGGGAAGGTCTGTGTGGTGCAGGTGGTGGACTGCAAGCCGGATGCCATGGAGGTGCGCATCCTGGCCAGCGCCACGGACAGCGGAAGATGCTGGGACCTTCGCTGCCACCTGCGCGAACAGGTGCTGGATTTCCTGCGTCGCGAACATCCGGATTGGCTGCCGCACCGCAGGTTGCGGCTGGATCCCACGGAATCCGGCAAGGGTCGGATCGGCTAGACGAAGAGGTTGACCCGGCTGTCGCTCGCCGCGTCCAGGTAGGCCGCGACTCCGCCCACCTCCACACCGTCCAGGAGTTCGGTCGGGTGGATCCCCATCAGGTCCATCGACATCTGGCAGGCCACCAGGCGCACGCCGTTCCGGCGTGCCACCTCGATCATCTCCTCCAGGTGGGCGATTTCCTTGTCGGCCATCCGCCATCGCATCAGGAGCCTCCCCAATCCTCCGAAGTTCATCCGGGACAGCGCGAGCTTGCGGGCGCCCTTGGGAAGCATCAGATCGAAGGCCAGCGAAACCAGGTCCTTCGATGGCTTGTCCCGGGGTTGGCGACGGATCACGGAAAGCCCCCAGAACGTGAAGAACAAGGTGGCCTTCTTGCCGGAAGCCATGGCTCCGTTGGCGATCACGAAGCTCGCCAGTGCCCGGTCCAGATCGTTGGAGAACACCACGATGCTGAGGTCCTTCCCTCCGTCGGCGGTCGCTGCAGCGCTTGCAGGCGCTGTTCCCGAGGCCTTCCGCACCCTGGCCGTCCACACTCCGGACGAGGATGAAATCCCCTCCAGTCCGTTTCCGGTCATGCGACACCACGATCCGACGTCCCTCTGGAAGCCGGGATCCGTGGAACGGACGGACAGGAGTTGACCAGGAAGCGCGCGGTCGCAGGCTTCCTTCATGCGCAGGATGGGGCCGGGGCACTGCAGTCCGCAGGCGTCCACGTCCACCATCGCCGGCGTCGATGGATCCTCCGGACGGGATCCGTCCTCCAGCGATCCGGTCGCGGGCGACGGGAGAACGCACGCGGTGCCCACGCGCTCGTGGGCGCCGGGGTTGCGGATGGATTCCGTGGCGACGACCCAGGTGCGGTATCCGCCGCTGAGGTTGGACACCTTGGAAAACCCGTTGGCCCGCAGGATCCGCTCGGCCAGGTAGCCACGGATCCCGACGGCGCAATGCACCAGGATTTCCCGGTCAAGGGGGAGCTCGTGCAGGCGTTGGCGAAGTTCCGTGTGCGGGATGTTCGTGGAGCCGTCGATCCGCCCCAGTTCGTGTTCCGCGGGGGTGCGCACGTCCAGGACAAGACCTCCGGCGGCGCGGCGAACCCCGAATTCGCGCCAGTCGATGGATGAGGTCATCCCGTCCTGGATGTTCCGCGCGGCGAACGCGGCGTAATTCGTGCCGTCCTTGGCTCCCGAGAAGGGAGGAGCGTAGGCGTGTTCGAACTGGGCCAGATCGTCGATGGTTCCTCCCATGCCGATCATGGCGGCCACCACGTCGATGCGCTTGTCCACTCCATCGGATCCCACCGCCTGGGCGCCCAGGATCCGTCCGGAGTCTGGATCCCACACCAGCTTGAGGCTGTAGGGTGTCGCACCGGGGTAGTAGCTCGCATGGCTTTGTGGATGCACCACCACGCTCCGATGGGGGATCCCCTCCTTCTTGCAGACCTTTTCGGAGAGCCCGGTGCTGGCCGCGGCGAGATCGAAGATCTTGGCGATGGCCGTGGCGATGGAGCCCTTCCAGATCCGGTCTCCGCCCATGATGTTGTCGGCAACGATCCTGGCCTGCTTGTTGGCGGGGCCGGCGAGCGGAACGGGCCAGTGCTTGCCCAGCAGGAACGAATGGGCGCTGGTCGCGTCGCCCACGGCCCAGATTCCCGCGACGTTGGTACGCAGGTGGTCGTCCACCAGGATGTGGCCCCGCTCGTCGAGGGCGATCCCCGCCTCGCGGGCCAGGGCGGTGTCCGGGCGCACACCGATGGACAATATGACCAGGTCGGCATCCAGTCGCTTTCCGGAGGCCAGCAGAACGCCCACCGAGGCTGCTTGCGGTTGGAATCCACGGATGCCGTCGCCCAGGTGGAGCGACACCCCGTGATCGGCCAGGTGCTGTTGGGCGATCGCTGCCATTTCCGGGTCCAGCGGCGCCAGGATCTGGTCGGCGGCCTCCACCAGGTCCACTTCCAAGCCCTGTTCCTTCAGGTTCTCGGCCATCTCCAGTCCGATGAAACCTCCGCCCACCACGACGGTTCGCCGCGCCGTCTTCCGATCCAGGACCGCTTTCACCCGGTCGATGTCGGGGACGTTGCGGACCGTCAGGATCCGGGAATCGTCGATTCCGGGGAGCGGTGGGCGGATGGGGGAGGAGCCAGGGGACAGCAGCAGATGGTCGTAGGTCAGGGTGTATGTTCGGTTTTCCGCGTGGTCGCGCACTTCCACGGACCGGGTGTCCGGATGGATGGCGATCGCTTCGCTCCGGATCCGCACGCCTACGTTCAGGGATTCCCGGAATTTCTGCGGGGTCATCAAAAAGAGGCGATCCCGGTCGGATATGGATCCGCCCGCGTAGTAGGGGAGCCCGCAGTTGGCGAAACTGACGTGTTCTCCACGTTCCAGGAGCACGATTTCGGACGATTCGTCCAGTCTTCGGAGTCTGGCCGCGGCGGAAGCCCCTCCGGCCACGCCGCCCACGATCACGATGCGAGTCATTGGGTCTCCATTGGTTGTCTCAGGGTTTTGCCTCGTTGGATGGTTCCCTGTCGACCCTGACGCTCCTTCGGGAAGGGAGGTTACATGGTGGAGACGCTTTTTTGCCCATCGGGGGAACGCCTTCGAGGGGCTACAATTTCCTGACATCTTCCTTTCCGGGCCCTGACCATGGAGGTCGATCGTTCGGGTATCCTCTCTTGGCAGGGGAACGCGGTCGCTCCCCAGGGAGGCAACCATGCAATTCAGAACACTTGTCCGATCCATCTTCGCCGCGCTGGGTGTGACCACCCTCGCGATACCCGCCGCCCAGGCGTCCGTGGTCCTGGATGTGAGGCCGGTGCAACCCCTGCTGGAGGCTTCGGATCGCCCCCAGCGGGCCACCTTGAAGATCAGCCTGGAGGGCATCGCCCAGCCTTCCTCCTCCGAACGTGGACCCGTGAACATGGTCCTGGTCCTTGACCGGTCCGGTTCAATGCAGGGAGACAAGATCGAGAACCTCCGCCGCGCGGCCCTGGGAGTGGTCGATCGCATGGGATCCAGGGACGTGATCTCGGTGGTCGCCTACGACACCCGCGAGGAAGTCCTGATCCCCGCCATGCCCGTGCGCGACAAGGAAACGATCCGCCGCAAGATCCGCTCCATCCAGGCCGACGGATCCACCGCCCTGTTCGCGGGCGTCAGCAAGGGTCTGGCCCAGGCGCGCATCTACCGGGGTGGGGGAAGAGCCACTCGCGTGGTCCTGTTGTCCGACGGCCAGGCCAACATCGGGCCCTCCAGCCCCTCGCAACTGGCGGCCCTGGGACGCTCCGCGGCCCGCGAGGGCATCCCCGTCACCACCGTGGGTCTGGGGCTGGGGTACAACGAGGACCTGATGTCGCAGCTCGCACAGGCCTCCGACGGCAACCACGACTTCGCCGCCGAGCCCACCGACCTGGTCCGGATCTTCGACCGGGAGCTCGGCGACGCCCAGGACGTGGTGGCCAGCGACATCGTGGTGAAGTTCCACTGCCCCGACAACGTCCGGCTGATCCGGGTGATCGACCAGGACGCCCAGATCGATGGACAGGATCTGACCATGCGCTGGAGCCAGATCTCCGGTGGCCAGAAGCGGTACATCCTGGTGGAGGTGGAGGTCCCCGGCAGCCGCGAGGGAATGCGCCTGAGCCTGGGGCGGCCAAGGCCAACATCAAGGATCGCGCCACCGGTGCATCCAGCGAGCTCTCCGGAGGTGTCGAGGTGGGATTCACCCGCAGCCGCGAGGCGGCCGTGGCGTCGGTCGATCGGAAGGCCAAGGTGGCCATGGTGCGGGCCCTGGCCAACGAGAACGAGCGGAAGGCCGTGCAGCTGCGCGACGCAGGAAACGCGCCGGCCGCCCAAGCGGTGCTCCGCTCCAACGCGGTGGTGCTCGGCGAGGCCGCCAAGGAACTCCAGGACGACGAATTGAAGGCCGAAGCCAGTCAATCCGCCATGTCCGCGGAATCGATCGTCGACGAGAAGGCTTGGGGCGCGCAGCGCAAGGGCATGACGTCCACCCAGCTGAAAAAATCCCGTCAGATGAAGTAGCAGGAGGCGCTTCGATGACTGCTCGCGAACGTTGGATCCCCGTGGTGGCCGCCCTGGTCGGGCCGGCGCTGTTCGTGGGGTTGGGCATCAACGAGGCCCTGGACACCTCCGATCGCCTGGAGCGCGACCTGTCCCGGCGATCCAGGCAGGAACTGGAGCGTTCCCGCGAGCGGATCCAGGGTTTTGGCGAGGCGATCGCCGACACCCTGCAGAAGATCCTGGATCCGGCGCGACTGGAAGAAATCCGTCTAGGGTTGGTGCATCCCCTGGTACTCACGGTCTACGAGACCAGCGACGGAATGCTGGCCGATCCCCCTCCCGGAGGACTTTCCCAGGAGCAGGCCGCTTTCCGGGAACGCGTGTCCAGGTTGTTTTCCGGACGGGCGGTGGTGGCCGAATCCCGGCTGCCCACCTCCGAGGGCGTGGCGGATCCGCTCCCGCAGTGGATCCCCTGGCACTGGGAAGATGGCCTGCACATCCTGTTCCAGCGTCCACTGGATGGGCATCGGGCGATCGGGGTGGAGCTGGACAGGATCGCGCTGCTCTCGCGGCTTGCCGGCGAACTGGACATGGGCGATGTCGGAGGGGGATCCCTCGCGTTGCTGGACGGTTCCGGGCGCACCTTGCACGTCTGGGGAGCCGAATCCGACAGCACGATGGCGACCATGGGCCGGATCGCGCTGGCGGCACCATTCGAGACATGGAGTCTGGAACTTTCCGGACCGCAGGCGCTGTGGGCGCGGGATGCGCGGGTGGATTCGTTCCGTTCCATCTTCCTGCGGTGGGGGCTGGCGTCCCTGGTGTGGATCGCCCTGGGCTACCTGGTGGGCAGGGAATGGACCCGTACGCTGAGGGAAGCGAGGTCGAAGACCGGATTCGTGCAGCAGGTCAGCCACGAGCTCCGCACGCCTCTCACCAACATCCGCCTGCATGCGGAACTCGCCCGCGAAGGCACGCTGGAAGATGACACGTTCCGTCATCTGGAGGTGGTGGGCCAGGAGACCGAGCGGTTGTCGCGGCTGGTGGGGAACATCCTGACCTTCGCGCGCACGGAACGCGGGAACCTCGTGCTGTCCATCTGCCGGACCGATCTTTCCGCGGAGCTGCGGGAAGCGGCCCTGCCCTTCAAACCCATGCTCGAACGTGCGGGAACGGTCCTGGAGTGGTCCGTCCCACCGGGGGACCTGCCGGCCAGCCTGGACCGGGACGCCAGTTCGCAGGTCCTCCAGAATCTCCTGGGCAACGCCCTCAAGTACGCGCCTTCGGGCAAGTGGGTGGGGATTTCCGTGGAGGCGGCACCTGGATTCTGGCAGGTTCGCGTGCGCGACCGCGGCCCCGGAGTGCCTGAGCGCGAACGCGAACGCATCTTCAAACCGTTCCACCGCCTTTCCAACCAGATCACCGACGGGGTCGCGGGAACGGGAATCGGGCTGTCCATCGCCCGCGACCTCGCACGTGCCCAGGGTGGCGACCTGGTCCTGGAATCCGGCACCGGCGGCTGCACCTTCCTCTGGACCGTAGCGAGGCTTCCATGAACATCCTCATCGCCGAAGACGACCCCAACATCCGGGAGGGCCTGGAGACCTTCCTGACGCGCGAGGGGTTCCATCCCCATGGCGCTTCCGACGGCATCGAGGCCTTGGAACTGGCCGCGAAGGTTTTGCCGGAATTCGTCATCCTGGACGTGATGATGCCGCGCATGGGAGGGTACGACGTCTGTCGCGAGATCCGCAAGCGCCATCCGGAAGTACCCATCCTGTTCCTGTCCGCGCGCGGGGAGGAGGTGGATCGAGTGGTGGGTCTGGAACTGGGGGCCGACGACTACTTGGTCAAGCCCTTCGGGACACGCGAGCTGCTGGCCCGGATGAACGCCATCCTGCGCCGGACCCGTCGGTCCGGCCCGTCGGTTCCCGCCGAGGACGACTCGTTCTCCATGGACGACCTGGAGATCCACCCGGCCGAACTCCGCGCCCGCCGTGGAGATCGATCCATCGATCTGGGGCCCCGCGACCTCGCCGTCCTGCGTCTCCTGTGGCGCAGGTCGGGGAAGGTGGTCGATCGACAAGAACTGTTCGAAACCTGCTGGGGAGCGAGCTTCCCGGGATCGACACGGTCGGTGGATCAGCATCTGTCGCAGCTGCGGCGCAAGATCGAGGTGGATCCCGCCGACCCCCGGATCATCCGCACGGTGCATGGCGCGGGCTATCGCTTCGATCCCGGGATGTGACGGGCCTACCGCTGGTCGGTGGTGCTATCCTCCCGCGCTCCGGGCTGCGTGGATCCCTGCCACCGTTCCATCCGCGACGGCCATGGTCACCTGCTTGACCGGCTTTCGCACCAGGTCGCCCACCGCGTAGACGTGGGGTAGGTTGGTGCGGCGCCATTCGTCCACCTTCACCGAGCCGTCTTCCTCCAGTTCCAGGATGTCCTTGGTCAGGTCCAGGTTCGGGAGCATTCCCACGAACAGGAATACGCCTCCCACCGTGCGCCGGGTGGATTCACCGGTCCGTACGGATTCCAGATCCACCTCGATGTCGCCACCGGCCTTGCGAAAGGCGGTGGGCCGCGTTTCCAGGAGGAAGGTGATCCTGGGATTGGCCTTGGCCGCTTCCACATGCTGCGGCTTGGCGCGGAACTCGTCGCGACGGTGCACGATGGTGACGGAACGGGCGAACTGGGCGATCAGTTGGCTCTCTTCCAGGGCGGAGTCGCCCCCTCCGATCACGACCACGTCCTTGTCGACCATGTACTTCGCGTCGCAGGTGGCACAGGTGCTCAGTCCTTTGCCCAAAAGTTCGTGTTCGCCGGGAACCCCCAGGGGCCTGGGGGTGGTTCCCATGGCCAGGATGATCTCCTTGGCATGGATGGTCTCCAGGCGGTCCACCACCGCGATCCGTTCCGAAAGATCCAGGCGAGTGATCTCGGAGGCCAAGCGCCATTGCACACCGGCCAGCGAGGCCTGCTCGCGGAAGTTCTCGGCCAGTTGCCAGCCAGGGACCGGCTTGGGAAATCCCGGGTAATTGGCGATCTGGTGGGTGGCTCCCATCGCGCCTCCGGCCAGAAGCGAGTCCACCACCACCACGCTCCGCTTGGCCTGGGCCGCGTACATGGCGGCGGTCATGCCCGCCGGGCCGGCGCCGACCACCAACACATCGAAATGGGATTCCGTGGGAATTTCCTGGGAGCGGATTTCCCGTGCGCGATCAGGGCCCACCAGACGGTCCAGTTCCGCCTGGAGAGCGGATCGCTTGATCCCTCCGCTCAACGTCGGGCCTTCCTGCGCGCCCCGACGGAAGAAGAGCACCGAGGGCGATCCCTTGACGCCGTACGATTCGGCGAGGGCCCGGTTCTTCTGGCGGAAGATCTTGGTGAAGACGATGTCCTTTCCGTAGAGGGTGGCCAGGGCTTCGTACTTGGGAGCCAGCGCCTCGCAGGGCGGGCACTCGTCGGAATAGAAGTCCACCACGGCCATCGGCGCGGCCAGGACCGTGGAGGGGAATTGTTCTGCGTCGATTTCCTGGATGAAGGGATGCATGGTGGGCTCTCCGAAATGGGAAGTTGGGTCCGTTTGTTCTCCGGATTGGATGCTCGGGACTCGGCAAAGGTTACAACTGGACTTCCAAAGGAGGATCCGCTGGATCCGAAGGGGCGAAAACGAAAAGAGCCGGGTGGTAGCCCGGCTCTGAAGCTTACGTGACGGATTCCGTTACTTGACCCGGAATTCGATCCGACGGTTCTTGGCGCGTCCCGCCTCGGTGGCGTTGTCGGCGACGGGTTCCATGGAGCCGTACCCCTTGGCGATCAGCTGGGCCGCGGGAACCTTGAGTTTCACCAGGTAGGTCTTCACCGCAGCGGCGCGCTTCTGGCTCAGGTTCTTGTTGGTTGGCTCCTTGCCCTTGTTGTCGGTGAACCCTGCGATTTCCACCACCGCGGTGGGAGCATTCAGGATGGCCTGGGCCGCGGCCTTGAGGGTGGGGGCGCTGACGGCGTCGATCTGGGCCGATCCGGTCTTGAACACGATCCCGTCCAAGGTGAGCTTGGTGCCCTTCTCGATGACGATGAGCAGACACCCGGTGGTATCCACCTTCTCGCCCAACCGGCTGTTGGGACACTTGTCCTTGTCGTCGGCCACGCCGTCGCGATCCGCGTCGTAGGGACATCCGGAAGCGTCCACCTTGGCGCCGGCGATGGTGGCCGGACACTTGTCCGCGAGATCGATCACGCCGTCCTTGTCGGAGTCCAACGGACATCCGGAAGCATCCACCTTGGCGCCGACCGGTGTGGCGGAGCACTTGTCCAGGGCGTCGACGATTCCATCCTTGTCGGAATCCACCGCGCATCCGAAGGCGTCGATCTTCACTCCGCCAGGGGTGCCCGGGCATTTGTCCAGAGCATCGGGAATGCCGTCGCGATCGGAGTCGGGAGGACAGCCGGTCAGGTCCACACGTTCGCCGGATTTGGAGTTGGGGCACTTGTCCTTGAAGTCGGGAACCTTGTCGTGGTCGGAATCCAGGGGGCAACCGATCGTGTCCACCTTGACCCCCTTGGGGGTGGCGGTGCATTTGTCCTGGTGATCGGGGACTCCATCCAGGTCGGTATCCAAGGGACAGCCCACGGAGTCCACGTTGGCGATCACGGGAGTGGCCGGGCAGCGATCCAGCTTGTCGTCCACGCCGTCGTCGTCGCGATCGCGATGTCCACCGAACCGGTAGGTGATGCCGATTCCCGCTTTTTCCAAGTCGTCGCGTTGCTCGCCGTACCCGCTGCCGGTGGTCTTGCCGTCCAATCGGCTGTACTTGGTCATGTACGCATAGGATTCGCCGAAAGCCCAAATGGACCAGGAATCGGAAATCAGGACCTCGACGCCCAGTTCCACCGGCGTGTAGAAGTTCCAGTCGAGGTCGTCGAGGTTTCGATTCCCCTTGCGCTGGGCCGATCCGAAGGTGCTGGACAAGCCCGTGGCCAGATACGGCCGGACGGGAGCTTCCCAAAGGACCGGCTGGAGGACCAGGTCCAAGCCGAGGTTCATGAGCCACTCCGTCTCGAAGGCCGGAGTGCTCTTGGAATCGCTCTGGATGTTCCCGAATCCCACTGTGGCGCGGGTTCCCAGCCATTCGGTGGGGTGGTAGGACACGAAGCCCCGACCGTAGGGGCTGATATGGTCGCCGAACGAGCCCTGGTAGCGTTGGATGCCACCACCCGCTCCGATCCCCACGCTCTCGTCCAGGGTGGGAGTGGACGCGGACGAAACCGCCGCGAAGAGAGTCGCCATCAGGGCTGCCGATCGTCTTGAACTCATTTGCGCGCTTCCCTTTGTTTTGCGGGAATCCAAGTTCCCGAGGTTTGGTGATGGACTAGGAGGAAAGCCGGTGCGATGTCAATGCGCGTTCTTCTTGAGCCAGGCATCGCGCAGAGATCCGTGCAACCGTTCCTTGAAATCGGCCGGGAGCTCTTCCAGGAGCTCGTCACCCTTGAATAATTGCACCGTCCGACGGGTGGTGTCCACAACCACGCGGCAATTTTCACAGCCTTCCATGTGGCGTCGGATCTCTTCGCAGAGTTCGTCGGAGGCGGAGCCGTCCACGAAATCGGAGATTCCCGCCAGGAGATCCTTGCAGGGTTTCATGAAAAATCCTCCAGGGCGGCGGCGAGTCCGCCCAATCCACCGGGTTCCAGATGGTGGTGCACCAGGGCTTCGCCACCGAAGGCCTTGGTCAGTTCTTCGCGCAACCGCAGCCGTGCGCGTAGAAGGCGGACCTTGGCGTTGGACACGCTGATTCCCAGTTCTGCGGCCGCCTGGGCCGTATCCATCCCTTCGATGTCGCGCAACACGAAGATCGAACGCAGGTTCACGGGAAGTTGCAGCAGGGCACTGTCGAGGATCCTTCGCAGTTCTTCCCGTTCCACGCCGCGGGTGGGATCCTCCCGCCAATCCACCAGAAGCTCCGGATGGGCGATGGGCGCGAAGTCCTCTTCCGTGGTCAGTTCGTCCAGGGACGAGGTCCTTTCCCGTTTGCGCCGTCGCAGCACATCGAGAGCCTTGCGATTGGCGATCCTGCCCACCCAAGTGCAGAAACTGGAGTCCCCGCGGAAAGTTTCCAGGACTTCCAGGGCCTTGATGAACGCGGACTGGACCACGTTCTCGGCATCCTCGCGGGTCCCCAGTAGACGCCAAGCCACCGTCCAGACCCGTTTTTCGCAACGTCGCACCAGCAGATCGAACGCTTCGAAGTCGCCACCCTTGGCGCGTAGCACCAGGGCGCTCTCCTCGGCGCGATCGAAAAGCTTCTCGTCGGTCTCCCGCGAATCCTTCATGGACGTCAAAACTAGCAGGAAGAAGGCCGCGGGAGAGGTCCAGTGGTGGATCTTGGGATGGACTAGGCCGCGAGTCGTTCGAATTTCTGTGCCAATTGGGCGGGGGGGAGCAGCCCAACCACCTGGTCCATCACCTTGCCGTCCTTGAAGAAGATCATGGTGGGAACGCCGCGGATCCCAAACCGGCCGGCCAGTTCCGGTTCCTGGTCGACATCCACCTTCACCACCTTCACCCGACCCTGGTAGGATTCGGAGAATTTCTCCAGCACCGGGCCCAGCATCTTGCAGGGGCCGCACCAGGGGGCGAAGAAATCCACCGCCACGGGAGTGTCGGAAAGCAGGACTTCCTTGGGAAAATTGGTGGTGTTCGTCTGTGTCGTGGACATGTTGGCTCCTCCGTGTGAAGTGGTCGTTTCCCCGATTGGACGCCGGATGGCCCAGCGAGGTTACACGGTTTGCGACCGGCTATTTTTGAGGGGAGGCCAATGGATCCCACCGCCCGGAAAATCGTGCACCTGGACATGGACGCCTTCTACGCGGCGGTGGAACAGCGCGATCGTCCGGAACTGCGCGGCGTTCCGGTGGTGGTGGGCGGGTCCCCGCAATCGCGTGGAGTGGTGTGCACGGCCAGCTACGAGGCGAGGAAATTCGGGGTCCGCAGCGCCATGCCCTGCTCCCAGGCGGTGCGTCTGTGCCCGCAGGCTGTGTTCTTGGCACCCCGGTTCGATGCCTACAAGGAGGTGTCCCGGGAGCTCCATCGCATCTTCTCCGACTACACGGATCGCATCGAGCCCTTGTCGCTGGACGAAGCCTACCTGGATGTCACGGAGAACAAGCCGGGGTTCGCGCACGCCACTCCCATCGCACGCGAGATCCGTTCGCGCATCCGATCGGAGCTCCATCTGACAGGTTCTGCCGGGGTCAGCTACTGCAAGTTCCTGGCCAAGGTGGCCTCCGACATGAACAAGCCCGACGGCCTGACGGTGATCCGGCCAGACCAGGCCCGCGGGGTGATCGACCGGTTGCCGGTGGGGAGTTTCTTCGGGGTGGGGCCGGTCACCGAGCGGAAATTGAGGGAAGCGGGGATCGCCACCGGGGCGGATGTCCACCGTTCTGGGGAGGCCAAGCTCACCTTGCTCCTGGGCAGGATGGGGGCGTTCCTCTGGCGGCTTTCCGATGGCAGGGACGATCGCGAGGTGGAATCGGACCGCGAGCGGAAATCCGTGGGAGCGGAGGATACCTTCGCGCACGACGAGACCGACCTGGCATCCCTGGTGGAATTCCTTTCCGTCCTCGCCTCGAGGGTGGTCGAACGCCAGGAGCGAGCGGGGGTCCGGGGAAGAACGGTCACCGTGAAGGTGAAATTCGGCGATTTCCACCAGGTCACCCGTTCCAGGACCTTTCTGCAGCCCATCGTGGATGCGAACACCTTGGTCCAGGTGGCCAGGGAACTGCTTGCGGACACCCAGGCGGGAGAGCTGCCCGTGCGTTTGCTGGGAATCCAGGTTTCGCAATTCGGTGTCGAGGAGGCTGGAGAGGAGGGGATCTGGGAGCAGTTGGAGCTTCCGTTGGGCATGCCTCTGGACCTTGCGCCCCATCGACCGGGATTCTAGCCTTTCCAACCATGGACAAACCCGCATCCTCCGGTTTTCGATGGCTCTGGCTTTCCCTGGTCGCAGGCCTGTTTCTGGGAGCGTTCCTGGGCTTTGCCGGTTTCTGGGTGGATTTCCTGGCCGGTTCCGGGGCGCCTGCCGCCCGCACGGGAGTGGGGGCCGTGCTCATCCTGGGAATCCTCGCCATCTGGGTGGTGGTCGGGGCTCTGGTCGGGGCGGTTGCCGGAGTCGGGCTGGCGGGGTTGCTGCGCTCCCGTCGTCCATTGAAGGAATCCGATCCCGGCCTGGAATTGGGACAACTCCTCCAGGGGAACCTCGCGCTGCTCGCCTTGGGCGGGGTGGCCATCTGGGTGGTTGCCTTCCTCGCCGCGATGGTCCTGGACGCGAGTGCAAGCATCGGCGTCTGGCTGTTCGTGGTGCTTTGGATGGTTCCCGTGGGCATTCTCTCACTGTGGCTCCTGGCGATTTCATCGGCCTGGCGGAAGGTGCAGAGATTCCGCCCCAGCGACGACGAAGGCGATTGGAAGAAGGGACTGACTCGCGGCATCTTCGATACCGTCCAGCAGGTTCTGGTGGGCGTCGTGGGAGCGGCGATCGTCTCCTTCCTCGTTTCCGGAGTCGCTTGGGCCATCCTCATGTCCGGTTGGGGCTGGAGGGCCGGTCAGGTTGGACAAGCCTTGTTCGGGATGGTCGCGCGCGATGGCGGAACCTGGTGGTTGTTGGTTGGCGTGCTGGTCCTCCTCCAGGCGGTACTGTTCGCGATCCACCTCTGGAACCTCAAGGGAGTCGCCCTCTCCTTCCTGATCAACAATCTGGCCAATGTGATCCTGGATCGTCTGCCCTTGCAACTGCTTCCCACCTTGCCCCAGGCTCCGGACCTGTTCCGCGCCGCCGTCCAGGCTCCTGCCGGACTTCCCCTTCCCTTGCGGTGGATCTGGCGATTGCTTTCGGGGCGGTTGGATCCAGTCCTCGAATACTGGGACAAATGGACCTTGGCACCCAATCCTCGCGAGGCACTCCGGGACATCCTCGGAAAGCCCGAGCCGTCCAATCCGTGGGTGGTGGGAGTGGCCCAGGTGGTTCTCGCGGTGGTGAGCGTCCTGGTTCTGTAGGATGAAACGATTTTTGCTGGTTTGTCTTGCGGGAGTCCTCGGGGCGTGCGATCGGAAGGATGCACGGGTGGATTCCTATCGTTCGTTGGATTCCACGATGGTGGAGGCGGTGGTGGATTCCGCGATGGTGGAGCACGCGAGGGATACCACGATGGTTGGTTCCGAGCTCCCCGAGCTGCCTGCCGAATCGAAGGCGTTCCTTGACGATCTGGAGAAGGTCATGGCTCCGGTGGTGGATACCCTCCAGGCCGAGTTCGCGAGCATCCGATCCCTTCCCGATGTCCAGGAGCGCGATGCGGCGATCCAGAGACTGGAGAGACGGTGGTATCGGATGCAGGACGACGAGCTCGATCGACTGCTGGAACTGTCCGCGTTCACCTCCAGGATGTGGATTGCTTCCTTGCAGAGAGCCGACACCGCCTTCGAATCGCGGGTACGGGAGATCCTGGCCAAAGGCGGGAAGTCCCTGGACTACTGCGAAGGATTTTCCGCCGGGGTGGACATCGGGGCGCGAATGGATCTGGTCTTGGTCGCGGCTTCCCCGGCGCTGGCGGAACGGTTGCGGTTGCAACACCAGGAGACCTTCACCCTGGTCTACAACGACGCGGGCATCACCGCACCCATGGATACCCTGGTGGGACGGATCCTGGGATGGGAACGCTTCTCGCGATCCTTCCCGGGAACCCCTCATGCCGCATGGGCCGACACCATCCGGGCCGGCTACCTCTCGAGTCTGGTTGGTGGCACCACCAATACCCCGTCCTTCGACAAAGAGGTGCCCGATCCCGAATTCCTCGAGGCCTGGAAGCGCCTTGCCGCCGACTCGGACGGGCCATCGGGGCAGGTCATGCGCGAGTGGCTCCAGGTGCTGGAATCCGGGAAGTGGAGACTCACTCCTCGGGCGAGGGCCTGGTTGGGCCAGCGTGGCTACTCTCTGGAGGAATTCAAGTAGCGGAGACCCCCCAAAGTCCCTCAGGTCTCCAGGTAGGCTCCGATTCCCAGTTCCAGAAGTTCCCGGCTGGGGCGGCAGTCGGTGCTAAGGATGCTTCCGGTGCGGTTCTTCGCCACCGAAGTGCAACCCCCGCCGCAGGCCAATGCCTGGGCGCACGACCGGCATTCCTCCAGGGATGCGGTGTCGCGCTCCTGCCAGGAACCCACCACTTCGCGATCCAGCCGGACCTGGGGCCAGTAGGTGCCCAGGTCCTCGCCGGGCTTGCCCACCGTGGCGGTGCAGGCGAAGATGCGGCCCTGGTAGTCGAAGGCCCATTCCGTCTTGGTGCCCGTGCAGGCGTCGAACAACGGCTTGGGCAGTTCGCCGTGTTCCCACAGGAACTTGGCCACGGAAAAGGCGGGGCGGTGGAAGTCCAGGAATTCGGGGTGCTCCATCACCAGCCTGTGCAGGTCCTCGGCCAGTTCCATCCGCGAATAGAGCGCTCCCTTGCCACCGGCGGCATGGCAGGAGTGGAGTTCGTAGTTGCGTCCCAGCTGGGTCTTGAAGCCCGCCTTGGCGGTCCAGCCACGCGCACGGGCGATGGCCGCGAGCTCGGACAGGGATTCCAGATTCTGTCGATCCACGACGCTCCGCAGGTTCACCGTGAATCCCGCGGCCAGGGCGGCGTCGATCCCCTGCGCGATCCGCTCGAAGGTGGGTTTGCCTCCGGCCAGGAACCTTCGCTGGTCGTGCAGGGAAGGAGGGCCATCCAGCGTGACCTGGATCTCGCGGATGCTTGCCTTGCCCAGGAGATCCAGGTAGTCCAGCAGGCTGTGCCCGTTGGTGACCACCGCCACCTCCAGGTTCGCCTTTCCGGCGCGGTCCAGGAATGCGGCAATCCTTTCGCGCGCGGCCTCGCCGGGAAGCAGGGGTTCGCCTCCGAACAGGGTGAGGTATTTGCGCCGTCCCGCGAATTCCGTGGCGACATGGGCGAAGAACGCGTCCAGGATGGCGTCGGTCAGGGCGGCGG
>Ga0116170_10002416_pt1 | contig 18004 bp, 11 predicted proteins | sample AD_JPNHW1_MetaG_FD_89797 | JGI IMG/M metagenome (GOLD analysis project Ga0116170, IMG submission 89797) | Active sludge microbial communities of municipal wastewater-treating anaerobic digesters from Japan - AD_JPNHW1_MetaG | ecosystem: Engineered > Bioreactor > Anaerobic > Digestate | place...
AACCGGGTGGTGCTGACCGGCGCCGGGGAACGGAAGATGGCGGAGGTCGAGGGGAGGTATTACGAACTGATCCACACGATGATGTCGCCCCTGAGCGCCGGGGAACAGCGCCAATTGATCGGGCTGCTCGAACGGGTGCGGGGTGCGTTGGGCAGAGGGACGGAAGAGCCTGACTGATGGTTGCGTCCTTGAAGGGTAAGGAGTCATCCGAAGGAGGAAGGGTCTCATGGAAGCGCTTGTGGGGTTGTTTATTCTGGGGCTGGTGCTGGTTCTCGTATTCGGTTCGTTGGGTGGCCTTATCGCGTCTATGCAATTGCAAAAGTTGAAAACGCGCCTGACGGAGGCCGAGAAAGATCTGTACCGCGCTCTGAATCGGATTGTGGCACTCGAGGAGAAGATCGCGCAAGGGGCGGAAACGAAATCGGAGAGGGGGGATCGGATGGCCACCGGGGTTCAGACGGAGGCGTCGCCGGAGACAGCAACGGTACCGCCGCCTATACCGGTCTCCATGTCCGAGACGCGATCCGTATCGGGGGCGCTTCAGGCGCCGGTGACCGGGGACTCCGATCAGCAATTCGAGGCGCGTCCCATATCGCCGGAAGGCCTTCATGCCATGGCCTCTGCGGCGCTTCCTCTGTCGTCTCACGATCTTCAAGAACTGGCTGACGAGGCGTGTGCCGCTTCCGCGCCTTCTCCGGAAGCGATGGCTGTACCGGTTGTCCCTGTTGTTCCTCCAGGGGGAGAACACCGGGAAGCGGCGGCGGGGGATCTGTCGCCGTTCAAACTGCCGTCCCTCAAACTCCCCTCGCTGCAACTCGAGCAGACGCTGGGGACCAAGTGGTTCGTCTGGATCGGCGTGGTACTGATGGTGATCGGAGGCGGGTATTTTCTCAAGTATGCCTACGACAACAACTGGATTGAAGCGAAGGGGCGTCTGGCCATCGGGACGTTGTTCAGTGTGGGGGCGCTGGCGCTGGGCCACTATTGCTGGCGTCAGGGTTGGCGGTTCCTGTTTCAGGGGATGACCGGAGGCGGTCTGGCGGGGTTGTACGGGTGTGTTTATTTCTCGATGCAGGTTTATCACCTCGCTTCGCCGGGTCTGGCTATGACGCTGGCCACGGGGGTGACCTTGCTGGCGATTGCGTTGTCCGTGGCACACGACGCGATGCCGGTGGCGATCCTCGGACTGATCGGCGGTTTCCTGAGTCCGGTTCTGCTTTCGACCGGTGAAAATCATCCGTATGGCTTGTTCACCTATGTGTTCATCCTGAATCTGGTGGCTCTGGGTACGGCATATTACCGGCAGTGGCGGGTACTGGATTCCCTGGCCTTTGCGGCAACGATTCTGATGTATCAAGGGTGGTTCCTGAAGTTTTTCCACGCGCCCGATCAACCGAGTCAACTGACGCCGGCCTTGCTTTACACCTCGGTGTTCTACCTGCAGTTCCTGTTGATCCCGATGATTCACAGTCTGGTGCGGCGGATTCCGTCGCGGCCGGAAGGCCTGGCGCTTCTGGCGCTGAACGCGGTTCAGTCGCTCTACGGCTACTACCAGATCCTGTTCGTGGATTACCGTCAGGCGCTCGGGGTCGTGGTACTCCTGCAGGCGATGCTGATCTTCGCGTTGTATCGGGTCTATGCGATGCGGCTGCGCGACGACGCCCGGACGATGGAGAGCCTGCTGGTGATCGGTCTGGCGTTGACCGTCCTGGCGGTCCCGATCCAGTTGAAACTGTATGCCGTGGCGCTGGCCTGGGCGGCGCAAGGGGTGTTGTTTGTGTATCTCGGGGGCCGGTTCAACCGCGTCCTGCTGCGGGTGTCGGGTGCGATGGTCCTGATTCTGGCCGTTTTTCGCCTGCTGGGAGAACTCCCGTTACACACGTTGCCCTTCACGCCGATCGTGAATGTCCCGTTCTGTTCGTGGGCGGCGGTCATTGCCGCGCTCGGGGTGAGCGCAGGGTTGCTGGCGCGCGACAGGCAGTGGCCGTCTGCGCGGGAAATGGCGGGGATTCTGGGGGTATCGGCTTATGCGTCCGGCTGTTTGTTGCTGTCGATGGAGACGGAACGGTGCTTCCACCTCAAGGTCTTCGGGGACACGGCTCCGGGTGGGTTCGAGTCGGCCCTGACCACGCTCTGGTCGCTGATTCCCGTCTTGAGTATTCTGGCGTTCCGCAAGTGGCCTGAGAAACTGGTCGGGGTGTGCGGGTTGGTTGCCTATGGACTAGGGATTCTCTTCTTTCTGGGGGGGCTGACCTCGTTTCTCGATGGGACGCGCGGACCTGTTTTGAATGTGGATCTGGGAGCCCGGTTCCTGTGGGTGGCTTCGTTGAGTCTGGGGACGTGGGTGATGGGGCGCAATACGACCCGGTGGCCTTCCTCTCGGGAACTGGTGGGGACGATGGGGGTCCTGGCCTATGTGTTCGGCTGTTTGCTGTTGTCGCTGGAAGTCAAGCGGTGTTTCGATCACAGAATGTTCGATCCGTCGAATGGCGCGTTCATGACCACCCTGATGGCGCTCTGGACCGTAATTCCGGCCTTGAGCGCGTGGGTTCTGTTGAAGTGGCGAGAAAAGATTGTGGCGGGCTGTGTGATCGCCGCGTATGGCGTGGGGGGATTCTTTTTCCTGGTGGGGTTGGGGGAATACTCCAACTGGTCCGTGTTCCCCGTTTTGAACCTCAATTTCGGAGTACGACTCCTGTGGGTGGGCGCGTTGTGGTGGGCCGGTCGGGTGGCGTGGAAACTGGAGGAAAAGACCTTGCGGTATGTGGGCAAAATCGCGGGCCATGTCTCCCTGGCCATCCTTCTGGCGATCGAACTGGTTCGGATGGGAACAAAGGACGCGTATCTGCCCGAGCGAATGGCGGTCAGTCTGATTTCGGCGGTCTGGGCGTTGCAGGCGCTCGGATTGATCGTGGATGGGTTGGTCCGGCGGATGCGTCCGGTGCGTATTCTGGGGTTCCTCCTGTTTGCGATTACGCTGGTGAAGATTTTCCTGATCGACATGATGGAACTGGAAAAGGTCTATCGCATCATTTCGTTCTTTGGCACCGGGGTGGTGCTGGTCGTGGCGGGGTACTGTTACCAGCGTTTCGGGGTGGTGCTGCTGCGCGAAGACCAGGAGACCGGGGAGGAACCGGGTTTGAATGCGGCGGCTTCCGGAGCGCTCGAAGCGCGAAAGGAGCCGGGCGGGGAGGAAAAACCATGAGACGGCTGGCTTGGACGTTTTTCTTCTGGGGTCTGTGGGCGCCGGTCTGGGCGCTGAATCTCGCGGACTGGGAGGGGGAGGCCGCCCTTGAAACCTCCCGGACCGCCGTAGGGTTCCACTGTCTGATCGTGGAACCGTGGGTGTTCGACGCCTGTCACCCGAACCTCGACGACCTGCGGATTGTGGATGAACAGGGAAACGAGACGCCGTATGTTCTGTTCTGGGGACAGGATTCGACGGATCCGCTTCTGGAACCGGTGTTGGACACGCAACGGAAGATGCAACTGGTGGCCTGCCCGGTTGTCTCGGCGGAGGTCCGGGAGAACGCGGAATCGCGTGAAACGGTCCTGGACCTGGATCTGGGGTTCCGACACCTGCCGCTTGAGACCCTCTCGATCCCGGTGGGGGACACGCATTTTTACCGTGATTTTGAACTTGAGGGGCGCGATACCGAGCGCCAGGAGGTCCGGCGCCGTACGGAAACGGGGGCGAAAGTCCGGGAAATCGAATCGCCGTGGCAGCCGGTGACCCGCGGGGTGCTTTTCCGTGTGGTGGAGCCGCAGGGGGGCCGGGAACAGTTGACGGTGAAAGAGATCCCCGTTTCCTATCGTTTTCTGCGTCTGCGGATTCAGAATCAGGACAATCCTCCCTTGAGGATCGAGAATGGGGGAGTCCAGGTTTTCCGGCGGGAGGTCAGGCTGGTCTTCGAGGTGGCCGCGGGAAAAACCTACCGACTCCTCTACGGCAACGACCGGGCCGGGCGTCCTCTCTACGACCTGAAGGTTTCGGTGGTGGAATTGGGGACCGATAAGATGCCACGTGTGAGGCTGGGGGAACGCGTGCAGAAAGCGAAACCGGAGAAGGTTCTCCCGTGGAGCGAACGCTACGCCCGGCCGATGTGGATCGGCACCATTGCCTGTATGGTGGCGGTGTTGTGGCTTCTGGTGACGCAACTGCGGAGCGTGAAATCCACGCCCCCCGAGGGGGAGGGTGGGTGAAAAAGAGGGGCCTGATTGAGAAAAGAGGGGCCATGTATTTCCTGACACGGAATTTCTCGAAATATACGGCCCCTCTTGTTATACTGTCTTCCAGTGGGATTGGGAATATTGGGAAGTAAAACATTGTTTTGAGCGTTTGGGAGAGAGCGGACGGTGTTTTCTCAACTTTTCAGCGACCAGCCTGTCCTGCCGAAGGGATGGGATGTTCGCCACCTCTGGGTGGCTGAGGTTCTGGTTGCTTCCGTAATTCAAGCAGACGATCCCGAGTTCCGGGGTAAAATGGACGACCCCGAAACCTTTCGCCTCTGTATTGAGAGCGGCCTGGCCGAGATGATGAATCATGCTGACTATCGGGAGAGATCGTCCCTCTGCCCCGATGACGCGTTTCTGAATATCGTGAAGAGTGGTCTGACGGATTTTCTGAGGAATGAGTGTTCCCACATTTACGAGGCGTTTACCCGTGATCCCGTTCTGTCGGTCCGGCCGGATGGGGATACTCTGAGCGCTGTACTCAAGAACGATCCGCTGTTTCGCGATTTTGTGGTCGCTTCCGGGGACCGCGTGCGACAATCGAAGTGCGGATGTCGAAAGTGTGCCTCGTGACCGTTTTTTTCGTGTTGAGGGAGATGAAGGGGGTGTATTTGCTCGTGTTAAGCCGTCCTTGACGGAAGGGGCGGATTTTCGTATAATCAGCACATCCTCTGAGTTGGATGGAATTGCGTGAAGTGTAGATTTTCATCGCAAGGGCGGAGGAACGATTTTCAACGAAGAAACGGAAATGAAAATCCGGCCGGAAAGAGATACAGGATTGTTGGCAAATGGGTGAACAGGCGGCAGGACAGGGACAGATCGTGAAGGAACTCGAGACGCTTCGCCTCGAAAACGCCCGGCTGGGCATTCTGGTGGCCGATCTGGAGGCGGACAAACGGGCCTTGCATTTGAAGCAGGAACGCCTCGAACAGGCTCTGACGGGAACGGGTCTGGGGATGTGGGACAGCGATCTGCGGTCCGGCGAGACTTATTATGACCCGGCCTGGCATGAGATGCTGGGGTATGTGCCGGGTTCGCTGGGAAATTCTTTCGAGGCCTGGGAAAGTCTCGTGCATCCGGACGATTTGCCGGGGGCGCGGGTGTCGCGGCAGGCCCATATCGAAGGGGTCACGGAGGCCTGGGACTGCGAGTTCCGGATGCGGGCGCGCGACGGGGGGTGGAAGTGGATTCGCCTGCGCGGGCGCGCGGTGGACCGCGATGCGGATGGGATGGCTTTGCGGATTGTCGGGACGAATAAGGATATCACGCAGTGGAAGGTTGCGGCGGATGCCCTCAATCGCAATCGCGAACGGTTGCGGGGGCTGGTGGAATGCAGCCAGGCCGCCATTTTCTCCATTGACGAGCAGAACCACGTGCATTACAACAATCCGGCCCTGGAGGAACTGACGGGTTACAGTCGGCTGGAGCTGCGCAAGGCGGAGAATGCGTGGTTCTTTGTGCATCCGGATCATCACGAAACGGTCCGGCAGGCTGTGGCCGACTGTTTGCAGGGTGAGGAGGGCTATTGCCGTATTGAATTCCGGATTCTGGACAAGGGGGGAAATCTGTACTGGTTGGATGCTTCCATGCGCCGCATTCAGGAAGGGGCGCATCAACTGGCACTGGTGACGGGATTCGACATCACGACCCGAAAACAGGTGGAAGCGGATCTGGCACGGCTGGCGACGGCTGTGGAACAGGCGGCCGAGGTCATCGTGGTCACTTCGACCAGCCGATTGATCGAGTATGCCAACCCTGCGTTTGAGCGTTTGTCGGGTTTCTCGCGGGAGGAAGTGGCGGGACAGGATATCGAAACTTTCCGCAGTCCCGCCGATACCGAGTCGGAACCGGCCATGGTCTGGCAGACGCTTCTGCGTGGCGGGGTGTGGACGGGCCGGGCGGTTTTCTGCAAGCGGGACGGTTCTGCGTGTCATGTCGAAATGACCGCTTCTCCGGTACGCGATTCGCAGGGCCACATTGTCCAGATCGTGTTTGTTTTCCACGATATCACGATGGAGGAATTCATCGAGTCGCGCCTGCGGCATTCTCAGAAAATGGAGGTGCTGGGGACGTTGGCCGAGGGAATTGCGCACGATTTCAACAACCTGTTGCAGATCATTCTGGGGTATATCTCGATGGCCCGGGATGAGGTGCAGGAGGGGTCGCTGCTTCAGGAATGTGTGGCGGAAATTGAGGGGGCGACGAAGCGGGCCTCGGCGTTGACGTGTCAGATTCTTGCGATTTCCCGGAAAACCACGCAGGAGTACCGGCCCATTTCGTTCGAGACCGTTGTGAAAGAGCTTTTACCGCTGTTTCAGCCGACGCTTCCGAGCGTCGTGGAATTGCGGCTCAGTTTGCATTCCGATTGCCCTCCCGTGCTTTCCGATTTCGAACATCTCCGCCTGATCCTGACCAATCTCTGTACCAACGCCGGTCAAGCCATGGGTGAGACGGGGGGGATTCTGGGTATCCAACTGGAACCGGCGCGTTTGGATTGGAACGAGTGTGAATCGTTGGGGCTGGCGCAACCGGGTTTGTTTGTCTGCCTGACGGTGTCGGACCAGGGGGTGGGGATGGCGCCTGAGATTCGCGAGCGGATCTTTGAACCTTATTTCACGACTCGCGAACAGAATGGGGGCACGGGGCTGGGGCTGGCGATCGTTCAGGGAGTTGTCGAGAACCACGGGGGAGTGGTGAACTGTGAGAGTGTGCCCGGGGGAGGCTCCACCTTCCGGGTTTATCTGCCTGCCTGCAAGAGCGATTCAGCCGCCAATTCAGAAAATGCGGCGGTCGAGTCGCCCCTGGGGGGAAACGAAACGCTTCTTTTTGTGGATGATGAGGAGAAACTGGTCGAGACCGCCCGTCTCGCTTTGTCTTACCTCGGCTATCAGGTACAAGGTTTTACGGACAGCGAGCAGGCGTACGAATGCTTCCTGACGGATCCCTGGAGCGCCGATGTGGCTATTCTGGATCAGCGGATGCCCAAACTGAGCGGTCTGGATCTGGCCGAGCGGCTGTTGGCCGTGCGCCCGAATTTCCCGATCATTCTCTGTACCGGATTTCCGGACGAAGTGGAGCAGGAACGGTTGCGGGCGATGGGGATTTCGGAATTTCTTTCCAAGCCGATAGCGCCGGCGGATCTGGCTATTTGTGTCGAGAAGATCCTGAAACTTTCAAATCCGGTCTAGGCCGGTATTGACGATGGCTAAACGATTGGATGCAAGATGAGGGCAGGTCGAAGCGAGAAACACATTCTGCTGGTGGACGACGAGCGCAGCATTCGTCAGCCTCTGGTTTACGAATTGCGGAAAGCGGGTTTCTTTATCACGCAGGCCGATAACGGCAAGGTGGCGCTCGATGCGATCCACGCGGCCCAGGATGCGGAAAATCCGGTGGATCTGGTGATTACCGATATTCAGATGCCGATCATGTCGGGCATGGATCTGCTGGCCGAAATTCGCAAGCAGCGCATCAATGTTCCCGTCATTCTGATGTCGGGGTACAGCACCAAGGAGACGGTGGTGGAATTGAAGCGCCTCGGGGGCTGTCAGGGGCTGGTGGTCAAGCCGTTTTCGCCGCAGGACATTCTGGCGCGGGTCCACAAGATTCTGACGCCGGAAATTCGAGGCACGATCGGGATGCCGCTCCCGGCCCCGCCGGCGGGGGCGGTGCGTCTTGTGCCGGGAGGCTTGCGGTCTCCGATTCTGCGGCCGCCCGATGCCTTGCGGGGCGGTCGGCCCGAGGTCGAGCGGGGAGCGCAATTGCGCATCCTGAATTTTATTGCCACCTTCTCGAACGAATTGAACAACATGCTCGAAGATCCGGATTTGGTCCTGCCGGTCGAATCTTCCGTCGCGCTTCAATTGCGCCAGGTCCTCAACCAGAAGCATGTTTCATTTGACGATGTCGCCCGGATTGTGAGCCATGACCCGGCCCTGGCGGCCCGCGTGCTTCAGGTGGCTAATTCTTCTATCTACGCGTCGCTCGAACGGGCGCGCAATCTCAAGCAGGCCGTCAGCCGCCTGGGACTCCTCGAGGTCTGTAACATCCTCAATGCGATCGTGACGCGCGATCTGTTCAAGGCTCAGAGCAAACACCTGCAGGATGTGATGCACAATCTCTGGCTGCACAGCATCTGTACGGCCTACATCAATCAACTTGTGGTTCGGCATCTGAATCTGCCGGCGGGGCCGGACTTCTTCATGATGGGCTTGCTCCATGATATCGGAAAACTGTTGATTCTGTACCTCGTGCATCTGGGAGAAAAGAGCGGACGCTGGAAGGAGGGCGAAGTCTCGGAAGACATTCTGATGCCCTTCTTTGCCATGCGCCACCATGATCTGGGAATGCGCCTGCTCCAGAACTGGGATTATCCCGATTCGTTTCTGAAAGTGGTGCGTCTGCACAATGACGACCGGAACATCCACTCCCACGACGAATCGGTGGTGGTGACGTTCTTCTCGAATCTCCTGACCCGGAAACTGGGGTTCAGCCTGGTGCCCTATGTCGGGGACCCCCTGACCAACAATGGGCTGGTGACCGCCTTGAATCTGAGTCGCAGAACCATCAATGATATTGAACTGGCCGTGCTCGAAACCATCGAAAATATCCGCCAAAGCAGCCTGGTGCTTGAATGAACGGCTTGGGCGGGCTGAAGAAGAGGACGTTTCCCCGTTCCAGGAGAGGCATGAACCCGCGTTACTGGCTCAAACGGATGCAGTACCTTGCGATGCGCCATGTGGCGCCCCTGACACCCGCCCAGGTTCAGGCCTGGCGCCGGGGGCCACGCGTGTATGCCAACAGCATTCCCAAGGCCGGCACGAATCTGCTCAAGCGGCTGCTCAATCTCCTGCCGTGTGTGGTGAGCGCCTGGACGTACCACCTCGACGAGTGGATTCCCGGAACGGAGGCGCAACTCGACTCGGTGAAGCGGGGACAGGTTGTGACGGCCCATGCGCCTTGGAGTCGGGAACTTGCCGAGCGGTTGCGAGCCGGGGATTTCCGGACGTTCCTCATGATCCGCGACCTGCGCGACGTCGCGGTGTCGAATGCCTTCTACATCGCCTCTCGGGACAGGACCCACCGTCTCCATTCTTATTTCCAATCGTTGCCTTCCGACGAGGAACGGTTGATGGCCTCGATTGCGGGAATTCCGGGGACACTGCTTCCGGACGGAATCCGTTCGAAATCGTGGGGAGAACATGCGGCGGGATTTCTGCCGTGGCTCGACGAACCGGACTGTCTCGTGGTGCGTTTCGAAGACCTGATTGGCTCCTCGGGAGGCGGTTCCGATGAAAAGCAGATCGAGACGGTCCGTTCGGTCGTGGAACATCTGGGAATCGAACTGACAGAGGCGGAAGTCGTTCGGATAGCCGCCCAGACGTTTTTCCCGGGCGCCCGGACGTTCCGGCAGGGACGCATCGGCGCGTGGCGCGACCATTTCCATGACGAACACAAACGGGTCTTCAAGGAAACGGCCGGTCAGGCCCTGATCCGGATGGGCTATGAGCGCGATTTTGACTGGTGATTCAATACAAAGGGAAAGTGTGGTCGGGGTTTCGTGTCGTCTTCTGTTTCCAAGTCTGAAATTCTCGGGATTCCATTCGATCTGGTGGATTACGCGTCCGTCTTTGCGACAGTGGAAGAGTGGCGCCATCAGGGGCGGCGTTCCTGGCTGGCGATCACCAATCCCCACAGTGTCATGACCTGCCATCGCGACCCGGCGATGTGGGACGCCACCGTGGAGGCGGGGATGGTGCTGCCCGATGGAGTGGGCATCACGCTGGCGGCGCGGATTCTCGGTTACCCCCATCGCGGGCGGGTGACCGGGCCAACGCTGATGCTGCGGTTGTGCGACTGGGGCCGGGAGAAGGGGTATCGGCACTTTTTCTATGGAGGCGCTCCGGGGGTGGCCGAGGAACTGGCCGCCCGCCTGACCGAGCGATTTCCGGGACTTCAGGTGGCCGGCACGTACTGTCCCCCTTTTCGTCCGCTCGCGCCGGAGGAAGATGAGGAAGTGGTCCGGCTCATCAATGCGGCCTGTCCCGATATTGTCTGGGTGGGGTTGGGAGCGCCCAAGCAGGAAAAGTGGATCGCAAAGCACCGGGACCGGCTCATGGCGCCAGTCTGCGTGGGGGTCGGGGCGGCGTTCGATTTCCATTCGGGCCGTGTGCCCTGGGCGCCCGCCTGGATTCGTCGGGCCGGTCTGGAGTGGGGGATCCGGCTGGTTCTGGAACCGCGCCGCATGTGGCGGCGCAATGTGGACAGTGTCTTGTTTCTGGCCCGGGTGCTTGGGGCAAAACTCGGGCGGGGAAAAAGTTCCCGTCCCCCTTCTTCCCCAGACTCCGAATAGGGCGTTCAGGACTGTCCCTGTTTCCCGGCCCGCCCGATCTTCTCGAAGGGAATCGGTTGGAATCCGGGAACCGTCAGGGCGGGCGATTCGGGCCGCAGGCGGTAGTCGCCCGCGGCGGGATTGACGAACAGGGGGTCCGCGTCCGGCAGGTTGTCCTGCTGGATCAGATAGGTGGACGTTTCGTACCCGTTCCCCAGATCGTGCGCCCACCGGGGGACTTTGTACCCGACGTTGCGCAGAAACTCGTTCCCCCACGGGTGTTTGGCTTCCTCGATGCCGTCTTTCAGAAGGGCGGCGAGTTTGGGGTACTGGACGCTCCAGGGGGGCTGCGTGTAATGGAATTGCTCGATTTTCGCGAGCAGGTCCGTGCTGGTCCATCCTGCGTCGCCGGTTCGGGTGATGAGCTTCGAACCGCGCTGGTCAATGTGGACGGCGCTTCGGCATTCGACGAAAATATTGTTCTCGATCCGATTGTCGCGTCCTCCTCCGATGAGGACGCCCATCCCCTGGATGCGGAGGAAGAGGTTGCCGAAGATCAGGTGCCCGCTGTCGCAATCGTCCAGATAGACGCCATGCACTTCCGCGTTGTCATAAACGGTACACAGGATGTCGTGGATGAAATTGAAGCGCACGACGTTTCCGTAACTGCCCCAGTCGCGTCCCGCGTAAAGAGCGCCCGCGTCGCTCACTTCCCGGCAGACATCGTGGATGTCGTTGTATTCGATCCGGTGGTCGTTCCCCCGGTACCGCAGGGCGAAGTGCGGCGCGTGGTGGATCTGGTTATTTCGGACGATCTGGCCGACTCCGATCAGGTCCACCCCCGGCGTGTAGGTCCGTATCCGACGCGAGAAATCGTGGAGGTCGCAATTCTCGACCGTGTGGCCGGAGGGTTTCAAGGTCGCGCGATCGCCTCCTGAGAGCAGGACTCCCCCCGCTCCACAGCCGCTCACCTCGCAGTGGCTTACCCGGTTGGATTGTCCCCCTTCGATTCGAATACCGGACAACCCCACGTTCCGGACCCGGCAGGCGCGGAATTCGATATGGGAACTGTCCCGGACAACCACGCCGTCGGTCCGGTTGCCTTCGAGGATCAGGTTCTCGAAGACCAGGTGCGAGGCGCCCTTGATTGCGATCAGAGGCTGTTGCAGGACCGAGACGCCGATTCGGGCGTTTTCCAAAGGCGCGGGAGGCCAGAAGTACAGGGTTCCGGACGGACGGTCGAGGAACCATTCCCCCGGCGCATCGAGTTCTTCGATGAGATTGAACGCGTAGTAGGGCAGGTTTTTGCCAAAACCGTACCTGGGCCGGGGTTCCAGGGAAATCGTGTGGGCCTCGGGATTGACCGAAAACCCGATCAGGGTCTCATCGGCCCACGGTTTCCCGAAGTACCCGTGGAACATCAGCGTCTTGCTTTCTGCCCAGCGTCTGGGGCGTTCGCCTTCGTACAGAAAGTTCTGGCCGCTCGACCGGGGCGGCACGCCCTGAGAAAAAACAAAACCCTCGTTGGGCCAGCGCGCCAGGGGCATGGAGGCGTCGTTGAAGAACAGTTCGAGGGGGGCGGGTTCCTGTACGCCGAACGGAACCGGCTTCATCTCCCCGTAGTCCGAGATCCCGACTTCGCGCAGGTTGCAGACGACGATCTTTTCTCGAACCGACGCATCCAGATTGTTCCAGAAGGGAGAATCCGATGTGAGATTCTTGAATTGTGAAACTGGAAGGGGGACGGCACCCGTGAGGCGGACCTCGCCGGAAGAAGGACCTTGATACACCACGGGGGAACCCGTGGTTCCGGAGTCTTCAGGTGAGAAAATCAACGATTTTTCGAGAGAGTACTCGCCCGCGCGGATTTTGACCGTGACGGTTTCTCCCTCTTTGTTTTTATTTCGGCGAATCGTATCGCGGGCTTTTTCCAGAGTGGCGAACGGTTGGGCTTCCGTTCCCGGGTTCGTATCCTGGCCGTCCGGGGCGACATGGAATTCCAGAGCCGGGACGTTCATCGCCCGGAAAAGAAACCACCCGACAAGCAGAAAACGGGGGAGGGGACAGACCATGAGAGTTGCTCCCGCAGAGGCAATCCGTGACCCAATCTTACGACTGGTAACCGGTTTATCCTGCGCTTTTGGGCGAAAAACATCCAGATTCTTTTTCGCCACGCTTGACCTTGGGCGGCAAATGCGCTAAGAAATCGTCGGAGTCAACTCAGGGAGAAAGGCCGTTTGCCCTTCGGGCCGGCATCTTAAATTCAGGAGGTTTTCCATGAGAATCAAGGTGGCAATGGGAGCATTGTGCGCGTTCGGCCTGATGTTTGGCGTCGCGAACGGTGCGGATGAACCGCAGAAACCCTACGGGGAACTGGGACACAATGGGTGGTATGTTCATGACGACAAGCGGCCCGAGGCGAAAGTGGTGACACCGGGTTTGCCCAGCACGCTCGAGAAGGCGGGCACGGCGCCCTCCGATGCGGTCGTTCTGTTCGACGGCAAGGATCTGTCGAACTGGGTCTCCGACAAGGACGGCACGACGCCTCCCACGTGGACTCTGAAGGACGGGGCGATCAGCGCCGCGCCCAAGTCCGGGGACATCCGCACCAAGCAGTCCTTCGGCAGCTGTCAGCTGCACATCGAATTCGCGACCCCCGCGGAAGTCAAGGGTGACAGCCAGGGCCGTGGCAACAGCGGTATTTTCCTGATGGGCAAGTATGAAGTGCAGGTGTTGGATGGTTACAACAACAAGACGTATGCCGACGGACAAGTGGGTTCCATCTATGGCCAGAAACCGCCGGAAGCCAACGTTGCCCGCAAGCCGGGCGAGTGGCAGATGTACGACATCGTGTTCCATCGTCCCGTGTTTGAAGGCGACAAGGTTGTCAAGCCCGCTACGGTGACCGTTTTCCTGAATGGCGTTCTGATTCAGGACAACTGGCAGATCCAGGGTTCGACGTTCCACAGACGCAAAGCCGCCTACGAGCCCCATCCCGACAAGCAGCCCCTGAAACTTCAGGATCACTCGAACCCGACCCAGTTCCGCAACATCTGGATTCGTGAACTGTCCGACGAACCGATGCCGAACGGACCGAACAAATAAGGGTTGTGACTGAAAAGCGGTTCTTCAAGGAAAAAAATGGAAAATCCCCGGAGGAGAAATCCTCTGGGGATTTTCTTATGCCCGAACGACACGATTATCCCAAGACAGCAGTTAAGCGCCAACGGCGCGAATTTATACCAGCCTGGGGCAAGCGAAGCGTCGCCCCAGGAAAATCGTTCCTTCCCGGTTAAGGGCTGAAAGCCCGGACTATGAACCCTGACGATGAAAAGGAGGGAAACGGCTCGATAGTACGGGCTTTCAGTCCTCTTACTATAAAAACAAACCGGTTTTTCTGGGGCGATGCCCCAGGCTGCAATCGTTACGCGCCTTTGGCGCTGGATTCCTGATTCTTCGACCTCAACTTTTTCACCGGATTCACCTTTTCGGTCGAGCCAATCCGCTTGATGACCGGAAACCTGGATCTTGAACGGCGGTTTTCTGGATTATCGGGGCAAGAAGATCAGGGGACAGGTTCCCACCAGACATCGAGTATCCCGTCGTCCCAGTAATCGGGGGGCAGAATCAGGGGAATGTCGGTTCCCGGCACCATCAATTCGCCCGGTTCATAGGAGAGTAACAGAGGCCCTTCGAGGACCATCTCGAGCAGGGAGGGAATGTGGGGCGTTTCGGGTTCCTGCGTGGATTTTCCCCCCGTTCGCGCCCGGACTTCGCTCTCCGGTTTGATCCAGGGGAAAAAGGCCGACAGGAACGGGGGAAGAATGGAGGGCATTTGTGTCTCGGGACGCAGCATCGGGTTGGCCGGATTTCCCGTGCGGGCAGCCAGGGTCTCGATCGCGCGTTCCCCGTCCCGCAGGGTTGTTGCGGCCAGCGCGATTTCCGGGCGGGCGGTGGGAGTTGCCGTTTCAGCCGGGGCGCCCGTTCGCGTCCAGATGGAAGGCTGAGTGGGTTCAATTGTGTGGCTTGTTCCCAGCGCCTGACGAAGTACGGTCAGGTCGTCGGGGGACAGATTGGCCTGGTGGACGGTCGGGGCCCCCGGCGCGAGGGCGGTTCTTCCCGTATTTCCAGCGGGCTGATCCCCCACGAGCAGCAGATGCAACTGGACGTTCCCGTTGGCGTCGCGTCCAGCAAACTGGATATCGAGACCGTTCTGGGAGAGAGTCCGAACCAGAGTCCCCAACTGTTCACTCGACAGAGGCCCGAACCGGAGGGACAGGAGCGGGGTTCCCGAAAGAGTCGGTTCGGTTTGACCGACGGGGAGCCCGCCTTTCAGAGCCAGTTGAGTGGCGATCTGTTCGAGGTGTTGGGCGATCTGCTCGATCGCCCCATTCAATTCCGGTGTTTCCGTCAGACCCAGCAGGAGGAGGGCCCGCAACGCGTTCTGGGCGCGCGCGGGAGACACCGCGCCCAGATGTGCCAGACTGGCTTCAACCTGTTGCAGAGCCGCTTCGGAGAGGAACGGGTTCCCTTGGGGAGTGGACAGGCCGAATGTCTGACGCAGAAGGGGATCGAGTCGGGCGGTGGTTGGCTGAGGGAAAGCCGAAACAACCTGGGGAAGTGCCCCGGTTATATCGGGTGGAGGCTGTGTGCCGGTTTTCAGAAAGTCGAACGGTTGGGTCGGGGAATTGCTTGTCAGACCGGGGACTCCATACCGGGCCAGAACCTGGTTGAGCGAGAGGTTGAAAAGACCGTTCTGATTCGAGACGGGATTCGTTCCTGTGGGATTTGCGGCATGCAGGGTTTGCAGGATATCCTGAATGAATTGCCGGACTTCGCCCGAGGATTCGTTCTGAGTGGCGCTTTGTAACAACCGCGACAGGGTATCGGTCAGGGCCGGTTGTTCGAGAAGGGGACGCAGAAGCGCTCGCGTCGAGGCGTCCTGAAGAATCGTCGTCAACTCTTCCTGGAGGGTCGGTTGACTCAGAATCCGGACGGCGGTGCTGGCCAGGGCGGGCTGGTTGAGCAGGTTCAGAAAGGACTCGCGGGTTTCGGGTTGGGCAAGCAATTGGGAGGCCGTGGACTGAACCGGGGCTTGCTCAAACAGGCGCGCCGCAAGTGGAATGTTTTCGGGCTGGGCCAGGCGTTCGAGAATTGGAATGGCCCGGTCGGGCTGGCGCAGCAGCGCGCGCAGGGAGGTTTGCGCGTCCGGGGAGAGGAGTATTTTCTCGAGGTTTGCCGGGTTTCCGGGTTCTTTTCGGCGGCGTTCCAGAGGTCTTGCAGGTCCGGTCGGGTGAGGAAATCGAGCGCGGCACGCGGCGAAACGCGGTTGGCCAGGTCTTGGACCAACTGAACGAATCGGGAGGGATCGTTTCCCATGAGTTCCAGAACTTGTGGGGTGGTTTCAGAACGGTTCAGGGCGCGTGCCAGAGCCTGCAATTCGTTTCCGGAAAGGGTGGAAGTCTGATCCTCGATCTGGGGTGTTTTCCCGGCGGTGTCGAGTCCCAGCAGATTCCGGAGCGCCTGCTGGGTTTTCGCATCGGCCAGAACCTCGCGGGTGAGTGTCCCGTTGGCGGGTTGGGCCAGAATATCGAATACGGCGGAACGAAGAGCCGGATTCTGAAATGATTGCCGGAGAACGGTTATCAGGTTTCGGTCCGGCAATACCGGCGTGGAAGAAGAGGTCGGTACGGCACTCTGGAGCCGTGCCAGCAGGCGTAAAGCGATTTCCGCTTCCTCGGTTCCCGGAGAGGCTGCGGACGGAGAAACGGTAACCGTCGAAGATGGGGAGGGGGTGTCGGGTGCCGGAGAGGGGGGACTGGAGGCTGGCACAGTCGGTGAAGCCGAGGTCCTGGTGGTTGCCAGGCTGTTGCGCAAGACTTCCGTTATTCTCGGGTCCTGGAGCGCATTCAGGAGGGTTTGTGTCGCCGGGCCGGGTTGCGGTTGCTGATTCAGGCGCGAAAGAATGTTGAGCAGGGCCGGACGCGTATCGGCCGATTCGAGCAGTTCGGGCAGCAGGGCCCGCACTTCGGGGCGTGCCAGGAGTTGTTCGGCGGGCGCCGGAGTTCGGGCCTGACTCAGAATCTGGAGGACCTGGGCCCGCAACGTCGGTTCCTGCGTCAGGGTTTGGGCCAGCAGGTTCTGGACGTGCGTGTTTTCAAGAACCGTGGTTTGCTGGGGCGAATTCTTGACCGAAGCCAGTGCCGACAGGAGCGGTTGTGCCAGCTGGGCATTGTCGAAGAGCCGGACGGTCTGGCGTTGCGTTTTGTCCGACCCCAAAAGGGCCGCGAGTGCGGTTTGTGCGCCGGGGGTGTCGAGAAGAGACCGGACGGTTTCGGTCAGTTCGGGCCGGGAGAGAAGTTCCAGGGTGGCTGCGCGGGTGGTCGAAGAGGTCAGCAGGTCGGGAATGCGGGCCGCCACTTCGGGCCGGGTGAGCACGTCCTGGGCCACCGGGGTCATTTCGGGTCGGGCCAGGATCCGCAGGACGGAGACGGAGTCGGTTGTGGGGAGGGGCTGGGTCGGGGTTGCCGGCGCGGAGAGTACGCGGGCCAAAATCGTGCGGGCATCGGTGACGGAGAACGCCTGTCGGGCGATGGCGGCCATCTCGGGTTGCGAAAGAATATCGAGCAACATGGCCGTGTCGGCCCTGGAGAGAGTCGGCGTACCCGGGAGAGCGGTCAGTTGCGACAGCGCCTGGTTCAGCGCTGCGCGCGCTTCGGGTTGTGAAAAGATTTCGCGCGTTGTCTGGATCATGTCCGGCTGCTTCAGGATGCGCAGGATCGTGGTGACCTCTTCCGGGGTTCTGGAAACGGACGGTGGGGGAGGGGCATCCGGGGACTCCCGGGGTGGGACCGGAGGGGTCTGTCTGAGGAGCTGAACCAACACCTGCCGGGTTTCCGGCGCTTCAAAGACTGCGTGTGCCACGTGGGCCATTTCGGGCTGCGCCAGCAGTTTGAGCGCGGCGGAAACGGCGGGTGAGGGGGGTGTTTCCGGGGCTGAAGGAGTCGTTGCTTCCGCACTCAGAAGTTCCTGCAGTGAGGCGATGGCTTTCGGAGTGGAAAATACTTGGGCGAGGGTCTGCGAAACGGCCGGTGTGGGGGTGGCCTGAGTGAGAATCTGCAGCGCCGCCGCCCGGTTGTCCGGATTTTCGATCTGCCGTCCGATTTCCACCGCCAGCGGGGGAGACTGGAGAATCTGGCGCGCGGTGGCCTGCATTTGCGGTTGGGTCAGGAGGGGCAGAAGAACGTCACGGGTGGCGGGTTCGGCCAGAAGCGCCGTCAGGCGATCTTGTTGGGCGGGTTGCGAGAGAACACGGTCCAGCAGGGGAAGTTGCTGGGACGAAGCAAGTGTTTCGATGACCGCTCGAGCCGTGGCGGGGGCATCCAGAAGACGTGTGATCAGTTCCTGTCCGCCTTCGGAGGCCAGGGCCGTTGCCAGCGC
>Ga0116170_10002417_pt1 | contig 18001 bp, 15 predicted proteins | sample AD_JPNHW1_MetaG_FD_89797 | JGI IMG/M metagenome (GOLD analysis project Ga0116170, IMG submission 89797) | Active sludge microbial communities of municipal wastewater-treating anaerobic digesters from Japan - AD_JPNHW1_MetaG | ecosystem: Engineered > Bioreactor > Anaerobic > Digestate | place...
TCGGCGCCTGCAAACCGCTCGGCATTCACGCCGCCGCAGCCCGGCAGGTTAAACCGCTCTACGAACGCTTTCTGGAAATTGCCGAACAGCAGGGACTAAAAATCAACCGCGCCGCGCCAGAGGACGAGTTTCTCCAGAAGTGCATCCTGACGGCATTTTCCGACCAGCTCGCCAAACGGTGCGACCGCGGCACGCTGCGCTGCGAACTGGTACATGGCCGGACCGCGGAACTGGCCCGCGAAAGCGTCATCCGCGACGCCGAACTGCTCGTCGCCGCCGACATCACCGAGATCGGCCAGACGCGCGGGCAGACCGGCGTGCTGCTCAACCTCGCCACCGCCGTGAAAGAGGAGTGGCTTGAAGAGCTGTTCCCGGACGATTTCCACGAAGAGCGCTCTCCGCTGTACGACACGTCGATCAAGCGGGTGGTTGTCGAACGGCGCAGGATGTTCCGCGACCTCGCGCTCGATTCTTCGATCACGCACGATCCGAAGCCCGACGAAGCGGCCGCCGTTCTCGCCACGGAAGTCCTCAAAGGCAATCTCGATATTCCCGGCTGGGACGAGGAGATTGAAAACTGGATCCTGCGCGTCAACCTGCTGGCGGAATGGTGCCCGGATCGCGGCATCCCGAAAATTGACGAAGCCGCGCGGCGCACCATGCTCGAAGAGCTCTGTCTCGGCGCGGTCTGCCGCAAAGATCTGCGCGAGGCGAATGTTAAAACCGTCGTGCGCGACTGGCTGACTTATGAACAGCAGCAGTGGATTGAAAAGCAGATGCCCGAACGGTTCGCGATGCCGGGCGGACACCGCGCCCGCATCCGCTACGAAGCGGGCCATAAGCCGGTCCTCTCCGCCATGATTCAGGATTTCTTCGGCATGACCCAGACGCCGAAAATCGCGTTCGGCCGCATCCCGCTCGTCGTCGAGCTGCTGGCCCCCAACCGCCGGCCGGTCCAGATCACCGAGGATTTAGAATCCTTCTGGCGCACCGCCTATCCGGAATTGCGCCCCGCACTTTCGCGTCGCTATCCGAAACACAAGTGGCAATAGTTTTTGACAGTATTACAGGATCAACAGGATGATTTTCCAATAACTGGAAACTCACCATGAACCATTCAATCCATCAAAAGGGACAGGGTTCATTTCTGACATTCTCAAAATGATGCCGCTTACAAAAAACACTAAATTGCACCCGCTTTCGACTACATCCTTCCGCCTTACATGTCCCGGGTCCTATTTCGCTACCAATTACTTCCCAAAATTCCTTCCTATCGGCTTCTTCCCGTATCCTGGAAGTAACATCTACTCCTGCTTCAAATTCGGCTATGGGATCTTCTGCATCAATAAGAATGATGCAAGATGGGCCACCACCCTGTAACTCTCCGAACGGAAACACTTTAACCCAATAACTGCCATCTGGTTTATAAATATAAAGAACCTTCCAATCGCCTATCTTAACTTGTTTTAGATGCTTTTCGATTTTATCGGTGCAAGCGCATCTCATCTCAATATCTTTCATCGTTTTAAGAGGGGTTCTGAATTGAGCTAAAGGATCTTTCATTCACTCGACCTTTCATTGTGCCCTTGGCGTTGAAGAGACGTTACAGAACTCACAGAAATTTCCAAAGCTTGGAAACAGTTTTTGTGGCGAAGAATTCCCAAGCTCTTCTGTAGCCGAGGTCCACGACCTCGGAGGCGGGGTCGCGGACCCCGCCCTACAATTCCTTCGTTCTCTCCGTTACCTTCTGTTAAATTTTTTCGATGTTTGGGGTTTCACATACGTTATTCCGGCCGCCGGCAGAGGCGGACAGTCTGATCCTTCGCGTGGCGGACGGCTGTCCGTGGAACGGCTGCACGTTTTGCGGCATGTACAAAGGGGTGCCGTACAAGTTTCATGGCGTGGAAAAAGCGGAACGGGAGTTTGCCAAAGCCGCGAAGCAGTGGCCCGGCGCGCAGCGGATTTTTCTGGCGGACGGCGATGTGATGCATCTCGATTTCCAAACGCTGGAGCCCATGCTGGTTTCGCTGAATGAAAAATTTCCGCGCCTCGCCCGCGTGAGTGTTTATGCCAACGGCACTTCGATTCTCGCCAAGACCGACGGCGAGTTGCGCCGGTTGAAGGAGTTGAAACTGCACACGCTCTATATGGGGCTGGAGAGCGGCAATGACGAAACGCTGCGGGCCGTTAATAAGCGCGAGTCCGCCGGGCAGATGATTGAGGCGGGACGCCGCGCGCAGGCGGCGGGGTTGCGGATGTCGGTGATGGTGCTGATCGGCCTCGCCGGGGCGCACGGATCGTTCCGGCACGCCCAGGCAACCGCTGAGGTGTTAAACCGGATGCAGCCGCGCCTGCTTTCGGCGCTGCGGCTGGTGACAACGCCCAATACGCCGCTTTATCGCAGCGGGTTTACGATGCTGACGGAACAGGAGGCGGTGGCGGAACTGCGCGAGCTGATCCGGGGATTGGAACTGGAGCAGACGGTTTTCCGCGCGGATCATTCGTCGAACATTGTTCCGCTGGAGGGCCGCTTTCCGAAAGACAAGGAGCGGCTGGTGGCGCTGCTGGATGCGCTGCTCGCCTCGGGACGTCTCGATCAAAAATCGCCGGGCCGCCTGCCGTGGAGCCTCTAGTTCATTTGTTAAGCGAGGTGGCTGCGAGCCAGGGCGGCACGGGACAGTCCAGACTGTCTGCTATGGCGCGGAATAATTCGACTTCTTCGATTGTGATTTCCCGGTCATGCATCAGGCAGACCAGAGCCGCAGCCAGCACCCATTTTTTTATGTAGAAAGAGGCCCCGGAGAGCTTATCGAGTGCGGCATCCAGCTCTTTCCAACCGCACTCCGCCTCAGGCTGAAGCGCAAACTTCGCCCGGGTATCGGGAACGCTGGCGGCAGCTTTCTTGAAGGCGGCTTCCGGATCCGAATTTAAACGGGCAAAGGCGGAGAGAACCCAGGAGATCTCGTTTTCCACTCCGCAGAACGCGTAATGACCGGCTGTACGCATCTTGTTTTTATTTCCGCCAAACAGCGGATCGATGCGGTTCATTAGAACGCGTTCCAGCGCATACTCAAAAACGCTTACGCGACGATCCGCTTCGATCAGCGCAAGTAAATCGGCAAGGAATGACAGATACTGGCTTCGGGAAAGCTGCTTGAGCGCCGGAATTGTCAGCTCAAGCAGAGGCAGTTTGGCTTCGAAAGGTATGCTGTCGCGCAGCGGAAGGATTTTGCTGAATTCGGCGAAGACCGCCGGGTCTGCCTGTCCGCGCAATATTTTGAGCTGATTCGTACGCACCGATTCGTCGTTATCCAGCAGAAGGAGACAGATGACCGCCCGGGCCGCGTACGGATCGCGAGCCTGCGCCTTGAGTTCGGCAGGAATGGACTCGATCAACTGGCTGGCGGCCTGCACATGCCCCTGCAACGGCGCACCGATTGTCGCCATCAGCTTGTCGGGGTTACTTGGTCCGGCTGGCGACGGGGAGCGCGGTGTTGGCTGCAGAGCGGCCCCGGCGGCCGCCACGTTAATGGAACGGGTGTAGATATCCGAAGAAGATGCGTCCTGGGGCGCGACTTCATTGACGGGCAGCGCCTGACAGAGTTTTTCCTGTGTAATGCGTTCAAATTTTCCGTTAAAGGAGGGCTCCAGCCAGCGGATACGTTCAGCCAGCGGCGGGTGCGTTGCAAACAGAGAACTCCGGAGTCCATTGCTGAAAAACATATGACTGGCCGCTTCGGCCTGTGCTGTCGAAAGCTGCGAACCGTAAGCCACGCCACCGATTTTTTTCAGTGCGCCGGCCAGACCGGCGGGGTTGCGGGTGAACTGAACCGCCGAGGCGTCTGCAAGAAACTCCCGCTGACGGGAAATCGCGCTTTTGATCAGCTTTCCGAAAAGGAGTCCGATGGAACCGACCGCCAGTAAAGCCCCGCCGATCATATATACATAAACAGCGCCCTTGCCGCGCACCTTTGCCCGAAGAATCCCGCGACCGATCAGCGTGAGGACCAACAGTCCGTACAGGTTGCCCATCAGGTGGATATTCAGGCGCATGTCACCGTTAAATATGTGGCTGAATTCGTGAGCGACAACGCCCTGAAGTTCATCCCGCGTCAATCCGGTCATTGCACCATTCGTAACCGCAACCACTGCATCGCGCACTGTGTAGCCTGCGGCAAAGGCATTAATTCCCTTTTCTCCGATCAGCACATAGACAGGAGGAACTGTCATCCCGGCCGCAATGGCCATTTCCTCGACGATATTCAGCAGGCGCCGCTCATAGAAGTCGGAGGTATCCGGCTGAATCTGCCGCCCCCCCATTAATTCGGCGACGCCCGATCCGCCGCCACGGCGCAAGTCGATAATCTTGGCCATCGAGCTGATTCCGACGACCATCATCGTCGCACTAAATGTGAGGAGGAACCAGGATGGCTGCCACCATACAAACTGTACAGAGGACGGATGATTCGACGAGGCCTGACCCAGTAGCAGAAACAGGGCCAACTGGAACACAACATAAACCAAGGCTGCCGTGCCGACTACGGCGGCAAAAAAATAAACCAGCAAAACAGCCGTATTCCGGCGTGTTTTTTCCTGACGGGCAAAGAAGTCCATTCGGATACCGGATGTTATGAAAAGCTGACTTTGGGAGCTTCTTTCTGCGTGCTGTCTGCCACTTCAAACAACACCGCCGAAGCAAAATTGAACATACCGGCAATTATAACGGTCGGGAAAACTTCACGGGCCGTATTGTAAATGGTTACGGCGTCGTTGTAGGCCTGCCGCGCAAAGGAAATACGGTTTTCGGTAGAGGTTAATTCCTCAGTCAACTGCATCATGTTCTGGTTGGCTTTAAGATCAGGATAGGCCTCGGAAAGAGCAAACAACCGGCCAAGCGCTCCGCTCAGTACGCCTTCCGCGCCAACCAGTCCAGCCATCGCCCCGCCATCGGCCGGATTCTGCGCGGCGGCTTTCCCGGCAGACACAGCCTGATTGCGAGCCTGAATCACCGCTTCCAGCGTTGCACGTTCGTGACCCATGTAACCCTTGGCGGTTTCAACCAGATTGGGAATCAGGTCATAGCGTCGTTTGAGCTGAACATCGATCTGAGCAAACGCGTTTTTGAACCGGTTGCGCAGTGTAACCAGTTTGTTATATGCGCCAACCACCGCGAGTAATATCAGAATACATACCCCCGTCAAAACCAGCAAACCAGCTGCCGCTCCGCTCATTTTCGACTCCTTTTCAGCTTCCGTTTAATTCCACGGGAAAATACCGCAGTAAGAATGCGTGACATGTTAGCAATATGAACATCAACTTGCCAATTTTTATATGGTCCAACAAAAAATCAGCCGCCGGGTAAACTGATTTTTATTGAAACGGCTTTGATTTGAACGTTCCGACGATTAGAAACTCCGCAAACTCGGTTATATTGGGAATATAAAATCGGAGCATTTGCCTGACATGAAGTGCTTTCACATATAAAGTTCGGCTGATGTGTTTGCTTCAGAAAACTAAATCAAAACGGAGAAACCGATGAAAAAAGGTAAGACCAAAACCGCAGCCAAAAAACCGGCCGGCGGCAGCGCATGGAAGAAAACGCTCAAGGAACGGGTGCCGGTCTACGGACACCGCAACTGGATCGTCGTGGCCGACTGGGCCTATCCGCAGCAGAGCAACCCCGGCATTGAAACCATTTATACCGGCGGCAAGCAGCTGGACGTGCTCAAGACCGTGCTGAAGGAAATTGAAGACGCCCCGCACATTCAGGCGATCGTGATGCTGGACGCAGAGCTGGACAGCGTGACCGAAGCGGATGCCCCCGGCGTTGAAGCCTACCGCAAAGGCCTCAAGAAGCTGCTCGAACACAAACAGGTCAAAGTGATGCAGCACGAAAAGATCATCCACGAGCTGGACGAAGGCGCGAAGCTGTTCAATGTTCTGCTGCTGAAGAGCGATATGACGATTCCTTACACATCCGTATTCCTTCAGCTGGACTGCGGATACTGGAACGCCGAAAAAGAAGCCCGTCTGCGCAAAGCATTCAAGGGTTAAGCCCGCAGAGTTTCATAAGCGCTCGCCTGTTGTGAAAAATCAACAGCGAGCCGGGTGAAGGTAAACACAGAAGAAAGGTACAGAATGAAAATAAGTTACAGAAAATCGGCATTCGTTTTGTTGTTCCCGCTGCTGGCCTCGCTGCTGGCCGGCTGCGCCTGGCAGAAAACACTGAAAGACCGGGTCGCGGTCTACGGCCATCGCAACTGGATTGTGGTGGCAGACAGCGCCTATCCCAAACAGAGCAACCCCGGCATTGAGACCGTACAGACCGGCAGCTCGCAGATCGAGGTGCTCAAGGCGGTCCTGAAAGAAATCGAAGGCGCGCCGCATGTCCAGGCCGTCGTGATGCTGGACTCCGAACTCGACAGCGTAACCGAAGCGGATGCCCCGGGCGTTGAAGCCTACCGCGCAGAACTCAAAAAGCTGCTCGCGCACAAGCAGGTCAAAGTGATGCAGCACGAGAAGATCATTCGCGAGCTGGACGAAGGGGCCAAACTCTTCAATGTCCTGCTGCTGAAAAGCGACATGACCATCCCCTACACCTCTGTCTTCATCCAGCTGGACTGCGGCTACTGGGACGCGGAAAAAGAAGCCCGCCTGAGAAAAGCGCTCAAAAAATAATCGACGCTTCAACAGATTGCGGATCTCCCGACGGGCCTTCCGGCCCGCCGGGATTTTTTTGTGCCGGAAGAAACATTTTCAACCGGCCGGAAGCTGATATAGTCCGGGCCTATGAATATCGATCCATCCACCCGGCAGAAGTTTCTGACTTTTCAGCGCAACGAGCTCACGGAATACCACATTTACCGCGAGCTGGCGAAGGTGACGAAAAACAGCGCGAACCGCGACGTACTCAACCGCATCGCCAACGATGAGCTGCGGCACTATGAACAGCTCAAGAAGGCCACCGGACAGGAAGTTTCCCGCGACCGGTTCAAAATCTGGAAGTATGTACTGATTGCCCGGCTGCTGGGGCTGACCTTCGGCATCAAACTGATGGAAGCCGGAGAAGCCAACGCCCAAACCGGTTATGACGATTTCGAAGACGAGTTTGAACCGGCGGGCCTGATGTCCGCCGACGAAAACGAACACGAACAGGAGCTGATCGGCCTGCTGGACGAAGAACGGCTGCAATATACCGGCTCGGTCGTGCTCGGCCTCAACGACGCGCTGGTGGAACTGACCGGCGCGCTGGCCGGCTTTACGCTGGCGCTGCAGAACACCAAACTGATTGCCATGACCGGCGCCATCACCGGCATCGCGGCGGCGCTCTCCATGGCCACGTCGGAATATCTTTCGACCAAGGCGGAAGAGACGGAGAAGCATCCGCTGAAAGCCTCGGTTTATACCGGCATTGCTTATATTTTCACGGTGCTGGTGCTGATTGCGCCTTATCTGATTTTCCAGAATTACTACGTCTGCCTGGGCATCACCCTGATCCTCGGCATCGGGATTATTGCTTCATTCAACTATTACATCGCCGTTGCCAAAGATCTGAACTTCCGCAAACGGTTTCTGGAGATGAGCTGCCTGAGCCTCGGCGTAGCGGCCATCAGTTTCCTCGTCGGCTTCCTGCTGAGGAAGTTCACCGGCATTGAAATCTAAAGCCTTTACCGAACCTGCTTCAACACGCCCTTCGTTGTATTAGAGCAGGCAACGATCGGAGTGTCATATACCCACCCCGGCCTGCGGCCACCCCTCCGATGGAGGGGATCCAAATTAAATCCCCTCTTTGGGAGGGGTGCCGGAACGGCGGGGTGGGTTTACCCATTCAAAAACAGACGACATTTAAACCGTGAACGACTCTAATGATCACGCGGGAGGTGTAACGCTGTTTAACGAAACTTGATCCGGCAGAGTTACGGGTTGCCGGAAAACGTCGTAATGATCGTGTTGATGTCGGCCTGCGTCAGCCGAACCGGTGAGTTGGTGCCTACTTGAACAACTAACTGCACCTCGCGATCCATTCGATCAAAAAGGTAAAGATGGGTGCGGAGATCTATCGAAGGATTTCCAAATTGGAACCCCTTTATATCACGGTGTTCAAAGGAATAAATTTCGCACGCCTCTGGCGGCATGTTCATCGTTTTCAAAAGAAACAGCAGGGACTTAAACGACGCCTCAAGCCTGGGGCCAAACGGAGAAAAATCCCCGGGAGTCACCTCCAATGCTTTTGCAAACAAGTGGAAATTAGTACAGGCAACACTCTCCAGCCCCAGCCACTTGATCAGCGCCTGCCTGTATTCAGCATTTTCACTCGACGCATCAGGAATAATTGAACTGTACAAACCTTCGCTCGGAGCCCAGCACACGACCTGGACATTTGATCCGGAACATGTCCACAACACAATCGACGTCGCTGTCATCCATGTGGCTTGAGAACAGTCCGACCACGGTACCGAGAAATTATAGTCGAACGCTTTAAGTTTCATCACCGGCTCTGCACAAAAACCGACCGGCATCGGTTTCGGCACAACCTCCATCCATGGCTCCCGATTATGCCGAACGAGAATTGCGAAGCTGGTTTGATCGCCGAAAAAGTAGCCGTAGGTGACCAGCGCCAGCACTACGGCTACGACACTCAGGATGACTTTTTTCTTTTTCGTCATTTCCGTTTACACATCGCAGACGTCGCACTGGGTTTTCAGTACGGCGCCGTTGCTGGCGTTGGTAGCCAGCGAAGCGTAACGTGCGAGCCAGCCTTTGGTGTAGCGCGGCGCAGGTTTCTTCCATGATTTTTTGCGCTCGGCAAATTCGGCATCCGAAACGTCGGCTTTGAGCGAACGGTTCGGAATGTCGATTTCGATCAGGTCCCCGTTTTTGAGCAGGCCGATCGGTCCGCCTTCCGCCGCTTCCGGCGAAATGTGGCCGATACAGGCGCCGTGCGTTCCGCCGCTGAACCGTCCATCGGTAATCAGCGCAACTTTGTCGCCGAGCCCCTGCCCCATGATGTAGCTGGTGGGCGCGAGCATTTCCTGCATACCGGGGCCGCCTTTCGGCCCTTCGTAGCGGATGACGACGACGTCGCCGGCTTTGACCTGACCGGCCAGAATTCCGGCACAGGCTTCTTCCTGCGATTCAAAAATCACCGCCGGGCCTTTATGCACCAGCATTTTCGGATCGACGCCGGCACTCTTGACGACCGCGCCTTCCGCAGCGATGTTGCCGCGCAGAATAGCCAGTCCGCCTTCTTTGCTGTAGGCGTTTTCGACCTTGTGAATGCACTTTTCGTTTTTGCTGACCGCTCCGGCGATGTTTTCGCCCAGGGTTTTTCCGGTGACCGTCGGGCGGTCGAGATTGAGCAGTCCTTTAATTTTGCTGATCTCGCCGAGAATGGCGCTGATACCGCCCGCGGCCTGCACGTCTTCGATATGCCAGCTGGAGGAGGGCGAAACCTTGCAGATGTTCGGCGTGGTTTTGGAGAGGCGGTTGATCCGGTCGAGGTCATAGCTGATGCCCGCTTCGTTTGCGATCGCCAGCGTATGCAGCACGGTGTTGGTGCTGCCGCCCATGGCCATATCGAGAATAAAGGCGTTGTCCACCGACTCGAGCGTGATGATATCGCGCGGTTTCGGGCCGTTGGCTTTAGCCATTTCGACGGCGCGGCGCGCGGCTTCTTTCCACAGCTCGCGGCGTGCAGGATCAATCGCCAGCAGCGTGCCGTTGCCGGGCAGCGCCATGCCGATCGCTTCACACAGGCAGTTCATCGAGTTGGCGGTGAACATACCGGAGCAGGACCCCGCGCCGGGACAGGCCGCGCATTCCAGCTGGCGCAGTTCCGCTTCGTTGATTTTACCGGCTTTGCACTGGGCAACGCCTTCAAACACGCTGATGAGGTCGACGACGCGACCGTCGGTCAGCCGGCCGGCCGCCATCGGGCCGCCGCTGGCGAAAACAGTCGGAATATTACAGCGGACCGCGCCCATGAGCATACCGGGGACGATCTTATCGCAGTTCGGAATACAGATCATCGCGTCAAAGGCGTGCGCCTCAACCATCGTTTCGACGCAATCGGCAATCAGCTCGCGGCTGGGCAGCGAAAACTTCATCCCCTCATGGCCCATCGCGATGCCGTCGCATACGCCGATGACGTTGAATTCGCGCGGCGTTCCGCCCGCTTCGCGGATCGCTTCGCAGATCAGCCGTCCGACCTGATTGAGGTGAACGTGGCCGGGAATGACTTCGTTAAAGGAATTGCAGACGGCGATGAACGGCTTCTTGATGTCCTCATCAGTCAGTCCGGTGGCATGCATCAGACTGCGGTGAGGTGCGCGTTCCATTCCTTTTTTGACTCTATCGCTGTTCATAACGAATTCCTTTCCTTAAAAAACGATCGACTTTATCGTATATTCAGGTAGCTTGTCCGCCTTTAAACCTGAAAACACCGAAAGCATACGTTCCGGGAAAATATTATGAAGACAATTTTTAGCGCAACTGCAGCTCTGCTGGCCGCCGGAATCCTCCTCGCCGATGAGCCTGCCACCAATATTCCGCCGGTTGTCGTGACGGCCGCGGCGCAGACAGCTCAAAACGCGGCGATTCATGAAGTACTGCGCGCCGAGCCGGGTGTGGTGCTGAATTCGCAGGGCGGCTCCCAGAATGACCTTTCCGTCCGCGGCAGCTCGTTCAGCGGCGCGGGTCTTGCGCTGGGCGGAATGACACTGCGCAATCCGCAGACCGAGCATTTTAATGCCGAACTGCCGGTACCGGCCGCGATTCTTTCGCGGCCGAAGGTCATGACCGGGCTGGATAATCAGGGCGGCCACCTGACCGGTACGGTCGGGTTTGATCTTCTTCCCATCAAAGGGAAAAAGCAGGTTGAGGCCGGATTCGGTTCGGATCACCGGGACTGGCAGAGCCTGCTGGTGCAACAGATGCTCACCGACAATCTCGGTATCGGCGTGTTCGGCGGACGAGAGTCGGCCGGAGCCGTTGATTACAAGGATAACGACTACGACCGCGAGTATACCGGCGGACATATGCAGTACCGCGAAGATGATACGCAGGTGGACACTCTGGTCGCTCACCAGCAAAAAGAATTCGGTGCGCGCGGCTATTACGGCGTAACCGACACGATCCCGGCCAACGAGAAAACCGAAGATACGCTGGCTTACCTCGCCGCCCGCAAAGGCGATCTGAATGCCGACTATCTGCGCGGCGGCGTTTCGTGGCACGAGTTTCATGACGACTATGAACTGCCGACCTATCTTTACCGCAACCAGCACCGCTCTCAGGTCAGCTCGGCCTTTTTTGACGGCCGCACACTGGAAGTAAACGGCTGGGCGCTCGGCTGGCGCGCCGACGCCGATCAAGAACGCATCGACAGCGACGGTTCCGGCGGCCTCGGACACCACAGCCGCTCGCACGGCGGCGTTTCGCTGCTGCCGCAGTGGCAGGGCGACCGGCTGAAAGTCACCGCCGGAGCGCGCAGCGAGTTTTTCACCGGCGAACAGCCCTATTATCTGCCGCAGGCCGGCGCGGAATATATGCTCTCCGACACGCTGACCACCTTTGCGTCCTACACCGAAACGGTGCGGCAGCCTTCTTATACTGAGCTTAATTACAACTCCCCTTTCAGCCTCGGCAATACCGGTCTCCAGCCGCAGACCGAGAAACAGACCGAGGTTGGATTTAAAGGCGTTCCGTCGGAATATACCGACTGGAAGGTCGCGACGTTCTACCGCCACTCTGAAAACACAGTGGACTGGATGAAAACCACTTCCGGGTCCCGCTGGAACGCCGTGGATATCGGCGATCTGGATGTGTACGGCACGGAGGCCCGGCTCGGCTGGTATCCGGTACAAACGGTCGAAATGCAGTTCGCTTATACCTGGATTTACAAAAATAAAACCGCCGAGGACTTCGACTCCTATGCTTCGCGCTACGCGCTCGACTATCCCGAGCACCTTGCGCAGGCCTCTCTGCTCTGGCGTCCGGTCAAGCCGGTTGAAATCGGCACGGTGCAGTCGCTCCGCTGGCAGACCGATAACGAGGTGCGCCGGAACGGCGACTTCGGCGCGGACAGTTCGTTCGTCGTGCGCTTCACGCCGCCGAAGGCGGATTACGCCACGCTTTCCTTCCTTTTGAACAACGCCTGGAATGATGACTTTCAAACATTCCCCGGCCAGCGTCCGCCCGAACGGTTCGCCGGGGTTTCGCTGACGCTGACGTGGTAATCCGGACGGCTGTTTCATCACGTCACACTGAGCCTGCGATCTGCGAATTTATGACGCACCGACTCCGTGCAGTTTAAAGAAACCACCTTGATTTTCAGGGCGTTACGCCGCTGGCATATCCACTGCTTTTATCTCAACCGGATCCGGGACATGGGGTTCCGGAAACCTAAAAGGAGGGTTCTTATGAACTGGCCAACCAAAAGGAATGACAGCTATCCGGTTGCATGGAACACCGGTCTGCTGCACCGCTCCATTGACGATCTCCTTGCAGATTTTTTCGGGGGATCCGCAATGGAACAGGCGGGACTGATTACACCGCGGTTTGAAGTTTCAGAAACCGATGACGCGGTTATCGTAGAAGCTGAGCTGCCGGGAATGGATGAAAAAGACATCGGACTAACCCTGCAGGACAGCATTCTCACCATCAAAGGTGAAAAGAAAAAAGAGGAAGAAACCAAAAAGAAAAACTGCTACATCTCCGAACGCAGTTATGGACGCTTCCAGCGCTCGCTCCAGCTCGGCTCGGGCATCGACGAAGACAAAGTCAGCGCCGCTTTCAAGAAAGGCGTACTGACCGTCACGATCCCGAAATCCGAACCGGAAAAGAGCAAAACGCGCACCATTAACATTAAAGCGGAATAAGTCCGTAAAAACAAAAAACCGCTCTCCTTCGGGAGGGCGGTTTTTAAATCTGGTGGCGGGACCCGGAATCGAACCGGGGACACGGGGATTTTCAGTCCCCTGCTCTACCAACTGAGCTATCCCGCCTCAAAAAAGAAGGGCGCATTCTACGTAAAAGACGCATGATGTCAAACGGAACTATCATCAGCCTTTGAACTTGTTTCAGCCGGCGCTCCTATCTACCCTTCCGCCCATGTATGTGCTCGACAGTCTGCTGCCCGTTTTTCTGATCATTGCTCTCGGACTGCTGCTCCGCCGCACCGGATTCTTTTCTGAGACGCTCGCCACGGGCCTGAACCGCCTGACGTACTGGGTCGCGCTGCCCGCCCTGCTGCTCGACAAAGTCACCAACGCCACCTTTGATTCCGGGGATGTCGCCCGGATGTCTTTGATTCTGGTCCTGGCGACCATCGGCTCGGCGCTGGTTGCCGGTCTTGCCGCCTTCCTGCTGCGGCTGAACCGCCGGTCATCCGGCGCTTTTATTCAGGGCGCGGCCCGCTCCAACAATGCCTTTATCGGCCTGCCGGTCATTCTCTACGCCATGTCCAGCCTGGCGCCCGGCGTCGAAGCGCTGGCAACGGTGGCGCTGGCCCCGGCCATTGTCTTCTACAACATTCTGTCGGTTTCCGTTCTGCTGATGCACAGCGACCGGAAAACGGCGAACGAACATCAGACCGGCGTGCTGTTCGCCAAACAGCTGCTCTGCAATCCGCTGCTGCTCTCCTGCGCCGCCGGACTCATCTTTAACTGCTGCGGCGTCCATTTTCCGCTGGCGCTCGGACGTTCGCTGAGTGTGCTGGGCGATTCATCGCTGGCGCTGGCGCTTCTGAGCATCGGATCCGCGCTGACCTTCAAAGGAGCGGCCAAAGGCCTGCTCCATTCAACGAGCGCTGCGGTGATCAAAGTGTTCATCCAGCCGCTGATCGGCCTCGGTCTGGCGATGCTCTGGAACCTGCCGCCGATTGAACGGCAGATGCTGCTCATTTATCTGGCCTGTCCGACCGCTGTCGTCAGCTATGTGCTGGCGGATATTTTTGACAGCGACCGCGAGCTGGCGGCGCACATCATCGTCATCAGCACACTGCTTTCAACGGTTTCGCTGAGTCTCATCGTCGCATTCGGAGGATAGAAAATGACCGTACCCAGAAGACGTTTCGGAAAAACAGAACTGCAAATGCCGGTGATCACCTGCGGCGGCATGCGCTACCAGCAAAGCTGGCAGGATGACGACGCAGCCCGCCAATCGGTCACCGAGGAAAACCAGAAAAACGTCGAAGCCACCGTCCGCTACGCGCTCGACCTCGGCATCAACCATATCGAGACCGCCCGCGGCTACGGCACCTCCGAATACCAGCTGGGAAAATTCCTGCCGGCGCTGCCGCGCGATCAAATGATCGTGCAGACCAAAGTCGGCCCGAAGGATACGCCGGCTGAATTTCTGGAAAGCTTCGACACCTCCATGGCCGCGCTCAAACTCGACTACGTTGACCTGCTCGCCATTCACGGCATCAACAACGAAGAGACGTTCCAGCAGGCGCTCAAAAGCATGCCTGCGCTCGAACAGCTCAAAAAAGAGGGCCGCTGCCGCCATATCGGTTTTTCGACGCACGGCACGCCGGACATCGTCGTCAAAGCCATCGAAACCGGCCTCTTTGAATACGTCAACCTGCACTGGTACTTTGTCTATCATCCGGTCACCTGGGCGTCGGTCGAAGCGGCGACGAAACTCGACATGGGCGTTTTTGTCATCAGCCCGGTCGATAAAGGCGGCAAACTGTACGAGCCGCCGGCGAAACTGATCGACCTCTGCCAGCCGATCACCCCGATGGCCTTTAACGACCTTTACTGCCTGCGCCGTCCGGAAATCCACACACTTTCCATCGGAGCTTCCCGCCCGTCCGACTTTGTCGAACACGTCACCGCCGCCGGAAATATGGACAAAAAATTCCCGATCGTTGAAAAAATTGAGGTGCGGATTTTCAAAGCCATGGAAAAGGAACTTGGCGCCGACTGGGTTCACCACTGGCATGAGGGTCTGCCGCGCTGGCAGGACACGCCCGGCGAAATCAACATTCCGGAAATCCTGCGCCTCTGGACTTATGCCAAAGGGCTCGACATGGTCGCCTTCGGCAAAATGCGTTACAACCTTATGGGCAATGCCGGACACTGGTTCGGCGGAATGCAGGCCGCAGAATTCAAAGATGAAGCGCTCAAACCGTTACTGGAAAAAAGCCGCTTCGCCGGCCGTATTCCTGAAATCCTGCGCGAAGCCCACGCGATGCTTCACGACGAACCGAAAAAGCGTCTCAGCGAGTCGTGATTAGAAATTATAGGTCACGAACAGCCGCGCGTCGGTCGCAGTGGTGTCTTCTGTGCCGCGACACCCTTCGCGATAGCCGGCGCCGACTTTGACTGCAACCGACAGGCTGTCTGTGACCGGATGTTTGACGAAAAAGTTGATCTCCTGCCCGTCGAAAGCGTGCCGGCTGTGATCCTGCCAGGTGTAGCTGTAGAGCGTATAAAGAGCGGTCTTGCCGATCTTTGAAGTAGCTTTCAAATAGGCGCTGTCTGATCCGCCGTTGAAAGGCCCGGAATAGATCAGCAACGGAGCGCCAAGCGGATGATTCAGCCCGGTGGTTGTCTCATGAAAAATCATATCGTCGCCGTGAACGCTGAACCAGCCCGGCTCAAACGTGACGCCTCCGGCTTTCTGTTCGAAAGCGAGGCTGAACATATCGGAATTAAACGGCGCGATTTTATCCGCCGTCTGCACCGAGTCCGCGTGCTGGAAATAGCCCAGCAGCGCGGTTGAATCCGTCAGCGCGTAGCGCGTGCGGCCGCCGGTAACGTTGGCGATGTCGTGTACATAGGCGTCATACAAAGCCACTTCCAGATTGGTGACGCCGGTAAACACCGCTTCGCCCCATGAAATACCGGGACTGCCGCAACCGTTCCCCTGCGGGACCAGCACTTCGTCGAAGTCGTTGAACCTCCAGCCGTCCTCATTATCCAGAACATTGCTGAGACGGAAGGCATGTCCGGCCGTCAGCGAAAGGTTCGGAATATCTTTCGTCGTTAGCTGAACCGCTTCAATCGAACGCGGCTTCTGGCGGATCTCATCGGAGCGGAACAGTTCGCCGTTCATGACCTGCCGCCCGGCTTTAATATACGTATTCGTCAGACCGAGGCTCTCAAACCGGTATTTGACCCACGCTTCGTTCAGGATATTCACCCGTCCGTTGCTCAACAGCGTTTTGCCGTTATTACTGTCCCTGGTGGCGTCCACGGGTTCCACATAGATCCAGGTTGCACCGGCACTGAATCCGGCCAGCTCCGGCGAGATATAGCCGATCAGCAGGCCCGCTGTCGTGGAATAGGCCGTGTCAACCTTGGCGCCTTCAACATCGCGGTACATGCTCAGCGTTTGCAGCCGTGCATTCCAGGTTCCGTAACCGAGATCATTCACCGGCTTCAGCAGGCTTTCAGCAGATGCACCGGTACACAGAGCCGCCAGCAATACAGACAACAGCGTTCTTTTCATCATGACAAAATTCCCCTGCGCCGGATTCATAAAAGCGCGCATTCTTATCTTTTGCTCCGCCTGCCTGCAAACCCTAATCCGGCGGAGCAGGAATCATTTTGACAACCGGACGGAGAAAGTGGATTTTCGGCGCCTTTCAATTTAACAGGAGTAAATCATGGCCGAATTTAAAAACGTAACCGTAGTGAAAAAAGCGAATATCTACTTTGACGGCAAAGTCACCAGCCGCACCGTTCTGTTTGCCGACGGCACCAAAAAGACCCTCGGCATCATGATGCCCGGTGACTATGAATTCGGCACTGAAGCCGCGGAAATCATGGAAATACTCGGCGGACAGATGGACGTACTCCTGCCCGGCGAAACCGGATGGAAAACCTTCAAAGCGGGCGAATCCTATCAGGTTCCGGCCAACAGCAGGTTTAAGCTCAAAGTCCCGGTCGTCGCCGACTACTGCTGTTCCTACCTGAAATAATTTTATCGCGCCGGAACAAACTCAAAACCGGAGATCGTCAGATCAACCGGCGCGGCGGTGCCGTCGCCGAATGTCAGCACGATTTCCCGGACGCCTTCCAGCCCCGGCGTCGCGGGCATCGGAATCCGGATTCCCTTTTCGCTCCCGTCCGGATCGAACCGGGCATAAATCCCGTTCTCAAAGGCAATCGGCGCGCCTTTGAGCGTAAGAACCGCATTCTTTACCGGAGCCGCCGCGCGATAGCGGATCAGCAGCGCGCCGTTCGACAGACTGACGCTCTGCGGAAGCTTAATTGTAACCGCGCCGCGCTGCACCGCGTCGCCGCGCACACGGAAACCGTTCATCCAGTGCACGCCTTCCAGTCCGTCGCCGGAAGGACTCCAGGTAATCCACTTCGCGCCGCCGCTCAACAGATCAACCGCAGACGATTCACCGCCCTGCACTTTGGAAAGCGACGTCACGCCCCGCCATGTCAGGTAGCGCTGCATATTTTCGCCGGCAGAACCGATGCCGCCCAGAACCAGCGCCAGCGTGTGCGCCGTGGTCTGAAAGCGGATCACTTCTTTCTTCGCCGTATTAAATCCTTCCCACGGCCCGTGATCTGTAAACAGCCGGCGGATCGTTTTCCAGTTACTCGCAAGAAACGCTTCGACCTTGTCCGGCGCAACTTCATAGGCCACGCCCAGCGTGTAAAGCGACGGTGAGTTGGTAATGCGCGCCTGATCGGTCACCGCGACATCCGGGATGCCGATGTCGCCGGTGTATTCCACGCCGTTTCCGCTGTAGGCCTCGCTCAGAAAGCCGGGCAGTTTATGCTGGATTGCGAAATCCAGTTCGATATCCACCGAGTTTTCCAGATTCTCCCGCCAGCCCTGCGCGTCCAGCTCCTGCATGAAAAGCGAAAGCCCCAGCGACTGGAACGACGAGCCGTGCCACGTCGCCAGCGTGTAAAGATCCCGGCCGTCCGCCATCCGGTACGGCTTGATCTTCATTCCGGAATTTTTCACTGCGTCCGCCGGCAGATCAAACCGCTGCACCACGAAACAGAGCGGGCCGCGGAACTCGTTCACAAAA